>Ga0268256_1000083_pt1 | contig 170829 bp, 156 predicted proteins | sample AgamicAtAmrz_FD_200247 | JGI IMG/M metagenome (GOLD analysis project Ga0268256, IMG submission 200247) | Agave microbial communities from Guanajuato, Mexico - At.Am.rz (v2) (version 3) | ecosystem: Host-associated > Plants > Roots > Rhizosphere | place: Guanajato, Mexico | collected 2012-06-07 | reverse complement strand
GTACGCCCCTCAGGGCTGGCTGACGTCGACCAGTGTTTCAGGCGCCACTACCAGCTTCGAGTACGATGCGATTGGCCAGATCACCAAGGTAACCCGAGGCGACGGCAGTTGGTTGGCCTACACATGGAGCGCCGCCCGCCGGCTGACCCAGATAAGCAACAACCTGGGCGAGGTTGTCGACTACACCTATGACGCTATGGGGAATCGTACCTCGCAGCATATGAAGGATGCCTCTGGCACCTTGGCCCAGCAACAGACCTGGGCCTATGACGAGCTTGGGCGTTTATTGCGTGCGGTCGGTGCGGAAGGGCAGACACACCGCTATGGCTACGACCTCAACGACAACCCGACGCTGACCCGTACGCCCAAACAGCATGACACCAACAGCGCCTACGATGCTTTGAATCGCCTGGTATCCAGCACGGATCCGCTCGAGGGTGTCACTGGCATGACCTACGATGCGCAGGACAACCTGACTCAGGTTGTTGATCCGCGTGGCGTAACCACCCGTTATGAATATGACGGCCTCGGCAACCTGACCAAGCTGGTTAGCCCGGACAGTGGAACCACCACCTACACCCATGATGCGGCTGGGAACGTCATCAGCAAGACCGATGCCCGGGGTGTAAAGACCACCTACACCTACGATGCGCTCAATCGACTGACCGGCCGCCAGTATCCGGCAACTCCTGCACTTAACATTCAGTACCACTACGACATCACCGCCGAAGGCAATTACGGCATTGGCAGGCTGACAGCGATCCAGGACGCCAGCGGCATCACCGGTTATGTCTACGACGCCCGCGGCAATCTGATCGAGCAGGTTCGCTCCGTCGACGTGGCCGGCAGTGACGTTTACGACAACCTTGCCTATGCCTACGACACGGCCAATCAGTTGGTCCGTATCGATTACCCCGGCGGTATCAGCGTCGCGTATTCGCGCAATAGCGCAGGCCAAGTTACAGGTGTCACCACGGCTCAGGGCTCGCAGTCGCCGAGTGCGTTCGCCAGCGATATCAGCTACCTGCCGTTCGGCCCGCTCAAGAGTCTGAGCTGGGCCAATGGCCTGACACTCCTGCGCAGCCATGACCAGGACTACCGTCTCACTCAGCAAAGTGTCGGTCCCTGGCAAGCCAGCTATGGCTACGATGCCAACAGCAATATCGAAAGCCTGCAGGGCGGGATCTTTGGCGATCTGCTCTATGGCTACGACGAGCTCGACCGCCTGACCCAGGAAGAGCAGGCCACGCGGCGCCAGGCATACACTTATGACGCCGTGGGCAATCGCATCACCAAGACGGTGACAACCCTGACCAATGGCCAGGCTCAGAACAGTACGTCCACCACCTTGAGCTACGCCACTGACAGCAACCGTCTGACCCAGATCGACGGCCAGGCTGTCAGCAGCGATGCAGCGGGAAATCTGACCAAGGATCGCGCAACCCGCGAGCTGGAATACGATCCTCAAGGCCGCCTGGCCAAGGTCAAGATCAGCGGCAGCCAAGTGGCCGAGTACCGCTATAACGCCCTCGGCCAACGGACCCACAAGCTCACCAGTGACGGCGTCACTACCTTCCTCTACGGCCCGGATGGTCAGTTGCTGGGCGAAACCCGCTACGACGCCAACGGCGTCAAGCTCAGCAGCCAGTACTACCTGTGGCTTGACAGCCTGCCGATCGGTGGCCTGGCCCTGACATATAACGCCAGCGGGGCAGTAGCAAACAGCACACGTTTCTACCTGCATGCCGACCATCTCAACACCCCGCGGTTGGCCACCAACCAGGCCGGTGAGGAAATCTGGCGCTGGGCTTCGGATGCCTTTGGTGAAGGCGATGCGGTCAGCGCACCGAACAGCGGCCTGCAAGCTATCAACCTGCGCTTCCCCGGGCAGTACTACGACAGTGAAAGCGGGCTGCACTACAACTATTTCCGCGATTACGACCCGCAGACCGGGCGGTATATCGAGAGCGATCCGATTGGGCTGGCAGGTGGGCTGAATACCTTCGGATATGTGGAGGGAAATCCGCTTGTGAAGACTGATCCGCTGGGGCTTTGGGTTGTTAACGCAATTCAAGTTGGCGTTAGGGCCGCAGCCCTGGGAGGCCGGGGAGGTGCGTTTTCAGGGCCCACTAGCCCTACGTTTCTACCTCCTAGAGGAGTAGCTTGGAATCCAGGTCAAGGATTAGCTCTACCCCCAATTGCGCCGCCGATGTCAGCTACTGGCGACGATAATATGTGTGAGCCTGGTGAAGAGCCATGTGAGAATGAAGTCAAACACTGCGAGCAGATTTGTGAAGAATCTATGTCTGATCCTAACCGGAAAAATGTCTGGGGTGGCAGCTGGAATACCTGCATGATGGGCTGTGTTTCTCAACGTTGTGGAGGCAATAGGGCAAATTGAACCAACTAATGGATACCAAAAAGCTAGACGGCCTTGTGAGAAATCGAAGTTACGATGAGGCCCTAAAACTTTGTAATCTCATGCTAAAAGAGGCAGGCGTGGATCAGTATCGAGATCTTCTGCGCAAGAGGTCTCATATATATAGTTTGTTAGGCGATTATCAACAGGGTGTTAATGATCGCCTTGAACTAATTGGGCAGGATCAAGATGAAGCAGATATTTTTTTCGCTACTTTATATTTGATCAGGGCTGAGCGATTCAGGGACGCATATCGAACAGTGAATATGGGGGTTGCGGAGCTGCCTGGCACGCATACCCCTTACACTGACGAGCTTATATTTCTTAGAGCCTATACTCTTGTAAAGCTGGAGCTTTATCATGAAGCGATTGAAGCGTGCAATCATGTAAAGGATGGCATGAAAATGTGGGTGTCTGACTTCAGTAGACCTACCTCAAAAGATGAGCTTATAAGCGCCGCAGAGAGCAAATTCAGTGCGATTTAGCCTTTAAAAATTAGTTTCGATTTTTACTAGGCTCTATCGGTTTATAACCATGGGTTAGCCAGTTTGGCTGAAAAGTAATAGCTGCATTTAAATGTTGAACCATACCACTAACATCAAATGTCTGACGCAGGTCCGCGGTCAAGGTGATTTGCCAAAAATGGCTAAGCGTGAGCTGAAAATACGATCTCAAGGCCGTCGTGCTAAAGCCAAGATCAGCGATCGCCTAGGGGCCAAATACCGCTATTTATAATGGGTCAGGAGTCAGTTTCTGGTCGAGATTCGCTACGGCATGACCAGCGTTAGGCTCGGTAGCCTGTAATACTTATGCTCGATAGCCTGCCGGTCTGAGGGCTGGCACTAACGTATAAATCAATAACACTAGACAGGCCATTGAAAATCTAAAGGATTTCCTCAGGAGGGTTTACGGTGAGCAATGTAGCTAATCAAGATGAAGTTTCTAGATTGCCGGCAGAGTATTCGAGCCTTCCCGAGTTAGTGGACTGGAGTGTGCAAGTGCCGACAGCCTTAGTTTGTTCGCGGATAGACCGGTCTATATTGCCGCAAGCCGGGGCGACATTAACGAAATCCGCCTGATGCTGGTTGCTGGAGCTGGCATCAATTGCAAAGGGGAGCATGGATATACAGCCCTACACAATGCTGTCGAGCAGGGGCATATAGCGGCTGTCGAATACCTTTTAACTAACGGGGCAGATCCTGATTCAGTAAACGATGATGGCGTATCGGCTGCTCAACTTGCCAAGCTGCTCGACGAAAGTGAAATCCTTCATTTTGCTTGAGCAAAGAGTTCGCTAAAGGGCTGTGCGAGCCGCCACGAGCTGTCTCTAGATCGTAGTGGTTCGTTAGCGACGATGGGCAATGTGCAGTGATCGACCTATTCGCCCCCCAACCTGTGATTTAATTGCCATCCTATAGCCAGTACCCCACTGGCGCTGCCTGCCGGGCTTTCGGGCCCGCGATCCCGTCGCTGTTTACACATGGATTGTGCGATGTCGGTTTCTCCTTCCTTCGATGCGCCTGATGCTTCCGTTGAGCCGGTCGCGCTGCGTCGCCTGCCGTTCGCCTTTGCGAAGCGTCACGGGGTCTTGTTGCATCTCGGGGCAGATGGGGCGCGCATGGTTTATCGCCCGGGGGCGTCGCTGCCTGCGGTGGGGGAGGCGTTACGTTTTGCAGGGTTGCCGTTGGATGTAGCGGAAGTGGATATCGCTACCTTCGACCAGGCGTTGAGTGAGGCCTATCAGCAGGACTCGTCCGCTGCCATGCAGATGGTGGAGGGCCTGGGCGATGATATGGATCTGGCCAGTCTCGCGGAGCGTTTGCCGGAAACCGAAGACCTGATGGAGCAGGAAGACGACGCGCCGATCATCCGTCTGATCAACGCCATCCTCTCCGAAGCGGTGAAGGAAAATGCGTCGGACATCCATGTCGAGACCTTCGAGAAACGTCTGGTGGTGCGCTTCCGGATCGATGGCATTCTGCGCGAGATGGTGCAGCCGCGTCGCGAGTTGGCCGGCTTGCTGGTATCGCGGATCAAGGTCATGGCCAAGCTGGATATCGCCGAGAAGCGCGTGCCGCAGGATGGGCGCATTTCACTGCGTGTCGGTGGGCGTGAGGTGGATGTGCGGGTGTCGACACTGCCCTCGGCCAATGGTGAGCGAGTGGTGTTGCGCCTGCTGGATAAACAGGCGGGGCGCCTGACTCTTACTCATTTGGGCATGAGCCCGCGCGATCAGCGCTTGATGGAAGAGGTGGTGCGCAAGCCCCACGGCATCATTCTGGTGACCGGCCCCACTGGTTCCGGTAAGACCACCACCCTGTATGCCAGCCTGGTGAGCCTGAATAACGGCACACGTAACATCCTCACGGTGGAAGATCCTATCGAATACCACCTGGAGGGCATCGGCCAAACCCAGGTGAATTCCAAGGTGGACATGACCTTCGCCCGTGGTCTGCGGGCGATCCTGCGTCAGGACCCGGACGTGGTGATGGTGGGGGAGATCCGCGACCGGGAAACTGCCGAGATCGCGGTACAGGCGTCGCTCACCGGCCACCTTGTGCTCTCTACCCTGCACACCAACTCAGCCATCGGTGCCATTACCCGTTTGGTGGATATGGGTATCGAGCCGTTTCTGCTGTCATCCTCGCTGCTCGGCGTGCTGGCCCAGCGCCTGGTGCGCACGCTGTGCCCGGTGTGCAAGGTGCCGTACCAGGCCGACGCCGCGGAATGCGCGCTGCTCGGCATCGACCCGGCTACCACGCCCACCCTCTACCACGCCAAGGGCTGCAGCCACTGCAATCAGATCGGCTACCGCGGTCGTACCGGCATCTATGAGCTGGTGGTCTTCGATGACCATATGCGCACCCTGGTGCATAACGCCGCCTCCGAGCAGGAAATGACCCGCCATGCCCGCACCAGCGGCCCCAGCATCCGCGATGACGGCCGGCGCAACGTGTTGGCCGGGGTGACCACGGTTGAAGAAGTACTGCGTGTGAGCCGCGAGGAATAATGGCCGCCTTCGAGTACATTGCCCTCGACAGCCGGGGCCAGCAGCGCAAGGGCGTAATGGAGGGTGACAGCGCCCGCCAGGTGCGCCAGCTGCTGCGCGATAAGCAACTAGCGCCGCTGGATGTGAAACCTACCCGCAGCCACAAAGAGCGCAACAGCGGCGCCGGCTGGAGCTTCCAGCGCGGTTTGTCGGCGTCCGATCTGGCCTTGCTGACACGGCAGCTGGCTACCTTGGTACAAGCGGCCATGCCCATCGAGGAAGCACTGCTGGCTGTTGCCGAGCAGAGCGAAACGCCACGGGTGAAGGCAATGATGCTGGCGGTACGCTCCCGGGTGCTGGAGGGCAACAGCCTGGCCAACAGCCTCAAGGAATACCCCTCGGCATTTCCCGAACTGTACCGAGCGACGGTGGCGGCGGGCGAGCATGCTGGGCATCTGTCACTGGTACTGGAGCAATTGGCCGATTACACCGAGCAGCGCCAGCAGTCGCGGCAACGGGTGCAACTGGCGTTGCTGTATCCGCTGATCTTGATGGCCACCTCGCTGATCATCGTCGGTTTTCTGCTCGGTTATGTGGTGCCGGACGTGGTCAAGGTGTTCCTGGATTCCGGCCAGCGGCTGCCGGCATTGACCCGTGGCCTGATCGCCGCCAGCGACCTGGTGAAGAACTGGGGCTGGTTGTTCCTGGTCGGCGCCGTGGCCGGCACCTTGATGGCTCGCGCTGCGTTGCGCCGTGACGCTACGCGGCTGCGCTGGCACATCGTATTGCTGCGCCTGCCGGTGATTGGCCGCCTGGCCCGGGCTAACGATACCGCGCGGTTCGCCTCGACCCTGGCAATCCTCACCCGTAGCGGTGTGCCGCTGGTGGATGCGCTGGGCATTTCGTCCCAGGTGATCAGCAACCGTTCCATTCGCGCCAAGGTACAGGTGGCAGCACAGAAGGTGCGCGAGGGAGGCAGCCTGACCCGCAGCCTGGAGCAGACAAACGAATTCCCGCCGATGATGCGGCATATGATCGCCAGCGGCGAGAAGTCCGGCGAGCTCGACCAGATGCTCTCGCGCACCGCGCGTAACCAGGAAAATGACCTGGCCGCGCGCATCGCCATGCTGGTTGGGCTGTTCGAGCCGTTGATGCTGGTATTCATGGGCGCGGTGGTGCTGGTGATCGTGCTGGCCATCCTGCTGCCGATTCTTTCTCTTAACCAACTCGTGGGGTGACACGTGAACAAAGGATTCAAGCAAGCGGGCTTTACGCTGATCGAGATCATGGTGGTGGTGGTCATCCTCGGCATCCTTGCCGCGCTGATCGTCCCGCAGGTGATGAGCCGCCCGGATCAGGCCAAGATCACCGTCGCCAGCGGTGACGTCAAAGCGATTTCAGCCGCGTTGAACATGTACAAGCTCGACAACTTTGCCTATCCCAGTACCCAGCAGGGGCTCGAAGCCCTGGTGAAAAAGCCCAGCGGCAATCCGGCACCGAAGAACTGGAACAAGGACGGCTACCTTGCACGCCTGCCGGTCGATCCGTGGGGTAACCCTTATCAGTACCTGGCCCCGGGTACCAAAGGCCCGTTCGACCTTTACTCGCTGGGCGCTGACGGTAAAGAGGGTGGCACCGACAGCGACGCCGATATCGGTAACTGGGAAAACTGAGCATAAATGCGCCAGGCCCGCGGCTTTACCCTGATCGAATTGCTGGTGGTGTTGGTCATCATCGGCACCATGGTCAGCATGGCGGTGCTGTCCATCGGCAGCAGCAGTGGTAGCCGCGAGTTGCGTAACGAAGCCGAGCGCCTGGCCGCGCTGATCGGCGTGCTGGCCGACGAGGCCGTGCTCGATGGCCAGGAATACGGCCTGCGGGTCACGCCCGAGAGTTATCAGGTGCTGATCTATGACAGCCTTTCCGGTACCTGGAGCGAGGCCGACAGCCAGAACGAACACCGTGCCCCGGCCAGCCTGCGCCTTACTCTGGAGCTGGACGGTGAAGCACTCAAGTTGCCCGAGCCTGACCTGCAGGATGATCAGCCCGGCCTGGCCAGCAAGCACGAGGAAAAGAAAGAACCCCTGGTGCCGCAGCTGCTGATTCTCTCCAGCGGCGAGCTGTCGCCGTTTCGCCTGCGCCTCGAAGAGCGCCGCGCCGGCGGCAATGCCTATGCCTTGGCAAGTGACGGCTACCAGTTGCCCAGTGTCGATATGGACGACCGTCCATGAGCCGTCAGCGCGGTTTTACCCTGCTTGAAGTGCTGGTTGCCCTGGCGATTTTCGCCACTGTAGCCGCCTCGGTGCTGACCGCCAGCAGCCGCAGCCTTATCGTGGCCCAGCAACTGGAGGCCAAGACCCTGGCTGGCTGGATCGCCGAAAATCGCGTGAGCGAACTGCAATTGAAATTCCCCACGCCCGGTGAGGGCCGTGAAGACAAGAGCCTGGAGTACGGCGGCCGCCAGTGGGAAACCCACAGTGAAGTGGAGAGCACCAGTGACAAGGGTATGCGCCGCGTCACCGTATGGGTGGCTCCCAAGGCCGAGCGTGGCAGCAGTGGCCCGGTGAAAGAGCGCTCGGTGCACAGCCTGGTCGGTTTTCTCGTGGTGCGTAGCTGATGTGCCGTCAGCGCGGCTTCACCCTGCTGGAGGTGATGATCGCCGTGGCGATCTTTTCCCTGCTGGCCGTGGGCACTTACCGCATGCTTTCCACCGTGCTGAAGACCGATGAGGCGACCCGTCAGCACGAGCGCGACCTGCGTGAACTGAGCCGTGCCTTCGCCTCGCTGGACCGTGATATCAACCAGACCCTCAATCGCAGCATACGCGATGCCTATGGTGACGAGCGCGCCACGCTGCTGGGCGAGTTGGGTGCCAGTGATGGCAATGCGGCGCTGGAGTTCAGCCGCAACGGCTGGCGCAACCCGCTGGGTGGTGCGCGAGCCCAGGTACAGCGAGTGCGCTGGCGCCTGGCCGGGGAAACTCTGGAACGCCTGTATTGGAACGTGCTCGACCAGGCTGTCGATAGCCAGCCACGGGTGCAGAAGGTACTTGCCGGTGTGCAGTCGATGAACCTGCGGTTTCTCGATGATCAGGGTCAGTGGCAGGAGCAGTGGCCGCCGAGCCAGAGCAATCTCAACGCGCAAGATGCGAAAAAGCGCATGCCCCTGGCCCTGGAAGTGAAGATCGAGCACCGCCACTACGGTGAGCTCAGCCGCCTGTATCGCCTGCCGGAGCCGGCCATGGCGGAGGAAGAGAGTGATGCGCAGCCGCCCGCTGGCGAACAGCCGGGCGAGAAGGAGCTGGGCGGTACGGTGCCGGCCGAGAAGCCGACTGATGGCGAAAGTGCCATCGGCGACAACGGAGCGCCGCAGTGAAGCGCCAGCGCGGCGTCGCCCTGATCACCGTATTGCTGGTGGTGACCATCGTCACCTTGGTGTGTGCCGGCTTGATTGCCCGTCAGCAATTGTCGATCCGCAATGCCGGTAATCAGTTGGCGATCAGTCAGGCCTGGCAATACGCCTTGGGCGGCGAGGCGCTTGGGCAGGCGGTACTGCTGCGCGATCTGAAGGCGCCGGGCGTCGATCCTCGCGCCACGATCGATCACCCTCTGGAGAGTTGGGCCAAGCCGCTCCCGGTCTTTCCCATCGACGGTGGCGAAATAGGCGTCGCCATCGAGGATCTTGCCGGGCGCTTCAACCTCAACAGCCTGGTACAGGACGAACGTCGCAATGACCTGGCGGTAAAACGCTTCCAGCGTCTGCTGTTGCGCCTGAAAATCGACGAACCCTATGCCGAGCGGCTGGTGGACTGGCTCGACAAGGATCAGGAACCCACAGGTGAATATGGTGCGGAAGACAATCAGTACCTGCTGATGCAGCCACCCTATCGCACCGCCGGCCAGGAGATGCAGGACATCTCCGAGCTGCGCCTGCTGCAGGGCATGAGCGAGCAGCATTACCGCCGTTTGCTGCCCTACGTCGCGGTGCTGCCAGGCAAGGTGCCGCTCAACGTCAACACCGCCAGTGCCATGGTGCTATCCAGCCTGGGCGACAGCCTGGACCCTGCATCGGCCCAAAGCCTGCTCGCCGGGCGGGGCCGTGAAGGCTACAAGGAGCTGCGCAGCTTCCTCGATCAACCGGCCCTGGCCGGCACCGGGGTGACGGCCGCCGGCCTGGGAGTGGGCAGCGCCTATTATCAGGTGCGCAGCGAAGTACGCCTGGGCGACCGCCGCCTGGTATTGCTCAGCACCCTGCAACGCGACCCCAAGGGCGTGGTGCGGGTGCTGCGCCGAGACACCGGTCAGCCGGGCTACTTGAGCCCGGTAGCCGAGCCATCTGGAGAATGACCATGGACTGCCTTTTCTTGCCCGCTGCCGTTGGCCGCAAATTGGGCGAGCAGAGCCTGATGTATTGGCAGCGCGAAAATGGCGACGGCCAGTGGCTGTCCGCCGTGGAGTGCGCGCAAAGCCTGGAAGGGCGGCCGGTAGCACTGGTATTGCCGATGGAAGTGGCCAGTGCGTTTCTGATCGGCCTGCCTACGCAAAAGGCACGCTGGATGCGCCAGGCACTGCCATACGCGGTGGAGGAGTTGCTGGCCGAAGAGGTCGAACTCTTCCACCTGGCCCTTGGTGAAATGGCCTGCGACGGGCGCTACCGGGTATTTGCGATACGTCGTGCCCTGCTCGGTGGCTGGCTGGACGACCTGCAGTCGCTGCAATTGAACATCGCCGCCATCTATCTGGACGCGGATCTGCTGCCCCGGGACGGTGAGCAGGCCCTGCAACTGGGCGAGCGTGTATTGCTCGGTGGTGAGCTGGAGGCGCGTCTGGCCATGGCAGCCGAGCGCTGGCCGCAGTTTCGCAATTTCTGCGGCACCCTGGTGCAGCCCGTTATTAGCGATGCGCCTTATCAGTTGCTTGCTCAGGGGCGCGCCCATGCAGTCGACCTCGCGCAGGGGGAGTTCGCGCCGCGCAGCGACAACAAGGCCTGGGCTGTCTGGCGGCCGTTCGTTGCCGTACTGGGCCTGTGGGCGGTGTGTTACGTCGGCTTCTGCGTGGTTCAGGCCTGGCAGCTGGAGCGCCAGGGCGATGCCTACAATGCCGCCAGTTTGGCGCTGTACAAGGAGCTGTTCCCCGAGGATCGGCGAATCGTCAACCTCCGGGCGCAGTTCGCCGAGCACCTGAATCAGGGCCAGCGCAGCGAAGGTGGGTTCATCAACATGCTGGAGCTGGCTTCCGGTGCCATTGCCGAGGCCAGGTCGCCGTTGTCGGTCGTGCAGGTGGATTACAGCCAGGTGCGTGGCGATCTGGCCTTGCAGGTGCGCGCCAAGGATTTCGCCGCACTGGAGCAATTGCGCCAGCGCCTGGTGGAAGGGGGGCTGAAGGTCCAGTTGGGTTCGGCCAGCCGTGAAGAGCAGGGCATTACCGCCCGTGTCGTGCTGGGAGGTGGCGCATGAAGGCCCTGAACTTGTGGAAAGAACAATCGCTGGCCCAGCTGCGACAATCGCCCCTGGTCCAGCGCTGGCAGCACCTGCCCAGCCGTGAGCGCCTAGCGCTGTCGGTACTGGCCGGGTTTCTCGCCCTGGTACTGCTCTACGTGATGGTCTGGCAACCGGTCATCAAGCGCCTGGACCGCGCCCGCGAGTACTACCAGAGCCAGCAGGTGCTCTACAGCTACATCCAGGAGAACGCTCCCAAGGTGCGCGGAGCGGGCGCCACCAAGGTGACGCTCGAGCCCGAACAGTTGCAAGGCGTGGTGACAACTACCGCCCAGCAGCGCGGCTTGCCCCTGGAGCGCCTCGATAATGATGGCGGCGGGCTGTTGATCTCCATGGCCAAGGTGCCGTTCGAGCCGCTGCTGCTGTGGCTCAGCGATTTGCAGAGCAAAGGGGTACGTCTGAGTGACGTCAACCTTGATCGTGCGGACACTGGCAAGGTCGACGCCCGGATAACCTTGCAGGCAGGGCAGTGACAGGGGGATTGAGCTACATCAGCTACACCCGTTTTTTGGGGAGTATGTGGTAGGTAAGGCAAGGCAGGCCCAGCCGGCGCCACACGGGGCCGAGCATGACGCACTGGTGTTTCCGAGCCAGGGCGGCGGGCTGAGCGCCAACTCTGTGCCACGCTTATCGCCGCCAACAGATCGACATGCATTTGCCGATCGTTGTCGTGCTCGCCATCGAGCACATCAGTTTCCCTGAACCTTTACCACCCCCATCCAGTCGGCTCTAGAACCGTCGCGTTTCGCGGCGCCGGCACAGGATGCGTGTTATGCGAGACCGCACCAGCAGGATCGCCACTTCACCGCTGCACGTCGAACAGTTATGGCAGCGTTACCAGCGCGTACGCGCCGCCAGTGAACGGCTCTGCGAGCCGCTGGAGGCCGAGGATTATGTGATCCAGAGCATGCCGGACGTGAGCCCGCCGAAGTGGCATCTGGCCCATGTCACCTGGTTCTTCGAGGCCTTCGTGCTGCAGCCGTTCCTGCCGGGCTACCGCCCGCTGGACGAGCGCTACGACCATCTCTTCAACTCCTACTACAAGACCCACGGCACGCCCTTCGAGCGGGCGCGGCGGGGGTTGTTGTCGCGGCCCACGGTGAGCGAGGTGTACGCCTATCGCAGCCATGTCGATCTGGCCATGGAACAGCTGTTCAGCCAGCGCGGCGGTGAGCTGCCCGACGAGGTGCTGCAGCGGGTCGCGCTGGGGCTGGAGCACGAGCAGCAGCATCAGGAGCTGCTGCTGATGGATATCAAGCACATCCTGGCGCAGAACCCGCTGCAGCCGGTTTATCGGCACGACCTCAAGCCGGGCGGTACGGCAGCGAGCGAACTGCGCTGGACCGAGTTTCCCGCCGGGCTGCGTCAGGTCGGTTTTAGCGGCGAGGGTTTTGCCTTCGATTGCGAGCGGCCGCAGCACCGGGTGTTCGCCGAGGCCTTCCAGCTGGCCAACCGGCCAGTGAGCAATGGCGAATATCTTGAGTTCATCCGCGATGGCGGCTACCGCAGCACGGCGCTGTGGCTGGCGGACGGTTGGGATCATATCCAGCGCGCCGGCTGGCAGGCGCCGCTGTACTGGTTGCGCGAGGGTGATGACTGGCTGGAGCTGACCCTGGGCGGGCCCCGCGAGCTGGATCTGGCTGCGCCGGTCTGCCACCTGAGTTACTTCGAGGCCGAGGCCTTCGCCACCTGGGCCCAGGCGCGTTTGCCCCGCGAGGAGGAGTGGGAAGTCGCCGCCCAGGACGAGCCGCTGTGGGGCAATTTCGTCGAGAACGATCACCTGCAGCCGGTGGCGGCGGGGCAGGGCGCTGGCCTGCAGCAGCTGTATGGCGATGTGTGGGAATGGACCGCCAGCGCCTACCGGCCGTACCCCGGCTTTCGTCCGCTGGGCGGCAGCCTGGGCGATTACAACGGCAAGTTCATGTCCGGGCAGATGGTGTTGCGCGGCGGCTGCTGCGCCACGCCGGAAGACCATGTGCGGCCCACCTATCGCAACTTCTTCTACCCCACCATGCGCTGGCAGTTCTCCGGCCTGCGCCTGGCCAAGGAGCTCTGAGCATGGCACTGGCAATCCGTACCCAAGCACAATCCCTGAGCCCGGAAACGCAGGCGCTGCGCGAGGAAGCCCTGCGCGGCTTCGCGGCCAGCCCGAAGGCGATGTCGCCGAAGTTCTTCTACGATCACCGCGGTTCCCAGCTGTTCGAGCTGATCTGCCAGCAGCCGGAGTACTACCCGACGCGCACCGAGGAAACCATCCTGCGCCTGTCGGCAGGCGCCATCGCCGAACTGGCCGGGCGCAACGCCAGCCTGGTGGAGTTGGGCAGTGGCGCCAGCCGCAAGATCCGCCTGCTGCTCGAGGCCCTGCGCCCGGCGCGCTACCTGGGCATCGATATTTCCCGCGAGTTCCTGGATATCTGCACGCGGCGCCTGGCCGCCGACTGCCGTTGGCTGGACGTGCATGCGCTGTGCGCCGACTTCAGCCTGCCGCTGAAGTTGCCCGCCGAGGCGCTGGGGCAGCGGCCGCTGGCGTTCTTTCCGGGTTCCAGCATCGGCAATTTCGACCCGGAGGAGGCGCGCGGCTTTCTGCGCAATCTGCACCAGGCGTTGCCGGCCGGCAGTGGCTTGCTGATCGGCGTGGATCTGGTGAAGAGCCGCGAGGTGCTGGAGCGTGCCTATAACGATGCGGCCGGGGTGACCGCGCTGTTCAACCTCAACCTGCTCGAGCGCATCCGCACCGAGCTGGACAGCGATATCGACCCACGGCGCTTCGAGCACCGGGCGTTCTACAACGAGCAGGCGTCGCGCATCGAGATGCACCTGGTCAGCCGCCAGAAGCAGCAGGTGCGCATCGAGGATCAGGTGTTCGACTTCGCCGCCGGCGAAACCCTGCACACCGAGAACTCCTACAAGTACACGCCCGGTGCCTTTGTTGGCTTGGCTGGCGAATGCGGCTTCGCCTCCGCGGCCATGTGGCGCGACCCGGCGCAGCTGTTCAGCGTGCATTTTCTGCGTCGCGAGTGAGGGGCGCGGCGGCAGGTAATCTCGGCAACCAATGCGCGACGATGGTGTCTGTAAGCATCGGCACGGCGGGCCCGGCCACCTTCGGGCGCCGCGCCGACTGCACACACACTCGAAAAGGATGCCAACTTTGCAACGCTTGCTAACCCTCGTCACCCTGTCCGCCCTGATCACTGCCTGTGGGCAAAGCGCGCCGTTGGAGTCGGAAATCTCCAAAACGCTGGCCGACAGCATTTCCCGCAAAGGCTGCGCCACCTCGACGCTGTTCAAGACCTTCCCGATTCCGCCCTCCCTGGCCAGCAGCAACGGCGCCATCACCCGGCCATTCGAGGACATCGGCTTTATCGCGCAGAGCACCGATGGCTACCAGCTGACCGAGAAGGGCCAGGCCGAGTACGACGCCGAACGCTCCGGCTTCTGCTACACGGACAGCTACCAGATCAGCGATATCGAGGTCACCGGCGAAGAGGCCGAGGGCGACCTGCCGCCGGCCCTGTCCGGCGCCTGGACCGTGAGTTTCACCCTGGCCCCGGCCAGCGTCGATGAGTGGGTCAAGAACCCGGCGATCATCGAGGCGGCGAGCCGTGCGTCGCTTGAGAAGATTGTCGAACCGCAATCCTTCAACGTGCGTGTGGCCAGGGAGAAGGGCAAGGACGAGCTGATCGTCGCCGATCCGAGGTTCAGCTTCAGCCCGGGTATCCATTTCAATATGGGCTGGTAAGGCGGCCAGTGAACCTGGGCGTCGCTGCCATGGTTCGCCGGGGCGTATCCAGGCCGCCAGCACTGCGCCCGCAGCGAACGGTCCAGCACCTTATCGCGCCAGTCTGTGAACCGGTGCTGGCGCGCTTGGCTAGATGACCTTAGTCTGAGCCCATGACCCACACGCCTCCCATCCTCGAACGATCCGCGCAAGAACGCATCATCGTGGCCGATGATCACCCGGTGTTCCGCGACGGCTTGAGCCGTATCGCGCAGCGGGTGTTTCCCCATGCCTGCATTCTTGAGGCCGGCGACATGGACGAGGTGCTGACCCTCGCCGCTGCCGGGGCGCCACCGAGCCTGTTCATGCTCGACCTGCTGTTCCCCGGGCAATCGCCAGAGGCCATCGGTGCCTTGCGTCAGCGCTTCACGCGCAGCTCCATCGTGATCGTGTCGATGGTCGACAACCGCGGGTTGATCGACGAGGTGATGGAGGCGGGGGCCGATGGCTTTATCGGCAAGGCGACGCCGCCCGACGAGATCGGCGAGGCGTTGCAGGCGGTGCGTGACGGGGAATTCCTGCTGACCCTGGGGCCGGCCGGGGTGCCGGCTTTTGCCGAGTCTCGGCACCTGCTGGAGCAGCTGACGCCGCGGCAGCAGGACGTGCTGCGCCTGCTGGTACGCGGCCTGGCCAACAAGGAAATCGCCCGCGAGCTGGATATCTCGCCCTTTACCGTGCGCATCCATGTGTCGGCGCTGATGCGCACGCTGGATGTCAGCAGCCGCGCGGCGGCGGCGGCCATGGCGGCCAAGGCGGGGCTGCGCTAGGCCGCCCGCGCCTTGAGTTTCAGCGCTACCAGCAGGGAGCGCAGTTCGGCCGGTTGCACGGGTTTGGAGAGGATCGGGATCTGCTCGTCGCCCACCGCTTCCTGCACCCGGCGCACGTCGTGGCCGGTCATGATGATGGCCGGCACCTGGCGGGCGGCGAGGGCGCGCACATGGGCGATGCAGTCGGCGCCGGAGGCCTCCAGGCCGAGGTCGAAGTCGGTCACCACCAGGTCGATATCCGCCGCCACGTCGGGCAGCGAGGTATGGGTGTCGACCACGCAGCCCCATTTCTTCAGCAGGGTGGCGGTGGCCAGCAGCACGTTGTGGTCATCCTCGATCAGGCACACGCGCAGGCCGTCGAGCATGCTCGGCGCCTGGGACCTGGTCGGTGGTGCTGCTGTCTGCCGGGCGGGCGCGTTGACCAGCTGCAGGCCGTCGATGGCCGCCAGGGTGCCTTTGCCCTCCACCGAGCGGATGCGCACCTGCAGGTTCATCAGCGTGCCCAGGCGGCGCACGATGGTCAGCCCCAGGCCCATGCCTTCCACGTCGCTGTCGCGGGCCTGCCGCACCCGGTAGAACTCCTCGAAGATGTTGTCCAGGTGCGCCTCGGCGATGCCACGGCCCTTGTCGTATAGCTCGATGGAGAGATGCGCGCCGCGCCGCCGGCAGCCGATCAGCATGGGCTTTCCCGGCGCGTACTTGAGGGCGTTGGTGAGCAGGTTCTGCAGCATGGTGGTCAACAGGCCCTGGTCGGCGTGCACGTGGACGTCCGGGCAGTGCAGGCGGATCTCCACGCCGGCCCAGCGCGCGGCCTCGAGGTTCTGCTGGATCAACTGGCGCAGCAGGCCCTGCAGCGGCAGGTGCTCCATATGGGCGACCACCTTGCCGCTGTCCAGCGAGTACATGTCGAGGATGGTGCGGAACAGCCGGGCGACGCTGTTCAGGGACTTGTCGATGTTCTCCACCAGGCGGTGCTGCTCGCCGTCCAGGCTGCTGTCGCGCAGGCAGGCGGTGAACAGGCTGATGGAGTGGATGGGCTGGCGCAGGTCATGGCTGGCCTGGGCGAGGAACTGCGACTTGGCGCGGTTGGCCGCCTGTTCGGCTTCGGCGGCCAGGCGCGAGCGCTTGAGCAGGGCATTCATGTACGCCGGCACCATCAGGGTGGTGAGCAGCAGGGTGACGATCAGGTAGGGCTGGGACTGCCAGTAGGTCGACACGCTGGCGATGATCAGCAGCGACAGGGTGGCGAGAATGGTCGCCAGCAGCAGGTAGCTGGAGCCATAGCGCAGCCCGTAGCCCACGGTTACCCAGATCAGGATGGCGTAGATCGGCAGCATAGGCGCGCCGCCAAAGGCGATGGCCACGCTGATGCAGGTGTAGTCATTGAGCATGGTCAGCAGACGGCGCACCGGGTAGTGGCCGGGGCGCCGGCGGATATCGATCCACAGCGCCAGGGCGGCGGTCATGAACAGGAGCCCGAGCAGCAGGATGGAGCCGGCCAGCACATTGTCGATGGCCGAGCGCAGGTGCATCACAATGGTATAGCCGAGCGCAATCGGCGCGATGACCAGGCGCACGACGGCCTGGGCGCGTTCGACGTCGTAGGTAGGAGAGGCGGTGGCCAGCATGACGATTCCCTGTGCGCGGCTAAGACGGGTATCCGTCCACCATAGGCTGCGGCCAGTTGACGGCGCAAGGTGGGCGTCGGTTGCAAAGTGCCGCTAGCACACCCGTACTATTTCGCCGCCCAGGCACGCTTCCTAGAATCCTCGGCATCGCTTCGGCACCGAGTCGGAGCCCAGTGATCGAGGGAATTCACATGCGAATCAAAGGAACGCTTGCGGCTCTGCTCGCCGCACCGATGCTGGTCACGCTTGCCGGGTGCCTGCCGCAGAACACGCAAAGCCAGGGGCTGCACAGCTCCCAGGTCGCCGCCAATGGCGCTGCACCCTGTACGCCGAGCACCACCGACAGCCTGATCTCATCGGGGCGTAGCCTGCTGAGCATCGCCAACTCCATGCTGGAAACCCAGCAGAGCCTGCAAGGCAACTCCGCCACCTATGCCCAGCGTGTCGACGCTGCCGAAAAGGCCCAGCGCGTCAACCAGGGCAACAACGTGCTCAACAACGTTGAGAGCATGACTGCCGGCCTTGGCGTTGGGTCGCCGTGTACGGCCTCCGCTGCACCGGCTGCCGTCGCGCGTTGAGCGAGGCGGCATAGCCGCGCGATCCCCACCGGAGAGACCCGCCGAACAAACCGTGCCCTTGCGCGGTTTGTTCGGCGGCGGCTGCCGTCATGCTTGACTCCGCTGCAAGAAGCACAGGCATAAAAAAGCCCGGCATCAGCCGGGCTCTCTCGTTGCAGCGCGGGCGCTTACTTGCCGTACACCGGCAGCTTGGCGCAGATGGCCTTGACCTTCTCGCGAACGGCGTCGATCACCGCTTCGTTGTTCAGGTCGGCGAGGATGTCGCAGATCCAGCCAGCCAGCTCGCGGCACTCGGCTTCCTTGAAACCGCGGGTGGTGACGGCCGGGGTGCCGAAGCGCAGGCCCGAGGTGACGAACGGCGAACGCGGGTCGTTCGGCACCGAGTTCTTGTTGACGGTGATGAAGGCTTTGCCCAGGGCGGCGTCTGCGTCCTTGCCGGAGATGTCCTGCTTGATCAGCGAGAGCAGGAACAGGTGGTTCTGGGTACCGCCGGAAACCACGTCGAAGCCGCGCTCGATGAACACCTCGGCCATGGCCTGGGCGTTCTTCACGACCTGCTGCTGGTAGGCCTTGAACTCGGGCTGCAGGGCTTCCTTGAAGCAGATCGCCTTGGCGGCGATGACGTGCTCCAGCGGGCCGCCCTGGGCGCCCGGGAAAACCGCGGAGTTGAGCTTCTTCTCGATTTCGGCGTTGGCCTTGGCGAGGATCAGGCCGCCGCGCGGGCCGCGCAGGGTCTTGTGGGTGGTGGTGGTGACCACGTCGGCGAACGGCACCGGGTTGGGGTACACGCCAGCGGCAACCAGGCCGGCCACGTGGGCCATGTCGACGAACAGGTAGGCACCGACCTTGTCGGCGATGGCGCGGAAGCGCGGAAAGTCCAGCACTTGCGAGTAGGCCGAGAAGCCGGCGACGATCATCTTCGGCTTGTGCTCGAGGGCCAGGCGCTCGACTTCGTCGTAGTCGATCAGGCCGTTGGCGTCGATGCCGTACTGCACGGCGTTGTACAGCTTGCCCGAGGACGAAACGCTGGCACCGTGGGTCAGGTGGCCGCCGTGGGCCAGGCTCATGCCCAGGATGGTGTCACCGGCGCTCAGCAGGGCCAGGTAAACGGCAGCGTTGGCTTGCGAGCCGGCGTGGGGCTGGACGTTGGCGTAATCGGCGCCGAACAGCTGCTTGGCGCGATCGATGGCCAGTTGCTCGACCACGTCGACGTGCTCGCAACCACCGTAGTAACGCTTGCCCGGGTAGCCTTCGGCGTACTTGTTGGTCAGTACGCTGCCCTGGGCTTCCATCACCGCTGGGCTGGTGTAGTTTTCCGAGGCGATCAGCTCGATGTGCTCTTCCTGGCGCAGAGCTTCTTGCTGCATGGCTTCGAAGAGCTCGGCGTCGTACTTGGCAATGGTCAAATCACGGCTGAACATGGCAATCCCCTGAAAGTCAGCTGGGCGGAAGAAATAGGGGGCGGATTCTACCGCATCCGAGCTGACCAGGCATATGAAGCGTGATCATGAGCGGGACAAGTGGCGCTCACGACGCGCGCCTCGCTAAACCATGAACAGGCTGCGCCCGCAGAATTGCGCCTCGAAGCGGTGAGCGGCCATCGGCCGGCCCAGCAGGTAGCCCTGCACCTCGTCGCAGTCGTGGGTACGCAGGAAGTCGAGCTGCTCCTGGGTCTCCACGCCCTCGGCGATCACCGACATGTTCAGGCTGTGGGCCATGGCGATGATGGCCCGGGCGATCTGTCCGTCCTGCTCGCCCTGGGGCAGGCCGTCGACGAAGCTGCGGTCGATCTTCAGCACGTCGATGGGGAACTGCTTGAGGTAGTTGAGCGACGAGTAGCCGGTGCCGAAGTCGTCGATGGCGATGCACACCCCGAGGTTCTTCAGGTCGGTGAGGGTCTGCAGCGCGGCGCCGACGTCCTGCATGAGGATGCTTTCGGTCAGTTCCAGCTCCAGGCACGCCGCCGGGATGCGGCTGTCGGTGAGGATGCGTTCGATGCGCTGGCGCAGGTCGCCGTCGCTGAACTGGCGGGCTGAGAGGTTCACCGACACTTTCGGCACGCGGATCTTGTTGTGGTGCCAGATGCTCAGCTGGCGACAGGCTTCGGCCAGCACCCAGTCGCCGACCTGCACCACCAGGCCGAGTTCTTCGAGCACCGGGATGAACGCATCGGGCGCCACCAGGCCGCGCGTGGGATGCTGCCAGCGCAGCAGCGCCTCGACGCCGGTCAGGCGCTTGCCGTTGCCGGAGAACTGCGGCTGGTAGTGGAGCAGGAATTCGCCCTGCTCCAGCGCATGGCGCAGGTCGCCCTCGAGCTCCAGGCGCTCCAGGGCGCTGGCGTTCATGTCCGCCTGGTAGAACTGGAAGTTGTTCTTGCCGCGCTCCTTGGCGTGGTACATGGCGGTGTCGGCGTTCTTCATCAGCTGGCTCGGCTCGTTGCCGTCCTGGGGGCCGAGGGCGATGCCGATGCTGGCGGTGACGAAGAACTCGCGGCCTTCGAGCACGAAGGCCTGGGCCAGGCTGGCGAGGATCTGTTCGGCCACATGGATGGCGCGGTGCAGGGCGGCGTCGCGGCTGGCGCTGGAGCGCAGCAGCAGGGTGAACTCGTCGCCGCCCATGCGCGCCACGGTGTCGTCCTCGCCCACGCAGGCGGCCAGGCGCACGGCCACGTCCTTGAGCATGCGGTCGCCGGCGGCATGGCCCAGGGAGTCGTTGATCGGCTTGAAACGGTCGAGGTCGAGGAACATCAGCACCACCCACTCGCGGTGCCGTTCGGCATGCTGCAGGGCGGTGTGCAGGCGGTCCTGGAACAGCGTGCGGTTGGGCAGCTGGGTCAGGGCATCGTAGTAGGCCAGGCGGTGGATGCGCTGTTCGCTGGCCTTGCGCTCGCTGATGTCGCTGAAGAAGCACACGTAGCTGACCAGGTCGCCTTCCTCGTCGTGCACGGCGGTGATGCCGACCCACGCCGGGAAGTTCTCGCCGTCGCGGCGCTTGAGCCAGATCTCGCCTTCCCAGGTGCCGCGCTGGTGCAGCTGGTTGAGCACGTAATGCAGGTGGGTGCTCTGCTGGCTGTCGGCGGTGAGCATGCCGGGCAACTGGTCGAGCACCTGCTCGGCGCTGTAGCCGCTGACCCGGCTGAAGGCATTGTTGACCTGCACGATGTAGCCCGCCGGGTCGGTGACCAGGATCGCCGCCGTGGAGTGCTCGAATACCGTGGCCGCCATGCGCAGGTCCTTTTCGGCGCGGCGCTGCTGGGCCACGTCGCGGCCGACGCCGAGCAGGCCTTCGAACTTGCCGTTGTCGTCCCACATCGGCAGCAGGCGCAGTTCCACGGGAATCTTGCGGCCGTCGGCGCGCAGGAAGTCGAGGATGAACACCTGCGGGGTGAGGGTCTCGCGCAGCTCGTGCATCTGCTCCTGTACGCCGAGGGCACCGCGGATGCGCTCGAGCAGGGCGTATACCACGGCCAGTTGCTGCGGGTTGGTGGCCAGGCCGCCGAAGCCGTTGGCCTGCACCCACGCGGCGGAATAGCCCAGCACGGTCTGCACCGAGGGGCTGACGTAGTTGAGGTTGAGCTGGCTGTCGGTGGAGAAGATCACGTCGCTGATGCTCTCGGCGAGCATGCGGTAGCGGTGCTCGTTCTCGCGCAGCGATTCGTTGCGGGCGATCTGCCCGGTGATGTCCTTGGCCACGCTGATCAGGCGGCTGACCCAGCCGTTGGCGTCACGCGCCAGGGCCTGCTCGGTGATGCTGAACCAGCGCCAGGAGCCGTCACTGTGGCGCACGCGCAGCTGCGATTCGAGCAGCACGCCGTTGCCCAGCACGCGCTGCTGGTTGCGCACGCGCTCGTGCAGGTCGTGGTCATCGGGGTGGACGATCAGCCTCCACCAGTCGTCGCCCTTGCCTCGCACGCTGCTGTCGTCATAACCCAGGCGGCTGGCGAAGTCGTGGTTGCTGAACAGCAGCGTGCGGGTGGGCAGGTCGGTGACGTACAGGGTGTCCGGCACCGCCCGCACCACCTCGGACCAGAAACGCTCGCGCTCGACCAGCGACAGCTCCATGCGCTTGCGGCTGGTGATGTCGCTGATGCTCAGGGCGACGGCGTGCAGGTCTTCGGGGCATTCCGGCAGGCGCATCACCAGCCACAGGTGGCGGGTGATGCCGTTGGCGCCTTCGATGTGGCTTTCCAGCTCCAGGTGGCCGCCGCCGTCGAGCAGCGCGGCGCTGAGCTGGGCGCGGAAGCCCTCGGCACGCACCGCGCCGCGGTTTATCAGCTGTTCCCAGGCCTGCTCGGTGGTGCTCACGCCGAGCAGGCGCAGGGCGATCTGGTTGGTTTCGGTGAAGCGCATGTGCTGCAGCAATTCGCCGTGGCGCTGGGGGTTGGCGTCCAGCCAGGGTTTCAGGTCGGCGCCGCTGTTCAGGCCCTGCTCGCGCAGGAAGTGGTGGAGGCCGGCGAGGTCGAGCACGCACAGCGCCGTGCCGGTGCCGTCGAAGATGTCCTGGTAGCGGCGGCGGGTTTCCTGCAGCACGCGGGTCGCCTGCTGCTGTTCGGTCACGTCGCGCAGCACCCAGACGAACCCCAGCTGGCGGGAGGCGTCGCGCAGGTCGCTGCGGGTAATGGTGAACAGCCGGCTCTGGCCGTGCTGGCGGATTTCCACCACGTCCGGGCCCTGGTCGCTGTGAAAGGCCGTGGCGTGCAGCAGCAGCGGGTCGAGGTGCGGCAGCAGTTCGAGCAGGTGCCACTGGCTCGCGTGCTGGGTGGTCAGGCCGAACATGGCCTCGGCCTGGGGGTTGAGGTAGGTCAGGCGGCCGGTGGCGTCGGTGACCAGCACCCGTTCCTCGATCGCGCCCAGGGCGCCGGCGGCCTGGTGCAGCGAGCGCCGCGAGTCGAGGTTGAGCGCGTGCAGCTGGCCCTGTTCGCGCACCAGGCGATACAGGGCGAACAGGGTGAGCAGGCTGCACAGGGTGAACAGCAGGATCTTGCCGAGCATTTCCGGCAGCACCTGGGCCTGCACCTTGCTTTCATCGAGCATCGCGCGCAGCTGCCAGTCGGAGCCGGGCAGGCTCTGCAGCACGATGGTCTGCGCCTGGTTGGCGGCCGTGACCGACGGGTAGTTGCGCGCCTCGGCGTCGAGGCCTCGGGAGTCGGCGATCACCCGCAGGTCGGTGGCATCCTCCAGCTGCCAGGACACGTCTTCCTGGGGCGCCTTGAGCAGCCAGCGACCGAGGGCACTGACATGCAGCTGCAATGCCCAGTAGCCGTCGTCGACGCGCAGCAGCAGGTCGAGATGGCCGCCATCGATCGGATCGAACACGTAGTAGTAGCTGTGCGTGCCGCTGCGCCCGATCAAGCCGGCGAGCAGTGCCTGTTCGGCCGGCGCCAGGGTGCTGCCGGGCCGCGGCTGCCCGTTGGCATCCAGGTGGGCGAGGCGCTGCAGGGAAGGGAAGACCACGCGCAGGTTGTCCAGGTAGCGCTGGTGCTGGTCGACGGAGTCGGACGGCTCCCGGGTGGCGTGCAGCACCGCGGAGCCGGCGTTGGCCATCGACGCCATGCTCAGGCTCAGCTGCTTGGCGAGTTGCTCGCTGACCGCCAGGTTGAGGGCGCGCTGGTTGTCCTTGAGCTGGCGGAACTCGAATTGCAGTTGCCAGAGCAGCAGCACCAGCAGCCCGAGCACCAGCACGACCAGCGCGCCCTTGAGGGAGCGACGCATGGGAATGATCGTGGTATCGCGCTGAGGGCGATTGGTTTCGGCGGCTGACACGTGATGACGTCCTGCAACGGCGGGGTCGAGTAGGCAGGTGGTGCTGCAAAAAAGGGTGTTCAGGGGCGTCCGCTTCCCAGGGCGGCTAGCATGCCACAAATGTGGCGAAGTGCCAGCCCAGGCGACGAATGTCGCACACTTGCTACTCTTCCTAGTCTGGCGCAGATCGCCGAAAATGCCCGGTCAGCGCTGTACCCTCACCCGGGCAGCTCATCTCTGTTAAGTACGGGCGTGCGGTATGGCCTGGCGCACCTGCGGGCGCGGCATTTATCCGTTTGCGTGAGGCGGCGTCTTGGCATAGGGTGCGCGCCATCGTCGCCATTTATTAGTGAGGTCTGAATTTTGGCTCAATACGTCTACACCATGCATCGGCTGAGCAAGGTCGTGCCGCCGAAGCGCGAGATCCTCAAGAACATCTCCCTGTCGTTCTTCCCGGGCGCCAAGATCGGTGTGCTGGGCCTCAACGGTGCCGGTAAATCGACCCTGCTGCGCATCATGGCGGGCGTGGACAAGGAATTCGACGGTGAAGCCCGGCCGATGCCGGACATCAACGTCGGCTACCTGCCCCAGGAGCCGCAGCTGGATCCGGCCAAGACCGTGCGCGAAGTGGTCGAGGAAGCCGTCAGCGTGGTCAAGGACGCCCAGGCGCGCCTGGACGAGGTCTACGCCGCCTACGCCGAGCCCGATGCCGACTTCGACAAGCTGGCCGCCGAGCAGGCCAAGCTCGAAGCCATCCTGCAGGCCAGCGACGGTCACAACCTGGAGCGTCAGCTGGAAGTCGCCGCCGACGCCCTGCGCCTGCCGGCCTGGGACGCCAGGATCGAGCACCTGTCCGGTGGCGAGAAGCGCCGCGTGGCGCTGTGCCGCCTGCTGCTGTCGGCCCCCGACATGCTGCTGCTCGACGAGCCGACCAACCACCTGGACGCCGACTCGGTGGCCTGGCTGGAGCGCTTCCTGCACGACTTCCCCGGTACCGTGGTGGCCATCACCCACGACCGTTACTTCCTCGACAACGTCGCCGGCTGGATTCTCGAACTCGACCGCGGCGCGGGCATCCCGTACGAGGGCAACTACTCGGGTTGGCTGGAGGCCAAGTCGGCGCGCCTGGCCCAGGAGTCCAAGCAGCAGTCGGCCCACGAGAAGGCCATGAAGGAAGAACTGGAGTGGGTGCGCAAGGGCGCCAAGGCCCGCCAGTCCAAGTCCAAGGCGCGTCTGCAGCGCTTCGAGGAAATGCAGTCCCAGGAATTCCAGAAACGCGCCGAGACCAACGAGATCTACATCCCGGCCGGCGCGCGCCTGGGCGACAAGGTCATCGAGTTCAAGAACGTCACCAAGGGCTACGGCGACCGCGTACTGGTCGAGGATCTGTCGTTCAGCGTACCGAAGGGCGCCATCGTCGGTGTGATCGGCGGTAACGGTGCCGGTAAGTCGACCCTGTTCCGCATGCTGATGGGCAAGGAAACCCCGGACTCGGGCAGCATCGAGATCGGTGAAACCGTGCAGCTGGCCTGCGTCGACCAGAGCCGCGAGGACCTGGACGGCAGCAAGACCGTCTGGGAAGCGGTGTCCGATGGCCTGGACATGATCAAGATCGGCAACTACGAAGTCCCGTCCCGGGGTTACGTGGGCCGCTTCAACTTCAAGGGCGCCGACCAGCAGAAGTTCGTCAAGGACCTCTCCGGTGGTGAGCGTGGCCGTCTGCACCTGGCCCTGACCCTGAAGGAGGGCGCCAACGTCCTGCTGCTCGACGAACCGTCCAACGACCTCGACGTGGAAACCCTGCGTTCGCTGGAAGACGCGCTGCTGGACTTCCCCGGCGCCGCCATCGTGATCTCTCACGATCGCTGGTTCCTGGACCGCGTGGCGACCCACATCCTCTCCTACGAGGACGACGGCGTGATCTTCTTCGAAGGCAACTACACCGAGTACGAAGCCGACCGCAAGAAACGCCTCGGCGACGCCGCCGCCCAGCCGCACCGGGTACGGCACAAGAAGCTGGCGCAGTAAGCGCTGCTGTAGAAAAAACGGAGCCTCAGGGCTCCGTTTTTTTATGGCTGTTTTTTCCTTTGCGAGCTTTCGGATTGCTTGCATTTCGATGACTGCGAAGGGGCGCAAGCGGCCGTAGGGCGGATGACGCCTTTCTCATCCACCATTGCGATCCTCAGGTGGTGGACGGGTGAAGCGTCGTCCACCCTACGAAAGGCCGCTTCTGCCTTATTGCCGCCGGTTCATGAGATACGCGTTCGCTGGTACACAACGATCGCGATCAGGTCTCAGGCCCTGCCACCCACCTCGACCCGCAATCCCTTGCCCATGGGCGTACAACGAACGGTCACCGGGCAGAAGGCTTCGATCACCTGGATGTTGCTCTGCAGGTGTTCGCTCAGGTGCGTGGTAGTGAAGCTGCCTCCGCCTGCCAGGGCCATCGGTAGCAGCAACTGGTCGGCCAGGTGCTCGGCCACTGCCGCGCTACTGGCCAGCCACCGTTGCAGCGGCTCGATGGCTTGGTCGGCGACCGCTTCGGCCCGCACGCTGCTCTGCCCGAAGGCACAGAACTGTTCCGTCAGGTGCTCGCAGGCCACCGTCAGCATCAGGATATTGCCCGGGCCATGTTCCTGATTCAGCCAGGTGCAGTGCAACTGGTCGCCCGGCCACTGCAGGCGTTTGCCGACCCGCGCCAGCTCGCGTTCGCCGACGTGGCCGGGGATACCGGCCAGCAGTACGTCCGCGCGCTGTTCGATCAAGGCGCCGCGTTCGCGCAGGTGCAATGGCGTCAGCGACGACGGTTGGATGAACGCTTCCAGCGCGCCGCCACCGGCAGGCACGAAGCCGTGGCGGTGCAGTTGCAGCTCGACCTGCCCACCCATGCGCCGCAGCAACGGTAGCCAGGTCCGGTCGAGAAAGTCGAAGGGCGGCGCGGCCGGGTTGTGGGTGCCGCCGCTGATCTGTACGCGACTCGGCTCGGCGGCCTGCAGCAGGGCCGGCAGAATGGTCTGCAACACCAGGGTGCAGCTACCCGCCGAGCCAATGGCGAAGCGGTACTCGCCGCCACGGATCGTGCCGGGGCGAAACACCAGGGTGGTCGCATGCATCTCGGCGCCCTCGGTTTCGGCGCCGCTGATTTCGGCCGCGGCGAGTACCGCGGTCAGGTGCTGGCGCAACAGGCCCGGCCGGCTGCGCCTGGCGCGAATGTTGACGATGCGAAACGGCGTGTCGGTGATCATCGACAGGCTCAGCGCCGTGCGCAGCACCTGGCCGCCGCCGATGGCGCCGTCCAGTTCGAGAATATCCTTGTTCATGGTGAATCCTTTGATCGTGATCGTTCCCACGCTCTGCGTGGGAATGTCCATCAGGACGCTCCGCGTCCCTCTCGACTGTGGCCCGCGTTCTTAGCCCAGGTGTCGCTTCGCTCGACCCGGGCTGCGAATGCGGCTCAGGCGTAACGGCCGACCATCTCACGCAGGTAATCGTCGAGCAGGCCGCTGTCCGCCTGGGTGCGTGGCAGCGCCGGCACCGGCCGTTCCAGCTGCGCCGCGATGAAGGCGTGCAGGGCAGGGCGGCGCGGGCCATAGGCCGACTCGTCGGCGCTGCGCTTGAGGGCCAGCAGTTGGTCAACTTCGGCCAGTAACGACTGGTCGTCCACCGTCTGCAGCAGGTCGGCGAAGGTCATCGGCGGCCGGCCACGGCCCTGGTCGATCCACAGCACGGCCAGCAGCGGGCGCAGCACGTAGAAGTACTTCTTCAAGCGCACCGTCTGGTCCTGCAGGTAGCCACGGAAATTTTTCCTGGCCATCGACAGGTAATGATTGCGCGCCGCCGGCGGGCTGTAGAAATGCTCGGCCAGCTCGCGCAGGCGCGCCGTGGCCTGATCTTCCTGGCGGTACACCAGGGGCGAGTCGAGCCACTCCAGCAGCGTCGGGTTGGATTTGCGCAGCAGGCCCAGGGTCTTGCGCAGCTCCCAGCCGGTGACGTCCAACTCGTCATCCAGCGGCCGCTCGATCACATCGCGACCAGCATCCACCTGGACGAACCAGTCCGGCTTTTCCACGTAGACGAAGCGCACGTCGTAGTCGCTGTCCGTCGAGGCGAAGCCCCAGGCGCGGCTGCCCGACTCGCAGGCATACAGCACCTTGACGTTGCGCTCGCGTTCGACCCGCTCGAGTTCAGCCAGCACCCGTGCGCGCATGGCGTCGCTGAGGGGGTGGCGTTGTTGCATATCCATGTCTTCCATCCTTGTCTAGTCTGTCGCGCTGGCGGCCAGCGCGGACAATGTCCGGCGTCGCGGGTTGTACAGGGTGAGGCACCAGATGCCCCACCATTGCTTGCCGTCGTCGAAGTAGCTGCTCCAGGTGCTGCACTGCGGTTCGGCCTCTGCATCGCCGACCCAATCGAGCACCTGCATGTGCTCATCGGGATACAGCCGCAGCATGTGCAGCCACTCGCGAAAGTCCGCCACTTGCAAGGCGGTGCCATAGGGTGGGTTGCGGAAGTTGCGGCACAGCAGGCCGTCCTCGCTGGCCAGCTCCCGGACGGCATCGGCTGTGAACGGTTGCGGGCGGGCCTGAGCCAGGTCAGCAGTCAGATCGGGCCAGCGGTACTGCGCGTAACGGGCATCCTGGGCGATCAGCTTCCGTTGCCAGATCCGCGCGCGCTCCTGAATGCTCTCGAACAGCAACGCCAGCGCCTGGCGATGCTCTGCCTCGCCGGGCGTGGTGGTCGCATCGAGCGTGGTCACCACGAAATCGAACACGCAGCCCGCGTCTTCCAGGCGGGTGCGCAGTTCATCGAGTCGCTGGCTTTGCATCGGTTGCAGCATGGCCTCACCTCATCCTTTCACGCACACCACCTGACGCAGGGTGTGCACCACTTCCACCAGCTCGCGCTGGGCGTCCATGACCTGGTCGATATCCTTGTAGGCCATCGGGATTTCGTCGATGACGTCGGCGTCCTTGCGGCATTCGACGTGGGCGGTGGCCTTGATCTGGTCTTCCACGGTGAACAGCTTCTTGGCGCGGGTTCTGCTCATGGTGCGCCCGGCGCCGTGGCTGCAGGAGCAGAACGCCTCCTCGTTACCCAGGCCACGCACGATGAAGCTCTTGGCCCCCATGGAGCCGGGGATGATGCCCAGCTCGCCTTTCTTCGCCGACACCGCGCCTTTGCGGGTTACCAGCACCTCTTCACCGAAGTGACGTTCCTTCTGCACGTAGTTGTGGTGGCAGTTCACCGCTTCCAGCGCGACCTCGAACGGCTTGGCGATCACCCCGCGGGCCGCCGCGATCACCGCGTGCATCATCAGCGCGCGGTTCTGCTTGGCGAAGTCCTGGGCCCAGCCCACCGCTTCCACGTAGTCGGCGAAGTGCTGGCTGCCTTCCTCGAAGTAGGCCAGGTCACGGTCCGGCAGGTTGGCGGTGTGCTGGCGCATATCGGCCTGGGCCAGTTCGATGAACAGGTTGCCGATGGCGTTACCCACGCCGCGCGATCCGCTGTGCAGCATGAACCAGACCCGGTTCGCTTCGTCCAGGCACACCTCGACGAAGTGGTTGCCGGTTCCCAGGGTTCCCAGGTGCTTGCGGTTGTTGGTGTTCTCCAGCCGCGGGTACTTGTCGGTGATCGCCTTGAAGCGATCGCTCAGCGCCGACCAGGCATGGTCGGCCATCTCCGGCACGTTTTCCCAGGCGCCCCGGTCGCGGCCTCCACGGGTATTGCTACGCCCGTGGGGCACGGCCTTCTCGATGGCGGCGCGCAGGCCGGCCAGGTTGTCCGGCAGGTCGTGAGCCATCAGCGAGGTGCGCGCGGCGATCATCCCGCAACCGATGTCCACCCCGACCGCTGCCGGGATGATCGCACCGACCGTGGGAATCACGCTGCCAATGGTCGACCCCTTGCCCAGGTGCACGTCCGGCATCACCGCCAGGTGCTTGAAGATGAAGGGCATCTTCGCGGTGTTCATCAGCTGCTGCTTGGCGTCTTCCTCGACCGGAACGCCTTGCGTCCACAGTTTGATCGGCTTGCCGTTGGCGACTTCCAGCAGGTTGTAGGTCTTGGTTTGCATCATCATTCACTCGTATTCGGGCTGGCCGTGCCAGCGTTTGCAGTGCGGCGACAATCGTTGGTGGAACATGCGCGTTGCTCTATCCAGTTGAGCTACCCGTCGCCGGGGCGGGAGTCGAACCCGCAACCTTCACGTCCTGTAGTTCCACCGGCGCTCGCCGGGTCGATCAAAAATGCGGGGGCAGGCCCCCGTGCAGCGATGAGTGGATGGGCACATTGGCTCTACCAATTGCGCTACAGCCGTAATGGTGAACAGGTTGAAGTTGGCCATCGTGGCGTCTCGCTGTGTTGTCCGTTGTCGCCAGAGCAATTGCAGCGGTTATGCCAGGTTTTTATTCGAGGTTTCAAAATAATTATAAGTTATTGAATTTAAAGGATTTTAAATTTTATCCGGGGATCTCCCGGGCAGCCTAAGGTGAACAGCTTCAAGAAAATGTATATTTTTTGATATCGTTATTTATCTTTTTGGATAAATCAGCCAGCGCCTCAAGGAGGAGCCATGCGTGTTCTGTCGGTTCTGCTCGCCATGCTGTGGGCGGCTTTTGCCCATGCCGAGCCGTCGCTGCGTGAAGGCGACCTGATCTTCCATCAATCGCGCTCCTCGCAAAGCCTGGCCGTGCAATTGGCCACCGGCTCGCGCTACAGCCACATGGGCATGCTGCTGCGCAAGGATGGCCAGCTACAGGTGTTCGAAGCCAGCGCCACGGTGCGCTACACGCCTTTGCCGCAATGGGTGGCGCGGGGCGAGGGTGGTCATTACGTGGTCAAACGCCTGCATGCAGGTATCGATGATGCGGGGCTGATCAAGCTGCAGCATGAGGCCGAACGGTTCAGCGGAGCCCGTTATGATCTGACCTTCGAGTGGTCGGACAGCCGCCTGTATTGCTCCGAACTGGTCTGGAAGGCTTACCAGCGCGCACTGGGCGTGGAGATCGGCGCCTTGCAGCGGGTGCGTGACTTCAACCTGGCGGCGCCGGCGGTGCGCGCCAAGATGCGTGAGCGTTACGGCGACAAGGTGCCACTGGATGAACCGGTGATCTCGCCGCTGGCGATGTTCGAATCACCGCTGCTGTTCACCGTACGGGAGCGCTGAACATGACCCGCAAGCGTACCGTCGCCATCGGCTTTATCGGCGCCACCCTGGATCGGGTCGGCAAGGGCGCCAATCGCTGGAACAAATGGCGGCCGAGCATCGGCCTGTGCCAGCAGCCGGACTTGCTGATCGATCGCTTGGAGCTGATCCATGGCGTCGATGCACGGGATATCAGCCTGGCCGAGCGCATTCGTGCCGATATCGAGCAGATTTCCCCGGAGACCGAAGTGCGCCTGCAGCCGCTGCACCTGCGCAATCCCTGGGATTTCGAGGAGGTGTACGGCGCGCTGCATGACTTCACCAGCGGCTATGCCTTCGATACCGAGCGCGAGGACTATCTGGTGCACATCACCACCGGGACCCATGTGGCGCAGATCTGCTGGTTCCTGCTCACCGAGGCGCGCTACCTGCCGGCGCGGCTGGTGCAGACCTCGCCGGCGCGCAAGCGTGATGAGCAGGCGCCGGTGACCGGCACCCACGCGCTGATCGACCTCGACCTGTCGCGCTACGACCGTATCGCCACGCGCTTCCAGCATGAGCGGCTGGAGGGGCTGGCGTTTCTCAAGTCCGGCATCGCCACGCGCAACGCGGCGTTCAACCGGTCCATCGAGCAGATCGAGCGGGTCGCCGTCCGCTCCTCGGCGCCGATGCTGCTGATCGGCCCGACCGGTGCCGGCAAGTCGTTCCTGGCCCGCCGCGTTTACGAGCTCAAGCGCAGCCGTCATCTGGTCGATGGCCGCTTCGTCGAGGTCAACTGCGCGACCTTGCGCGGCGACGGCGCCATGTCGGCGTTGTTCGGGCATATCAAGGGCGCCTTCACCGGCGCGCAGAACGCCCGTGATGGCCTGCTGCGCGCCGCCGATGGCGGCATGCTGTTTCTCGACGAGATCGGCGAGCTGGGCCTGGACGAGCAGGCCATGCTGCTCAAGGCCATCGAGGAGAAGCGCTTCTTTCCCATGGGCGCGGACAAGGAGGTGAGCAGCGACTTCCTGCTGATTGCCGGTACCCATCGCGACCTGCGTGCACGGGTCGCCGAAGGGCTGTTTCGTGAAGACCTGTATGCGCGCATCAACCTGTGGACTTTCGAGCTGCCGGGGTTGGCCGGGCGCCGCGAGGACATCGAGCCGAACATCGATTTCGAGTTGGAGCGCCACGCCCGCGAGCAGGGGCGGATGGTGCGCTTCAACCTGGAGGCGCGGCGCCGCTACCTGGCCTTCGCCAGTTCCAGCGAGGCCGCCTGGCAGGGCAACTTCCGTGAGCTGTCGGCCTCGATCACCCGCATGGCGACCCTGGCCGACAGCGGGCGTATCGACGAAGCGCAGGTGCAGGAGGAGATCGAGCGGCTGCGGCGCGCCTGGGGTTTCGTGCCGGATGGGCTGTCGAGCCTGCTGGGTGAGGCGGCCGGTGATATCGACCTGTTCGACCGTCTGCAGCTGCAGGCGGTGATCGACATCTGTCGGCAGGCGGGCAGCCTGTCCGAGGCGGGCCGGCGTTTGTTCGATGTCAGTCGTCAGGCCAAGGCGCAGGCCAACGATGCCGACCGCCTGCGCAAGTACCTGGCGCGCTTCGGCTTGAGCTGGCAGTCCGTGCGGGGCGAGTGATGTTTTGGTGCGAAATGATGCTGACTTGGTGCGTTGCGTGGGCTGATGAAAGCCCTGTTTTCTGGGGTCTATTTACAGTAAAGCACCAAAAAGTTTCATAAAGGCGTCATTTTGCCCTTTTTAAGGGCGCTCTGTTCTTGCTAGAGTCCCGCCACTTTTCATTGCGCGGCGCAGCAAGACGCCAGGGAGCCTGCCATGAGCATGTCCGTCGACCATTTCCTCGAACGCCTGAAACAACGCGATCCCCACCAGCCTGAATTCCACCAGGCGGTGGAGGAAGTGCTGCGCAGCTTGTGGCCGTTCCTGCAGGCCAACCCTCGCTATCTGGAAGCGGGCATCGTCGAGCGCCTGGTCGAGCCGGAGCGTGCCGTGCTGTTCCGCGTGCCGTGGGTCGACGACGCCGGGCGCGTGCAGGTCAACCGTGGCTTCCGCATCCAGATGAACAGCGCCATCGGCCCGTACAAGGGCGGCCTGCGTTTTCACCCCTCGGTGAACCTCAGCGTGCTCAAGTTCCTGGCCTTCGAGCAGACCCTGAAGAACTCCCTGACCTCGCTGCCCATGGGCGGCGGCAAGGGCGGCGCGGACTTCGACCCCAAGGGCAAGAGCGACGCCGAGGTGATGCGCTTCTGCCAGTCGTTCATGACCGAGCTGTACCGTCATATCGGCGCCAACCTAGACGTGCCGGCCGGCGACATCGGTGTCGGTGGCCGCGAGATCGGCTATATGTTCGGCCAGTACAAGCGCCTGGCCAACGAGTTCTCCTCGGTGCTCACCGGCAAGGGCCTGACCTACGGCGGCAGCCTGATCCGCCCGGAAGCCACCGGCTACGGCTGCGTGTACTTCGCCGAGGAAATGCTCAAGACCCGCGGGCGCACCTTCGACGGCCAGCGCGTGGCCATCTCCGGCTCCGGCAACGTGGCGCAGTACGCCGCGCGCAAGGTCATGGACCTGGGCGGCAAGGTGATTTCCTTCTCCGACTCCGCAGGCACCTTGTACGCTGAAGAGGGTTTCAGCGAGCAGCACTGGCAGGACGTGATGGCGCTGAAGAACCAGCAGCGCGGCCGCCTGAGCGAACTCGACGGCGGCGCGCTGCGCTTCCAAGCCGATCAACGCCCCTGGGGCCTGGGCTGCGATATCGCGCTGCCCTGCGCCACCCAGAACGAGCTGAACCTGGAAGACGCCCGGGCGCTGCTCGACCAGGGCTGCGTGTGCGTAGCCGAGGGTGCCAACATGCCGACCACCCTGGACGCGGTGGATCTGTTCGTCGAGCACGGCACCCTGTTCGCCCCGGGCAAGGCCTCCAACGCCGGCGGTGTGGCGGTCAGCGGCCTGGAGATGTCGCAGAACGCCATGCGCCTGCACTGGAGCGAAGGCGAGGTGGACGAGAAGCTGCACGGCATCATGCAGTCCATCCACAACGCCTGCGTGCGCCACGGCGAGGAAAATGGCGGCATCAACTACGTCAAGGGCGCCAACATCGCCGGCTTCGTCAAGGTGGCCGACGCCATGCTGGCCCAGGGCGTGGTCTGACGGCCGTCCGCGCGGCCGGGCAATCCGGCTGCGCCGCCGACCAGCCGTCTCGCCGACGGCTGGTCGGCAACATCCTCTCACTGTCACGACGCTTACACACAAGGTGCCGACAATGCCCTCCCGTCGTGGCGCAGGATGGCGCCGCGCGTGTTGGAACATCACCGGAACAACGAGAGTCGTGTCATGAAACAGATTCCAGGAATGCTCGAAGGCGCCATGGCCGTTCGCTTCTACCAGAGCGTGCAGGGGCCTTTCCCCATCGAAATCGGTGCCGCGGTGTCGGGCACGAGCATGTCCGCCATCGTCAAGCCGGCTGCCAGCCCCGTCGCGCTGGACGCCACCTGCGAGGAACACCTGGGCCTGTCGCTGCTCGAAGCCGAAGCGACCGGCCTGGCTGCTGGCAAGGTCTGCGACCAGCTCAATGCCTTCCTGGCCGGGCGCCGGGTCAATTGCAGTGGCGCGGCGGAGGTCGAGGCGGTGAGCCAGCTGTTCCAGGCCGCCGGGGTGGAACTGGAGTTCTCGCTGTCGACCCTTGACGCCGCCGCGCTGTGCCTGCCCGATGCGCCGCCGGTTGACCAGTACCCGGAAAGCGTCGCCCGCGACCTGTTCGTGCTGGCCAGGCCGTTCGAGGTCTGGCGGTTGCGTTGAGCGCCGCGCCGCCGCGGCTGGTTCGCTTTCGCATCGTTACGTGGCCAAAGATGCGAACTACTGGTACATGACAATCGTTATCGAATAGACTCCCGCGCCACCGGCTCGCTCTGCCGTGCCCGTCTCATCCTGCAAGGCCACCCGCACTACGCGCGGCGCATGCCTGGCGGCAGGGTCGAAGCACGCGCCACTGCGCAGTTGGTTCTCCCGTTCGCAGCAGGTAGTCCGAGAGTCGATTGCGGTGTTCAAGAAAGTTCTCTTCCAACTGCACTGGTTGTTCGGCATCAGCGCCGGGCTGGTGCTGGCCCTGATGGGCGTGACCGGCGCGCTGTACAGCTTCCAGGACGAGATCCTGCAGGCGATCAATCCGCATCAGGTGCTCAGCCAGCCGGGGCCCGTGCTCGAGCCGGGCGAGCTGATCGAGCGCTTGCAGGCGCAGGGGCTCAGTGTTTCCGGTCTCTACGTGGATACCGAGGGCGCCCAGCCGACGCGGGTGTTCCTGACCCCGCCGCCCGGTGAACGGCGTGGCGGGATACGCTTCGTCGACCCCTATACGGGTGAGTCCCTGGGCGAGCCGCGGGGCCTGCAGTTCTTCGGCCTGATGCTGCAGCTGCACCGCTTCCTCGCCATGGGCCAGAGCGGCCGGCAGATCACCGGCGCCTGCACCATCGCCCTGGTGTTCTTCTGCCTGTCCGGGCTGTACCTGCGCTGGCCGCGCCAGGTGTGGAGCTGGCGCGCCTGGCTGACCTTCGACTGGGCCAAGAAGGGCCGCGCGTTCAACTGGGATCTGCATTCGGTGGTCGGTACCTGGTGCCTGCCGCTGTACCTGTGCGCGGCGCTGACCGGCCTGTACTGGTCCTATGACTGGTACCGCAGCGGGCTGGAAGGCCTGCTCAGCGATGCGCCGCGGGCGGCCGGTGAAGGCCGTGGTCGGCGCAGCCCACCGGTAGCAGGCCAGCCCATGCCGCCGGTGGACTACACCAACCTCTGGCAGGGCATCCAGCGCACGGCGGGCGACAGGCTCAGCGCCTACAGCCTGCAACTGCCCAATGCCGCCGGCGAGCCGGCGCGGGTGTTCTTCATATTGCGCGATGCCGAACACGCGCGCGCCTTCAACCAGATGCAGCTCGACCCGCTCACTGGCGAAGCCAGGCAGGTTGAGCGCTACGCCGACAAGTCGTTCAAGGCGCGGCTGCTGGCCAGCGTCTATGCCCTGCACACCGGCGAGTACTTCGGCATGACCGGGCGCATCCTGATGATGGTCGCCAGCCTGCTGATGCCGTTGTTCTTCGTCACCGGCCTGCTGCTGTACCTGGATCGACGCCGCAAGAAGCGCGCGGCGCTGGCCGCCCGTCAGGCGCTCGATGGTGGCGAAGGCGGTGAGTCCTGGCTGGTGGGGTTCGCCAGCCAGAGCGGCTTTGCCGAACAGCTGGCCTGGCAAACCGCCGGACAGTTGCAGGCCGCCGGCATGGCGGTGGAAGTGCAGCCGCTGGCGCGTATCGACACCACCAGGCTCAGCGCCACGCCCCGGGCGCTGCTGGTGCTCAGCACCTTTGGCGATGGTGAGGCGCCGGACAGCGCGCGCGGGGTCGAGCGCCAATGGCTGGCGGCGACCCTGGATCTGCCCGGCCTGCGTTACGCGATGCTGGCCCTGGGCGATCGCCAGTACACGCAGTTCTGCGGCTTCGCCCGGCGCCTCGACGACTGGCTGACCAGCCGCGGCGCCCAGCGCCTGGGTGAGCGTATCGAGGTCGATGGCGACGATCAGCAGGCGCTGCAGCATTGGCAGCGGCAACTGGCCGAGCTGACCGGCGTGCAGCCACTGGCCGCGCAGCCGGTGGCGTTCGACGGCTGGGTGCTGCGTACACGCGCGCGCCTCAATCCGGGCAGCCAGGGCGCGGGCACCTGGCTGGTCGGCCTGCAGCCACCGGCCGGTGCGCTGTGGCAGGCGGGCGATATCCTGGAGATTCTCCCGCGCAACGGCAAAGCACAGGTGCAACGCTGGTTGCATGCCCATGGCCTGCAGGGGCTGGAGTCCGACGTCATCGAGCCGCTCGGCCATACACTCGGCGAGGCGCTGGCCGCCCGCCAGCTGCCGTACAGCGCCAGTCACCTGGTCGGCCTGCATGCCCAGGCGCTGCTCGAGGCGCTGGTGCCGTTGCCCAGCCGCGAATACTCGATCGCCTCGCTCCCCGAAGACGGCCTGCTGGAGCTGATCGTGCGTCAGCAGCATCTGGCCAATGGCGAGCTGGGTGCCGGCTCTGGCTGGCTGACCGAGTACCTGCCGCTTGGCGAGCAACTGCTGGCGCGGGTACGCCGTAACAGTGGTTTCCATGCTCCTGAGGATGATCGCCCGCTGATCCTGATCGGTAACGGCACCGGGCTCGCCGGCCTGCGCAGCCTGCTCAAGGCGCGCATCGCTGCCGGGCATATGCGCAGCTGGCTGCTGTTCGGCGAGCGCAATGTCGAGCACGATTTCTATTGCCGGGACGAGCTGCAGGCCTGGCTCACCGGCGGCCGGTTGCAGCGACTGGATCTGGCCTTTTCCCGCGACCAGGCGCAGCGCCTCTATGTGCAGGATCGCTTGCGCGAGGCGGCGGATGAGCTGCGGGGGTGGATTGCCGAGGGGGCCGCGGTTTATGTATGCGGCAGCTTGCAGGGGATGGCGGCGGGGGTGGATCAGGTGTTGCGCGAGGTGCTGGGGGACGCCGTTGTCGAGGGGCTGGTGGAGCAGGGGCGTTATCGGCGGGATGTGTACTGAGGGCTTGCTCTGGATTTATGAGCAGGTGCAAAGATTTGTGTGGTCTATGCGGGCGAATTCGCGGGCAGGGCCCGCTCCCACAACACAGCTGACCTTCCGATCCGCTGCTGGATTCGTCACTCGGGCTGCCTGGGTTGCCGAGCGCAGCTTGAGCTGCGCCCGGCGGGCGGTCAGAGAAACTGCTCGGCGTGGTGGCAGGCCACTTCACGGCCATCGAGCGGGCGCAGCAGTGGCAGCTCGGTCTGGCAGCGCTCGGTGGCGTAGGGGCAGCGTTTGTGGAAGGGGCAGCCCGATGGCGGGTTGAGCGGGTTGGGCAGCTCGCCGACGATCTTGATCTTCGGCTTGCTCGGGTCCGGGTGGATGGTCGGCGTGGCCGACAGCAGCGCCTTGGTGTAGGGGTGCAGCGGGCGCTCGTACAGCCGCTCGCGGGGGCCGATCTCCGCCGGGCGGCCGAGGTACATCACCAATACGTCGTCGGCCACGTGGCGCACCACCGACAGGTTGTGGGAGATGAACACGTAGCCGGTACTGAACTCTTCCTGCAGGTCCATGAACAGGTTGAGCACCTGGGCCTGGATCGACACGTCCAGCGCCGAGGTCGGCTCGTCGGCCACCAGCACCTTGGGGGTGAGCATCATGGCGCGGGCCAGGGCGATGCGCTGGCGCTGGCCGCCGGAGAACATGTGCGGGTAGCGCTGGTAATGCTCGGGGCGCAGGCCGACCTGGTTCATCATCGCCTGTACCTTTTCGCGGCGTTCGGCGCGCGACAGGCTGGTGTTGATCAGCAGTGGCTCGGCCAACTGGTCGCCGATCTTCTGCCGCGGGTTGAGCGAGGCGTAGGGGTTCTGGAACACCATCTGCACGTCGCGGCGCAATTGCTTGCGAGTCTGCGCGCTGGCACCGTTCACTTCCTGGCCGGCGATCTGCAGCGAGCCCGAAGAGGGCTCTTCGATCAGCGTCAGCGCACGCGCCAGGGTGGACTTGCCGCAGCCGGATTCACCGACCACGGCCAGGGTCTTGCCGGCCTGCAATTCGAAGGACACACCATTGAGCGCCTGCACCGTGGCGCTGGGCTTGAACAGCCCCTGGGACACGGCGTAGTGGCGCGTCAGTTGGCGTGCGGTCAGGACAGTCGTCATCACGCCACCTCGGCATTCAGATTGAGCGGGAAATAGCAGCGCACCGCGCCGCGCTCGTGGGGTTCCAGGGCCGGGCGTTGCTCGCGGCACTTGGCCTGCACGTAGGGGCAGCGCGGCGACAGCAGGCAGCCGTGGGGCCGGTCGTAGCGGCCGGGCACGATGCCGGGCAGGGTCGACAGGCGCGTGGCGCCCAGGCTGTGCTCGGGAATCGCCTTGATCAGCGCTTCGGTGTAGGGGTGGGTCGGCGCGTCGAACAGCGCCGGCACCTGGCCCAGTTCCACCGCTTGCCCTGCGTACATCACGCAGACCCGGTTGGCGGTCTCGGCGACCACGGCCAGGTCGTGGGTGATCAGCACCAGGCCCATGTTCTGCTCGCGCTGCAGGTCGAGCAGCAGTTCCATGATCTGCGCCTGGATGGTCACGTCCAGGGCGGTGGTCGGCTCGTCGGCGATCAGCAGCTTGGGCTCGGCGGCAATCGCCATGGCGATGGCCACGCGCTGGCTCATGCCACCGGAGAGCTGGTGCGGGAAGGCCTCGAGGCGGCTCGCCGCGCCCGGGATCTCGACGCGCTCGAGCAGTTGCAGGGCGCGCTGGCGCGCGGCCTTGCCCTTGAGACCCAGGTGCTGGCGCAGCACTTCCTCGATCTGGAAGCCGACGGTGAAACTGGGGTTCAGGGCGGTCATCGGGTCCTGGAAGATCATCGACAGGTCCTTGCCGACGATGTGGCGACGCTGGCGGCCCTTGAGCTTGAGCATGTCGGTGCCGTCGAAGACCAGACGGTCGGCACGGACGATGCCGGGGGCGTCGATCAGGCCCATCAGCGCCATCATGGTCACCGATTTGCCGGAGCCGGACTCGCCGACGATGGCCAGCACTTCGCCCTTGTCGACCTTCAGGTCGAGGCCATCGACCACCGGCACGGCGTTGGCGTCGCCGAAGCGCACGCTCAGGTTGTCTATTTCCAGCAGGCTCATCGGGCGGCCTCCATCGAATGGCAGGGGGCGGCCGTGGTGCGGAACAGGTTCATGGCGGCCTCCTCAGATCGCGTTCTTGAGTTTCGGGTCCAGCGCATCGCGCAGGCCGTCGCCCATCAGGTTGATCGCCAGCACGCTGAGCAGGATGGCGAGCCCAGGCAGGGTCACCACCCACCAGGCACGTTCGATGTAGTCGCGTGCCGAGGCCAGCATGGTGCCCCACTCGGGGGTTGGCGGTTGTACGCCCAGGCCGAGGAAGCCCAGGGCGGCGGCGTCGAGGATCGCCGAGGAAAAGCTCAGGGTCGCCTGCACGATCAGCGGCGCCATGCAGTTGGGCAGCACGGTGATGAACATCAGCCGCGGCAGGCTGGCGCCGGCCAGGCGGGCGGCGGTCACGTAGTCGCGGTTCAGCTCGCCCATCACCGCGGCGCGGGTCAGGCGCACGTAGGAGGGCAGCGACACGATGGCGATGGCGATCACGGTGTTGATCAGGCCCGGGCCGAGGATGGCGACGATGGCCACCGCCAGCAGCAGCGAGGGCAGGGCCAGCATGATGTCCATCAGGCGCATGATCGACGGGCCCATCAGGCGCGGGAAGAACCCGGCCACCAGGCCCAGCAGCAGGCCGGGAATCAGCGAGATGACCACCGAGGCCAGGCCGATCAGCAGCGACAGGCGCGCACCGTGGATCAGGCGCGACAGCAGGTCACGGCCGACTTCGTCGGTACCGAGGATAAAGCGCCACTGGCCGCCATCCAGCCATACCGGCGGGGTCAGCAGGGCATCACGGAACTGCTCGCTGGGCGAGTAGGGCGCGATCCACGGCGCGAACAGTGCGCAGAACACCATCAGGATCATGAAGCCGAGGCCGGCGACGGCGCCCTTGTTGTGGCTGAAGGCGCGCCAGAATTCCTTCAGCGGCGAGGGGTAGACCAGGCTCTGGTCGAGCGGTGTGGTAGTGGTCGAGGTCATGCTCGCACCTCATTGATATCGGGTTGGGCTACGGAATGCGCCTTGATCGTCGGTAGGGTGGACGACGCTTCATCCGTCCACCGCAGTGTGTTCATGGCGGATGAGAAGAGCGTCATCCACCCTACGGCGGTATTGGTATCAGTTTGTAGGGTGGACGACGCTTCATCCGTCCACCGCGGCGCGGTCATGGTGGATGAGCAAAGCGTCATCCACCCTACGGTTGTGTTGGTATCAGTTGCCATTCATGACTCCGGAGAATCGGTTCATGGCCTCGCGAGCTAGCGCGAGGCAAGGAAAAATTCGTCGAGAGAGCGGAGTTGGCTGTAGCCAATGAGCATCTCGAGAGGGATTTTGACGCGGCATCGCCGACGCGCAGCAGGTCATGGCCGGTTCTCAGCGCTGGTGGCGAATACGTGGGTTCACCAATCCATAAAGGATGTCCACCACGAAGTTGACCAGGATCACCAGGCAGGCGATCAGCAGGATGCCGTTCTGCACCACCGGGTAGTCGCGGGCACCGATCGACTCGATCAGCCACTTGCCGATGCCCGGCCAGGAGAAGATGGTCTCGGTCAGTACCGCGCCAGCGAGCAGCGTGCCGACCTGCAGGCCGAACACGGTGAGCACCGGAATCAGCGCATTGCGCAGGCCATGCACGAATACCACGCGGGTCGGCGACAAGCCCTTGGCGCGGGCGGTGCGCACGTAGTCCTCGCGCAGCACTTCGAGCATCGCCGAGCGGGTCATGCGGGCGATCACCGCCAGCGGAATGGTGCCGAGCACGATGGCCGGCAGGATCAGGTGGCGCAGCGCGTTGACGAAGGCGCCTTCCTCGTCGGACAGCAGGGTGTCGATCAGCATGAAGCCGGTCACCGGCTGGATGTCGTAGAGCAGGTCGATGCGCCCGGATACCGGCGTCCAGCCCAGCCATACCGAGAAGAACATGATCAGCAGCAGGCCCCACCAGAAGATCGGCATCGAATAGCCGGTCAGGGAGATGCCCATCACCCCGTGATCGAACAGCGAACCGCGCTTGAGGGCGGCGATCACCCCGGCGATCAGCCCCAGGGTGCCGGCGAACAGCAGCGCCGCCAGGGTCAGCTCCAGGGTGGCGGGGAACAGGGTGGTGAATTCGTCCCACACCGGCGTACGGGTGCGCAGCGACTCACCCAGGTCACCCTGGGCCAACTGGCCGATATAGTCGAAGTACTGGGCGTACAGGGGCTTGTTCAGGCCCAGCCGCTCCATGGCTTCGGCGTGCATCTGCGGGTCGACGCGCCGCTCGCCCATCATCACTTCCACGGGGTCGCCGGGAATCATGCGAATGAGCGCGAAGGTCAGCAGCGTAACCCCGAAGAACGTGGGTATCAGCAGGCCCAGGCGCCGGGCAATAAAACTCAACATCGTGGTAGGTACCTCATTGGCCGGTCAGGCAGCCCACCGGCGTCTGTAGCGCCGGTGGTGTGTTTTTATCTACTTCACCTGGGTGGTGGCGAAGTTGTTATTGGTCAGCGGGTTGATGTGGTAGCCCTCGACGTTCTTGCGCATGGCGGTGAACAGTTTCGGATGGGCCACGTTGATCCAGGGTTGATCCTCGGCGTAGAGCGCCAGGGCCTGGCGATACAGGGCGGCACGTTCATCGTTGTCGGTCACGCCGCGGGCCTGGGTAATCAGGTTCTGGAACTTAGGGTTGCACCAGCGTGCATAGTTCTCGCCGTTTTTCGCCGCATCGCAGCTCAGCAGCGGGGTCAGGAAGTTGTCCGGATCGCCGTTGTCGCCAGCCCAGCCCGCGGAAACCAGATCGGCTTCGCCCTTCTTGGCGCGGCGCAGCATCTCGGCCCACTCCATCACGCGGATGTCGACCTTGAGGCCGACCTCGGCGAGGTCGGCCTGCAGCATTTCCGCCGACAGGCGCGGGTTGGGGTTGGTCTGGCCACCGCCGCTGCGGGTGAACAGGGTGATCACGGTGCCTTCTGGCACGCCGGCTTCCTCGAGCAGGGCGCGGGCCTTGTCCAGGTCGCGGGGCGGATTGCGGTTGTCGTCGTTGTAGCCGATCAGGGTCGGTGGGTAAGGGTTCACCGCGACCAGCGCGTTGCCCTGGCCGAACAGTTGCTCGACATGGCGCTGGCGGTCGAAGGCGAGGTTGATCGCCTGGCGCACGCGCACGTCGCTCAGGTACCTGTGCTCGGTGTTCATGGCAATGTAGCCGGTGACGATGGCCTCGATCTCGTCGACCTTGAGGTTGGCGTCGGCCTTGATCGACGGCACGTCGTCGGGCTTGGGATACAGCGCCACCTGGCATTCGTTGGCGCGCAGTTTCTGCAGGCGCGTGTTGTTGTCGGTGGTGATGGCGAAGATCAGCGGGTCGCTGGGCGGCTTGCCACGGAAGTAGTCGGGGTTGGCCTTGTAGCGAACCTGGGCATCCTTGTTGTAACGCTGAAAGACGAAGGGCCCGGTACCGATCGGCTTGCTGTTGAGCTCGGCGGTCTTGCCGGCCGCGAGCAACTGATCGCCATACTCGGCGGAGTAGATCGAGGTGAAGGCCATGGCCAGGTCACGCAGGAAGGGCGCCTCCGGGCGGTTCAGGGTGATGACCACGGTGTGGTCGTCGGTCTTGGTCACCGACTTGAGCAACTGGCGGAACGCCATGCTCTCGAAATAGGGATAGCCCACGCTGGCCTTGGCGTGCCAGGGGTGCTTGGGGTCGAGCTGCCGATTGAGGCTCCACAGCACGTCGTCGGCATTGAAGTCGCGGCTCGGCGTGAAGTAGTCGGTGGTGTGGAATTTCACTCCCTGGCGCAGGTGGAAGGTGTAGGTCAGGCCGTCGTCACTGACCGCCCAGCGCTCGGCCAGGGCCGGCTGGATGTCCGTGGTGCCGGCCTTGAAGTCGACCAGGCGGTTGAATACCGTCTCGGCCGAGGCATCGGCCGTCACCGCGGTGGTGTACTGAACGATGTCGAAGCCCTCGGGGCTCGCTTCGGTACACACCACCAGCGGCTTGGCTGCGAGGTTGCCGGCGGCGCCGAAAACCAGGGCGGCCAGCGCTGCACGTAGCGGTAGTGTCTTCATCGGATATCCCCCGCGAATCAGGTCAGCATAGACGTACGGCCTGCAAGAGGCAGGCCGCGAGCCGTCGTTCAGAGAATGTCGGGCGCACTGTCGGTAGGCGGCGCGCAGCCAGTGGACAGGTACGAGGGGGCGAAGTGGACGGCGTCACGCCATGCCCCCTGGCCCGCTTCATGTTCATCGGCCGGCTGGCCGCCCCGCGGAGGATCCGCGAAACGGCCGGTGCGCCCATCAGTCGTTGCTGACACCGATGAAGCTGTTACGCCCGAACGGGCTGATCTGGAAGCCCTTCACGCTGGCGCGCATCGGCTGGTAGACGGTGGAGTGGGCGATCGGGGTGATCGGCACTTCGCGCTTGAGCACCACCTGAGCCTGCTTGTACAGCTCGCTGCGCTCGTTCTGGTCGGTCACGCGCTTGGCGGCCACCACCAGCTTGTCGTACTCGGCGTTGCACCACTTGGAGAAGTTGTTGCCGTCCACCGAGGCGCAGCCGTACAGGGTGCCGAGCCAGTTGTCGGGGTCACCATTGTCGCCGGTCCAGCCGATCAGCATGGCGTCGTGCTCGCCAGCGTGGGCACGCTTGATGTACTCGCCCCACTCATAGCTGACGATGCGTGCCTTGACGCCGACCTTGGCCCAGTCGGCCTGGAGCATCTCGGCCATCAGGCGGGCGTTGGGGTTGTACGGACGCTGCACGGGCATGGCCCACAGGGTGATCTCGGTGCCTTCCTTGACGCCGGCAGCCTTGAGCAGCTCCTTGGCTTTTTCAGGGTTGTAGGCGGCGTCCTTGATCGACTCGTCGTAGGACCACTGGGTCGGCGGCATGCCGTTGACGGCCAGCTGGCCGGCGCCCTGGTAGACGGCGTCGATGATCGCCTGCTTGTTCACCGCCATGTCCAGCGCCTGGCGCACTTCGAGCTTGTCGAACGGTGCGCGGGTCACGTTGTAGGCGATGTAGCCCAGGTTGTAGCCCGGGGCGGTCGGCACGTTGAGGTTGTTGTCCGCCTGCAGGCCCTTGAGGTCGGCCGGGCGCGGATTGAGGGTGATCTGGCACTCGCCTGCGCGCAGCTTCTGGGCACGTACCGAGGCGTCGGTGTTGATCGAGAAGATCAGGTTGTCGATCTTCACGTCACCCGGCTTCCAGTATTCCTTGTTGCCCTTGTAGCGAATCGCCGCGTCCTTCTGATAGCGGCTGAACACGAACGGGCCGGTGCCGATGGGCTGCTGGTTGATCTGCGCGGCCTTGCCGGCCTTGAGCAACTGGTCGGCGTACTCGGCCGAGTGCACGGCGGCAAAGTTCATCGCCAGGTTCTGCACGAACGCGGCGTCTACTTCCTTGAGGGTGAAGACCACGGTGTGGTCGTCGGTCTTCTCGACCTTGGCGATGTTCTTGTCCAGGCCCATGTCGGTGAAGTACGGGAACTCGCTGGGGTAGGCCTTGCGGAACGGGTGGTTGCGATCGAGCATGCGCTGGAAGGTGAACAGCACGTCGTCGGCGTTGAATTCGCGGCTCGGCTTGAAGTAGTCGGTGGTGTGGAACTTGACCCCTTCACGCAGGTGGAAGGTGTAGGTCAGGCCGTCTTCGCTGATGTCCCAGGAGGTGGCCAGGCCCGGCTGGGCCTTGGTGCCGCCGCGCTCGAACTCGGCCAGGCGGTTGAAGATGGTTTCCGAGGCCGCATCGAAGTCGGTGCCGGTGGTGTACTGGCCCGGATCGAAGCCACCCGGGCTGCCTTCGGAGCAATACACCAGATTGCTGGCCTGGGCGAGCGAAACACTGGAGAGCAGACCTGCGGTGAGCAGAGCCTTGCACAGGAGAGACATACGCATGCGAACCTCTTTTTCTTTTTGTTCGCGCCTGGGTTCAGCGCGAGCTCGGAATGCGGTGAAAGCGGATAGCCCACCGGGTCGGGCTCGAAATTAAGTCATGCTGAAATTTCGGTCAACAAAAATTAAGCAGCACTAACATTGCGCATATTTGCCCTGAATTGGGGCGCAAATCACTCGGTAGCGGGCTGATCGCCAAACAACGCCATGGTGGTCATGGTCAGCACTTCGGCGGGCTCATCGGCAGCGTTGACCAGCCGGTGCAGCTTGCCGGCATCGAAATGCACCGAGTCGCCGGGGCCCAGCGGATAGTCGCGGCCCTCGATGGTGTAGACGATGTGCCCGGCCAGCACGTAGGAGAACTCCACGCCCTCATGGGCGATCAGTTCCGATTCGTAGCCCACCGGAATGTTCATCTTCACGGCATTGATCGAATTGCCGGGAAACGAGCTGGACAACCGTTCGTAGGCCAGCAGCTGGCCCCCGACGGTGTAGCGCACCCGCTGGTCGACGTGGGAGTCGGGCTGGGCCTGGGCAGGTTGATCGAACAGCGCGTTGAGCGGCACGTCGAGGGATTTGGCGATGCTCGCCAGGGACGAGATCGACACGCCGGTGAGGTTGCGCTCGGCCTGGGACAGGAAGCTGGCGGTCAGGCCGGCGTCGGCGGCCACCTGGTTGAGGGTCTTGCCGGCGGCCCGCCGGTAGCGGCGCAGGCGTTCGCCAATGCGATCTGCGGTCATGGGAAAGGTTCGCTGTTCGAATAGGCGCAGTATACCGATGGAGGGTAGGGACTTCAGCCGGAAGATTGTGGCCTTTTTTAAGTGTCACTGAAAAAAGTTTTGACGGTAATTTAAGTTGCACTTAAATTTTGCCGCAGTAGGGCACCTCTAAAAAGGTTGGCGAGGCAGTCAGCGCAAGGCAAAAACAGGCGAAAAAGCGGAGTTTACGTGTTGTAAATGAGCATTTTGATTGGACTCGCATCCGAGCCTGTTTTTAACGCCGCGCTGACAACGCAGATAGTTTTTAGAGGTGCCCAGTAGTGACCCGGCAGCGATATCCGTTGCCGTCGCCAGACGAGGATGTGCAGATGACACTGGGAGTGGGCGGTAGCACGCCGGAGCAGGCCTTGGCGCGCCTGCAGGACATGACCGCCGGCGCGCAGCCGATCGGCGAGGCGGAGTATCAGGCGCGTATCGAACGGGCCCAGGCACTGATGCGCGAGCAGGGCATCGCGGCACTGTTCGTCGCCGCGGGCAGCAACCTGCAGTACTTCACCGGGGTCAAGTGGAACCCCAGCGAGCGCATGGTCGGCGCCATCCTGCCGGCCAGTGGCGCCGTGGAATACCTGGCGCCGGCCTTCGAGGAGGGCACGGTGCGCGACTTCCAGGTGGTACCTGGCACCATCAATACCTGGGAAGAGCACGAGAGCCCCTATGCGCTGCTGCTGCGCTGCCTGCGCCGCCTCGGCGTGACGCCCAATGATGGTGCGCCGCCTCAGGTAGGTCTTTGTTCTTCCTTGCCTTTTTTCATGTTCGAAGGCATTCGCAAGCTGACCGGCGGTTACCGTTTCGTCGATGCCGGGGTGATCACCACCACCTGCCGGCAGCGTAAATCGGCGGCCGAAATCGCCCTGATGCAACGCGCCAAGGACATGACCCTGGAAGTGCACAAGGCAGCGGCGAGCATTCTCCATGAAGGCATCACCACTACCGAGGTGGCCGAATTCATCCGCCAGGCGCACCGCAAGGTCGGCGCACCGGGGTCGATCTTCTGCATCGTGCTGTTCGGCCCGGCCAGCGCCTTCCCCCACGGCGTCAAGCATGCGCAGACCCTGAAGGACGGCGACATGGTGCTGATCGATACCGGCTGCCAGGTGCACAGCTACCTGTCGGACATCACCCGCAGCTATGTCTTCGGCACGCCGAGCGAGCGCCAGCGCGAGTACTGGAACAAGGAGAAGGCCGCCCAGCAGGCCGCCTTCGATGCTGCCGTGCTTGGCGCGCCCTGCGCCAGTGTCGATGCCGCCGCACGGCGCAGCCTGGAAGCCGCGGGCCTGGGGCCTGCCTACCGATTGCCGGGCCTGCCGCACCGCACCGGACATGGCATCGGCCTGGACATCCACGAAGGCCCGTACCTGGTCGGCGGCGACGACACGCCGCTGGCCGAGGGCATGTGCTTCAGCAATGAGCCGATGATCTGCGTGCCGGGCGAGTTCGGCATCCGCCTGGAAGATCACTTCTACATGACCGCCGAAGGCCCGCGCTGGTTTACCCAGCCCAGCCATTCGGTGGACGACCCGTTCGGGTTGAATGCCTGAGCCGCCCCTGGAGTCGATCTTTTAGGCAACATAAAGAGACTGCTACAAGGCAGAAGCGGCCGCTCCCAGCGTAGGGTGGACAACGCTCTTTTTGTCCACCATTGCGATCGCAGAGCGGTGGACGGGTAAAGCGTCGTCCACCCTACGAAAGACCACTTGCGCCACTTTGCAGGCAACGCGCTGAAGTCGATCCGCACGATCGTGAACAGGCTCCTGGAAACGAAAACGCCCGGCCAATTGGCCGGGCGTTTTCATTCAGGGGTTAAGTTACTCGATGCTCACGCCATAGAAGGAGTTGATGCCGAACGGGCTGATCTTGAAGTCCTTCACCCGGGTGCTCATCGGCTGGTACACCGTGGAGTGGGCGATCGGCGTGTTCTGCACGTCGGCCTTGAGCAACTGCTGGGCCTGCTTGTAGAGCACGGTGCGCTCTTCGCGGTCGTTGATCGCCTTGGCCTTCTTCAGCAGGGCGTCGAACTCCTTGTTGCACAGGCGGCTGTAGTTGTTGCCGCCAATGGCGTCGCAGCCGTACAGCACGCTCAGCCAGTTGTCGGGGTCACCGTTGTCGCCGGTCCAGCCGATCAGCAGGGCATCGTGCTCGCCGGCCTTGGCGCGCTTGTTGTACTCGCCCCATTCGTAGCTGACGATGCGCGCCTTGATGCCGATCTTCGCCCAGTCGGCCTGCAGCATCTCGGCCATCAGCTTGGCGTTGGGGTTGTAGGGGCGCTGCACCGGCATGGCCCACAGGGTGATCTCGGTACCTTCCTTCACGCCGGCGGCCTTGAGCAGTTCCTTGGCCTTTTCCGGGTTGTAGGGGGTGTCCTTGATGGTGTCGTCATAGGACCACTGGGTCGGCGGCATGCCGTTCACGGCCACCTGGCCGGCACCCTGGTACACGGCATTGATGATCGCCTGCTTGTTGACCGCCATGTCCATGGCCTGGCGCACTTCGAGCTGGTCGAACGGTTTGTGCTCGGTGTTGTAGGCCAGGTAGCCGACGTTGAAGCCGGCCTGCTCGGGCATCTGCAGCTTGGGATCCTTCTTCAGGGTTTCCAGGTCCGCCGGGCGCGGGAACACGCTGACGTGGCATTCGCCGGCGCGCAGTTTCTGCATGCGCACCGAGGGGTCGGTGTTGATGGCGAAGATCAGGTTGTCGATCTTCACGTCATCCGGGTTCCAGTATTCCTTGTTGCCCTTGTAGCGGATCTGCGCGTCCTTCTGGTAACGGCTGAACACGAACGGGCCGGTGCCGATGGGCTTCTGGTTGATGTCCGAGGCCTTGCCGGCCTTGAGCAACTGGGCGGCGTATTCGGCGGAGTGGATCGAGGCGAAGCTCATGGCCATGTTCTGGATGAAGGCGGCGTCGACCGTGTTGAGGGTGAAGCGCACGGTGTGCTCGTCGACCTTGTCGATCTTGGCGATGTTCTTGTCCATGCCCATGTCGGTGAAGTACGGGAACTCGGTGGGGTACGCCTTGCGGAACGGGTCGTCCTTGTTGAGCATGCGGTTGAAGGTGAACAGCACGTCGTCGGCGTTGAATTCGCGGCTCGGCTTGAAGTAATCGGTGGTGTGGAACTTGACCCCTTCGCGCAGGTGGAAGGTGTAGATCAGGCCGTCGTCGCTGATGTCCCATTTCTCGGCCAGGCCGGGGATCACCGAGGTGCCGCCACGCTCGAATTGCGAGAGGCGGTTGAAGACCGTTTCGGCGCCCGCATCGAAGTCGGTACCGGTGGTGTAGAGCCCGGGGTCGAAGCCCGCCGGGCTGCCTTCGGAGCAGTACACCAGATTGCCGGCGGCCTGTGCGAAGGGGGCGCTGGCAATCAGGCCGGCGACGACAAAAGCCTGGATAAAGGCGTTCTTGTGCATGGTTACCTCATGTCTATTGTGATTTTTCCTGAGGGGTCTGCTGCGGCAAAGCGGGGCGTGTCGGATGGTGACGAGCCTGCCTTGAGCCTAGACCTTGTTTGAGGCTATGCACGGCCTGTGCCGAAAACCTTGGAGCAGTCCGTAAAAACAAAAAGAGGCTGCGACAAGGGTCGCAGCCTCCTCTTTTGTGGTGTCGGCAGGCTGCTTACAGCTGCACCTCGATCACCCCATCGGCATTCATCGTCACCTGGCTGGTGCCAGCCTCGACTTCTGGCGTTGCGCTGTCGGAGAACGCCGAGGCCTTCATGGCTTCCATGCGCATCGGCGGGCGCACGAAGCCGCCGCTGTTGAGGTTCAGGCTGACCAGCTTGTAGCTCTTGCCGCCCAGGGCTTCGGTGGTCAGCTGGGCGCGTTCCTTGAAGGCGGCTACGGCGTCCTTGATCAGCGCGTCTTCTTCCTTCTTGCGCGTGGCGTCGGCGATGCTGAAGCTCATGCCGCCCATCTTCAGGGTTTTCAGCATCTCGCCGGTGAGCTTGGACAGCGCAGCGAAGTCGGCGCTTTCCAGGCGGATTTCGGCGCGCTCGCGCCAGGCGTTGATTTCCTCGCCTTTCTCGCTGTACACCGGGTAGCTGTTGCGGCTGCCCTGGGAAACGGTCACGCCCTTCACGCCGCGGGCCTGGGTCAGGCCGGCATTCAGGGTACGGGTGATCTCGGCGGCCAGCGCCGCGGGGTCCTTCTGCTGGGCTTCGGTGTACAGGGTGACCTGCATCAGGTCGTGGGCCACCTCGTGGCTGACCTGGGTGCTCAGGGAGATCTGGTTGTAGCGCGGCTCATCGGCGTGCGCGGCGATGCTGAGCAGGCCGGCGGTGCTGAAAGCCAGTGCGGTGGCGAGGCGGGACAGTGGCAGCATGGCGATTCCTTATCGATAGCGGGCACGGATGGAGACCGTGTTCATGGGATTGGACGAGGCGATCTGGGTATTCGGGTTAAGCGAATCGAAAAAAATTCACCCCACCTCTGACCACGGGGATAGGCAAGTGACTGCGCTGATCCGGCACCTGACGGGCGATCGTCGTACGACTGCGGCGCGTTGCCGCATCAGGCCGGCGGCAGCCTTGGTTATACTCGCCGGGCTCGCCAACGAGCATAGGGCAACTCTAAAAACTACCTGCGTTGCCATCACCGCGTTAAAAACAGGCTCGGATGCGAGTCCAGGCTGGGCGCCCCATCAAAATGCTCATTTACCACTTGTAAAGTCGAACGCGACTCCGATCGTTTTTCGCCTGTTTTTGCCTTGTGCTGACTGCCTCGCCAACGTTTTTAGAGCCGCCCATAGAGGAGTATCGATGCTCGCCCCCGTACAACTGCTTTCGGCCAGCCGCCAGAACCTCTGGCGCCTGACCCTTATCCGCTTCCTGGTGCTGGCTGCGCAGGCCGGTTCGGTTGGCCTGGCCTACAAATCCGAGCTGCTGCCGCTGCCCTGGTTGCAACTGAGCATCACCCTGGGCGCCTCCCTGGTGCTGTGCCTGCTGACCGCCCTGCGCCTGCGCGGGCCCTGGCCGGTGACCGAGGCCGAGTACGGCATCCACCTGGGCTTCGACCTGATCATCCACAGCGTGCTGTTGTATTACTCGGGCGGCTCCACCAACCCCTTCGTGTCCTATTACCTGGTGCCGTTGACTATCGCCGCGGCGACCTTGCCGTGGCTGTTCACCATGATTCTCGGCGGCATGGCGCTGGCGTCCTACACCCTGTTGCTGGTCTGGTCGCACCCGCTGCAACTGCCGGTGGGGCCGCGCGAGAGCCTGCTGGTCTACGGTATGTGGTTGAGCTTCGCCCTTGCGGCGGGGCTGATCACCTTCTTCGTTGCCAAGATGGCCGAGGAACTGCGCCAGCAGGAAAAGCTGCGCGCCGAACGTCGCGAGGAGGGCATGCGCGACCAGCAGCTGCTGGCCGTGGCCACCCAGGCCGCCGGTGCCGCCCACGAGCTGGGCACGCCGCTGGCGACCATGAGCGTGCTGATCAAGGAGCTTCGCCGCGAACACCAGAATCCGTTGTTGCAGGAAGACCTGGCGCTGCTGCAGGAGCAGGTCAAGCTGTGCAAGGAAACCCTCCAGCACCTGGTGCGCGCCGCCGAAGCCGATCGTCGCCAGGCCGTGGTGGAGATGCCGGCGGTCAGCTGGCTGGAAACCACCCTCAATCGCTGGCACCTGATGCGCCCCGAAGCCAGCTATCGTTACGAATGCCTGGGCGTGGGCAAGTCGCCGCAACTGATGCCGCCGGCGGACCTCACCCAGGCGCTGCTCAACCTGCTCAACAACGCCGCCGATGCCTGCCCGGACAACCTGGAAATCAACCTGGACTGGGATCACCAATGGGTGCGCCTGTGCATCCGCGACTACGGCGCGGGTGTACCCTTGGCCATCGCCGAGCAACTGGGCCGGCCGTTCTTCACCACCAAGGGCAAAGGCAAGGGCTTCGGCCTCGGCCTGTTTCTCAGCCAGGCCAGCGTGACCCGCGCCGGCGGCACGGTGAAGCTGTATAACCATGAAGAGGGCGGCACGCTCACCGAGCTCAAGTTGCCGCGCGCCTACGTCCGGGTGTGAGCCCGACGCGGGCTTGTCGATGCAGCGCACTGCCGAGCCGGCAGGCCGCGAGCATGTATTGAGGAGTGAATCATGAGTGACGAAACGCTGCTGGAAAGCGAAGAACAGCCCCACCTGCTGCTGGTCGACGACGACCCCACCTTCACCCGCGTGATGGCCCGCGCCATGAGCAGCCGTGGGCTGCGCGTGTCCACCGCGGCCAGCGCCGAGGAAGGCCTGGCGCTGGCCACCCAGGACCTGCCGGACTACGCCGTGCTCGACCTGAAGATGGAAGGCGACTCCGGCCTGGTGCTGCTGCCCAAGCTGCTGGAGCTCGATGCCGAGATGCGCGTGGTGATCCTCACCGGCTATTCGAGCATCGCCACCGCCGTGGAAGCCATCAAACGCGGCGCCTGCAACTACCTGTGCAAGCCGGCCGATGCCGACGACGTGCTCGCCGCCCTGCTGACCCAGCACGCCGACCTCGACACCCTGGTGCCGGAAAACCCCATGTCGGTGGACCGCCTGCAATGGGAGCACATCCAGCGCGTGCTGGCCGAGCACGAGGGCAATATCTCGGCGACCGCCCGCGCCCTGGGCATGCACCGCCGTACCTTGCAGCGCAAGCTGCAGAAGCGCCCGGTTCGTCGCTAACGGGAGCCGCCGCCCGTTCCGGGAGGCCAAAGCCTTGCTATCATTAGCAGGCTATCGACGTGCCTGAGCACCAGGCACGTCGGCGCGTCCTAAGGCACTTCCACCTCCCGGGGCTCTCATGCTCGCTGTACTCCAGCAGACGCTCGCGATCACCGCGCCCGTCTTCGCCATGCTGTTTCTCGGCGTGCTGCTCAAGCGGCTGCGCTGGATCGACGACCCCTTCATTGATACTGCCTCGTCCCTGGTGTTCCGCGGCACCATGCCGACGCTGCTGTTCATCAGCATCGTCCAGGCGGACCTGAGCGCCGCACTGCAGCCGGCGCTGATCGGCTACTTCGTGTTCGCCACCCTGGTGAGCTTCGCCCTGGCCTGGGGCTGGGCGATCTGGCGCTGCCCCAAGGTCGACCGCGGCATCTACACCCAGGGCGCCTTTCGCGGCAACAACGGCATCGTCGGCCTGGCGCTGGCCACCAGCATGTATGGCGACTACGGCCTGTCGGTAGGCGCGGTGCTCGGCGGCGTGGTGATCCTCTGCTACAACGTGCTGTCGGCCATCGTGCTGGCCATCTACGCGCCAGACATGAAGGCCGACCCCTGGACGCTGTGCAAGAGCATCTTCACCAACCCGCTGATCATCGGCGTGCTGTCGGCCATCCCCTTCGCCTACTGGCAGATCCCGCTGCCGCACTGGACCATGGTGTCGGCCGAATACTTCGCGCAGATGACCCTGCCGCTGGCGCTGATCTGCATCGGCGGCACCCTGTCGCTGGCCTCGTTGCGCGAGAGCAGCGGCGTGGCCATCAGCTCCAGCCTGATGAAGATGGTCTGGCTGCCGCTGCTCTCCACCCTCGGCGCCTGGGCCGTCGGCTTTCGCGGCGCGGACCTGGCGATCCTGTTCCTGTACTTCGTCAGCCCCACGGCCGCCTCCAGCTTCGTCATGGCCAAGGCGGTCAACGGCAATTACCGGCTCGCCGCGGCGATCATCGTCATCACCACCCTGGCGGCGGTGGTCAGCACCAATGTGGGGCTGTTGCTGTTGCAGTGGGCCGGCTGGGTGTAGCGGCCAATTGCCAGTTCGTTGCAAGGGTTTACGGTGCGATCCGCTGCAGCAAAAGTGTCACAGGTGCTCCTTAAGGTGGCTGCAATCCCTTTTCAGCCGCCGAGGACACGACCATGCCACGCGCCCCTTTCTGCCGATTGCTCCCCACCCTGTTGCTGCCCCTGCTGGGTAGTGCCCAGGCAGCGGATCTCGCCTCGCGCTACACCGACGGCAACGACGACATGGTCGCCGATGCGCCGGCCAAGCCCGGCGAGTGGCTGGACCCGGCCACGCTGATCTTCGCCTACACCCCGGTCGAAGACCCGGCCGTCTATGCCAAGGTGTGGGACGAGTTCCTGCAGCACATGGAGACGGTGACCGGCAAGAAGGTCAGGTTCTTCCCGGTGCAGTCCAACGCCGCCCAGCTCGAAGCGATGCGCGCCGGCCGCTTGCACATCGCCGGCTTCAATACGGGCTCCGTGCCGCTGGCGGTCAACTGCGCCGGCTTCGTGCCCTTCACCATGATGGCCGACGAGAAGGGCGGCTTTGGCTACCAGATGGAGATCATCACCCATGCCGGCAGCGGTATCGATGATGTGCCCGGCCTGAAGGGGCGCACGCTCGCCTTCACCTCGCCCACCTCCAACTCCGGCTTCAAGGCGCCTTCGGCACTGCTCAAGTCCGAGTTCAACCTGGAAGCCGACAAGGACTTCAAGACCGCGTTTTCCGGCAAGCACGACAACTCGATCATGGGCGTGATGAACCGCGACTACGACGCCGCCGCCATCGCCAACTCGGTGCTCTCGCAGATGGAAGCGCGCGGCGTGGTCAAGGCCGACCAGTACAAGGTGCTGTACACCTCGCAAACCTTCCCCACCACCGGTTATGGCTATGTCTACAACCTCAAGCCGGAGCTGGCCGACAAGGTGCGCAAGGGCTTCGAGACCTTCGACTGGGAAGGCACCGCGCTGCAGGCCGAATTCAAGAACTCCGGCCAGGCGCAGTTCATCCCCATCACTTACCAGGTGCACTGGGAAGTGGTGCGCAAGATCGACCAGGCCATGGACGTGAGCTACGCGTGCGACAAGTGAGCCCCGCGGCCGAAGGAGCACAGCCATGAACCTGCTCGAGATAAGAGGGCTGGGCAAGCGCTACGCCACCGGCGACCAGGCCCTGGCCGACATTCGCCTGGCGCTGCCGAAAAGCCAGGTGATGGCGCTGATCGGCCCGTCCGGCGCCGGCAAGAGCACGCTGATTCGCTGCATCAACCGCCTGGTGGAACCCAGCGAGGGCGAGGTGCTGCTCGGTGGCCTGGCCCTGACCGGGCTGCGTGGCGGCGCCTTGCGCAAGGCGCGGCGGCGCATGGGCATGATCTTCCAGGACCACGCCCTGGTCGACCGCCTGACGGTGATGGAGAACGTGTTGTCCGGGCGGCTGGGCTACGTCGGCTTCTGGCGCAGCGTATGGCGCCGTTACCCGCGGGCCGATGTGCAGGAAGCGTTTCGCCTGCTCGAGCGCGTAGGCCTGGCCCATGCCATCGACAAGCGCGCCGATGCGCTGTCCGGTGGTCAGCGCCAGCGGGTCGGCATCGCCCGCGCGCTGCTGCAGAATCCCGAGCTGATGCTGATCGACGAGCCCACGGCAAGCCTCGACCCGAAAACCTCCCGGCAGATCATGCGGCTGATTCGCGAACTGTGCGAAGAGCGCGGCCTGACCGCGATCATCAATATCCACGATGTCGAGCTGGCGCGGCGCTTCTCCGACCGCATCGTCGGCCTGCACGCCGGCCGGGTGGTCTTCGATGGCCCGCCCGATGCGCTGGATGCCGCGACCCTGACGCGTATCTACGGCGAGGAAGACTGGGACGCCCAGGCCGCCGAAGCGGCGCAGGATGACGACCCCGATGCGCCGCCCGCAGCGCACGCGCCGCGCTCCGGCTGGCCACGGGTGGCCACCTGATGGCCGGGCAGGTGAACCTGGACGAGCGCCTGGCCAGAGCACGGGCCGGCGACTGGCGACCGCCGGCGCTGTTGTCGGGAAGCGGGCAGCGCTGCCTGGTGGTCGGCGGCCTGCTGCTCTATCTGCTGCTGGCCGGTTCGAGCATCAACCTGGACTGGAATCGCATCGCCGAAGGCTGGTCGCGCGGCCTGGCCTTCGCCGGCGGTTTCCTGCAGCCGGATTTCACCAGCCGTGGTGGCGATATCCTCGAAGGCCTGCTGGAAAGCCTGAGCATGACCCTGGTCGCCACCGTGCTGGGTATCGCCCTGTCGATTCCCGTGGGCCTGGGCGCTGCGCGCAATTTGTCGCCGCTACCGATCTACCTGTTCTGCCGCTGGATCATCATGGTGTCGCGGACCTTCCAGGAGGTGATCATCGCCATCCTGTTCGTGGTGATGTTCGGCTTTGGCCCCCTGGCCGGCGTCGCCACGCTGACCTTCGCGACCATCGGCTTCATCGCCAAGTTGCTGGCCGAGGCGATCGAGGACATCGATGCGCGACCGCTGGAGGCCATTCGCGCCACCGGCGGCAGCTGGTTGCAGGTGCTCAACCATGCGGTACAGCCGCAGATCCTGCCGCGGTTGATCGGGCTGTCGCTGTACCGCCTGGATATCAACTTCCGCGAGTCGGCGGTCATCGGCATCGTAGGCGCGGGCGGCATCGGCGCGACGCTCGGCACGGCCATGGATCGCTACGAATACAGCACGGCCGCCGCCGTGCTGCTGATCATCATCGCCATCGTGCTGGCCTCGGAATATCTCTCCGGCTACGTACGTCGCTGGCTTCAGTAGGGCGTTATCCCCATGCCGATCATCCATGCCGAGACGGCCGAGCCGCAATGGCGCCGCCGCACCACCGCCCAGCAGTGGGCGCACTGGCTTGCCTGGTTCGCCGGCGCGTTGCTGTTCGTCTGGTGCGCACGGTTCATCTCCGAGAACACCCTGTGGGAGTTCGTGGCCGACGCCGGAAGCCAGGGTGCCTCGCTGCTGGCACGCATGGTGCCGCCCCAGTGGGACTACACGCCCGAGTTGCTCAGGCCGCTGTGGGATACGCTCAACATCGCCACCCTGGGCACTGCCCTCGGGGTGATGCTGGCGTTCCCCCTGGCGTTTCTGGCGGCACGCAACACCACGCCATCGCCGCTGATCAGAAGCGCCGCGCTGCTGATCATCGTCTCGTCGCGTTCGATCAACTCGTTGATCTGGGCGATGCTGCTGGTGGCGATGCTCGGCCCAGGTGTCCTGGCCGGCATCATCGCCATTGCGCTGCGCTCGGTCGGCTTCGTCGGCAAGCTGCTCTACGAGGCGATCGAGGAGATCAGCCCTTCGCCGGTCGAGGCCATCGGTGCCACCGGGGCAGGGCGCCTGCAGGTGCTGCAGTTCGGCGTGGTGCCGCAGATCATGCCGGCGTTCGTCGGCACCTCGTTGTATCGCTGGGATATCAACATCCGCGAGGCCACCGTGCTGGGGCTGGTCGGCGCCGGTGGCATCGGCCTGCAGCTCGATGCGGCGATCAACAACCTCGCCTGGGATCGGGTCAGCGTGATCTTTGTGCTGATCTTCGCCACCGTGATCTTTTCCGAATGGGCCTCGGCCACGCTGCGCCAGCGGCTTTCCTGATCCGAGTACTGCTGGCCCCAGGCCCTGCCCGCACGCGGTCTGGTGTGATTCTGCACCTCTTCATTGTGATCCAGTGCCGATTCGCAAGTGCCACGATTGTCAGCCTCAAGGCAAGTCGCTAGCATTCCCGCCCAGCATGTAACTTGATGTGACGGCGGCGCCCGCAAAGGCTGCTGGTGCCACAGCCAAGACCAAACCCTTTCCAGAGCCAACAGTGTGAAGTGCGGGCGCCAGGATCCCTGAGCCAGCACAAGGAGTGCAGTGCGGTGGTTCGCTTTCTTTCGCAGCGCCGAGCGATTCGGTTCGCTCCCGCCAGTCGCTGGCTGGCGCGCTGCGTGCTGCTGCTTTGCGCTGCCCTGACGATGCCATCGAGCTGGGCCGATCCTCGCGGCGGCGAACCGTCCGTTTCCCTGCAGGCACCCAGCGGCGGCTGGCGCTATTACGGCCTCAACGACGGCGATAGCGATGCCCGTGTGGCCTACCCGACGCCGCCCATCGACCGCGGCGCCCAGCGCGGGCGCAGCCTGATCGAAGGCACCCTGCAGAACATCGGCGGGGTGCGTGCGCCCCATCGGCTGGTGGTCAATGGCAACCCGCTGCCGCTGTACACCGACGAGCAGGGCAGCTTCGCCCGGCCCTACGCCTTTGGCGCCGGCTCCAACAGCGTGGAGCTGGTGGCCGGCGAGGGCTCATCGCTCAAGCGTGTGCAGTTCTTCGAAGCCAACAACCTGCGCACGCCGGCGCGTATCCGCATGGTGCTCGGCTGGGACGACCCCAAGGCCGAACTCGACCTGCACGTGGTCACCCCGGATGGCCAGCACGCGTTCTGGAGCCACCCGGTACTCACCAATGGCGGCGGCCTGGATGTCGACAGCGTCGACGGCCCCGGCCCGGAAATGTTCACCATGACCGCGCCGCTGCAAGGCACCTACCTGGTCTACGTGAACTACTGGGGCAATCTGGGCAGCGAGGGCTACAACTTCGAGGCCGGCAGCAACGGGAACGAGATCATCACCGCGCAGATCAACCTGATCTTCAACGAGAACACCGTCAACGAGAAGCGCGAGACCTTCGTGGTGCCGTTGCGCGCCATCGGTGAGCTGCTGTTCGTCAAATCCTTCAATTACTGATATCCCGAGGCTCGGATGAACCGGAATACCACTGCCCACCTGCGCCACGTCGCCCTGCTGCTGACGGCCGGCCTGCTGGCCGCCTGCGGTCAGGACTCACGCGAACTCGGTGAGCGCAGCGCCCTGGGCCTGGACCTCAAGCACCCCGACGCGCTGATCGAAAGCGCCTCGCTCAGCCGCCTGCCCAAGGGCCTCTTGGCCGTGCCGTTGCTGCGCGACACCCTCACCGAAGATTTCGTGTTCTATTACGAACACAATGCCGACCGCCTGGGGCTGGTCGGCAGCCTGCGGCGGATCATCTACGAGCGTGACCTGAAACTGCGCGACAACCTGCTCGACGAGTTGCTCGACCAGCCCGCCGACGTGGCGCTGTGGAAGGGCGCCGACGGCAAGCTCAAGCACTTCGTGATGGTCATGCAGCGCGGCGGCCTGGCCAAGGTGCTCGAGCCCCTGGCCCACGTGGCGCTGGACGACACCCAGCTCAGCCAGGCCGGCGAACTGCGTGTCGATGGCAGCGCCGTGCCGCTGTACCGCCTCAACTACCTGGGTGATCGCGCCCTGCTGTTGGCCAGCCATGGCGACAAGCTGCTGGTGCTGTCCTCGCCCGGCATGCTGTTCGGCGAGGACGACAAGCTCGGCCGCGACGCCACCGAATCCGTCGAGGCACTGCTCGATGGCGATAACCCCTTCGCCAAGCGCTTCGGCCTCAAGGCCCGCGAAACCGAGCAGCAGCGTATTTCCCTGAGCGGCGAGTACGTCGCCCTCGGTTACCAGCGCTTCTTCCCGGCCTTTGCCGGCGTGCGTTTCGAGAAAGGCGAGGGCGGCTGGAGCAGCTTCCTGGCGCTCAACGAAGTCGACGATCAACCGGCCATGGATTTCACCCCGATCTGGAAAGCCATGCCCATGGGCGCCAGCGCCTGTGTGGCCGTGCCCGTCGCGCCGGGCAGTGCCGAGAAGCTGCTGGAGCGTGTCGGCGCAAGCAAGGCGGTCAGCGAAGACCTGCAGAAACGCCTGGGCAGCACCGCCGGCCTGTGCTGGTACGCCGACTCGCGGCTGCACTCGCCGCTGCTGGTCACGCACCTCGACGAAGCCGCCACGCCGGAGTTGGATCAGGCCATCGGCGGGCTGTTCGACGGCATGATCGGCGCCTTCGAGCCCAATGTGGAAAATGGTCGTTTCCCGGTAGAAAGCCAGAGCATCGCCGATGGCCATATCTGGCACCGCCAGGTGGGCTCCAACTTCGGTCAGTACCCGGCCGAGGACAGCAACACCCCGGACGCCCTGGCGTCCCGCGCATTCTTCAACGTCAGCCTGGCGCGCCAGGGCCAGACCCTGCTGTTTTCGCTGGATGACACGCTGGTGATCAAGGCCCTGGACACCCTCAACAAGCGCTACCCGCCGCTGGCCGAAGTGCTGCCCGCCGACGGCCTGGTGCCCGGTTACCTGGCGCCCGAAGGCCTGTCGCGTCTGCTCGAGCAGGAAACCCTGGACAGCCTGCCGGCCAACTACGAGCCGGTATTCCGCAACGCCGCCGACACCCATCTGCTGCCCAAGCTGCGGGCTCTGGGCGGTTACGGCCAGTTCGCGCTGACGCTGCCGAAAGACACCGAAGCCGATGATGACTGGAAGTGGGTGCCCCTGGAATGGCGCGCGCTTTGATCACTGCCATGCCCGCCTGGCGCGTGCAGCTGGCTGCGGTGCTGCTCGCGTTGAGCCTGTGCGCCCGCGCCGAGCCGGCGCCCGGCCTCGACTCTGAGCAGTCGCAGGTCTTTCGCGCCTGGTTCGTGCGTATCGCCCAGGAGCAGTTGCGCCAGGGGCCGAGCCCGCGCTGGTATCAGCAGGATTGCGTGGGCCTGGTGCGCTTCGCCGCCAACGAGGCGCTCAAGGTGCACGACGCCAAGTGGCTGCGCGCCAATGGCTTGTCCAACCGCTACCTGCCGCCGGAGCTGCAGCTCAGCGACGCCCAGCGCCAACTGGCGCAGAGCTGGGAGCAGGGCGGCGGCAAGCGCGGGCCCTACGTCAATGCGATCAAGATGATCCAGTTCAACAGCCAGTTGGTCGGCCGCGACCTGAACCAGGCGCGCCCCGGCGACCTGATGTTCTTCGATCAGGGCGATGACCAGCACCTGATGATCTGGATGGGCCGCGACATCGTTTACCACACCGGCACCACCACTCCCACGGATAACGGCATGCGTGCCGTCAGCCTGCAACAACTCATGACATGGAAGGACACCCGATGGATACCCGACGACGCCAACCCCAACTTTATCGGCATCTATCGGCTGAATTTCCTCGCGCGATGAACCGTCTGCTCGCCGTCGCGCTGCTGGCGCTCATGCCCCTGGCCGTGCAGGCCGAAGACGAAGTGCCGGCCAGTGGCTACACGCCGCTGGCCGGCGAGTCGTTCTTCCTGCTCGCCGACTCGAGCTTCGCCGCCGATGAAGTGGCCACCGTGCGCCTCGAGGCGCCGGGCCGCGACTACCGCCGCTATCGCATGGAAGGCTACGGCGGCGTGGACATGCGCCTGTACCGCATCGACCAGCCGCTGGAGTTCCTCAAGCGCCAGAAGAACCTGCACCGCGTGGCCGCCGAGGGCCAGTTCAAGGGCGAGGGGCTGTCCAACACCCTGGCGTACCTGTGGGACAACTGGTACCGCAAATCCCGCCGGGTGATGCAGCGCGCCTTCTCCTACGAGTCGCGCAAGCAGGTCACCGAGGAGGCGCCGGAGTTGAAGATGGGCAACGCCATCGCCGCGCCCACCGAGTACACCCCGCAGGTGCAGTTCGCGCCGATGAAGGGCCTGCCGCTGGTCGCCGAGTTCCGCTACCCGCTGTGGGAAGCCAAGCCCATCGAGCCGCCGGCCGGCGTCGACCTGTCCGGCTCGTCGAGCAACTTCGTCAGCGTCGCCTCGGGTAACGTCTACGTGCCGCTGGGCAAGCTCAAGCCTGGCCTGTACCTGGCCGAGGCGATCATCGGCAAGTACCGCGCCACCACCGTGGTGTTCGTCTCCAATACCGTGGCGGTCAGCAAGATCGCCGGTGGCGAGCTGCTGGTGTGGACGGCCGACAAGCACCAGGGCACGCCGGTAGCCGACGCCAAACTGCTGTGGAGCGATGGCCTGGGCGTGATGACCAGCGGCAAGACCGACGCCCAGGGCCTGCTGCGCCTGGGCCACGCCAGCCCGGAGCGCTCCTACGTGATCGGCGAGGACGCCGAGGGCGGCGTGTTCGTCTCCGAGAACTTCTATTACGACAGCGAAATCTACGACACCAAGCTGTACGCCTTTACCGACCGCCCCCTGTACCGCCCCGGCGACTGGGTGGAGGTGAAGATCGTCGGCCGCGAGTTCAAGAACGCCCGCGACTCGGTGGCGGCCGGCACCGCGCCGATCAGCCTCAGCGTGCTCGACGCCAACGGCACCGTATTGCAGACCCAGAAGCTCGACTTCGTCAGCGCCCGTGGCGGCCAGGGTCGCTTCCAACTGCCCGACAATGCCGTGGCCGGTGGCTACGAGCTGCGCTTCGCCTACCGCGACGGGCTGTACAGCAGCGCCTTCCGCGTCGCCGAGTACATCAAGCCGCATTTCGAAGTGTCGCTGGATCTGGACAAGCCGGACTTTCGTACTGGCGAGCCGGTCAAGGGTGCCCTGGTGCTGCTCTACCCGGACGGCAAGCCGGTGGCCAACGCCAAGGTGCAGCTGAGCCTGCGTGCCCAGCAGCTGTCGATGGTCGACAACGAACTGCAGTACCTCGGCCAGTTCCCGGTCGAGCTGGCCAGCAGCGAAGTCAGCACCGACAGCCAGGGCCGCGCGGCGCTCGACCTGCCTGCCGCCGACAAACCGAGCCGCTACCTGCTCAGCGTGTTCGCCAGCGATGGCGCCGCCTACCGGGTCAAGACCAGCAAGGAAATCCTCATCGAGCGCGGTGCTGCCCGCTATCGCCTGAGTGCGCCGCAGCGCTTCAGCGCGGCGGGTCAGGCGGTGAACTTCGCCTACCAGAGCGAAGGCAGCAGTGAGCGCAAACCGGCCCGTTACGAGTGGGTGCGCCTGGAAGACCAGAGCACCGGCAACGGCGAGCTGGCGGCGGATGCCAAGGGCTTCGCGCTGAATTTCGAGCGCCCCGGCACCTACAGCATCACCCTCAAGGACAGCAGCGGCCTGATCCTCGGCGCCACCGGCCATTCGGTCAGCGGCGAGGGCGTCAAGTCGGTGGCCGGCACCATCGAGATCGTCCTCGACAAGGCTGAGTATCAGGCCGGCGACGAAGCCCTGGCGCTGATCACCTTTCCCGAGCCGGTCAGCGATGCCCTGCTGACCCTGGAACGTGACAAGGTCGAAGCCACCGCACTGCTGTCCAAGGGCGGCGACTGGCTCAAGCTCGAGCGCCTGTCCGACACCCAGTACCGCGCGCGCATCCCGGTCGGTAAGACCTTCTCGCCGAACATCACCTTCTCGGCGCTGTACACCCGCGGCGGTGATTACAGCTTCCAGAACGCCGGCATCAAGGTCGCCACGCCGCAGATCGACATCGCCATCAAGGCTGACAAGGACGTGGTGCAACCGGGCGAGCTGGTCACCGTCGAGCTGAGCACCCTGTTCGACGGCAAGCCGGTGCCGACGCGCCTGACGGTCAGCGTGGTGGACGAGATGATCTACGCCCTGCAGCCGGAAATCGCCCCGGGCATCGACCAGTTCTTCTATCACCCGCGCCGCAACAACGTGCGCACCAGTGCCAGCCTGTCGTTCATCAGTTACGACCTGGCTCTGCCGGGCATGCCCAGTGCACCGGGCCGCGCCAACCGCAGCGAGCGCGGCGTCAAGGTGCTGGAGCGGCCGCGCCGCGAAGAGGTCGATACCGCCTCCTGGCAGCCGGATCTGGTCACCGATGCCAATGGCAAGGCGAGTTTCAGCTTCCGCATGCCGGACTCGCTGACCCGCTGGCGCATCACCGCCCGGGCGGTGAGCGCCGAGGGCGAAGTCGGCCAGAAGCGCCAGTTCGTGCGTTCGGAAAAACCGCTGTACCTGAAGTGGAGCGGCCCGAGCCGCTTCCGTGTCGGCGACAAGCCGGCGCTGGGCCTGTTCGCCTTCAACCAGGGCGAGGCGGGCGCCAAGGCCGAATTGCTGATCCGTCATGGCGAGCAGGAGCAGCGCCGCGAGGTGACGCTGGCCAAGGGCATCAACTACCTGCCGGTCGAAGAGGCGGTGATCGCCGCTGGCGATTTCCGCGCCGAGCTGCGCCAGGCCGATAAAGTTGCCGACGCCCTGGCCGTCAAGCTGAGCACCGTGGCGCCCGGCTGGCAGCAGGTGCGCAGCGAGCACCTGTCAGTGTTCCCGGGCAGCACGCCGCTGCAATTGCCGGCCGATGCTACTCAGGTGCAACTGCGCGTGGCCGACAGCGGCGCGGGCCTGTTCAACGCCGCGCTGGACGACCTGCTCGACTACCCCTATGGCGGCGTCGAGCAGACCGCCAGCCGCCTGCTGCCGCTGAGCCTGGCCTACCCGGCACTGGCCGCCGGCGAGCCGCGCATCAAGGATCGCCTGCGCCTGATCATGCAGAACAGCCGCCTGCGCCTGGTGCAGATGGCCGGGCCGGAGGCGACCTTCACTTGGTGGGGCGGCGATGCCGACGGCGACGCCTTCCTGACCACCTATGCCTATTACGCCGACTGGCATGCCAGTCGCGCTCTGGCCATTCAACTGCCGCCCGAGCACTGGCAGCGCGTGCTGGAGCTGTACGCCAAGCGCGCCCCGGAAACGCCGCTGTTGCAGCGTGCGCTGATCCTGGCCTTCGCCCGCGACATGGGCCTGCCGGTGAAAACCCTGCTCGAAGGCCTGGTGTATGACCTGGCCGCCGCGGGCGAAGGTGAGGAAGTGGTGCTCGGTGAGGGCGACAGCCTGGTGATGGCGGCGCCGGATTCGGCCCTGGGTCTGGCGATTGCCCGTGAGCTGGGCGTGCGTCTGGCGCAGCAGAACAATGTACCGGTGGCCGAGGCGCTACAAGGGCAGCTCGATGGCGCCCGTCGCCGCCTGACCGAAAGCCAGTCGCCCTTCGTGGCCGCCGTCGCCCTGTACCTCAATGGCCCGGATCGTCAGCGCGCCCAGCGCCTGCTTGGCGAACTGGCACCGGCCCAGGCCGGCCTTGAACGCGCCCTGGCGTTGACCTGGCTGCAGCCGTCGCTGGACTTGCGCAGTGCCCAGCCAACCCTGGCACTGGAAGGCGACTGGCAGGCAGTGGAAGGCACCAGCGGCGACAACTACTGGCAGTGGAACGGCGCGCAACCGCCCCAGGCACTGCTGGTAGCCGGCGATCTGGATCAGCCGAACGACGTGCGTCTGGACTACCAGAGCGCCCAGGCCGCGCCGAGCAATGTGCCGGTTACCCTCAAGCGCCGCCTGTTGCGCTTGGTCCCGGGCGACAAGGCCTTCGAGTTCCGCGCCGAGGAAGTCGGCAAGGACGAGATCTCCAGTGCCGACCTGTACCTGGACGAAGTGACCCTGAGCAGCGAAGGCGAGCAGGTCCTGCGCTACGGCATGCTGGAAGTGCCGCTGCCGCCGGGCGCTGATGTGGAGCGCACCACCTGGGGCATCCAGGTCAGTGGCCTGGGTGGCGACGAAGCCGCGGCGCTGGAAAAGGCCCGCAACGAGCCGGGCGAGCTCAGCTACGCGGTGCCGGTGGACGCCCTGCAGGGCGAGCTGGTGCTGCGTCACCTGGTGCGCTTCTCGCAGAAGGGCCAGTTCGTGTTGCCGCCGGCTCGCTATGTACGCCTCTATGCGCCGGGCCAGCAGGCTATGGAAACGGAGCCAGCCCTGCAGAAGGTAAACGTTGAGTAAGTACGGCCTGCTCGTTTCGCTAGTCCTGCTGGCCGCCCTCGGCGGTTCGGCAGTTGCTGGCGAAGCGCCGCTGTCGCTGGCCTGGCAACGGGCCGGCGGCAGCGAACTGCTGCGCCTCGACGGGCAACGGCTGATCAGCCGCGAACCGCTGCCCGATACGCTTCAGGCACCGTTGGGCAGCCTGTGGAAATTGTTCGTCTACGCCTATCTGGTCGACACCAAACAACCGGATCGCGGCTACCAGTGCCGCGGGCAGGACAAGGAAGAGGTTTACTGCTGCAACCCCGGCGAGCGCATCGACCGGGAGCAGGCGCTGGTCAAATCCTGCGGCTTGTATTTCGAGCAGGAGAACCTGCAGCTGGACCAAGGCGACTGGTCGCGCTACTGGCAGGCCCGCAAGGCGCCGAGCTGGATCGGCGAACGCCAGCGCCTGGTGCCGGACACCCGCGTCTCGGTTCAGCAGTTGCTGATGCAGCTCGGGCAATTGCCCGCCCAGGCCGATGCCCGCAAGGTACTGCTGGACGTGGTGCTGAACGGCGACGGCTCGACTGTCAGCGCCCTGGGCAGCCGCCTGCGGGTGAAGACCTGGAGCTGGCTGGCCGATAACGATCCCCAGGCGCGCCAGGGTGGTTTCGCCGGCTGGCTGGCCGATGGCACGCCCGTCTGGGCTGGCGGCTCGGGCACCAGCAGCATGGTGCTCAAGCGCCATGCCGAGGCACTCGGCCAGGTGTTGCCAGCGGCCTGGCCAAGGGAGGCCGGCAGCTGCGTCGAGGTACGCCTGTTCGCCCGCTATCCACTGCGCCAGCTCAAGGGTGAGGGCAGTAGCGCGGCGGTGGAGCCGGGCGTGCTCAACGGGCACTACGAGGTGGAGTTCACCAACGGCAACCGCCTGCCCATCGAAAGCCACGGCGAGCTGTTTCTCGAGCGCAGCGGCGAAGGGTTGCAGCTTACTGCCCACTTGGATCGTGAGGACTACGTGGCCCGGGTGCTGGATCGTGAGGCCGCGGCGCGGCCTGCCGAAGCGGCCAAGGCGCTGGCCATCACCGCCCGCACCTACCTGCTGCAGAGCGCCGGGCGCCGTGGCGAATGCCTGCGCATCGACGACAGCAGCGCCAGCCAGCGCGTAGCGCCACGCCCGGCCAGCCAGGGCGCCCGGGATATCGCCGCTTGGACCGCCGATCTGGTGCTGGCCGGCACGCCGGTCACCTATCACAGCACCCAGCCCGGGCCCGATCGTCTGGCCTGGAGCCAAGCGGTCGAGCAGGCCGACAGCGGCCTGCGTTATGACGCCATTCTCGCCCGCGCCTTCCCACGCGCCACCCTGAGCCGCTGGGACAAGCCCGTGGCCGCCTGCCAACCGCTGGCCGCCGCCGAGCAGTGGCTGCGCAAGCAGCGCCGCGACTGGCGCCCGCGCCTGGACATGGAGCCGGGCTACGAAGAGATTCAACAGTTCACCGTTTGCCAGTTGGCCTCCGGCCGGCCCTATGTGGATCGCGAGCGGCAGCGCATCTTCGTGCGCGGCTTCTTTTCCCTGCAGGACCGGCTGGATCTGACTCACGAATACCTGCACCTGGCGTTCGTCGCCCACCCCAATGGACAGGACGAGGCCTACGTCGAAGGCCTCGCCCGCACCCTGTTACTGGAATGACATCATGGCCCTGATCAACCCTCGTATCGCCCTCTGCCTGACCCTGCTGCCGCTCGTTGCATTGGCCGAGGTAAAGCTCGACACCCCACGCAGCGGCTGGCGCGTCGGTGGCGGCGACGGCGCGCAGTTCATGCAAGGGGTCAATTACCCGGCTTCCAGCGTCAACAGCGCTGCCAACCAGGCCGACACCGCGCGCATCAAGGGCGCCATCAGCCAACTGCGTAAGGACGAGAACCAGGCGCCGGGCCGCCTGGTGGTCAACGGCACCAGCATGCCGCTGAAGATCGACGAGGACGGCGGCTTCGACCGCCCGTTCGTGTTCCCGGCCGGCAGCAACAACGTCGAGGTGCGCAGCCCGGACGGCAGCCAGCGCCGCCGCGTACAGTTCTACAACAACGGCAGTGGCGAAACCCCGGCACGCCTGCGCGTGGTGCTGTCGTGGGACAGCGACAACACCGACCTCGACCTGCACCTGGTCACCCCCGATGGTGAGCACGTCTGGTACGGCAATCGCTCGCTGGCCAACGGCGCTGCCCTGGATGTCGACGTGACCACCGGCTACGGCCCGGAAATGATCGCCTCGCCCACCCCGCTCAAGGGCCAGTACCTGGTCTACGTGAACTACTACGGTGGCGGTTACAGCTACGACGACGAGGGCGAGAGCAGCGCCGGGCAGATCCTCACCACCGGGCAGATCACCCTGATCACCGAAGAGGGCACGGTCAACGAGAAGCAGGAAAGCTTTCTGGTGCCGATGCGCACGCCGGGCGAGCTGACGCTGGTGAAAAGCTTCAGCTATCCGTAAAGGTACAACCGCTCATACGCGGCCTGCGGTTGAGCGCTATCGCTTCATCCTCTCAGTGGCTTGATATCAAAAAAAGCTTATCAATCCTTCATTATTATTCGTTTGATCGCGCTATCGCCCTTCGTCACACTCTGCTCCATTGCCTGCCACGGTTTCTCTGCCAAGGCGGGCAAGGTTGCACACAGACGAGTACATCATCCAGGGACGGATGCTCCTGCCAGCCGCTTCCAGCGGTACCCAGCGAGCCTCTTATTTGAGAGGCTCGATCTTTTCGACGGTAGTGATGAAGTCCCACGCGCATTTCCCCCAATGGCTCTCCGCCTTCCTGCCTGACGCCCTGCATACCCGCCCCCGAGAATGGAGCCGCGCCGCCTTTGGCGCTGCCGCCGGTTTTCTGTTCAGCACCTGGGTGTGCAGCCAGTTGTTCGGCTTGCACATGGCTGTACATTTCTCCGGCCCGCTGGCGGCTTCGGCCGTGCTGCTGTTCGCCGTGTCCTCGGGGGCGCTGGCCCAGCCCTGGTCGATTCTGGGCAGCTACCTGTGTGCCAGCGCGGTTGCGCTGACGATCAGCCATTTCGTCGATCACAGCCTGGTGGGCGCGGCCCTGGCGCTGGGCCTCAGCCTGCTGTTGATGTGCCCGTTGCGCTGCCTGCATCCGCCGGGCGGCGCCATCGCCTTCTGCATGGTGTTCGCCACACCGTTGCCGGGCGAGCCGTTCTGGCAGCCGGCGTTGGCGGCGATGACCGCCGGGGTCGGCCTGCTGGCCTGCGCGCTGCTCTACAACAACCTGACCCGCGTGCCCTATCCACGCCCCCATCCCGGTACGCAGGCGGTTCATCGCACCCATGACCCGCTACCCAGCGAGCGCGCCGGCATCAATGCCGACGACCTGGACTACGCACTCGACGAGCTGGGCTCCTTCGTCGACATCACCCGCGAAGACCTCGAACTGATCGTGCGCAGCACCGAGAAACACGCCCTGCGCCGCAGCATGGGCGAGATCCGCGCCGGGCAGATGATGTCCCGCGACCTGATCCATGCCACGCCGCAAACCGCGGTAGCCAAGGGGCTGTACCTGCTCACTCATCATGGGCTCAAGGCGTTGCCAATTCTCGATGGCGGGCGACTGGTCGGTATCTGCAGCCTGGTCGACCTGGTCAGCGCCACCCGCGCCAACAGCTTCAACCTGCGGGCGATTCTGGGTCTGCAGAAGAGGCAGGTGCTCGGTGAGCTGATGACTTCGCCGGTGCGTACGGTGGATGTCGATACCCATGTCGTCGACCTTATCGCGCTGCTCTCCGACGAAGGCCTGCACTGCCTGCCGGTGCTCGACGACGGCGTGCTGGTCGGGGTGATCACCCAGACCGACCTGGTCGCCGCGCTGCACCGCGACCTGCTCAGGCATCTTGACTGAAGCATCGAATGATCCGCCGCGCGCCCGTACACTGGGCGCCGGATCAGGCTTGAGGAATGGCCGGCGGCGCACGCAGGCATAGCGACCATGGATATCGACCTTACCCGCACCTTTCTGGAAATCGTCCGCAGCGGCAGCTTCATCGCCGCCGCCGAGCGCATGCACGTGACCCAGACGGCGATCACCGCGCGCATCCAGAAGCTGGAAAGCCACCTGGGCAGCACGCTGTTCGTGCGCAACCGCGCCGGCGCGCGGCTGACCCCCGACGGCGAGGCGTTCGTCACCTACGCCAACCAGATCCAGCAGACCTGGGAGGCCGCCCAGCGCGACCTGCCGTTGCCGGACGGCTACCACAACGTGTTGCATATCGGTGGCGAGGTGAGCCTGTGCAACCCGCTGATGCTGCGCTGGGTCAGCGCCATTCGCCAGGGTATCGAAGGCTACGCGGTGCGCGCCCAGGTCGCCGAATGCGCCAGCCTGCTGCGCCAGGTGGAGATGGGCGTGATGGATGCGGCCCTGGTCTACCAGCCCACCTACTGGGCCGGCATGCAGGTCGAGCAGGTGCTCGAGGAGAAGCTGATTCTGGTCCGGGCGGCGAACCCGGAGCCCTACGTGTACATCGACTGGAGCGACAGCTTTCGCGCCCAGCACGACCGCGCCCTGCCGGACAAGGCGCGGGCGCCGGTGTCCTTCAACCTCGGGCCCCTGGCCCTGCAGTACATCCTGGAGCACGGCGGCTCGGGCTACTTCCGCACCCGGGTGGTACAGAGCTATCTGGACAAGAAGGTGCTCGAACGGGTGCCCAGGGCACCGGAATTCAGTTACCCGACCTATCTGGTGTATTCCCGCGAGCGGGATTCGGCGGCCCTGCAGCGGAGCTTCGCGCTGCTACGCGAAATCACCGCCCAGGATACCGACTGGTCGCAGCGCTGGGATCCGGCGCTGTAAGCGTCTGTTCACGATCCTTCGGCTAGAACTCAGCGCGTTGCCTGCAAAGTGGCGCAAGCGGCCGTAGGGTGGATGACGCCTTTCTCATCCACCATTGCGATCCTGAGGTGGTGGACGGGTGAAGCGTCGTCCACCCTACGAAAGGCCGCTTCTGCCTTGTAGCAGTCTCTCTATGTCGCCTGAAAATCGTGAACAGCCCTCCGTGTTACTTCAGGCTTTCCACCCGCACCGGCACGACGCCTGAGCGAATCATGTCCAGAGACTCCGCCGCCTTGCGCGATACGTCGATGATCCGCCCGCGGGCGAAGGGGCCGCGGTCGTTGATGCGCACCACCACGCTGCGGTCGTTGTTGAGGTTGGTGACCTTCACCATCGTGCCGAAGGGCAGGGTGCGATGGGCGGCGGTCAGGGCGTTCTGGTCGAAGCGCTCGCCGCTGGCGGTGCGGTTGCCGTGATGGGCCTTGCCGTAATAGGAGGCCTTGCCTTCGGCGCGGTAATCGCCGGGTACGCCACCGCCAAAGCTGCTACAGCCGGCAAGCAGCAGGCTGAACAGCGCCAGCAGTACCGATAATCGACGCATTGCTTTTCTCCATCCCGAACTTCAGATGCGAAAACGCCGGGCAACCCCGGCGTTTTCATCGGCTCAGCCTTCGAGCTTTTTCTTCAGCAGTTCGTTCACCTGCCCCGGGTTGGCCTTGCCCTTGGAGGCTTTCATGGCCTGACCGACGAAGAAGCCGAACATCTTGCCGCGCTTGGCTTCGTCGCTGGCGCGGTACTGTTCGACCTGCTCGGCGTTGGCCGCCAGCACTTCGTCGAGCATCGCCTCGATGGCACCGGAGTCGGTGACCTGCTTGAGGCCCTTGTTCTCGATGATCTCGTCGGCGCTGGCGCCTTCACCAGCGGCCAGGGCCTCGAAGACCATCTTGGCGATCTTGCCGCTGATGGTGTTGTCCTTGATGCGCAGGATCATGCCGCCCAGTTGCTCGGCGGACACCGGCGACTGGTCGATCTCCAGGCCGTCCTTGTTGAGCAGGCTGGACAGCTCGCCCATCACCCAGTTGGCCGCCAGCTTGGCATCGCCGCAGGCTTTCTCGACCGCTTCGAAGTAGTCGGCCAGTTCACGGCTGGCGCTGAGCACGCTGGCGTCGTAGGTCGACAGTGCGTACTGGCTTTCGAAACGCTCGCGCTTCTGCGGCGGCAGCTCGGGCAGCTTGGCGCGCAGGTCATCGAGGAAGCTGCGCTCGATTACCACCGGCAGCAGGTCCGGGCAGGGGAAGTAACGGTAGTCGTTGGCTTCTTCCTTGCTGCGCATGGAGCGGGTCTGATCCTTGTTGGGATCGTACAGGCGGGTTTCCTGCACCACCTTGCCGCCGTCCTCGATCAGCTCGATCTGGCGCTGCACTTCATGGTTGATGGCTTTCTCGATGAAGCGGAACGAGTTGACGTTCTTGATCTCGGCGCGGGTGCCGAACTCGGCCTGGCCCTTCGGGCGTACCGACACGTTGCAGTCGCAACGCAGCGAGCCTTCGGCCATGTTGCCGTCGCAGATGCCCAGGTAGCGGACGAGTGCGTGGATGGCTTTCACGTAGGCCACCGCTTCCTTGGCCGAACGGATGTCCGGCTCGGAGACGATTTCCAGCAGCGGCGTGCCGGCGCGGTTCAGGTCGATGCCGCTCATGCCCTGGAAGTCTTCGTGCAGGCTCTTGCCGGCGTCTTCTTCGAGGTGCGCGCGGGTGATGCCGATGCGCTTGACGGTGCCGTCTTCCAGGGTGATGTCGAGAAAGCCCTTGCCGACGATGGGGTGATCCATCTGGCTGGTCTGGTAGCCCTTCGGCAGGTCCGGGTAGAAGTAGTTCTTGCGCGCGAAGACGTTACGCTCGGCGATCTCGGCATCGATGGCCAGGCCGAACTGGCAGGCCATGCGCACCGCCTCGGCGTTGAGCACCGGCAGGGTGCCGGGCATGCCGAGGTCGACTAGGCTGGCCTGGGTGTTGGGCTCGGCGCCAAAGGTGGTGGCGCTGGCCGAGAAAATCTTCGATTGGGTGCTGAGCTGAGCGTGAATCTCCAGCCCGATGACGGTTTCCCACTGCATGTCTTGATCCTTCCTCAGAAGCCGCTCGGTGCGTGTTTGTGCCAGTCGCTGACCTGTTGGTACTGGTGCGCGACGTTGAGCAGACGACCTTCCTGGAAGTAGTTGCCAAGCAACTGCACGCCCACCGGCAGGCCATCGACGAAGCCGGCCGGCATCGACAGGCCGGGAATGCCGGCCAGGTTGGCGGTGATGGTGTAGATGTCTTCCAGGTAGGCGGAAACCGGGTCGGCGTTCTTCTCGCCGAGCTTCCAGGCCAGGTTCGGCGTGGTCGGGCCGAGGATCACGTCGACGTCATTGAAGGCGGCGACGAAGTCGTTCTTGATCAGTCGGCGGATCTGCTGGGCCTTGATGTAGTAAGCGTCGTAGTAACCGGCAGACAGCGCATAGGTGCCGACCATGATGCGGCGCTTCACTTCCTCGCCGAAGCCTTCGCCCCGGGAGCGCTTGTACAGGTCCTGCAGGTCTTTCGGGTTCTCGCAGCGGTAGCCGAAGCGCACGCCGTCGAAGCGCGACAGGTTGGAGCTGGCTTCCGCCGGGGCGATCACGTAGTAGGCCGGGATGGCGTGCTGCAGGTTCGGCAGGCTGATGTCCTTGACGGTGGCGCCGAGTTTTTTCAGCGCCTCGACCACGGCCATGACTTTCTCGCCGATGCGCGCGTCCAGGCCGGCACCGAAGTATTCCTTGGGCAGACCGATGCGCAGGCCGGCCAGCGGCTGGGCGAGGGCGGCCAGGTAGTCACCGACCGGCTGGTCGACGCTGGTCGAATCTTTCGGGTCGAAACCGGCCATGGCGCCGAGCAGCAGGGCGCAGTCTTCGGCGGTGCGGGCCAGCGGGCCACCCTGGTCGAGGCTGGAGGCGTAGGCGATCATGCCCCAGCGCGACACCCGGCCGTAGGTGGGCTTGATGCCGGTGAGGTTGGTCAGCGCGGCCGGCTGGCGGATCGAGCCGCCGGTATCGGTGCCGGTAGCGGCCGGCAGCAGACGTGCGGCCACGGCAGCAGCCGAACCGCCCGACGAGCCGCCGGGCACGCGGCTGGTGTCCCAGGGGTTCTTGACCGGGCCGTAGTGGCTGGATTCGTTGGCCGAGCCCATGGCGAACTCGTCCATGTTCAGCTTGCCGAGGCTGACGGTACCGGCGTTGGCGAGTTTCTCGACCACGGTGGCGTCGTAGGGCGCCTTGAAACCGGTGAGGATCTTCGAGCCGCAGCTGGTCAGCACGCCCCTGGTGCAGAACAGGTCCTTGTGGGCGATCGGCGCGCCGAGCAGCGGGCCGTTTTCACCGGCGGCGCGGCGCGCGTCGGCGGCCTTGGCCTGCTCGAGGGCCTGCTCGGCGGTCACGGTGATGAAGCTGTTGAGCTGCGGGTCGAGCTGCTCGATGCGGCTCAGCAGGCTCCCGGTCAGCTCGGCAGAGGAGAACTGCTTGTCGGCGAGTGCGCGGGCGATCTCGGCCAGGGTCAATTGATGCATGGCGGAAGGCTTTCCTTACTCGATGACTTTGGGAACCAGGTACAGGCCGCTTTCCACGGCCGGGGCGATGGCCTGGTAGGCGTCGCGCTGGTTCGTTTCGATAACGGTGTCGGCGCGCAGGCGCTGGGTGGTTTCCAGCGGATGAGCCAGGGGCTCGATGCCGGTGGTGTCGACCGCCTGCATGTTGTCGATCAGGCCCAGAATGCTGTTGAGGGTTGCGGTGGTCTGTGGCAGTTCACTGTCACCCAGGCCCAGGCGGGCCAAGTGTGCGATCTTTTCCACCTCGGAGCGTTCAAGCGCCATCGGGTTCTCCCTTTAAAAGCTGGCCGCCAGGCGGTCGCCAGCGTGCGTATCGCAGGTACCCGTGCGCGGGTGGCAAGGGAACGGATGCGTTTGGCTGGCGGTCTAAGGCGGCGACGTGCGGCTTGGGGCGGTTACCGGTAGCGCATGACAGCTTTTCAGTGCTGTCGCCACCGGCGTGAAAGATGCCTCAAGGCCGCGGAAAAACAGGCAATCTAACATATTGGTGCCTTGCTCAAAATCCCTGCCGTTGTTAGAGTTTGCCGCACTTTTTTACCTGCGTGTTTTCTTGCGCCGATCTTTACCACGCGTTGCCTAGGGTCCCTATCCCATGTTCAAAAAACTGCGTGGCATGTTTTCCAGCGATCTGTCGATTGACCTGGGCACTGCCAATACCCTTATTTATGTACGCGAGCGCGGCATCGTCCTGAACGAGCCGTCGGTCGTCGCCATTCGTACCCATGGCAACCAGAAAAGTGTTGTGGCCGTCGGCACCGACGCCAAGCGCATGCTCGGCCGCACGCCGGGCAACATCGCCGCCATCCGCCCGATGAAGGACGGCGTGATCGCCGACTTCAGCGTCTGCGAAAAGATGCTGCAATACTTCATCAACAAGGTTCACGAAAACAGCTTCCTGCAGCCTTCGCCGCGCGTGCTGATCTGCGTGCCGTGCAAGTCGACCCAGGTCGAGCGCCGCGCCATTCGTGAATCCGCGTTGGGTGCTGGCGCCCGCGAAGTGTTCCTGATCGAAGAGCCGATGGCCGCCGCCATCGGTGCCGGCCTGCCGGTCGAGGAAGCCCGTGGCTCGATGGTCGTCGATATCGGTGGCGGTACCACGGAAATCGCGCTGATTTCCCTGAACGGCGTGGTCTATGCCGAATCCGTACGGGTCGGTGGCGACCGTTTCGACGAAGCCATCATCACCTACGTGCGCCGCAACTACGGTTCGCTGATCGGCGAGTCCACCGCCGAGCGCATCAAGCAGGAAATCGGCACCGCCTACCCGGGCGGCGAGATCCGTGAAGTCGACGTACGTGGCCGCAACCTGGCCGAAGGCGTACCGCGCAGCTTCACCCTCAACTCCAACGAAGTGCTCGAAGCGCTGCAGGAATCCCTGGCGACCATCGTCCAGGCGGTCAAGAGCGCCCTGGAGCAATCGCCGCCCGAGCTGGCTTCGGACATCGCCGAGCGCGGCCTGGTGCTGACCGGTGGTGGCGCGCTGCTGCGTGACCTCGACAAGCTGCTGAGCCAGGAAACCGGCCTGCCGGTGATCGTCGCCGAGGATCCGCTGACCTGCGTCGCCCGTGGTGGCGGCAAGGCACTGGAAATGATGGATCGCCACACCATGGATCTGCTGTCCACCGAATAAGCCGCACGCCTCACGCTGCAGCAGCTCGGAAGCTACCATCGCGCCGCATGCAGCTTCCGGGCAGGCTACGAGGTAATCGCCATAAAGCCGCTATTCGCCAAAGGTCCTTCGCTCGGTGTACGCCTGCTGGTGTTCGCCGTGCTGTCGGCTGCCCTGATGGTCGTCGACGCCCGCCTTACCGTTCTGCATTCGGTGCGTAGCCAGCTCGGCCTGATCGTCGAGCCCGTCTACTGGCTGGGGCGCCTGCCGGTCACCCTGTGGGAGAGCGCCACCCAGGAGCTCAGCTCGCGCAACGAGCTGGCCGCCGAGAACGAGAAGCTCAAGGCCGAACAGCTGATGATGCAGCGCCGCCTGCAGAAGCTCGCCGCGCTGACCGAACAGAACGTGCGCCTGCGCGAGCTGCTCAACTCCTCGGCCCTGGTCGACGACGAGGTGCTGGCCACCGAGCTGATCGGCATCGACCCCAACCCCTTCACCCACCGCATCCTGATCGACAAGGGCGAGAAGGACGGCGTGGTGCTCGGCCAGCCGGTGCTTGATGCTCGCGGCCTGATGGGCCAGGTGGTCGAGGTGATGCCCTACACCTCCCGCGTGCTGCTGCTCACCGACACCACCCACAGCATTCCCGTGCAGGTCAACCGCAACGGCCTGCGCGCCATCGCCACCGGCACCGGCAACCCCGAGCGTCTCGAACTGCGCCATGTGGCCGATACCGCCGACATCAAGGAAGGCGACCTGCTGGTCAGCTCCGGCCTTGGCCAGCGTTTCCCGGCCGGCTATCCGGTGGCCACGGTGACCGAAGTGGTGCACGACTCCGGCCAGCCGTTCGCCATCGTCCGTGCCGTGCCGACCGCCAACCTCAACCGGACCCGCTACATGCTGCTGGTGTTCACCGACCCGCGCACACCGGAGCAGCGCGCCGCCGAGTCGGCCGAGGCCCAGGAGGAGGTTGATCGCCGCGCCCTCGAGCATCCCGATGCCGAGGCGCCGGTCGAGGATGCGCCACCAGTCGACGCGCCGGCACCGGAGGCTGCACCTGCCGAACCTGCCAGCGCTGAGGAGGCCCGCCAATGATCGCCACCCGTTCCAGCAACCTCTGGGTGATCTGGGCCAGCCTGGTGCTGGCGCTGCTGCTCAGCGTGTCGACGCTGCCGCGTTTCATGGAGATCGGCCGGCCACTGTGGCTGGCACTGTTTCTCACCTACTGGGTGCTGGCCGTGCCGCACCGCATCGGCATGACCAGCGCCTTCTGCATCGGCCTGCTGGCGGATGTGCTCAACGGCACGCTGCTGGGCCAGAACGCGCTGATCCTCACCCTGATCACCTTCCTGGTGCTGAGCCTGCACCAACGCCTGCGCATGTTTCCCATGTGGCAGCAGAGCATGGTGCTGCTGGTGGTGTTCGGCGTGGCGCAGCTGGTGCAGTTGTGGCTCAACGCCCTGACCGGCAACCGCCCGCCGACCCTGGCCTTCGTGCTGCCGGCCCTGGTCAGTGCGCTGCTCTGGCCCTGGGTGTGCACCCTGCTGCGCGCCGTGCACCGGCGCATGCGAGTCAACTGAACCGCGCTGCGGCGCCTGATTGCGAGACCTGTGCATGACCACGCTCTACCTGGCCTCCGCTTCGCCGCGCCGTCGCGAGCTGCTCGCGCAGATCGGCGTCCCCTTCACCACCCACGTGGTGCCCATCGATGAAACCCCGCAGCCCGGCGAGGCGCCTGCCGCCTACGTCGAGCGCCTGGCACTGGCCAAGGCCCAGGCCGCGCTCGGTACGCTGGACGATCGCCATGATGCCGTAGTGCTCGGCTCCGACACCGCCGTGGTGCTCGACGGCCGCATACTCGGCAAACCCGTCGACCGTGAGGATGCCCTGGCCACGCTGGCCGCGCTGTCCGGCCGTGAGCACCAGGTGCTCACCGCCGTCGCCCTGGTCAGCGATGCCCGGGCCGAGGCCCGGGTGGTGGCCAGCACGGTGCGCTTCAAGGCACTCGACCGGACACAGCTTGAAGCCTATTGGGCCACCGGTGAGCCGCGCGACAAGGCCGGCAGTTATGGTATTCAGGGCTTGGCTGCGGTATTCGTCAGCCAGATGCAGGGCAGTTATTCAGCGGTGGTCGGCCTGCCGTTGTGCGAGACTGCCGAACTGCTCGCGCAATTCGCGATTCCGTGCTGGCAAACGACCGCCAGCGCATAACCCAGAGGTTGCAGGCCGCGATGGTTCGGGCGCGATGAGCCCGGCGCTGCTTTCAGCTTCATCTCAGCCAAGAGATGGGCGCATGAGTGAAGAGATCCTGATCAACATCACGCCGATGGAGTCGCGCGTGGCGGTGGTGGAAAACGGTGTGCTGCAGGAAGTGCACGTCGAGCGCACCCAGCGCCGCGGCATCGTCGGCAACATCTACAAGGGCAAGGTGGTGCGCGTGCTGCCCGGCATGCAGGCGGCCTTCGTCGACATCGGCCTGGAGCGTGCGGCGTTCATTCATGCCTCGGAAATCTCCAGCCGCGAAGGCAGTGCCGTGGAGAGCATCAGTGCCCTGGTGCACGAAGGGCAGAGCCTGACCGTGCAGGTCACCAAGGACCCGATCGGCAGCAAGGGGGCGCGCCTGACCACTCAGCTGTCGATCCCCTCCCGCTACCTGGTGTACATGCCGCGCACCAGCCATGTCGGTATTTCTCTGAAGATCGAGGACGAGGCCGAACGCGAGCGCCTCAAGCAGGTGGTCGCCGACTGCGTGGCTGCCGAGGGCATTGCCGAGGCCGGCGGTTTCATCCTGCGCACCGCCGCCGACGGCGCGCGGTCCGAGGAGATTCTCGTCGACATCCGCTACCTGCGCCGCCTGTGGACGCAGATCGGCGAACAGATGAAGAGCGCGCCGACGCCCTCGGTGATCTATGAAGACCTCAGCCTGGCCCTGCGCACCCTGCGCGATCTGGTCAGCCCGCGCTCGGAGAAGATCCGTGTCGACTCCCGGGAAACCTTCGGCAAGATCACCAGCTTCGTCGCCGAGCTGATGCCGGAAATCGCCGACCGTCTGGAACACTACCCGGGCGAGCGGCCGATCTTCGACCTGCACGGTATCGAGGACGAGATCCAGAAGGCCCTGGAGCGCAAGGTGCCGCTGAAATCCGGCGGCTACCTGATCATCGACCCGGCCGAGGCGATGACCACCATCGACGTCAACACCGGCGCCTTCGTCGGCCATCGCACGCTCGAGGAGACCATCTTCAAGACCAACCTCGAGGCGGCCACCGCGATTGCCCGGCAACTGCGTCTGCGCAACCTCGGCGGGATCATCATCATCGACTTCATCGACATGGAGGACGAGGAGCACCAGCGCCAGGTGCTGCGCACCCTGGAAAAGCAACTGGAGCGCGATCACGCCAAGACCAACATCATCGGCATCACCGAACTCGGCCTGGTACAGATGACCCGCAAGCGTACCCGCGAGAGCCTCGAACAGGTGCTGTGCGAGCCGTGCAGCCATTGCCAGGGCCGCGGCAAGCTGAAAACCGCGGAAACCACCTGCTACGAGATCTTCCGCGAGATCCTTCGCGAGGCCCGCGCCTATCAGCCTGAAGGCTATCGCGTGCTGGCCAACCAGAAGGTGGTCGACCGCCTGCTCGACGAGGAGTCCGGCAATGTCGCCGACCTCGAAGCTTTCATAGGACGAACCATCAAGTTCCAGGTCGAAACCATGTACTCCCAGGAACAATACGATGTGGTACTGCTGTGAAGTCGCCCGGCCGGGCCGGGGCGTGAGCTGAATGGCGCGTTTGGCTCTGGCGTTCGCCACGCTGTTGCGCTGGAGCCTGGGGCTGTGCGCCCTGGGGCTGGTGCTGGCCGCGCTCTATGTGAGCCTGGGCCGCCAACTGGTGCCCCTGGTGGCCGAGTACCGACAGGAAGCGCAAACCCGCGCCAGCGAGGCCCTGGGCATGCCGGTCGGCATCGGCGCGCTGGAAGGCCATTGGCGTGGCTTCGCGCCGTTGCTGACGGTGCGCGACCTGCGTGTTGGCGAGGGTGAGCAGGCGCTGGTCCTGGAGCAGGTGCAGGTGGTGCCCGATCTGCTCGGCAGCCTGCTGGCCTGGCAACCGCGCCTCGCCGACCTGCAGCTCGATGGCCTGAGCCTGAGCCTGCGCGAGGACGAGCAGGGCGCCTGGCATGTCGAAGGCTTGCCGCAGCGCCAGGATCAGCCCCCGCTGGACGTTGCCAAGGCGCTGCGTCAGTCCCAGGTGATCGGCCATCTTTCCCTGCTCGGCAGCCAGGTGAGTGTCCAGCCCCAGGGGCAGCCGCCGCTGCAACTCACCGACATCAATCTCAGTGTGGATAACGGCAGCAGCCGCCAGCGCCTGAATGCGCGCCTGCACCTGCCGGATGGCCAGCCCCTGGCCCTGCAGCTGCGCACGCGCATCCAGCCCGAGCACTGGCAGGACGCCCGCGCCGAGCTGTACCTGAGCGCGCCGCAGAGCGACTGGGCCGCCTGGTTGCCGCCCAAACTGACCCGCGACTGGCACCTCGAGCAGTTGCAACTGGGCGGAGAATTGTGGGGCGTATGGGACGGGCGTCAGCTGCAGCGCGCCGTCACCCGCCTGCATGCCCCGGCCGTGAAGGGGCACCATGGCGAGCGCAAGTCGGTCGCCCTCAAGGACCTGGCACTGAATGCCTATTTCGAGCGCAAGGGCGATGACTTCGAGCTATTGCTCGATGATTTCGCCTTCAGCCGCGGTGACCACCGCTGGGGCGAGGCGCGCATCGCCCTGGGCCACCAGGCTGGCAAGGACGACCAGCCGCAGCGTTGGACCCTGAGCGCCGATCGTCTCGATATCGGCCCGCTGGTGCCACTGGTCGAGGGCCTGGCGCCGCTGCCTGACAATGCCCTGCAGCTGCTGCAGACCCTCAAGCCCCACGGCGGCCTGCGCAACCTCAACGCCAGTTTCCAACCGGAGCTCGAAGGCCCCGAGCGCCTGCAGTTCTCCGCCAATCTGGAGCGCGTCGGTTTTTCCGCCTGGCATGCCTCGCCTGCCGTGGAGAACGGCAGTGGCAGTATCACCGGCGACCTCGGCGGTGGCGAGTTGAAGGTCGACAGCGAAGATTTCTCCCTGCACCTCACCACCCTGTTCCCGAAGGCCTGGGTCTATCAGCAGGCCAAGGGGCGGCTGACCTGGACCCTCGACGAGGAAGGCTTCACCCTGCGCGCGCCCTACCTGCAGGTGGTGGGCGAAGAGGGCAAGGTGGCCGGCGACTTCCTGATCCGCATGCTCAAGGACCCCGAGCGCGAGGACTACATGGACCTGCGCGTCGGCATGCGCGACGGCGATGCGCGCTTCACCGAAAAATACCTGCCGACGCCGGTGCTCAGCCCGGCGCTGGACGAGTGGCTGAAAACCGCGATTCACAGCGGCAAGGTCAACGAGGGTTACTTCCAGTACCAGGGCTCGATCAATCGCAACCCTGACCCGGCGGTGCGCAGCATCAGCCTGTTCTTCGATGTGGAGGACGCCGAGCTGGCCTTCCAGCCGGGCTGGCCTGCGCTGCGTGATGCCCGTGGCCAGGTGCTGGTCGAAGACAGCGGCGTGCGCGTGCGGGTCTCCGAAGGCAGCATTCTGAACAGCCGGGTGCGCGAGGCATTTGCCGATATCCCCCATGTCGACCCTGGCCAGACCCCGCACCTGAAGCTCAAGGGCAAGCTGCAGAGCAGTGTCGGCGATGGCCTGAAGATCCTCCAGGAAACCCCGCTGGGTGTTGCCGATACCTTTGCCGGGTGGAAGGGCGAGGGCGCCCTGGAGGGCGCGCTGGATCTGGATATCCCATTGCAGAAGGGCGAGCAGGCCAGGGTGATCGTCGACTTCAGTGCCGACAAGGCCTCGCTGGCCATCAGCAAGCCCGAGCTGCAGTTGAGCGACGTGACCGGCGATTTCCGCTACGACACCAACAAGGGGCTGAGCGCGCCGTCGATCACCGCGCGGGCGCTCGGCCATGCCATTCGTGGCAAGGCGCTGGCCGATGGCAGGCCGGGCCAGGCGCGCAGCCAGATCGAAGCCAACGGCGTGGTACCCCTGAACAACCTGACGCAGTGGCTGGGCGTCAAGCAGCAGCTGCCTGCCGAAGGCAGCCTGCCGTATCGCCTGCGCTTGAGCCTGGAGGGCGCGCAAAGCCAGCTGCGTGTCGACTCCAACCTCAAGGGCCTGAGCATTGCCCTGCCGGCGCCTTTCGGCAAGGCCGGCAATGACGAACGTTACGCCGACTGGCGCATGAGTTTCGGCGGCACCGAGCAGCGCTACTGGCTCGACTACGCCGACGTCGCCAGCTTTACCCTGGCCGCGCCGCCAGGCCAGTTCGACCAGAGCCGCGGCGAGCTGCGCCTGGGCGATGGCCCGGCGATCCTGCCGCCCAGCCGCGGTGTGCGCGTGCGTGGGCGCGTTGCCCAGGTCAACCTGGCCGAGTGGCAGAAGGCGATCGAACCCTACCAGCAGTCGTCGCGGCAGGATGCCCAGCAGCTGTTCAGCGATGCCCAGCTGCGTATCGGGCGCTTCGAGGGACTCGGTCAGCAGCTCGATGATCTGGATGTCGGCCTGCGCCCGCTCCAGGGTGGATGGTCCCTGAACCTGGACAGCACCCTGGCCAAGGGGCGTATCGATCTGTTCGAAGCAGCCGACCGGCCCATCGTCGCCGACCTGGAATACGTACGCCTGCCGGCCGCCAAGCCAAAGACCGAGGACGCGCCGGAGCCCGAAGGTCCCGACCCGTTGGCCGACTTCGACCCGCGGCAGATTCCGGCCCTGAACCTGCGCGTCGCCCACGTGTTCCAGGGCGATGACGACATGGGCACCTGGTCGCTCAATGCGCGCCCGATTGCCCAGGGCGTGCAGTTCAGCGACCTGGACATCAACCTCAAGGGCCTCAAGCTGGGCGGTGCGATCGGCTGGCAGGGCGTGCCGGGGCAGACGCGCAGCTGGTACAACGGGCGCATGCAGGGCGAGAAACTTTCCGAAGTGCTCAAGGCCTGGGGCTACGCGCCGTCGGCCACCAGCGAGAGCTTCCGCCTGGATGCCGACGGGCACTGGCCGGGCTCGCCCGCCTGGTTCAGCCTCAAGCGCTATTCCGGCAGCCTCGACGCGGCGCTGCGCAAGGGGCAGTTCGTCGAGGTGCAGGGCTCTGCCTCGGCGCTGCGGGTGTTCGGCCTGCTCAACTTCAATTCCATCGGCCGCCGCCTGCGCCTCGATTTTTCCGACCTGCTCGACAAGGGCCTGAGCTACGACCGGGTGAAGGGCAACCTGCTGGCCACCGATGGCGTGTTCGTCACCCAGGGGCCGATCACCATGACCGGGCCATCGAGCAACCTGGAGCTCAACGGCACCCTGAACATGGTCAACGAGGGCATCGACGCCAAGCTGCTGGTCACCCTGCCGGTCACCAACAACCTGCCGATCGCCGCCTTGATCGTCGGCGCGCCGGCCATCGGCGGGGCGCTGTTCATCGCCGACAAGCTGCTCGGCGACCGCGTGGCGCGTTTCGCCAGCGTGCAGTACGACGTCAAGGGTACCTTGCACGACCCCGAGCTGACCTTCGACAAACCCTTCGAAAAGCCCAATTGAGCCGGGAGGTCGTGATGGCATTCGCCGTGATCCAGATGGTCAGCCAGGACGATATCGGCGCCAACCTCCAGCAGGCCCGGCGGCTGCTGGAGCAGGCCGCGGAGGGCGGGGCACGGCTGGCGGTGTTGCCGGAGAACTTTTCCGCCCTGGGCCGTCGCGACGCCGCCGCCCTGGGCCGGCTGGAAGCCCGTGGCGAAGGCCCGGTGCTACCCTGGTTGCAGCGCGCGGCCCGCGAGCTCGGCCTGTGGATCGTCGCCGGTACCCTGCCGCTGCCGCCCCGAGATGAGCCCGACGGTAAACCGCGGGCCTGCTCGCTGTTGGTCGACGAGCAGGGTGAGTTCGTCGCCCGCTACGACAAGCTGCACCTGTTCGACGTGGACGTCAGCGACAGCCGCGGCCGCTATCGCGAGTCGGACGACTATGCCCACGGTCAGCAGGTGGTGGTGGCCGAGACGCCCGTCGGGCGTTTGGGTTTGACCGTCTGCTATGACCTGCGCTTTGCTGAACTCTATGGCGCCTTGCGTGAGGCAGGCGCCGAGTTGATCACTGCGCCCTCGGCCTTTACCCGGGTCACCGGCGCGGCGCACTGGGAGGTACTGATCCGCGCCCGCGCCATCGAAACCCAGTGCTACCTGCTGGCGGCCGCCCAAGGCGGCGTTCATCCCGGCGGCCGGGAAACCTACGGCCACAGCCTGATCGTCGATCCCTGGGGGGGTAAGCTGGCAGAGCATGCCGAGGGTGAGGCGATGCTGCTGGCCGAGCGCGATGCCGCCGAGCAGGCGGCGATTCGCGAGCGCATGCCGGTGCTGCGACATAAACGATTTTTCGCTGCGGCGCAGCCGCGGCAGCCTGATGTGGAGACCTTATGAGCGACCTGTTATCGACCGTCAGCGAGCAACTGCTGAGCCCGGGCGGCCTGACCCTGGAGCACCTGCCGGGCGTGCTCGGCGAGCTGGCCGGCCCGGGCATCGACGCCGCCGACCTGTATTTCCAGACCCAGGTCTCGGAAACCTGGGTGCTGGAGGACGGTATCGTCAAGGAAGGCAGTTTCAACCTCGACCAGGGCGTGGGCGTGCGTGCCCAGTCCGGTGAAAAGACCGGCTTCGCCTACAGCAATGCCATCACGCCCGAGGCGCTGAGCCAGGCGGCGCGTGCTGCGCGTTCGATTGCCCGCGCCGGCCAGCAGGGCCGCGTGCAGGCCTTCAAGGCTACCGAGGTGATGCCGTTGTACGCCGCCGACAACCCGCTGGACGTGATCGACCGCGCCCAGAAGGTCGAGCTGCTCAAGCGCATCGACATCGCCACCCGCGCTCTGGACCCACGCATCAAGCAGGTGACGGTGAGCCTGGCCGGGGTCTGGGATCGTGTGCTGGTCGCCGCTACCGACGGCAGCCTGGGCGCCGATATCCGCCCCCTGGTGCGCTTCAACGTCAGCGTGATCGTCGAGCAGAACGGTCGTCGCGAGCGCGGCGGCCACGGCGGCGGCGGGCGTACCGACTACCGTTATTTCCTCAACGAAGACCGCGCCATGGGCTACGCCCGCGAGGCGCTGCGCCAGGCGCTGGTCAACCTCGAGGCGATCGCCGCGCCGGCTGGCACCCTGCCGGTGGTGATGGGCGCCGGCTGGTCCGGCGTGCTGCTGCACGAGGCGGTCGGTCACGGCCTGGAAGGCGACTTCAACCGCAAGGGCAGCTCCAACTACAGCGGCAAGATCGGTCAGCAGGTGGCGTCCAAGCTGTGCACCATCGTCGACGACGGTACCCTGGCCGAGCGCCGTGGTTCGTTGAGCATGGACGACGAAGGCACACCGACCCAATGCACCACGCTGATCGAGAACGGCGTGCTCAAAGGCTACATGCAGGACAAGCTCAACGCCCGCCTGATGGGCGTGGCGCGCACCGGCAACGGCCGCCGCGAGTCCTACTCGCACCTGCCGATGCCGCGCATGACCAACACCTACATGCTGGCCGGCGAGAGCGACCCCGAGGAAATCATCCGGTCGGTGAAGAAAGGCATCTACTGCGCCAACCTCGGCGGCGGTCAGGTCGACATCACCAGTGGCAAGTTCGTGTTCTCCACCAGCGAGGCCTACCTGATCGAGGACGGCAGGATCACCGCCCCGGTCAAGGGCGCGACCCTGATCGGCAACGGCCCGGAGGCGATGAGCCGGGTGTCGATGGTCGGCAACGACCTGGCGCTGGACAGCGGCGTCGGTACCTGCGGCAAGGATGGGCAGTCAGTGCCGGTCGGCGTCGGTCAGCCGACTCTGAAGATCGACGCGATCACGGTAGGCGGTACCGGCGCGTGATGGGCGCGGGCGAGGGCGTCACCCGCGCAGGAGCAGGTTTAGCGCAGGCCGCGTTGGGCGTCGTCGAGCTCGCGGATGTACTTGAAGATCTTGCGTGAGGCGGCCGGTGCCTTGTTCTGCGCGGCTTCGTGCTGGGCGTGGCGAATCAGGCCGCGCAGGTGTTGGCGGTCGGCATCGGGGTACTCGGTGATGAATTTTTCCAGCACCTCGTCGTTGCCCTCGATCAGCCGGTCACGCCAGCGCTCGAGGTTGTGGAAGCGTTCGTTGTACTGGCGCGTGGAGGCGTCGACCTGGTCGAGCAGCGCGACGATGGCGTCGATGTCCTGTTCACGCATCAGCTTGCCGATGAACTGGACATGGCGCTTCTTGGCCGAGTTGGCGGTGTGCTTCGGTGCTTCTTCCAGGGCGCGGCGCAGGGCGTCGGTCAGGGGCAGCTTGCGCTGCAGCTCGGGCTTGAGGCCGGCCAGGCGCTGGCCCAGTTCCTGGAGTGCGTGCAGTTCGCGCTTGACCTGGGATTTGCTCTTCTCGCCGGAGAAGTCATCGGAGTAATCAGACATGGGGCGGTGATCCAATGGGAAACGCCGCCATGATAGCAGCAAGTTTCTTGCCGCATGCGCGACCCGCGTCGTTGCCGCTGTGGCTATCGTTCAGGAGTCGTTATGAGTGAAGTGGAAGTAGTCGGACCCGCCGCGTTGCCCGGTTTGCAGGCGCAGGTCGAAGAGATTCTCGCCGAGGCCAGGAAGCAGGGCGCCACTGCCTGCGAGGTCGCCGTGTCGGTGGAGCAGGGGCTGTCCACCACGGTGCGTCAGCGCGAGGTGGAAACCGTCGAGTTCAATCGCGACCAGGGTTTCGGCATCACCCTGTACGTTGGCCAGCGCAAGGGCTCGGCCAGCACCTCGGCCACTGGCGAGGCGGCCATTCGGGAAACCGTGGCGGCCGCCCTGGCGATTGCCAAGCATGCCTCCGAGGACGACAGCGCCGGCCTGGCCGATGCCGCGCTGATGGCCCGCGACCTGCCGGAGCTGGACCTCTATCACGCCTGGGACATCACCCCCGAGCAGGCCGTCGAGCGTGCGCTGATCTGCGAGGCAGCGGCCTTCGACGCCGATGCGCGCATCCGCAATGCCGATGGCACCAGCCTGGGCACCCATCAGGGCTGCCGCGTGTACGGCAACAGCCATGGTTTCATCGGCGGTTACGCCAGCACCCGCCACAGCCTCAGCTGCGTGATGATCGCCGAGAGCGAAGGGCAGATGCAGCGCGATTACTGGTATGACGTGAACCGCCAGGGCCCTCTGCTCGCTGACCCTGCCAGCATCGGCCGGCGCGCCGCGCAACGGGCGGTCAGCCGCCTCGGCGCTCGCCCGGTGCCGACCTGCGAGGTGCCGGTGTTGTTTTCCGCGGAATTGGCCACCGGCCTGTTCGGCAGTTTCCTTGGCGCCATTTCCGGCGGCGCGCTGTACCGCAAGTCGTCGTTTCTCGAAGGCACCCTGGGCGAGCAGCTGTTCCCGTCCTGGCTGAACCTCGACGAGCGCCCGCACATTCCACGCGCCATGGGCAGCGCCTCGTTCGATGGCGACGGCCTGGCCACCTATGCCAAGCCGTTCGTTGAGGGCGGCCGGCTGGTGTCCTACATCCTGAGCACCTACTCCGGCCGCAAGCTGGGCATGCCCAGTACCGCCAACGCCGGTGGCGTGCACAATCTGTTCGTCAGCCATGGCGAGGAGGATCAGCAGGCGCTGATCAAGCGCATGGGCCGCGGCCTGCTGGTCACCGAGCTGATGGGCCATGGCCTGAACATGGTGACCGGTGACTATTCCCGCGGTGCGGGTGGTTACTGGGTGGAGAATGGCGAGATCCAGTTTGCCGTGCAGGAGGTGACCATCGCCGGCAACATGCGCGACATGTTCCGGCAGATCGTCGCCGTGGGCAGCGATCTGGAGCTGCGCAGCAATATTCGCACGGGCTCGGTGCTGATCGAGAAGATGACCGTCGCCGGTAGCTGAATTCAGCAGGGCGCCCTTGCAGACCGTGTGAAGACTACCGCTCGCGACGTTTTCACTCCGCCTGTTCGGCGCCCGTTTCTCGCAACCGTCGCGCAAGGCGACGGTTTCACCAGCCGTTTCTCCTTTCAACGCTTCGCCAGGCTGATCTGCCCATCCCATCCCGTCCTTCCTGTTGAATCGGCATCTGCGTTTGCATTTACCGCGAAGGATTGATTATTTTTCCTATATAGGAATTAATATCATTATCTTTTGAGGGATTGCCATGAGATTTCGCACGAGCAATACGCCTTGTCTGGATTGCTGGCACTGGCTGGGATTCAGGATCCGTTGCGCGCTGCTGCCGGACGAGCCGCGGCTGCTGGAACTGCACTGGGCGCAGGGGCGGCAACTGGTCGAACACGGCCGCCTGTGTCCCTGGCGGATGTCGCTGACCACCCTGACCCTGCTCATGGACACCGCCTGCGACAGGGCGCTGCCCTGGCACTGGCGCAGCGTCTGCCTGGATCACGCCTACCGCTCGCTCTACGCCCTGCAACACCTGGCGGTCGACCGCGAGCAGCAAGGCAGCCTCAATCGCGCGCGCAATCGGCTCGCTACCCTGCGCATGCAGCCCTCGCTTTCGATGTCCGAACTGGCAGAAGGAAACCCCTATGAGTAACCACCACAGCGACACCCGTATCGAACGTGACAGCATGGGTGAGCTGGCTGTGCCCGCCGAGGCGCTGTATGGCGCCCAGACCCAGCGTGCGGTCAACAACTTCCCGGTGTCGGGGCAGGCCATGCCCGAGGCGTTCCTCCGTGCCCTGGTGCTGGCCAAGGCGGCAGCCGCTCGCGCCAACGTCGACCTGGAGCAGATTCTGCCGGCGCAGGGTGATGCCATCGTCGCGGCGTGTCAGCAATTGCTGGCCGAAGACTTCATGCAGCATTTTCCGGTGGATGTTTTCCAGACCGGTTCCGGCACCAGCTCCAACATGAATGCCAACGAGGTGATCGCCACCCTGGCCACGCGCATTCTGGGGGAGCCGATCAACCCCAACGATCACGTCAATTGCGGGCAAAGCAGCAACGACATCATCCCCACCACCATCCACGTCAGTGCCGCCATCGAGGTCAGCGAGAAGCTGCTGCCGGCGCTGGGGCATCTGCTCGAGGTGCTGTGCAACAAGTCCCTGGCGGTGCAGCCCTACGTGAAAACCGGGCGCACCCACCTGATGGATGCCATGCCGGTGCGCATGAGCCAGGTGCTCGATGGCTGGGCCCAGCAGATCCAGGCCAACATCCAGTTGCTCAGCGGGCTGTTGCCGGCGCTGCAGGCGCTGGCCCAGGGTGGCACCGCGGTGGGCACCGGCATCAATGCCCACCCGCGTTTTGCCGAGCTGTTCTGCCAGGAGCTCAATGCCCTGACCGGCCGGCAGTTCACCCCAGGCAGCAACTTCTTCGCCCTGATCGGCTCCCAGGACACCGCGGTCGCCCTGTCCGGCCAGCTGAAGACCGTCGCCGTCTCGCTGATGAAGATCGCCAACGACCTGCGCTGGATGAACTCCGGGCCTCTGGCCGGGTTGAGCGAGATCGAACTCGAGGCCCTGCAGCCCGGCTCGTCGATCATGCCCGGCAAGGTCAATCCGGTGATCCCCGAAGCCACCGCCATGGTCGCTGCGCAGGTGATCGGCAATGACGCCGCCATCGCCGTGGCCGGGCAGTCCGGCAACTTCGAGCTGAACGTGATGCTGCCGGTGATCGCCCACAATCTGCTCGGCAGCATCGAGTTGCTGGCCAACGTCAGCCGCCTGCTGGCCGATCGCGCCATCGCCAGCTTCAAGGTCAACGAACCCAAGCTCAAGGAAGCGCTGGGGCGCAATCCGATTCTGGTCACCGCGCTCAATCCCCTGATCGGCTACCAGAAGGCCGCGGAAATCGCCAAGAAAGCCTACCGGGAAGGCCGGCCCATCATCGATGTGGCCGAAGAGATGACCGAACTGGGTCGCGCCGAGCTGGAGCAGCTGCTCAACCCCGAGCGCCTTACCGAGGGCGGTCTTTAAGCGGTGCAGCGTTCGCACACCGGTGCCTTGAACTCAGGCGAGGAGGCCGATCATGGAACAGTGGAAACGACTCATCGCCGCCGGTAACCGCCACTTCGCCGAAGGCCGCTGGGTCGAGGCGCGCGAGCAGTACCTGCAGGCCCTCGCCCTGGCCCAGGTGCTGTTCGAACGCTGGCGTGACGCCGATGCGGCGGTGGCGGCGTTCGTCGTCTCGCAGCACAACCTGGCCGACCTGCAGTTGACCATCGGCCATCCCGAGGGTGCTGCCGAGCACCTGTGTGCCTGCCACGAACACCTGCTGCGCTGCATGGCGGGCGAGCACCTTTCGCCCGCGCTGCGCCAGGCCGCCATGAATCACAGCCGGCGCACTTACGCCGGTGTATTGAACTTTGTCGCCGAGCACGGGGCCTACCCCCGTACAGATCGATTGCTGGATGCCCAGGCGTCCGGCGATGCGTCAATGGCAGCGCACCTGGTGCCTGCCGCCCGTCAGTACCATTAGAGGAGTGAAACCATGCCGTATAGCCTGCCTGCTCTGCCTTATGCCTACGATGCCCTGGAGCCGCACATCGATGCGCAGACCATGGAGATCCACCACAGCAAGCACCACCAGACCTACGTCAACAACCTCAATGCCGCCCTGGAGGGCAACGCGCTGGGCGAGCTGCCGGTCGAGGAGCTGCTGACCCGTCTCAAGGAGGTGCCGGAAGACAAACGCGGCGCGGTGATCAACAACGGTGGTGGCCACGCCAACCACTCGCTGTTCTGGACGGTGATGAGCACCAACGGCGGCGGTGAGCCACAGGGCGACCTGAAAGCGGCCATCGACAGCCAACTGGGTGGCTTCGAGGCTTTCAAGGAAGCCTTCACCAAGGCGGCACTGACCCGCTTCGGCAGCGGCTGGGCGTGGCTAAGCGTGACGCCGCAGAAGAAGTTGGTGGTCGAGAGCACCGGTAATCAGGACAGCCCGCTGATGAACGGCAATACGCCGATCCTCGGCCTGGACGTCTGGGAGCACGCCTATTACCTGCGTTACCAGAACCGCCGCCCGGAATACATCGGTGCGTTCTACAACGTCGTGGACTGGGCCGAGGTTGCCCGCCGCTATCAAGCCGCGACAGCGTGATCCACGGCTTCAGGAGCATCCATGAGCCCATTGCATGAGCTGATCGTGGCCAATCGCCGCTCGCTGCGTCATGCACTGGGGTTCATGGTGGTTTTTGCCGGCGGGTTGATTCTCGTCGGCAAGCTCTTGAACGGCGCGCCGGGCTGGTTTTGACCAGCCCGGTCAGGTGGCGCGTGCCACTGTGCTATCCGAATTCTGCTACTCGCCTTCGTCGAAGTAGTTGTTGATCAGATCGACCAGGGCCTGCAGCGCCTCGTCCTCGCGCTCCCCCTCGGTCAGCAGGTGCACGTTGGTACCCTTGCCTGCTGCCAGCATCATCACCGCCATGATGCTCTTGCCGTCCACCAGTGCTTCGGCGCTACGGCCGATCTTCACCTGACACGGAAAGCGCCCCGCGACGCCGACGAACTTGGCGGCCGCCCGGGCATGCAGGCCGAGCTTGTTGATGATGGTGATTTGACGGGCGGGCATCGCGGCAATTCCTTAACTGAGGTCGCGGTGGCGGATCTGAACGTTCTTCAACAATGGCTTGAGGGCCTGGCCCAGGCGATTGGCCAGGTAGACGGAGCGGTGATGGCCGCCCGTGCAACCGATGGCCACGGTCACGTAGGAGCGGTTGCTGGCCGCGAAGCGCGGCAGCCATTTGTGCAGATAGGCATGGATATCCTGATACATCTCCTCGACATCCGCCTGCGCCGCCAGGTATTCCTCCACCGGCTGCTCCAGGCCGGTGAAATCACGCAGCTCGGGCTTCCAGTAAGGGTTGGGCAGGCAGCGCACGTCGAACACCAGATCGGCATCCACCGGCATGCCGCGTTTGAAGCCGAACGACTCGATCAGGTACGCGGTGCCGGGCTCGGGCTGGTTGAGCAGGCGCAACTTGAGGGTGTCGCGAAGCTGATACAGGTTCAGGTGGGTGGTATCGATCTTCAGGTCGGCCCGGTCGATGATCGGGCTCAGCAGCTTGACCTCGGCGACCATGGCCTCGGCCAGGGAGCGCTGGTCGTTGGTCAGCGGATGGCGCCGGCGCGTCTCCGAAAAGCGCTTGAGCAGGGTTTCTTCACTGGCATCCAGGTACAGCACATCGCAACGAATGTTGCGTGAGCGCACTTCGTCGAGCAGTTCGGAGAAGCGCCTGAGCTGGCTGGGCAGGTTGCGCGCATCGATGGACACCGCCACCTGCGGATGCAACAGTTCGGTGTTGGGCAGTGCGCGCTCCGCCAGCTCGGGCAGCAGGCCGGCCGGCAGGTTGTCGATGCAATAGAAGCCGTTGTCTTCGAGCACGTCGAGCGCCGTGCTCTTGCCCGAACCGGAACGACCGCTGACGATGATCAGGCGCATGGGCTAACCCCGCAGGCTATTGGCCGTTCTGGACGTTCACGACGGTCTGGTACAGGGCTTCGCTGTCCTGGGCCTGGCGCAGCCGTTCGCGGACATCCTCGCGGTCGAACATGCTGGCGATCTGGCGCAGCAGCTCGAGGTGCTCGTCGGTGGCCGCTTCGGGTACCAGCAGCACGAAGAGCAGGTCGACGGGGGCGCCGTCGATGGCGTCGAAGTCGACCGCGGTGCTCAGCTTGAGCAGGGCGCTGATCGGCGTGTTGCAGCCGGGCAGGCGACAATGGGGAATGGCGATGCCGTTGCCGAAGCCGGTCGAACCGAGCTTCTCACGGGCGATCAGGCTTTCGTAGATGGTCTGGCCATCGAGATCGGGCAGGTCGCGCGCGATCACGCTGGCTATCTGTTCGAGGACACGCTTCTTGCTGCCGCCCGGCACGTTCACCAGGGAACGGCCGGGGGTCAGGATGGTTTCAAGTCGGATCATAGGAGAAGGACGAACTCAGCGGGCCATCGCGCCCTGCTGGCGATCGAGCTGTTTTTCCTTGTGCTTGATAAGTTGGCGATCGAGTTTGTCGGTGAGTAGATCGATGGCTGCGTACATGTCGTCGTGTTCGGCATTGGCCACCACTTCGCCTCCTGCGATGTGCAAGGTGGCTTCGACTTTCTGCTTGAGCTTCTCGACCTCCAGGATAACCTGCACATTGGTGATCTTGTCGAAGTGCCGCTCGAGGCGCTCGAGCTTCTCTTCGATGTAGCTGCGTAGTGCGTCTGTCACATCCAGCTGGTGTCCACTGATGTTGACTTGCATACCGCTTCTCCTTGTTGCCGTGTGTGAGTGGCAGGCTTGGCAGCCTGCCGCAGGAACACTGGGGCGTTGCTTTCGCTACAAGGGCACCCTACATCAGTCGCTTGCGTTCGCTCGAAGGCGCTATACCGAGCGATTCACGGTACTTGGCGACTGTGCGGCGCGCCACTTGAATGCCCTGTGCTTCCAGTAAACCAGCGATCTTGCTGTCGCTCAATGGCTTTTTCGCATTTTCCGCCGCGACCAGTTTCTTGATGATCGCGCGGATCGCGGTCGACGAACATTCGCCACCTTCGGCGGTGCTGACGTGGCTGGAGAAGAAGTATTTCAGCTCGTAAATGCCACGGGGGGTGTGCATGTACTTCTGGGTGGTGACGCGGGAAATGGTCGACTCGTGCATGCCCACCGCCTCGGCGATGTCGTGCAGCACCAGGGGCTTCATGGCCTCGTCGCCGTAATCCAGGAAACCGCGCTGGTGCTCGACGATCTGCGTGGCGACCTTCATCAGGGTCTCGTTGCGGCTCTGCAGGCTCTTGATGAACCAGCGTGCTTCCTGCAGCTGGTTGCGCATGAAGGTGTTGTCGGCGCTGGAGTCGGCGCGCTTCACGAAACCGGCGTACTGGGCGTTGACGCGCAGGCGCGGCATGGCTTCCTGGTTGAGTTCGACCAGCCAGCGATCGTTGTGCTTGCGCACGATCACATCCGGCACCACGTACTCCGGTTCGCTGGACTCGATCTGCGAGCCAGGGCGCGGGTTGAGGCTCTGGATCAGTTCGATGACCGGGCGAAGTTCGTCCTCCTTGAGCTTCATGCGGCGCATCAGCTGGCTGTAGTCACGGTTGCCGAGCAGGTCCAGGTACTCACTCGTCAGGCGCTGTGCTTCCTTGAGCCATGGAGTTGAGGCGGGCAGTTGGCGCAATTGCAGGAGCAGGCATTCGCGCAGGTCGCGAGCGCCGATTCCCGACGGCTCGAACTGCTGGATACGGCGCAGTACGGCTTCGACTTCGTCCAGCTCGACATCCAGCTCCGGGTCGAAGGACTCGACGATCTCGTCGAGGGTTTCCTCCAGGTAGCCCTGGTCGTTGATGCAGTCAATGAGCGTTACGGCGATCAGGCGGTCCTTGTCGGACATGGGCGCCAGGTTCAGTTGCCAGAGCATGTGGCTATGCAGGCTTTCGCCCGAGGACGTACGGGTGGTGAAGTCCCATTCGTCATCGTCATTGCTGGGCAGGCTGCTGGCACTGGTCTGGTAGATGTCTTCCCAGGCCGTATCCACGGGCAGCTCATTGGGAATGCGCTCGCCCCATTCGCCGTCTTCCAGGTTGTCGACGGTTTGCGGGCTTTCCTGAAAGCTCGACTCCTGAAAGGTCTCTTCCTGAACGGCGGTCGCCGCCGCGCTTTCGGCGCCATCGGCCATCGGGTCGGAGTTGTCGAAGTCTTCGCCTTCTTCCTGGCGCTCCAGCATCGGGTTGGATTCCAACGCCTCCTGGATTTCCTGTTGCAGATCCAGGGTCGACAGTTGGAGCAGGCGAATGGCTTGTTGCAGCTGCGGCGTCATCGTCAGCTGCTGGCCCATTTTCAGGACTAGCGATGGTTTCATTGCAGACCTTATCCGGCGTCTGTACGTAATCCACGACAGGGCGACGAAGCGCCACTAGGAAGCAAATTATATGCCTGAATCCGAGCCCTTTGCCTAGGGCCTGTTACCATTTCGTTGCGATACGGCTCGAACGGTAACGGGCGCTGGCAAAGATTCATGGGAAGGGGAATCCGCTACAGGCGGAATTCGTGGCCCAGGTAGACTTCCTTGACCACCTGGTTGGCCAGGATCGCCGCTGAATCACCTTCGGCGATCAGCTGGCCATCGCTGACGATGTAGGCGGTTTCGCAGATGTCCAGGGTTTCACGGACGTTGTGATCGGTGATCAGCACGCCGATGCCCTTGGCCTTGAGGTGATGGATGATCTGCTTGATGTCGCCCACGGAGATGGGGTCCACGCCAGCGAAGGGTTCATCGAGCAGGATGAATTTCGGCGAAGTGGCCAGGGCGCGGGCGATCTCGACGCGCCGGCGTTCACCGCCGGACAGGCTCATGCCCAGGTTGTCGCGGATATGGGTGATGTGGAATTCCTGCAGCAGGCTCTCGAGCTCCTGCAGCCGCTGTTCGCGGTTGAGGTCCTTGCGGGTTTCCAGGATCGCCATGATGTTGTCGGCAACGCTGAGCTTGCGGAAGATCGAGGCCTCCTGGGGCAGGTAGCCAATCCCGGCACGGGCACGGCCGTGCATCGGCTGATGGCTGACGTCCAGGTCGTCGATCAGTACGCGGCCCTGGTCGGCCTGCACCAGGCCCACGATCATGTAGAAGCAGGTGGTCTTGCCGGCGCCGTTGGGGCCGAGCAGGCCGACGATCTGCCCGCTCTCGATGCTCAGGCTGACGTCGCGCACGACCTGGCGGCCCTTGTAGCTCTTGGCCAGGTGCTGGGCTTTGAGAATCGCCATGGTTATTGGCCCTGCTCGGCAGCGGGGGCTGCTTTCTTCTGCGGCTGGATCACCATGTCGATACGCGGGCGCGGGCTCGACACGTTGGTGCCGGTGGCGCGGCCGGCGTTGACGATCTGGCGGCGCGTGTCATAGACGATCTTCTCGCCTTCGAAGGTATTGCCTTCCTGCACGACCTTGGCCTGGTCGATCAGTACGATGCGCTCGTTGGCGGCGAAGTACTGGATGGTCAGGCCGTACGCCTTGACGATCTGCTTGTCGGCCGCCGGCTTCTGCTCGTAGTAGGCCGGCTTGCCCACCGAGGTGAACACGTCGATGTCGCCCTGGGCGTTCTGGGTGATGGTAACGGTGTCGCCGGTGATCTTCATGGTGCCCTGGGTGATGACGACGTCGCCGCGGTACACGGCTACGCCTTGCTTGTCGTCCAGTTCAGCGCTGTCGGCCTGCACGCGGATCGGTTGATCGCGGTCACTCGGCAGAGCCCAGGCGCTTACGCTTCCGAGCGTGGCGCCAAGGCTGAGAAGTAGGGGGAGGGTTTTAACGAACCTCATGCTGGCCTCTTACATTGGACTGCAGGATCATCCTGCCGTCATTCAAGTACGCTTTCATTCCTTGTGCCGTGGTCACCCCATTGGCCGCGTCGATTCTAACGGCTTGCTGGGTCTGCGCATATTCCTTCTGCGGGAATACGGTCAGGCGGCTGGTGGTGAGTATAGTGGGGCGGCCCTTTTCGTCCGTGCGCTCGACGCGCACCTGGTCGATCAGTTCGACCTCGTTGCCATCGGGGCCGACTTCGCCACGGGCGCTGCGTACCTTCCAGGGCAGCTCGGTGCCGCGGAACAGGTTCATGCGCGGCTCGGTGAGCAGGGTGGTGTCGCTGCTCTGCACGTGTTCGAGTCGTTCGCTGGTCATGTCGTTCTGCACCCGGCCGTCGGGCAGGTACTGCACGCTGCGCGCATTGATCGCATAGAAGTCGATGGGGTTTTCCGGCCCGCTGTGCTGGGGCGCGCTGGAGAAACTGTCCGGATTGATGTTCCAGTAGCCGGCCGCCACGATCAGCAATGCGCCGAAGGTCAGCAGGACGGGGGTGAGGAATTTGCGCAGCATCGGCAGGCCCTAGAGGTAGGCGGATTGGGCGGCGTCGAGGGTACCCTGTCCGCGCATGATCAGTTCACAGAATTCGCGGGCGGCGCCTTCGCCACCGCGTGCCCGGGTCACGCCGTGGGCATGCTCGCGCACGAATTCGTTGGCGCTGGCCACGGCCATGCCCAGGCCGACCCGGCGGATCACCGGCAGGTCCGGCAGGTCGTCACCCAGGTAGGCGACCTGCTCGTAGCTCAGGCCCAGCTCGGCGAGCAGCTCGTCGAGCACGTCGAGCTTGTCCTCGCGGCCCTGGTACAGGTGCTGGATGCCGAGGTTCTGGGCGCGGCGCTCGACCACCGGCGTCTTGCGGCCGCTGATGATGGCGGTGCGTACGCCGGAATTGATGAGCATCTTGATGCCCTGGCCGTCGAGCGTGTTGAAGGTCTTGAACTCGCTGCCGTCGACCAGGAAGTACAGCTTGCCATCGGTGAGCACGCCGTCGACGTCGAAGATCGCCAGCTTGATCGCTTGAGTACGCTGCAGCAGATCGTTCATCACATCACCCCCGCGCGCAGGAGGTCGCCCAGGTTGAAGGCGCCTACCGGGCGCCCGGTGGCGTCGATCACCACCAGGGCGCTGATCTTGTTGTCTTCCATGATCTTCAGGGCCTCGGCGGCGAGCATGTCGGCGCGGGCGGTCTTGCCGTGGGGGGTCATGACCTCGTCGATGCGTGCGTCACGCACGTCGATGCCCTTGTCCAGGGCTCGGCGCAGATCGCCGTCGGTGAAGATGCCGGCCAGGCGGCCATCGCTTTCCAGTACGGCGGTCATGCCCAGGCCCTTCTGGGTCATTTCCAGCAGCGCGTCACGCAGGCTGGTGCCGCGCTTGACCTGGGGCAGGCGGTCGCCGGCGTGCATGACGTTCTCGACCTTGAGCAGCAGGCGGCGTCCCAGGGCGCCACCGGGGTGCGAGAAGGCGAAGTCCTCGGCGGTGAAGCCGCGGGCTTCCAGCAGGGCGATGGCCAGGGCGTCGCCCAGCACCAGCGAGGCGGTGGTGGAGGAGGTCGGCGCCAGGTTGAGCGGGCAGGCCTCCTTGGCCACCCGGGTGTCCAGGTTGACTTCGGCGGCCTTGGACAGCGGCGACTCGGGATTGCCGGTCATGCTGATCAGGGTGATGCCGAGGCGCTTGATCAGCGGCAGCAGGGTGACGATTTCCGCGGTGGAGCCCGAGTTGGAGAGGGCCAGCACCACGTCGTCACGGGTGATCATGCCCATGTCGCCGTGACTGGCTTCGGCCGGGTGCACGAAAAAAGCGGTTGTACCGGTGCTGGCCAGGGTCGCGGCGATCTTGTTGCCGATATGCCCGGACTTGCCCATGCCCACCACGACCACGCGGCCCTTGCTGGCCAGGATCAGCTCGCAGGCCTTGACGAAATTGGCATCGATGCGAGGCAGCAGCTCTTGCACCGCCTCGATCTCAAGGCGAATGGTGCGCTGTGCGGAATCAATCAGGTCGCGGGTCTGGTTCATGCTCGGCTTGGGCTGCTCGACGAAAAAGACGGGGATTATAGCGGGAAAGCCCTGTGGACTCATCATCCATGCAGCAAACCCGTAAATGGCAAAGCTGTCACAACCCTGAACGTGGACGGAGCCTGGCTTTGGCGGGCAAATGGGCAAATGCTATAGTCCGCAGCCTTTTCCAGGGGGCGAATGGAGTGCCCTTGTCCCGATCCCGGGCGTCTGATTAGGAAGGCAGTACGCAATGGAGTTCCGATGAGCGCGGAAAATCAGTACGCGGTCGAGCTTAAGAACGTAAGTTTTCAGCGCGGCGAGCGACACATCTTCAACAACGTCGATATCTGTATCCCGCGTGGCAAGGTCACCGGGATCATGGGGCCGTCGGGCTGCGGCAAGACCACGCTGCTGCGCCTGATCGCTGCCGAACTGCGCCCGAGCGCCGGCGAGATCCGGGTCAATGGCCTGAACCTGCCCGACCTGTCGCGCAGCGAACTGTTCGACATGCGCAAGCAGATGGGCGTGCTGTTCCAGAGTGGCGCGCTGTTCACCGACCTCGACGTGTTCGAGAACGTGGCGTTCCCGCTGCGCGTGCACACCCAACTGCCCGAAGAAATGATTCGTGACATTGTTCTGATGAAGCTGCAGGCCGTCGGCTTGCGTGGCGCCATCGAGCTGATGCCTGATGAACTCTCCGGTGGCATGAAGCGTCGCGTGGCGCTGGCACGGGCCATCGCCCTGGATCCGCAGATTCTCATGTACGACGAGCCGTTCGTCGGTCAGGACCCGATCGCCATGGGCGTGCTGGTGCGGTTGATCCGCCTTCTCAACGATGCCCTGGGCATCACAAGCATCGTGGTTTCCCATGATCTGGCCGAGACGGCCAGCATCGCCGACTACATCTATGTGATCGGCGACAGCCAGGTGCTGGGCCAGGGAACGCCGGCCGAGCTGCGTGACTCGGACAATCCGCGGGTGCGTCAATTCATGCAGGGAACGCCAGACGGCCCGGTTCCCTTCCATTTCCAAGCGCCGAATTACCACGACGATCTACTGGGAGGGCGCTGATGCGCAGGACATCTTCACTCGAACGCGTTCGCCTGTTCGGGCGGGCGGGTATCGATGTGGTCGCCGCGCTGGGGCGTTCGACGATCTTTCTGCTGCGCGCGCTGTTCGGCCGCGGCACTTCGGGCAATGGCCTGCAGTTGCTGATCAAGCAGCTGTATTCGGTGGGCGTGCTGTCCCTGGCGATCATCGTGGTGTCCGGCGTATTCATCGGCATGGTGCTGTCGCTGCAGGGTTTCAGCATCCTCGCCAAATACGGCTCCGAACAGGCAGTGGGGCAGATGGTCGCCCTGACCCTGTTGCGTGAGTTGGGGCCGGTGGTCACCGCGCTGCTGTTCGCCGGGCGTGCCGGCTCGGCGCTGACCGCCGAGATCGGCAACATGAAATCCACCGAGCAGCTGTCCAGCCTGGCGATGATCGGTGTCGACCCGCTCAAGCACATCGTCGCGCCCCGCCTTTGGGCCGGCTTCATCTCCATGCCGCTGCTGGCGATGATCTTCAGCGTGGTCGGCATCTGGGGTGGCGCGATGGTCGCCGTCGATTGGCTGGGCGTCTACGAGGGCTCGTTCTGGGCCAACATGCAAAACAGTGTTTCGTTTCGCGAAGACGTGCTCAACGGCGTCATCAAGAGCCTGGTCTTCGCCTTCGTGGTGACCTGGATCGCCGTGTTCCAGGGCTATGACTGCGAACCCACTTCCGAAGGCATCAGCCGGGCGACTACCCGCACGGTGGTGTATGCCTCGCTGGCCGTGCTGGGGCTGGACTTCATTCTGACCGCTTTGATGTTTGGAGATTTCTGATGCAAAACCGCACGATGGAAATCGGTGTCGGCCTGTTCCTGCTCGCCGGCCTGCTGGCCCTGTTGCTGCTGGCGCTGCGCGTCAGCGGTCTGGCGCCGGGTGGCAATGCCGATACCTACAAGGTGTACGCCCATTTCGACAACATTGCCGGCCTGACCGTGCGCGCCAAGGTGACCATGGCGGGCGTCAATATCGGCCGTGTGACGGCGATCGATCTGGACCGCGACAGCTACACCGGGCGCGTAACGATGGAACTCGATGGCGCTGTCGACAATCTTCCGGTGGACTCCACCGCGTCGATCCTGACCGCTGGTCTGCTCGGTGAAAAGTATGTGGGTATCAGCGTAGGCGGCGACGAAGAGTTGCTGGCCGATGGCGGAACCATCCACGACACCCAATCTTCCCTGGTGCTCGAAGACCTGATTGGCAAGTTCTTGCTCAATTCGGTGAACCGGGACCAGGAAAGCCAATGAGGTACCCGATGATGATCAAGACCCTGCGCAACAGCCTCGTCGCTCTGCTGGCTGCTCTGCCCCTGCTGGCCATGGCCGCGCCTGCTGCCCACGAAGTGGTGCAGAAAACCACCGATACCCTGCTGGCTGATCTGAAGGCCAACAAGGACCAATACCGCCAGAACCCCGAGGCCTTCTACAACGCGCTCAACGAGATTCTCGGCCCGGTGGTGGACGTCGATGGCGTTTCGCGCAGCGTGATGACCGTGCGTTATTCCCGCGAAGCCACGCCGGAGCAGATGGCGCGCTTCCAGGAGAACTTCAAGCGCAGCCTGATGCAGTTCTATGGCAACGCGCTGCTGGAATACAACAACCAGGACATCCGCGTGATTCCGGCTTCCGGCAAGCAGGATGCGCAGCGTACCTCGGTGAACATGGAGATCCGCGATGGCAAGGGTGTCGTGTACCCGCTGTCGTACACCATGGTCGCCATGGACGGGACCTGGAAGCTGCGTAACGTGGTGATCAACGGCATCAACGTCGGCAAACTGTTCCGCGATCAGTTCGCCCAGTCGATGCAGAACAACCGCAACGACCTCGACAAGGTCATCGACAGCTGGGCCGACACCGTGGCCAGGGCGCGTCAGGCCCGGGGGACGTCGTGAGTCCGGCGGCCATCGTCGAACAGGCGCCGGGTGTGCTCGCACTCTCCGGCGTGCTCGATTACCAGAGCGGCCCGGCCCTGCGTGAGCAGGGTGGGCGGCTGATCCGCGCGACCCAGGCAGAAGCCTGCGTGATCGACTGCTCGGCCGTCGAGAAGTCCAGCAGCGTCGGCCTGTCGCTGCTGCTGTGCTACATGCGCGATGCACGTGCGGCCGGCAAGCCGCTGAGCGTCCGCGGGCTGCCGCAGGACATGGGTGGAATCGCCAAGGTGTGCGAGCTGCAGCATGTGCTGCCGCTACCGGCCTGACCGCTTGGCTACCGGCTGAACTGGGAAATCGCCGCTGGCGATTTTTTGGTATGATGCCGGCCCCATGTCTGTCGGTCACTGCCGCTGGCCGCTTGCCAGGCGCCTCCGCTGCCCGGGCATGGTCCGCTTCCATAGGCGTCGCCAGGCGACGTTCACGCATATTGAATACGTTGATCGAGGTTGAGCATGCAGGCCCTTGAGGTAAAAAGTTTCTTGGAGACCAAACTGCCGGATGTTCAGGTTGAGGTCGACGGCGAAGGCTGCAACTTCCAGCTCAACCTGATCAGCGACGAATTGGCCGCCCTCAGCCCGGTCAAGCGTCAGCAACAGATCTACGCTCACCTCAATCCCTGGATCGCCGATGGCAGCATCCATGCCGTGAGCATGAAATTCTTCAGCCGTGCCGACTGGGCCGCGCGCTCCTGAGACGACGAATTAGCTATGGATAAATTGAGCATTACGGGCGGCGTGCGTCTCGACGGCGAAATCCGCATTTCCGGTGCGAAGAACTCCGCACTGCCGATCCTTGCCGCCACCCTGCTGGGCGACGCGCCGGTGACCATCTGCAACCTGCCGCACCTACACGACATCACCACGATGATCGAGCTGTTCGGCCGCATGGGTATCGAGCCGATCATCGACGAGAAGCTCAGCGTCGAAGTCGATGCGCGCACCATGAAGACCCTGGTCGCGCCCTATGAGCTGGTGAAGACCATGCGCGCCTCGATCCTGGTGCTCGGCCCCATGGTCGCCCGTTTCGGGGAGGCCGAGGTGGCGCTGCCGGGCGGTTGCGCCATCGGCTCGCGTCCGGTCGACCTGCACATCCGTGGCCTGGAGGCCATGGGCGCGATCATCGATGTCGAAGGTGGCTACATCAAGGCCAAGGCGCCGGAAGGCGGCTTGCGCGGTGCGCACTTCTTCTTCGACATGGTCAGCGTGACCGGCACCGAAAACATCCTGATGGCCGCTACCCTGGCCAAGGGCCGCACGGTTCTGGAAAACGCCGCTCGCGAACCGGAAGTGGTGGACCTAGCCAACTGCCTGATCGCCATGGGCGCGAAGATTCAGGGCGCTGGTACCGACACCATCACCATCGATGGCGTCGAGCGCCTGCACGGTGCGCGTTTCAACGTGATGCCCGACCGTATCGAAACCGGCACCTACCTGGTTGCCGCGGCGGCCACCGGTGGCCGCGTCAAGGTCAAGGACGCCGACCCGAGCACCCTCGAAGCCGTACTGGCCAAGCTGCAGGAAGCGGGTGCCGAGATCACCACCGGTCCCGACTGGATCGAACTGGACATGAAAGGCAAGCGCCCGAAGGCGGTAAGCCTGCGTACCGCGCCGTACCCGGCTTTCCCGACCGACATGCAGGCGCAGTTCATCGCCCTCAATGCCATCGCCGAAGGCACCGGTACGGTGATCGAGACGATCTTCGAAAACCGCTTCATGCATGTATACGAAATGAGCCGCATGGGCGCGCAGATCCAGGTCGAAGGCAACACCGCCATCGTCACTGGCGCGGCGCAGCTCAATGGCGCTCCGGTGATGGCCACCGACCTGCGCGCCTCGGCGAGCCTGGTGATCGCTGCGCTGGTTGCCCAGGGCGATACCGTGATCGATCGCATCTACCACATCGACCGTGGTTACGAATGCATCGAGGAAAAACTGCAATTGCTGGGGGCGAAGATTCGCCGCGTGCCGGGCTGACCAGATGCTGACCATTGCCCTGTCCAAAGGCCGTATTCTCGACGACACCCTGCCGCTGCTCGCGGCGGCAGGCATCGTGCCGACCGAGAATCCGGACAAGAGCCGCAAGCTGATCATCCCCACCACCCAGGACGATGTGCGCCTGCTGATCGTACGCGCCACCGATGTGCCGACCTACGTCGAACACGGCGCCGCCGACCTCGGCGTGGCCGGCAAGGACGTGCTGCTCGAGTACGGCGGCCAGGGGCTCTACGAGCCGCTGGACCTGCGTATCGCCCGCTGCAAGCTGATGACCGCCGGTGCCGTGGGTGCACCCGAGCCGAAAGGCCGCCTGCGCGTAGCCACCAAGTTCGTCAACGTCGCCAAGCGCTACTACGCCGAGCAGGGTCGTCAGGTCGACATCATCAAGCTGTACGGATCCATGGAGCTGGCACCGCTGGTGGGCCTGGCCGACAAGATCATCGACGTGGTCGACACCGGCAACACCCTCAAGGCCAATGGCCTGGAAGCCCAGGAACTGATCGCCCACATCAGCTCGCGACTGATCGTCAACAAGGCCTCCATGAAGATGCAGCACGGCCGTCTGCAGGCGCTGATCGACACGCTGCGTGAAGCGGTCGAGAGCCACCATCCGCATTGACCCTCTCTTCTCGCGTGGCGTAACAGCCACGCACTGCCTATCCGTGTCATAGCCAAATTCTCAGGTGCCCGCACGGTGGGCTTGCTACTCTAGCGGCGCCTGAGAATACCGCCATCCAGATGAGGCTTCAGCTATGACCGCTCCAGTTGCCATTCGCCGACTCAACGCTGCCGACGCGGATTTCGCCCAGCATCTGGATCATCTGCTGAGCTGGGAAAGCGTCTCCGACGACGGCGTCAATCAGCGCGTGCTGGATATCATCAAGGCGGTGCGCGAGCGCGGTGATGCGGCTCTGGTCGAGTTCACCCAGCGTTTCGACGCGCTGGATGTGGACTCCGTGGCCGACCTGATCCTGCCGCGCGAGCGCCTGGAGCTGGCGCTCACCCGTATCACCGCCGAGCAGCGCCAGGCGCTGGAAACGGCCGCCGCCCGGGTGCGCAGCTACCACGAAAAGCAGAAGCAGGATTCCTGGACCTACACCGAAGCCGACGGCACGGTGCTGGGCCAGAAGGTCACGCCGCTCGACCGCGCCGGCCTGTACGTGCCGGGCGGCAAGGCTTCGTACCCCTCTTCGGTGTTGATGAACGCCATCCCGGCCAAGGTCGCCGGCGTACCCGAAGTGGTCATGGTGGTGCCCACGCCGCGTGGCGAGATCAACGAGATCGTCCTGGCTGCCGCCGCCATTGCCGGTGTCGACCGGGTGTTCACCATCGGTGGCGCCCAGGCCGTCGCGGCGCTGGCCTACGGTACCGAGAGCGTGCCGCCGGTGGACAAGATCGTCGGGCCGGGCAACATCTACGTGGCCACCGCCAAGCGCCATGTGTTCGGCAAGGTCGGCATCGACATGATCGCCGGGCCATCGGAGATCCTCGTGGTGTGCGACGGCCAGACCGATCCGGACTGGATCGCCATGGACCTGTTCTCCCAGGCCGAGCACGACGAGGATGCGCAGTCGATCCTGGTCAGCCCGGACGCCGCATTCCTCGACAAGGTCGCCGAAAGCATTGCCAAGCTGCTGCCGAGCCTGGAACGCGAGGCCATTGCCCGTACTTCCATCGAAGGCCGCGGCGCGCTGATTCTGGTCGATGACATGGCCCAGGCCATCGAAGTGGCCAACCGTATCGCCCCCGAGCACCTGGAGCTGTCGGTCGAGAACCCCGAGCAATACCTGGCGCAGATCCGCCATGCCGGTGCGATCTTCATGGGCCGGTACACCGCCGAGGCGCTGGGCGATTACTGTGCAGGGCCCAACCACGTGCTGCCGACCTCGGGCACCGCGCGCTTCTCGTCGCCGCTGGGCGTCTACGACTTCCAGAAGCGCTCGTCGATCATCCACTGCTCGGCCGACGGTGCCTCCGAGCTGGGCAAGGTGGCCTCGGTGCTCGCCCGCGGCGAATCGCTGACTGCCCATGCGCGCAGCGCCGAATACCGCATCAAGAACTGATAGCTGATCGTAGGGTGGACGAGGCTTTTCTCGTCCACCGTTTCTTCTGAACAATTTCTAGGAGAGAAGGGCAGATGAGCAAATTCTGGAGCCCCTTCGTCAAGGACCTGGTGCCCTATGTGCCGGGTGAGCAGCCGAAGCTGACCAAGCTGGTCAAGCTCAACACCAACGAGAACCCCTACGGTCCGTCGCCCAAGGCCATCGCCGCCATGCAGGCGGAGCTGAACGACGACCTGCGTCTGTACCCGGATCCCAATGGCGATCGCCTCAAGCAGGCCGTCGCCGCTCACTATGGCGTGCCGCCCAGCCAGGTGTTCGTCGGCAACGGCTCGGACGAAGTCCTGGCCCACGCCTTCCACGGCTTGTTCCAGCACGGCAAGCCGCTGCTGTTCCCTGATATCAGCTACAGCTTCTATCCGGTCTACTGCGGGCTGTACGGCATCCAGGCCGAGCCGATCGCCCTGGACGAGCAGTTCCAGATCCGCATCGAGGATTACGTGCGGCCCAACGGCGGGATCATTTTCCCCAACCCGAACGCGCCGACCGGCTGCCTGCTGGCGCTGGAGGCGGTGGAGCGGCTGCTGCAGGCCAACCCGGACAGCGTGGTGCTGGTGGACGAGGCCTATATCGATTTCGGTGGCGAATCGGCGATCAGCCTGGTGAGCCAATACCCGAATCTGCTGGTTACCCAGACGCTGTCCAAATCGCGCTCGCTGGCCGGCCTGCGGGTTGGCCTAGCGGTGGGTCATGAAGACCTGATCGAGGCGCTGGAGCGGATCAAGAACAGCTTCAACTCCTACCCGCTGGATCGTATCGCCATCGCCGGCGCGGCAGCCGCGTTCGAGGATCGTGCCTATTTCGAGCAGACCTGCGCTGCGGTGGTCGACAGCCGCGAGCAGGTCGTTGCCGGGCTGCAGGCGCTGGGCTTCGAGGTACTGCCGTCAGCCGCCAACTTCATCTTCGCTCGCCATCCGGGGCATGACGCGGCCAGCATCGCCGCCTCACTGCGTGAGCAGGGCGTGATCGTGCGCCACTTCAAGCAGGCGCGCATCGCTCAGTTCCTGCGCATCAGCATCGGCTCGCCCGAGCAGAACCAGGCCCTGCTCGACGCACTCGCCGCGCTCTGATCGATAACCGCAAAGAAAAGAGCCAGGGCACAGGCCCTGGCTTTTTCGTATCCGCGACAACTGTAGGTATCAGTTGCTGGTGGCCACCGGCGGGCGGATGCCGATCTCGGCCTTGAGCTCCATCGGCTTGCCGTTGCGCATCACTTCGATGCGGATGGTCTCACCTGGCTTGGCGCGGGCAACCTGGTTCATCGAGCGGCGCGCGTCACCGGCCGGTTCGCCGTCGATCTTGAGGATCAGGTCGTTGGGTTGCAGGCCGGCCTTCTGGGCCGGGCCGTTGCGGTAGATGCCGGCGACGATGATGCCCTGGCGGCCTTCCAGGCCGAAGGACTCGGCCAGTTCCGGAGTCAGCGGTTGTACTTCCAGGCCCAGCCAGCCACGGATCACCTTGCCGTGCTCGATGATCGCCTGCATCACTTCCGTCGCCAGCTTCACCGGGATGGCGAAGCCGATGCCCTGGGAACCGCCGGATTTGGAGAAGATCGCCGTGTTGATACCGACCAGGTTGCCGTAGGCGTCGACCAGCGCGCCGCCGGAGTTGCCCGGGTTGATCGCCGCGTCGGTCTGGATGAAGTCTTCGTAGGTGTTGAGGCCCAGCTGGTTGCGGCCGGTGGCGCTGATGATGCCCATGGTCACGGTCTGGCCGACGCCGAACGGGTTGCCGATGGCCAGGGTGACGTCGCCGATGCGGATGTTGTCGGAGCGCCCGAGGGTCATCGCCGGCAGATCCTTGAGGTCGATCTTCAGCACAGCCAGGTCGGTCTCCGGGTCGCTGCCGATCACCCGCGCCAGGGTCTCGCGGCCATCCTTGAGGGCCACCACGATCTGGTCGGCATTGGCGGTCACGTGGTTGTTGGTCAGCAGGTAGCCTTCCGGGCTCATGATCACCGCCGAGCCGAGGCTGGACTCCATGCGCCGCTGGCCGGGCAGGTTCTCGCCGTAGAACTTGCGAAATTGCGGGTCATCGAGCAGCGGGTGATTGGACTTGCCCACGTACTTGGTGGTGTACAGGTTGGCCACCGCCGGCGAGGCGACGCTGACGGCCGTGGCGTAGGAGGCCGGGCCCTCCTGGGAGCGCGCGTAGATAGGCGCCTGGCGCAGCTGCACGTCATGCATGGGCAGACCGACCAGCTGCGGGTACTGCTGCATGATCAGCAGCGACACCAGAACGCCAACCAGTAGTGGCCAGCCGAAGAAACGCAGGGCCTTGAGCATCGATCCAATCCTGAGGGTTGCGAGGCCCCTATCGGGCCCTTAAGGTGCGCCATTATAGAGAACCGTGCCAAGAAAGCAGCGGTTCGCAACCGTTCGTGAGGAAATCTGTATGGCCATTGCCCTGACCACCCTGGTAGAGGACGTTGAGCGCTATCTGGGCGCCTCGCGCATCAGCGATTACTGCCCCAACGGCCTGCAGGTCGAGGGGCGGCCGCAGGTGCAGCGCATCGTCAGTGGCGTAACCGCCAGCCTGGCGATGATCGAGGCGGCCGTCGAGGCCCGTGCCGACGTCCTGCTGGTGCACCACGGCTACTTCTGGAAGGGCGAGAACCCCTGCCTTACCGGCATGAAGCAGCGTCGCCTGAAGACCCTGCTGGCCAACGACATCAGCCTGCTGGCCTACCACCTGCCGCTGGATGTTCACCCCGAAGTCGGCAACAACGTGCAGCTGGCGCGCCAGCTCGATATCACCGTCGAGGGGCCGCTGGAGCCGGACAATCCGCGTACCGTCGGCTTGATCGGTTCGCTCGCGCAACCGCTGAGCGCCCGCGACTTCGCCCGCCGCGTGCATGAAGTGCTGGGTCGTGAACCGTTGCTGGTGGAGGAGGACAGACCGGTCAGCCGTATCGGCTGGTGTACGGGGGGCGGACAGGGCTATATCGACCAGGCCATCGCCGCCGGCGTCGACCTGTACCTGACGGGGGAAGCGTCCGAGCAGACCTTCCACAGCGCACGGGAAAACGGCGTCAGCTTTATCGCCGCCGGCCACCACGCTACCGAGCGTTACGGCGTACAGGCACTGGGGGAGTACCTGAGCCGACGCTTCGCCATCGAGCATCTGTTCATCGATTGCCCGAATCCGATTTGAGAAGGCAGTGGTGCAGAGATGGCGTCCAGGTTTCACCCTGAACGCCACTTGGTCACGATCAGAAGTCGTAACGGACTTTCGCGCGAAGCGTATCGGCATCGAAGCCCGAGCGGCCCACGTGCTCGTAGCCTGCGCCCAGGCTCAGGGCGCCGAGCCGGTAGTTGACGCCAAGGCTGGCCTCGTAGCTGTCACGTGCCGGGTTGGCACCGTGGGTCACGAAGGATGAGCCACCCAGTACGAAGCTGGAGGTGCTGCTGGCACGATCAGCCGCGAAGTCGTGGTAGGCCATCAGCTTCAGCTCCGGCTCGAGAGTGCCCTGGCCAACGGAGAACTGGCTGGCCAGGCGTGCACCCGCGCCGAGTTCGATAGCCTCATAGCGCTGGCTGCTTACTGCCAGTGCCGCCGAGGAGCCCTTTTCCCGATAGCCGTCGATGTCCAGGCGGCTGTAACGGGTCGCTACACGAGGCTCAAGCGTGATGCTGCCGGCATGCAGGCCGTAGCCCGCTTCCAGATTCAACGCCAGGGACTGGCTGTCGAAGTCGCCCTTGGCACGGGTGCCGGCGATGTTGCGCTTGCTGGTGTTGTCGTTGAAGCCATAGCTCAGGCTGGTATCGACGAATACCGGGCCCTGTTCGAAACCCGAATACAGGGTCAGTACCTGGCTGTCGATCTCGCTCTTGTTGCCGGTGCGGCCACTGACGTTGGTATCCAGGTTGCTGTAAGCCACACCCAGCGTCCACTGCTCGTCGAGCTTGCCGTCGAGGCCGAGGCTCAGGCCGCGGCTATCGGCGTCGTAACCGGCGATGCCGCTGCGACGGCCCTGGCGCAGGTCGCTGTCGTGCCCTTGGACCCAGAAGCCGGTCTCGCTGAATGCCGAACCGGACGAGGCACCACGCAGCGACGAAGTACGCGAGCTCACAGCCCCGCTGACCAGGTTTTGCACCGCATTGGCTGCAGCCTGTGCGGCGCCATCGACCTGGGGCGTGAGCTGTTCGCTCAGGGCGGCAAGCTGGGCCTCATCGGCATTGGCGAACGCCTGGAACACCGGGTCGTTGCTGTCCAGTTGCGCCATCACGCTGGCATAGAACGGCTGGAAGGCACGGCGGGCGTTGGGGCTGCTGCCGGCCTGATCGATGATTTCACCGGCCTGCTGGCTAGATACGCTGCTGACAGTTGCCAATACTTCGGTATCGGTAAGCCTGGAAGAGTTGACGGTCAGTAAGGGTGAGCTGCTGACCACCAGACTGGCGTTGCCGTCGTATTCGATCTTATCTGCCTGAATCAGCTTGTACTCTTTGCCCGAGGCACGAAAGGCCTCCGAAGTAGGGCGAAGCGCAATGGTGCTTTCTTCCGAAAAGTAGGCCTCGTCTCTTACCTTGAGAATCGCCCTGTCAGGATCGGTCGCGTCACTGAGGTTGAGCTGCAACACGGTGCCACGGTTCATCTCAAGATGGCCATCCAGCGTCACATGGGGTTGCAGCAGTGTCAGTTTTCCCGGTCGGCCTAGAGGGCTATCGTCGGCATTGAAGATATCCACGCCGCCATAATCACCGCCGTCAGAGATGTGATTGCCGTCAAAAGTAGCGTCCCCGACGATGTCTATATAGGAGATACCGTGGATCTTGCCCTTGATCGTACCGCCTCCCCAGATCAGTCGTGAGTCATTGTTTTGCGGATCGGAATAAATGGCGTATTCACCACCTTCAATTAGCCCACCATCCTGATAGATGATGCTGAACGGAGCATAGCCGGGCAGGTTGCTGTTGGAATCGATGCTCGCCAGGTAGATACCCGCACGATCACCTTTGATGGTACCGCTGTTGAAAATGTCACCCGCAATACGACTCTTCGCGACATAGATGCCTACCGAGTCTGCACCGCTTGCAGTAATGGATCCACTGTTGGTCAGCTTACCGCCGATGGTTGCATTGGAGATATCGATGGCACGGGCGGTGGCGCCGTTCTCGGCCACGGCGGTGGCATCAATGCTGCCGCTGTTGACAAGATCCCCATTGATACGCGCCTCATCGCCGTTACTGCCATAGGCGATAAGCGCAATACCGGTGGCTTCGTAGCCGCTGACTGTGATGCTGCCACTGTTGAGCAGCCGACCACGAACGATGCTGTCGCCGACCGTGATACCGTTGGCTTCACTCAGGTTACGAGAGTCACCACGCGACTTGATTCCCGTGGCACGCACTGTTCCTGCGTTGATCAGTTCAGCCAGATCACTTTTGAAGTTGACGCCGATCGCATGCACTTCATCGCCGGTCACTTCGACGCTGCCGCTGCGGGTGTTTTCGAGAGCGCCGGCCAATGGGGTGCGTATCAGCTCGATACCTCTGCCGATATCCGCACTGATAACCTCGATGCGGCCGCTGTTGCTCAGGCTACCCAGGCGGGTTTCGCTCAGGCTTATGCCGGCAGGCATCGCGTCGCCCAACAGGTGGTTCTGGGCGTCCAGTACGTAGGTGTCCCGGACACTGACCAGGCCAGTGTTGCTGAGCGTGCCATCGATGGAGAGATTACGCCCCTGAATACCGACGGCGCTGAGACCGTTGGCGATCAAGTTACCGTTATTGATGAGGCCGCCATCAATGCGCACTTCATCGGAGAAGGCGCTCAACCCTTCCCCCAGCGTCAACGGACGACCGTAACGATCTTGTGAGCTTTCGGATCCAGTGGCATTGATCGTGGCATCGATGATCAGGTCACCCTGCACATGGGTTCCCGGCTTCAGGATCAGCGCGTTGGCTGGCGTGGTCAGCTCGCCGCCGATGCTCAGGCCATCCGCGATGATGACGTTCTCCCAGGTCTTGGGGCCGTTTTCGATCTGGTAGGTTTCTGCCCGGGCCGAGAAGCTGGCAGCTGCGATGGCGAGGGTAAGAAGGGAAAGGGACAGGGGGCTGTGTTGCATGGGGCTCTCCTTGAGCGCAGTAGCGGGTTCCGATGCGCCGCGAGCCGGGCGCGTGTCGCCACAGGCAGGCGGGCGACGCGCGCAAGGGTGCTCAGTGGAGGCGCCCGAGTCAAGGCTTGGCCGGTGAAGCTGCCGCGCGTTTCACAAAGTCGCGGCGCTGCCGTGCTTTGCCAAGGCTCGGTCAGCGTTCTGGCGTGCAGCCTTGAGGTGCCCATCCCTGGGCGCCGATGGCCGGCTGTTTCACTGGAATAAAGCTAGATCGTTTCGATCTAAGCGCTGCCCTGATTAGAAGCAGGTGCTGTGCTAGAGTGCGCGCTCGTCCAAGGCCCGTTCTGGCCTGAATAAAATACCGTGACCCCGTGAGTAGCCATGCTCGACAAACTGACGCACTTGAAACAGCTCGAGGCGGAAAGTATCCACATCATTCGTGAAGTGGCCGCCGAATTCGATAACCCGGTGATGCTCTATTCCATCGGCAAGGATTCCGCCGTGATGCTGCATCTCGCGCGCAAGGCATTCTTTCCCGGCAAGCTGCCGTTTCCGGTGATGCACGTCGACACGCGCTGGAAATTCCAGGAGATGTACCGTTTTCGCGACAAGATGGTCAGCGAAATGGGCCTGGACCTGATCACCCACATCAACCCCGATGGTGTGGCGCAGGACATGAATCCCTTCACCTACGGCAGTGCCAAGCACACCGACGTGATGAAGACCGAGGGCCTCAAGCAGGCATTGGACAAGTACGGCTTCGACGCCGCCTTCGGTGGCGCGCGCCGTGACGAGGAGAAGTCCCGCGCCAAGGAGCGCGTCTACTCGTTCCGCGACAGCAAGCACCGCTGGGATCCCAAGAACCAGCGACCCGAGCTGTGGAACGTGTACAACGGCAACGTCAAGAAGGGCGAGTCGATCCGCGTGTTCCCGCTCTCCAACTGGACCGAGCTGGATATCTGGCAGTACATCTATCTGGAGCAGATCCCGATCGTGCCGCTGTACTTCGCCGCCGAGCGCGAAGTGATCGAGAAGAACGGCACGCTGATCATGATCGATGACGAGCGCATCCTCGAACACCTCAGCGACGAGGAGAAGGCGCGCATCCAGAAGAAGAAGGTGCGCTTCCGTACCCTGGGCTGCTACCCGCTGACCGGTGCGGTGGAGTCCGAGGCGCAAAGCCTGACCGACATCATCCAGGAAATGCTCCTGACCCGGACTTCCGAACGCCAGGGCCGCGTGATCGATCACGACGCCGCCGGCTCGATGGAAGAAAAGAAACGTCAGGGCTATTTCTGAGGATCACGCACCATGAGTCACCAATCCGATTTGATCAGCCAGGACATCCACGCCTACCTGGCTCAGCACGAGCGCAAGGAACTGCTGCGCTTCCTCACCTGCGGCAACGTCGATGACGGCAAGAGCACCCTGATCGGGCGCCTGCTGCACGACTCCAAGATGATCTACGAAGACCATCTGGAAGCCATCACCCGCGATTCGAAGAAGAGCGGCACCACCGGTGAGGAGGTCGATCTGGCGCTGCTGGTCGACGGCCTGCAGGCCGAGCGCGAGCAGGGCATCACCATCGATGTCGCCTACCGCTATTTCTCCACCGCCAAGCGCAAGTTCATCATCGCCGACACCCCCGGCCATGAGCAGTACACGCGCAACATGGCCACCGGCGCCTCGACCTGCGACCTGGCGATCATCCTGATCGACGCCCGTTACGGCGTGCAGACCCAGACCAAGCGGCACAGCTTCATCGCGTCCTTGCTGGGCATCAAGCACATCGTCGTGGCCGTCAACAAGATGGACCTCAAGGACTTCGACCAGGGCGTTTTCGAGCAGATCAAGGCCGACTACCTGGCCTTCGCCGAGAAGATCGACCTGCGCCCGACCACCCTGGAGTTCGTGCCCATGTCGGCGCTCAAGGGCGACAACGTGGTCAACAAGTCCGAGCGCTCGCCGTGGTACGCCGGCCAGTCGCTGATGGAAATTCTCGAGAGCGTGGAAGTGGCGGGCGACCGCAACTTCGACGACCTGCGTTTCCCGGTGCAGTACGTCAACCGTCCGAACCTCAACTTCCGCGGTTTCGCCGGCACCCTGGCCAGCGGCATCGTGCGCAAGGGTGACGAAGTCATCGCGCTGCCGTCGGGCAAGGGCAGCCGGGTCAAATCCATCGTCACCTATGAAGGTGAGCTGGAGCAGGCCGGCCCGGGCCAGGCCATCACCCTGACCCTGGAAGACGAGATCGACGTGTCGCGCGGCGACATGCTGGTGCATGCCGACAACCGCCCGCAGGTGGTCGACACCTTCGATGCCATGCTGGTGTGGATGGCCGAAGAGCCGATGCTGCCGGGCAAGAAGTACGACATCAAGCGCGCCACCAGCTACGTGCCGGGCTCGATTGCCAGCATCACCCACCGGGTCGATGTGAACACTCTGGAGCAGGGCGCGGCCAGCAGCCTGCAGCTCAACGAGATCGGCAAGGTCAAGGTCGCCCTCGATGCGCCGATCGCACTCGACGGCTATGCGCACAACCGCACCACCGGTGCCTTCATCGTCATCGACCGCCTGACCAATGGCACCGTGGGCGCCGGCATGATCATCGCCGATGCCAGCAGCGGCGCGCACCATGCCGACAGCGGCCACGTGTCCACCGAGGAGCGTGCCGCGCGCCTCGGCCAGCAGCCGGCCACCGTGCTGTTCAGCGGCCTGTCCGGCGCCGGCAAGAGCACCCTGGCCTACGCCCTGGAGCGCAAGCTGTTCGACATGGGGCGTGCAGTGTACGTGCTCGACGGCCAGAACCTGCGCCATGACCTGAACAAGGGCTTGCCGCAGGATCGTGCCGGGCGTGCCGAGAACTGGCGCCGCGCCGCCCATGTGGCGCGTCAGTTCAACGAGGCCGGGCTGATCGCCCTGGCCGCGTTCGTGGCGCCGGATGGCGAAGGCCGCGAGCAGGCCAAGGCGCTGATCGGTGCCGAGCGGCTGATCACCGTCTACGTGCAGGCATCGCCGCAGGTCTGTGCCGAGCGTGATCCGCAGGGGTTGTATGCGGCCGGTGGTGACAACATCCCGGGCGAGTCCTTCCCGTACGATGTGCCGCTCAATGCCGACCTGGTCATCGACACCCAGAGCGTGTCGGTGGAGGAGGGCGTCAAGCAGGTGCTTTCCTTACTGCGTGCTCGCGGCGCCATTTAAGCGCTGCTTGGCGGCCGGCAACGGCCAGCCATAAAAAATGCCCGCTCTCCTGGGAGGCGGGCATTTTTCATTCAGGCTGCTGGCGATCAGATGCCGTGGCCACGGGCGCGTTCGCGCTCGTTGATCTCCATCTGCTCGCAGGTCAGGAAGCCTTTGCTTTCCACGCGGTCAGCCGAATTGAAGGCGACGTAGTAGGGCTGCTCCTTGCCATCCTTGTTGAGGATGTAGTTGTTGCAGGTACCCGGGGCGATGGTGCGGTTGATTTCCGACGAAGGTGGGCCGCCCAGCTCCAGCACGGTGGACTTGCTCATGTCCTTCTCGACCTGCTTGACCAGCGGCTCGTTACGGAAGGTGAAGTGGTCGACCGGATTCTCGGGCTTGCCGGCACAACCGGTCATAACGGCCAGTACACAGGCGGCGCCCAGGCTTTGCTTGAACATGGTTAATTTCCCTTGTGATGAACCAGACCATTTTTCTGAGCCCGGGCCGGGGAATTAAGTTCGGCTTAAATCACATGAGCGTCTGCAGGTCGTCCATGCTGGGCCTGCTGGCCGGGCCTCATTGCTCGCTGGCGGATTGCTGCTGGCTGCTGTCGACGGCTTCGCCGAGGATGGGCGCCGGGTGGCGGCTGGGCAGTGCCAGTGCTTGTGCACTGAGCAGGCTCAGCAGCAGGGTGATGGTCAGGGCTTTCATGGTGGTGTACCTCGGCTCGCTGCATTCGGTGTTTCACGGAACCATGCTAGGGGCGAGGCAGTCAGGGAAGAAGTCGAACGGCTCGATAGTGGCCATCGACCGTCATGATGCGTGTTGTGCGTGACCACCGATTTGGAAGGTAACGCCCCAATGGAGACTGAAATGGGTCATCGTGCAGTTCCCCGTTATCCACTGGTGCTGGTGCCTGGCATGCTGGGTTTCGTCAGCCTGTTCGGTTTCGAATACTGGTATGGCATCACCACCGCGTTGCGTAACCAGGGCGTGGACGTATACCCGGCGCGCCTGTCGCCGGTGCACGCCACCGAGCTGCGCGGCGAGCAGCTGATCTTGCAGATCGCCGAGGCGCGTCGGCGCAGCGGGGCGGAAAAGGTGCACCTGATCGGTCACAGCCAGGGTGCGCTGGTGTGCCGTTATGCCGCTGCGCACCGACCGGAATGGGTCGCTTCGGTCACTTCCGTGGCAGGCCCCAATCAGGGCTCGGAACTGGCCGATCACCTGGAGCGCAAGTATGCCTCGAACAGCCTGGGCAGCCTGCTGCTGCGCATGGGCACCCATATGCTGGCGCGGCTGTTCACCCTGGTGGACAGCGGCGCGCGCGGTGCGACGATGCCGATCAATGCCATGGCCGCCCACCGCTCGCTGACCACCGAGGGGGTGGGCATCTTCAACCATCAGTACCCGCAGGGCTTGCCCTCGACCTGGGGCGAGGACGGACCGCAGGAGGTCAACGGCGTGCGCTATTACTCCTGGTCCGGCACCCTGCAGCCGGGCATTACCGACCAGGGCGGCAACCGTCGCGATCCATCGAACTGGTTCTGTCGGCGCTTCGCCCGCAGCTTCGTGCGTGAGGCGGGCCAGTGCGATGGCATGGTCGGGCGGGTCAGTTCGCACCTGGGCACGGTGATTCGTGACGACTATCCGCTGGATCACCTGGATATCGTCAACCAGCACTTTGGCCGGGTCGGCGAGGGCGTCGATCCGGTCAGCCTGTATATCGAGCACCTGCGCCGCCTGCACGAAGCCGGCTTGTAACCCCGCTGCAGGTCCGTGGCCCGGGCTGCGCGAAGCAATACCCCGGCTGGGAAGGCGCTACTCGACCTGCGCCGCCTTCAGCGCTTCGTAGGCCGGCGCCGCGTAGATACCTATCTCGACCGCCAGTTCCAGCACCCGTGGCAGCTCGCTGGTGTACACCAGCACGGCCTGCAGCTCGTCATCCAGCGGTTCGCTGAAGTCGACCAGCGTGTAGCCCTGGGTGTCCCTGGACAGGCTGCCGAGCTGCACCTGGATGCGGTTCAGGGCCTTGAGCGGCTCGACCTTCTTCAGTTGCTTGGCAGTCAGCACGAAGCTCACCTCGGGGCCGAACGACTCGGTGATCTGGGTGAACAGCTCTTCATAGCTGTCGGCCTGGAACAGCACGGTGTCCGGCAGGTTGCCGACCACCATCCACTCGCCCAGGGGAATGGGGAAGCTGTCGTCGTAATTGATGTCCGGGTTGGCGGCCAGGAAGGCGGCGGGGTCGGCATAGGCCTGGGCCGCTTCGTCGGCGATACGGGCGATTTCGGCCTGCGGCAGGCAGCCCGAGCTGATTTTGCCGATGAGTTCTTCGAGCTGGGCGCGCATGGCGGCTTCCTGATGGTGAGGGTGGGGGCGCAAGGCTGCCTGTTGGCGGCGTTCAGCGCAACTGGCTTTCTGCCAGGTTACGGGCGCGCGGAATAAGGTCTGCATCCCAGCGTGCGGCACTCCAGCGCAACAGCTCTTCGGCGCTGGCGTCGGCCAGCTCGCTCGGCGTGGGCTGACCCAGGGCGCGCAGGGCGCGGATCAGCAACGCCGTGGCCTGGTCGCCGGGCAGCGGTGGCGAGCGATAGGATTTGCCCAGTTTGTGGCCGTCGGGCTGGATGATCAGCGGCACGTGCAGGTAACGCGGCTGCGAGAAGCCGAGCAGTTCCTGCAGGTAGAGCTGGCGGGGTGTGGAGTCGAGCAGGTCGGCGCCGCGTACCACGTTGTTGATGCCCTGCCAGGCATCGTCCAGCACCACGGCGAGCTGGTAGGCATACAGGCCATCGCGACGCCGGATCACGAAGTCGCCAACCTCACGGCCCAGGTGCTGGCTGTATTGGCCCTGCACCCGATCGGTGAAACGATAGGTCAGCTCGGGTACGCGCAGGCGGATGGCGGCGTCGTGACGGGGGTGCCCGGCGTTGCGGCAGTGGCCCGGGTAAACGCCGCCACAGCCTTCGAGCTGCTTGCGCGAGCAGGTGCAGGCGTAGGCCAGGCCCTGATCGAACAGGCGCTGCACCAGCGCTGCGTACTCGTCATGACGGTCACTCTGGCGCACCAGCTCGCCGTCCCAGTGCAGGCCATAGCGTTCCAGGGTCTGCAGGATGGCGGTCTGGGCCCCGGGGACTTCCCGGGGCGGGTCGAGATCTTCCATGCGCAGCAGCCAGCGACCGCCAACGGAACGGGCATCGAGGTAGGAGGCGAGGGCAGCCACCAGCGAGCCGAAGTGCAGATAGCCACTGGGCGTGGGGGCGAAGCGACCGATATAGGTGGAGTTCGGCATGGCGGGGCGTTGCTAGGGGTGAAACGAAACGGGGCGCCTGAGCGCCCCGTCTGTGGATCGACTCAGGAGCCGACCTGTTTTTCCTTGATTTCCGCCAGGGTCTTGCAATCGATGCACAGGGTGGCGGTGGGGCGCGCTTCCAGGCGACGGATGCCGATCTCGACACCGCAGGAGTCGCACCAGCCGTATTCCTCGTCTTCGATCAGTTGCAGCGTCTCGTCGATCTTCTTGATCAGCTTGCGCTCGCGATCACGGGCACGCAGTTCCAGGCTGAATTCCTCTTCCTGGCTGGCGCGGTCGGCTGGATCGGGGAAGTTGGCCGCTTCGTCCTGCATGTGGTGCACGGTACGGTCGACTTCCTGCATCAGTTCCAGCTTCCATTTGTTCAGGATACTGGTGAAGTGGGCGCGCATCGCCTCGCTCATGTACTCCTCGCCCTTGGTTTCCTTGTAGGGTTCGAAGCCACGAATCAATTGGCCGTTTGTTGCTTTTGCTTTGGTGGGCATGGATGACCGCCTCTCACTCTCTCTAATCCACTGCGCAGGGAATGTGTCCGTTGCCGTTTACAATAACGGCCCTGCGACTGCAAGCCGGCGAACTTACCAGATCGACTCCGGCCGCGCCACTCCCGGATGTCGCGGTTGTGCGTCTGGTTTCGGGCCGGTCGTGCCAGGGCTTCCTGGTGGGCTCGAGGAGCCACCCCGTACCTGGCCTCGGGTGCCTGCAATCGCAATGTAAACACGTATTTCAGTGGTGCGTTGGCACGGTATGACAGGGCGCCGCTGATACAATTCCACCTTTATCGTTTCCCAGGGCAGACCCATGGCACAGCCTTACAGCGCCCGCAGCCGCGCGATCGAACCCTTCCACGTGATGGCCCTGCTGGCCCGCGCCAACCAGTTGCAGGCCGAAGGCCATGACGTCATCCACCTGGAGATCGGCGAACCCGATTTCACCACGGCCGCGCCCATCGTTGCCGCCGGCCAGGCCGCCCTGGCTGCCGGCCATACCCGTTACACCGCAGCACGCGGCCTGCCGGCCCTGCGCGAGGCGATTGCCGGCTTCTACGCGCAGCGTTATCGGCTGAGCATAGACCCCCAGCGCATTCTCATCACCCCAGGCGGCTCCGGTGCACTGCTGCTGGCGGCCAGCCTGCTGGTCGACCCAGGCAAGCACTGGCTGCTGGCCGACCCGGGCTACCCCTGCAATCGCCACTTTCTGCGGCTGGTGGAAGGCGCGGCGCAGCTGGTGCCGGTCGGCCCCGGGCAGCGTTACCAGCTCACCCCCGACAGCGTGGCCGAGTACTGGAATGGCGACAGCGTCGGCGCCTTGCTCGCCTCGCCGGCCAATCCGACCGGCACGCTGTTGAGTGCTGCCGAGCTGGCTGCCCTGTCCCAGGCGCTCAAAGCCCGTGGCGGGCATATGGTGGTCGATGAGATCTACCACGGCCTGACCTACGGCGTGGACGCCAGCAGCGTGCTGGAAGTGGCTGACGACGCCTTCGTGCTCAACAGCTTCTCCAAGTATTTCGGCATGACCGGCTGGCGCCTGGGCTGGCTGGTAGCGCCCGAGGCGGCGGTGGCGGACCTGGAGAAACTGGCGCAGAACCTCTATATCAGCGCGCCGAGCATGGCCCAGCATGCGGCGCTGGCCTGCTTCCAGCCTGAGTCGATGGCCATCTTCGAGGCGCGCCGTGCCGCCTTTGCCGAGCGCCGCGACTTCCTGCTGCCGGCGTTGCGCGCGCTGGGCTTCGGCATCGCCGTCGAGCCCGAAGGTGCCTTCTATCTGTATGCCGACGTGAGCGCCTTTGGCGGCGACGCCTATGCCTTCTGCCAGCACTTCCTGGAAACCGAGCATGTGGCCTTTACCCCAGGGCTGGACTTCGGCCGTCACCAGGCCGGCCACCATGTGCGTTTCGCCTATACCCAGAGCCTGCCGCGCCTCGAAGAAGCGGTCGCCCGCATTGCCCGCGGCCTGAAGAGCTGGCAGCCCCATGCAGTTTGAGCCGCCCCTCGAAGAAGCCCGCCTGCTGCGTCGCTACAAGCGCTTTCTCGCCGATATCGAAACGCCGGATGGCGAGCTGCTGACCATTCACTGCCCGAACACCGGCTCGATGCTCAATTGCATGAGCGAGGGTTGCCGGGTCTGGTTCAGCCGCTCCACTGATCCCAAGCGCAAGCTGCCCGGCACCTGGGAGGTGGGCGAGACGCCTCACGGCCGTCTGGCCTGCATCAATACGGCGCGGGCCAACGCGCTGGTCGAAGAGGCCCTGCGGGCCGGGCGCATTACCGAGCTGGCGGGCTTCAGCGCCTTGCGCCGGGAAGTGCCCTACGGCGTGGAACGCAGCCGGGTGGACTTCTGCCTCGAGTACGCCGGTGGCGTGGCCTTCGTCGAGGTGAAAAGCGTGACCCTGGGCTTTGCCGACAGCGCCGTGGCGGCCTTTCCCGACGCCCGCACCGAGCGCGGCGCCAAGCACCTGCGCGAGCTGGCGGCCCTGGCGCGCAGCGGCATTCGCGCCGTGCAGCTGTATTGCGTGAACCTGTCGGGTATCGAGGCGGTGCGGCCTGCCAAGGAGATCGACCCCGCCTACGCGGCGGCTCTGACTGAAGCGGTGAGCGCGGGCGTCGAGGTGCTGGCCTATGGCGTTGATATCTCGCCCCTGGGTATCGAGGTAGCAAGGCGCCTGGATGTGTTGCTGACTTGAGATCGCAGCGATAACCCAGGTTATCGGCGCTACAGATCGACCCAGATCCCTTCGCCATCCTCGCGGCAGTCGAGTGCCCGCAGCGTGTCTCCTGCGCAGGGCCCCGCCACGCACTCGCCGGACTCGATCAGAAACAGCGCGCCATGCCGGGCGCACTGGATCAGGCTGGCGCTGGGGTCGAGAAACTGGTCGGCCTGCCATTCCAGCGGCACCCCGCGGTGGGGACAGCGGTTGCGGTACACGAACACTTCGCCGCCCTTGCGCACGGCGAACAGCTGCATGTCTTCGATACAGAAGCCCCGGCTCTGAGCTTCCGGCAGCTCATCGGGGGCGCATAGACGGATCATCGGAGTCTCCAGGCCTGAGCGGGGGATTATCCCCCATCGGCCTGGTGATGGAAGGGGCGGGCGGCCGTTCAGATTTCCCAGACCACATTGAAGGCCGCGTGGCGACCCGGCTGGGCGTAGCGACCAAGACTCGGGCTGTTCTCGCTGAGGCTGCGCACGTCGCCCCACTGCCAGTACTGCTTGTCCGTCAGGTTGAACAGGCCGGCGTTGACCGAGACGCCGGAGCCGATATTCCAGTACGCGCTGAGATCCAGCGTGCCGTAGCCCGAGGGTTCGAACTGGTTGGCGATCTGCGTTTTATCGACGCGGCGCTTGGCGGCTGCCAGGGTCCAGGTCAGCTCGCCGCCAAACTGCCCGCTCGGCGCATCATAACCAAGGCCCAGCACGGCCTTGAGCGGGTCGATGCTGTTGATCGGTTGCCCGCTCGCTTCATCCTTGCCGCGGGCGTAGGCGATGGCGCTGCGCAAATGGCTGCCGGCCGGCAGGCCAAAGCCGTCCAGCAGCAGTTCACCGCGGGCTTCCGCGCCGCGTATGGTGACCCGATCGAGGTTCTGGTACTGGAAGGTCATGCGCCCGGCACCGGTGGGGTCGTTCGCCAGGGTCACCTGCTCGATGAAGTCGTCATAGCGGTTGTAGAACAGAGCGATACCAAAGGTGCCGGTTTCGTACCCGCCGCGCAGGCCGACTTCATAACTGTCGCTAGTCTCGGGCTTGAGGCCGGGGTTGGCGATGGTCTGGTAGTTGCGCGCGAAGTTGATGAACTCGCCGAAGATATCCACCGGGTTCGGCGCCCGGAAGCCCGCGGCATATTGGCCATACAGGCTATGGGCGTCGTCGATCCGGTAGGTGATGCCGAGTTTCGGCGATAGCGCCTCGTCGCGGTAATCGGCCGGGTTGCGGTTGATCGGCTGGCTGTTCAGATAGTGCCGCGTGACCTCTGGCTTCATCTCGTAGTGGTCGTAGCGCAGGCCGGGCAGCAGCGTCCAGCGGCCGATGTCGATGCTGTCCTGCACGAAGAACGCGTATTCGGTCGAGGTCGGGTCCGGGAAGTCGCTGAGCGGAAAGCTTTCATCGCCCGGGATGACCGGTACGGGCAGGCCGCTGCCGGCGAACACTTCGCGGCCTTTGCGCAGGTCGCTGCTTTCCAGGCGCTTGACGTCGACGCCATAGATCAAGTGGTGGCTGGCCGGGCCGGTTTCGAACGCCTTGTCGAGCTTGGCGTTGAACGCCCACAGGTCTTCCTGGTACGTCGAGTCGCGGCTGCGCTCACGCAGGCTGCCTCCGCTGAACCGCTGCTGGAAAGTACGCTGGCGAATCTGGCTTTGCTGATAACTCAATTGCCATTCGGCGCTGTCACTGATGGCCGTATCCAGGGCGAAGTGGTGCTGCAGGCTGAGACGCTGGCGGTCGGTGTTGTCGGTCGCGTCGGAGGTACGAACGGTTGCCGTGGTGCTGTATTCGCTGAGCACGCGGGTATCGGCATCGTCTTCGTAGCGCTCATAGGTCAGTTGCAGCCGGTCGTTGTCGAGGTAGTTCCAGCCGAGCTTGGCGAGCAGGTTGTCGGCGCTGTAGTCCTGGGGGGTGGCTTCTTCCCGCGCCGCCCCGATGCCGCCGCGGCCGCCAAAGGTGTCGAGCGCCTGGCCATCACGCCGTCCCAGGTGCAGCAGGCCGTCGACCTGACCCTGGCGGGCGGCAAAGGTGGCACTGCGCGACCAGCTGTCGTCGCCGCCGTCGTAACCGGTCTTGAAGCGGGCGTAGGCGTCATCGCCGCCATCCAGATAGTCGGCGGCGTCCTTGGTCAGGAAACTGACCGCCCCACCGATGGCATCGCTGCCATACAGCGAGCTGGCCGGACCGCGGATGATCTCCACGCGCTTGAGGGTGTCCGGGTCGACGTAGTTGCGCCGCGCGTCGAGGAACGGCCCGAAGGCGAACGCGTCCGGCACGGGCACGCCGTCCACCTGGGTGAGGACGCGATTGCCGCCGATGCCGCGGATGGTGAAGCCCGCCAGGCCGAATCGGCTGCCCGTTCCGCTGACCGATACCCCCGGCTCGTAGCGCACCAGATCGCGGATGTTCTTCACGTTCCGGCGGTCGATGTCCTGCTCGGTCAGCACCGTTACCGTACTGGGGACGGCATCCACAGGCTGTTCCGTGCGGGTGGCGCTGATCGTGGTGCGTTCCAGCTGCAAGGGCTGGGCGCTGGCAAGGGTCGGGCCAAGCAGCAGGATGCTCAGGCAGGCGCGAAGCGGGTAGGGTGGACGACTCGACACGGGGTTCTCCTTGATCATGTCGGAATACGGAGTGGCATGGCGAAGGATTAGATATTAATGATTCTTATTTGTAAAAGAGATTATGTGTCAATTAAGATTCGCCAGCTCTTGGCGGTTTCGCTCCCCGTACAAGGCGTTTACCCTCTTCAATTCACGGCGTCCCGTCTGGCGATGGGCCCACAAGGAGTTGGTGCGATGAGTGATCTACCCGTGGCCGGTGATGGCCTGTATGCCGCCTGGCAGAACCTGCGTGCCGAGCAGCCGCACCTGCGGGCCCGGGATGCTGCGGCACAGTTGGGCGTCAGCGAGGGCGTGCTGACGGCCAGTCGACTGGCTGTGGATGCAGTGCGCCTGCGTGCTGACTGGGCGGCTCTGCTGCCGGCGCTCGGCGAGCTGGGCACGGTGATGGCGCTGACCCGCAACGAGTCCTGCGTGCACGAGCGCAAGGGCGTCTACCGCGAGGTGACGATTGCCGGTAATGGCCAGATGGGCTTGGTGGTGTCGGCGGATATCGACCTGCGGCTGTTCCTCGGCGGCTGGGCCAGCGCGTTCGCCGTGGCCGAGCAGACGCCGCGTGGCGTGCTGCGCAGCGTCCAGGTGTTCGATCACCAGGGCGCCGCGGTGCACAAGGTCTACCTCACCGACCACAGCGAGCAGGCCGCCTGGGAGCCGCTGGTCGCGCGTTTTCGCGATGCGCGGCAAAGCGCCGAGCTGGCCCTCAAGCCCATGCCGGAGGCCGCAGCCGTCAAACCGGACGACGCCATCGACGGCGAGTCGCTGCGTGCCGGCTGGGCCGCGCTGAAGGACACCCATCATTTCTTCGCCCTGTTGAAAAACCATGGCGCAACCCGCACCCAGGCACTGCGCCTGGCCGGGCGCGAGTGGGCCGAGCCGCTGGCGCCCGACGCCTTGCCGGGGTTGTTCGAGCGCGCCGCGGCGGCCGAGGTGCCGATCATGGTGTTCGTTGGCAACCGCCACTGCATCCAGATCCACACCGGGCCGGTCAGCAACCTGAAGTGGATGGACACCTGGTTCAACGTGCTGGACCCGCAGTTCAACCTGCACCTCAAGGCCAATGACGTTCACACCCTGTGGCGGGTGCGCAAGCCGAGCACCGATGGGGTGATCACCAGCTGGGAAGCGTTCGACGCCAGGGGTGAGCTGATCCTGCAGCTGTTCGGTGCGCGCAAGCCCGGCGTGCCCGAGCGTGATGACTGGCGGCGCCTGGCCGAGCAGACCCCGGCCCTGCCAGCCTGACGCTACACTGCCCGCCCTGGCCGCTCGCGTATTTCGGGCGGCCCGATATGAACCTTGCTTTTGGAGTTGCTCCATGACCCGCCCCCTCGCTGCATTCGCCCTGTTCGCCAGCCTGCTGTCGCCGCTGGCGGCGAGCGCCGACAACCTGCCGCAACGCTGGGTCAGCGCCGGGGGCTCGTTGAGCGAATGGGTGGTCGAACTCGGCGGTGAAGGCAAGCTGGTCGGCGTCGACACCACCAGTCAGCATCCGGCCTCGCTGCAGAAACTGCCCAGCATCGGTTACCAGCGCCAGCTGGCCGCCGAAGGCATTCTGGCCCTGCGCCCCGAGGTGCTGCTCGGCACCGAGGAGATGGGCCCGCCGCCGGTGCTGGCCCAACTCGCGGCGGCTGGGGTGAAGGTCGAGGCGCTGCCGGCCGATGCCGATTTGCAGGTGCTGCACGGCAACCTCAAGCGCATCGGTGTGTTGCTTGGCGACGAGGCGCGTGCCGAGAGCGTGTTCGCGGCCTATCAGGCCCGCCTGAAGGAGCAGGCAGACTGGGTGGCGCGGGCCCAGGCCGAAACCCGGGCGCCGACCGTTCTGCTGTTGCTCGGCCATGCCGGCAGCAGTCCCATGGCGGGCGGCAAGGACACTGCCGCTGCCTGGCTGATCGAGCGGGCGGGGGGCCGGAACCTGACCACTCACGATGGCTACAAGGCGCTGTCCACCGAGGCGCTGTTGGCGCTGGATCCCGAGGTGGTGATCTTCGCCGACCGCCGCCTCGGCGGTGATGAGGCCAGGCAGGCGTTGCTCAAGCAGAACCCGGCCCTGGCCTCGACCAGGGCCGGTAAGGAAGGGCGCCTGGTGGCCATCGACCCGACCTTGCTGGTCGGCGGCCTCGGCCCGCGTATTCCGGCTGGGCTTGCCGAGCTTTCCGCCGCCTTCTACCCGGGCCGCACGCCGCTCGAACCCGCTACACCATGAAGGCCGTCATCAGCCCGCGCTCACTGTTTATCGCACTGGGCCTGCTGCTGGCGCTCGCCTTGTGGCTGTCGCTGGCGCTCGGCCCCGTCGGCCTGCCGTTGGGCGACACCCTGCGAGCCGCGTTGCGCTTGGCCGGTTTGCCGCTGGCGGCCGATGGCCTGCAACAGGCGGAGCTGATCCTCGGGCAGATTCGTATGCCGCGCACCCTGCTGGGCCTTGCCGTCGGCGCGGTGCTGGCCCTGTGCGGCGTGGCGATGCAGGGGCTGTTTCGCAACCCGCTGGCCGACCCCGGGCTGATCGGCGTGTCCGGTGGCGCGGCGCTTGGCGCGGCGGTCGCCATCGTCGGCGGGGCGGCCCTGGGCGGGCTGCCGGAGCTGTTCGCGCCTTATCTGCTGTCGCTGTGCGCCTTTCTCGGCGGCCTGGTGGTCACCGCGCTGGTCTATCGCCTGGGGCGTCGCAACGGGCAGACCAGCGTGACCACCATGCTGCTCGCCGGCATCGCCCTCAACGCGTTGGCGTTCGCCTGCATCGGCCTGTTCACCTACCTGGCCGACGACGCCACCCTGCGCACCCTGACCTTCTGGAACCTCGGCAGCCTCAATGGCGCCAGCTATGCACGGCTATGGCCGTTGCTGCTGGTGACGCTCGGCGTGGCGCTGTGGCTGCCGCGCCGCGCCCAGGCGTTGAATGCATTGCTGCTCGGTGAATCCGAGGCACGCCACCTGGGCGTGGCTGTCGAGCGCCTCAAGCGCGAGCTGGTGTTCTGCACTGCACTGGGCGTCGGCGCCGCCGTTGCAGCCGCCGGGATGATCGGCTTTATCGGCCTGGTCGTGCCCCATCTGGTGCGTCTGCTGGTCGGACCCGACCACCGCGTGTTGCTGCCGGCGTCGGCGCTGGCCGGCGCCAGCCTGTTGCTGTTGGCCGACCTGTTCGCCCGGCTGATTCTGTCACCGGCCGAGCTGCCCATCGGCATCGTCACCGCCTTGATCGGCGCACCGTTCTTTCTCTACCTGCTGCTGCGGGGGCGCACCTGATGCTATCTGCGCGCAAGCTGTCGATCCTGCGTGGCGACAAAAGGGTGCTGGTCGATATCGATCTCGACCTGCAGCCCTGCGAAGTGCTCGGCGTGCTCGGTCCCAATGGCGCCGGCAAGAGCACCCTGCTTGGCGCCCTGTGCGGCGAACTGAGCCCGGCTACGGGCGAGGTCACCCTGGACGGTCGCCCGTTGTCGGGCTTGCCGGGCACGGCGCGTGCGCGGCGGCTGGCGGTGTTGCCGCAGAGCTCATCGCTGAGCTTCGGCTTTGCCGTCGGCGATGTGGTGATGATGGGCCGCATGCCCCACGACACCGGCCGCGAGCGTGATGCGCAGATCGTCCGCGAGGCGCTGCAGGCCGCCGATGCCGAACACCTGGCCGAGCGCAGCTACCTGGAGCTGTCCGGTGGCGAGCGCCAGCGCGTGCACCTGGCGCGGGTGCTGGCGCAGTTGTGGCCGGGCGGAGCCGAACGGACGCTGTTGCTCGACGAGCCCACTTCCATGCTCGACCCGCTGCACCAGCACACCACCCTGCAGGCCGTGCGCCGCTTCGCCGAACAGGGCGCCGCGGTGATGGTCATTCTCCATGACCTGAATCTGGCGGCGCGCTACTGCGACCGCCTGCTGTTGCTCGACGAAGGCCGCGCCCACGCCGTCGGCCTGCCTGCCGAGGTGCTGCGTGCAGAACCGCTGCAGGCGGTGTTCGGTCTTGAGGTGCTGGTACAGCAGCACCCCGAGCGTGGGCATCCGCTGATCGTCGCCCGCTGAAGGAAACCCCATGCGTACGCTGCTGTTGTCCCTGCTGTTGTTGCTCACCGCCTGCCAGAGCCGGGCTGTCCTGGCGCCCGTGCCCGCGTGGCAAAGCCCGCAGGGGCGTGGGCATGCCGACCTGGGGCAGATCCTCGACCTGCGCAGCGGCGCGCACCTGACACCCGAGCAGCTTGTCGCACGGCTGGCCGGGGCGCCGCGGGTGCTGGTTGGCGAGCAGCATGACAACCCCGATCACCACGCCCTGCAGCTCTGGCTGCTGCGTGCCCTGGAGGCGCGGCGGCCTCAAGGCAGCCTGTTGCTGGAAATGCTCGCAGCCAGCCAGCAGCCCCAGGTCGACGACGTCAAGCAGCAGTTGCGCGAAGGCCTGCAGATCGCCGATCTGCCCAAGGCGCTGGAATGGAGCAACGGATGGCCATGGGCGCTCTATGGCCCCCTTGTGCACCACGCTCTGGCTCAGGATTACTCCCTGCGTGCAGCGAACCTGGACCGCGCCGAGATAATGGCCATCTACCGTCAGCAGCCGATGCTGCAGGGCAAGGCCTCGACCGCGGCGGCCGTGCAGGAGCCGCTGTTGGCGCAGATTCGCGAGTCCCACTGCGACAAGCTGCCGATCAGCCAGCTACCGGCAATGCTGGCGGTGCAGCAGCATCGGGATCGGCGCATGGCCGAGCAACTGTCGAGAGCGCCGCAGCCGGCGATGTTGTTCGCTGGCGCCTTTCACGTGCGCCGCGATCTGGGTGTGCCGCTGCACCTGAGCGACCTGGGTGAGCCGGCTGGCGCCCAGGTGCTGATTCTCTCCGAGGTCGGCAAAGCGGTGACGGCCGAGCAGGCGGACTATGTGTGGTACACCGCCGCGCTGCCGCCCGAGGATCATTGCGCGCAGTTTCGCTAGGGCGGCGTCCGAGCCTTAAGCGAGAGCAGCCTGGGTTCCTCGTGGGAGCGGGGGGCGCCTAGTCCACGCCCGCGATGAGCAGTCGCGCGCATGGCTCGCTCCCACCGGATCGTTTTTATCGACGAAGGCTGTTTAAAACCCTTCCAGCACGATCTTGCCCTTGGCCTTGCCACTTTCCAATAGGGCATGGGCGCGGCGCAGGTTGTCGGCGTTGATGGTGCCGAAGTGCTCGCCCAGGGTGGTCTTCAGGGTGCCGGCGTCGACCAGATCGGCCACGCGGTTGAGCAGGCGGTGCTGCTCGATCATGTCGGCGGTTTCGAACAGCGAGCGGGTGAACATCAGTTCCCAGTGCAGGGAGATGCTCTTGCGCTTGAGCTTCATCACGTCCAGCGGCTGCAGCGGGTCATCGATCAGGGCCAGGCGGCCTTGCGGGGCCAGGGCTTCGACGATGGCATCGTAGTGCTGGTCGGTCTGGGTGAGGCTGGCCACGTGGGTGACCTGGGGGATGCCGATACGCACCAGTTCCGCGTTCAGCGGCTTGCTGTGGTCGATCACGTGGTGGGCGCCGAGCTCGCGGACCCAGGCCTCGGTTTGCGGGCGTGAGGCCGTGCCGATCACGGTCAGCCCGGTGAGCTGGCGGGCCAGTTGCACCAGGATCGAACCCACGCCACCGGCCGCGCCGATGATCAGCAGGCTCTGGCCCTGGTCGGCGGTGCCGTCGGCGACCTGCAGGCGGTCGAACAGCAGCTCCCAGGCGGTGATGGCGGTCAGTGGCAGGGCGGCGGCTTCGGCGAACGGCAGGCTGGTGGGTTTGCGACCGACGATGCGCTCATCGACCACATGCAGCTCGCTATTGGCGCCGGCGCGGTTGATGGCACCGGCGTAGGCGACTTCGTCACCGACCTTGAACAGCGTCACCTCACTGCCGACCGCCTTGACCACGCCGGTGGCATCCCAACCCAGGACCTTGGGCTGGCCGCCTTCCGGCGCCACGTTGCGGCGGATCTTGGTGTCCACCGGGTTCACCGAGATGGCCTTCACCTCCACCAGCAGGTCCCGCGGGCCGGGTGTGGGCGCGTCGAGCTGCAGGTCCTGCAGCGCTTGCGGATTATCGATGGGCAATGACTGGTGGTAGGCGATGGCTTTCATGGGGTTTCCTCGCAATCAGGCGATAGGGTTCAGGGGTTGCAGGACGACACCTTGCAGCGCGTCGCCGCAGGTGGCCTTGAAGTGGCGGTAATGGTCGGTGGCCTGGTGAAAGGCGAGGGCGGGGCTGTCCTGCCACTGTTCGATCATCACGAATACATGGGCATCGTCCTGATGACGGTGCAGGTCGTACTGCAGGCAGCCGGCTTCGGCGCGGCTGGCACCGACCAGCTGACGCAGGCCGGCTTCGATGAGGTCGGCCTGGCCGCTTCGGGCGGTGATGGTGGCAACCAGTGTCAGGGTCATGGTGGGGCTCCGCGAAAAGGTGGGACCATGCTCGTTTATTTGCTTGGCAAGAAAAACAGCGTGCAAGTAGAGTCTCTTTCAATATTTTTTTGAAAGTGAGCCGTCGTGTTGCGCCTGGATGACCTGCAGATGTTCGTGCGTACTGCCGAAGTTGGCAGCCTGTCGGCGGCCGCGCGCCAGCTCGATATCTCGCCTGCGGTGGCCAGTGCGGCGCTGAAACGCCTGGAACTCGCGCTGCAGGTGCGCCTGTTCGCCCGGTCGACCCGCAGCCTGCGCCTGACTGCCGAGGGCGAGGCCTTTCTGCTGCATGCCCGGCAGGCGTTGCAGAGTCTCGACGCGGGGCGTCAGCAACTGGCGGGCAGCAAATCGGCGATCAGCGGGCCGCTGCAGCTCGCGGTGCCGTCGGATTTTGGCCGCAATACCTTGCTGCCCTGGCTGGATACCTTCATGCAGACGCACCCCCAGGTGCAGCTGCGCCTGCTGCTCGGCGACCGGGTCACCGACCTGTTTCGCGAGCCCGTCGACATCGCCCTGCGCTATGGCGAGCCGGAGGACTCGAGCCTGGTAGCGCTGCCGGTGGCGGCGGGCAACCGGCGCGTGCTGTGCGCCGCACCGGCCTATCTGCAACGCCATGGCGAGCCGCGGCAGATCAGCGACCTGCGCCAGCACAACTGCCTGATCTACATGCTGGGCGGCCGCGCCTACGAGCGCTGGCGCTTTCACGAGGATGACCGCACCCTTGGCCTGCAGGTCGCCGGTGATCGGCTCAGTGACGATGCCGATGTGGTGCGCCGCTGGGCGGTGGCGGGCGCGGGCGTGGTCTACAAATCCTGGCTGGACGTGGCCGGCGACGTGCGCGCCGGGCGCCTGCAGGTGCTGCTGCCGGAGGTGCTTGGCGAGCCGACGCCACTCAACCTGATCTGCACCCACCGCGAGCAGTTGAGCAAGCCGGTGCACCTGCTGCGCGAGTTCGTGCAGGCGCGCTGTGCCGAGTTGCTGGCGCAGGCGCCGTGGCACCGTTAAGCTGCTGCGGCAATCCACCACAGCCCGATTACTGCCACTGCCCCTAAAATCGCCAGCCATGAACCTGTCCCGCTCTGATCGCTCGTTGCTCGCCTGGGTGCTGTATTTCAGCGTCCTGTTCAGCGCGCTCGCCTGTGCGGTCAGCCATGGGCAGATGACCGGTCTGCAGCTCAGCGGCATGGACGGTGGTTATTGCGGCCTGGATGCCAGCGCAGGCGGTGGCGCTGTCATGGACATGGACGGTGCGGACGCAAACATGCCGATGCCGCTCATGGGCAGCGGTTGTTCGCTGTGCTCCACCTTCCTGGCGCTGGCCCTGGCGGCGTTCTTCGGCCTGCTCGGCCTGCTGCCCCGGCAACGCCTGGCCCCCCCACGCCCCTGCCCGGAACCCGGCGGGGCGGTGCGTTACCTCTGGCCCTCGGCCAACCCCCGTGCCTCACCCCTGATTGCCTGATTCGCTTCCTTGTCGTTGTCTGCAGCGCGCCTGGCGTTGTGGGCAATTCGCTTATGCACAGGATCGGGCTTCCCATGAAAAACGCGACACCCTCGTTCTACAACCTTGCCTGGCGCTGGCACTTCTATGCCGGGCTGTTCGTCATTCCCTTCATGATCATGCTGTCGCTGACCGGCATCATCTACCTGTTCAAGCCGCAGCTCGACCAACTGATGTATGCCGACCTGCTGCAGGTCGAGGCGGGCCCCCAGCAACTGACCGCCGACGAGATGCTCGGCCGGGTTCGGGCGGTTTATCCCCAGGGCAGCATCGGCAAGTACCTGCCGCCGGTGGACGCCAACAGCAGCGCCCAGTTCGTGGTGAAGGTCGGCGAGCGCACCCGCAATGTCTTCGTCGACCCCTACGGGGGCGCCATCCTCGGTACCCAGGACGCCCATGACAACCTGCAGGCCCTGGCGCGTGCGGTGCACGCCGATCTGTTGATCGGCACGCCAGGGGACCGGCTGATCGAACTGGCCGCCGGCTGGGGCGTGGTGCTGGTGGTGTCCGGGCTGTACCTGTGGTGGCCGCGCGGCCGCGGCGCTGGGGCTGGCGTGCTGTGGCCGCGGCTGTCGGCCCGTGGCCGGTTGCTGTGGCGCGACCTGCATGCGGTCACCGGTTTCTGGGGGGCCTTGCTGCTGCTGTTCATGCTGCTCACCGGCATGACCTGGACGGGCTTCTGGGGCAAGCAGTTCGCCGGCGCCTGGAACCAGTTTCCGGCGGCCATGTGGGATCAGGTGCCGACCTCCGACCGCCAGGCCGGTGAGCTCAACCAGAGCCACAAGCAGACCGTGCCCTGGGCGTTGGAAAACACCCCGCTGCCCGAGTCCGACCCCCATGCGGCGCACAACGGCGGGGCAGCGCCGGTGTCCACCGCCAACCCCACCGTGGGCCTGCAGCAGGTAGTGGATATCGCCAGCGAGCGTGGCGTGCACCCGGGCTACAGCATCAGCTTCCCGACCACGCCGACCGGGGTCTACACCATCTCGGTGTTCGCCGACGATCCGCGCAACGACGCCACCCTGCATGTCGACCAGTACAGCGGTGCGGTGCTGGCGGATGTGCGCTGGGCCGACTACGGCCTGGCGGCGCGCGCCGTCGAGAGCGGCGTGATGCTGCACCAGGGCAAGCTCTTCGGCTTGCCCCATCAACTGTTCATCCTGTTCGTGTGCCTGATGATTCTGCTCAGCTCGGTCAGCGGCCTGGTCATGTGGTGGAAGCGCCGGCCCAGTGGCGGCCTGGGCGTGCCGCCGCTGCGCCACGACCTGCCACGCTGGAAGGTCGGCGTGACGATCATGATCGCCCTGGGCGTGCTGTTCCCCCTGGTCGGCGCCTCGCTGCTGGCGATCTGGGCGCTGGATTTCCTGCTCCTGTCACGCCTCGGCGCCCGCCGCCTGGCCTGAACCTTGTCGGCCCCCTGGTGGCGGCCGAGACAACCGAATCCGATTGAAGGAGATGCACCATGACCCTGAAGAAACTGGCGCTGACCGCCGCATTGCTGGCCACCAGCCTGCTGGCCAATGCCCATGAATACGACGTCGGCCAACTGCATATCGACCACCCCTGGTCGCGGGAAATGCCGCCGGTGGCGCCGACGGCCGCCGCCTACTTCGTGGTGCATAACAAAGGCGATGACGACGACCGCCTGCTCAGCGTCGAAACGCCGGTGGCCGGCAAGGCGGAGATCCACGAGCACGCCCACGTGGGGGGCATGATGAAGATGCAGCAGGTGCACAACGTGGTGATTCCCGCCGGCGGCGAAGTGAAGTTCGCCCCCATGGGCTACCACGTGATGCTGTTCAACCTGCAGCAGCAGGCCCAGGCCGGCGACCGCTTCCCCATGACCCTGACCTTCGAAAAAGCCGGGGCGGTGACGGTCGAGGTGGCGGTGCAGAAGGATGAGCCGGCTGCCGAAGGTGGGCACGAGCACAAGGGGCATTGACGCTCAACCGCGCTCGTAGGGTGGACGGCGCCTCATCCGTCCACCGCAGCTGACCAGAATTATCGTGTCGTTGATGCGTCCGGTTCCGCTCTGACGAGCGGGTTCCTTTTGGCATTGCCCTGTACGGTCCGTACAGCATTGCTCCAAAAGTAACCAAAAGGTCTAGCCCCGACACCCAGCCCCGGCTTCGCCGGGGTTCCCTCGTTCCATCGTCACTCCGAGGGCTCGCCGCGGAGGGCCATCCATGGCCCATCGCGGCTCTCGCGGCATCCATGCCGCTCAACCCTCTACGCAACGATTCCACTCGGCTTCCTGAAGGGGCAATTGGCGTTGCCTTAGCGTTCCGTGCAAGAAAGCACCAGAAAGCACAGGGTTGGACGGCACCCCTTAGCCTGGGTTGGCGCAGCGATACCCAGAAATCTGCCGCCCCGGGTATCGCTTCGCTCAACGCCGGGCTACCGGCGGTTCACACCAGCCTGGCATCCAGGCTGTTCTGCGCCAGGCGCTTGGCCTGGTCTTCGCTCATGCCCAGGCCTTCGTGCAGGGCCATGAAGTTCTCGGTGACGTAGCCGCCGAAGTAGGCCGGGTCGTCGGAGTTGACCGTGACCTTCACGCCGCGCTCGAGCATGTCGAGAATGTTGTGCTGGCCCATGTGCTCGAACACGCAGAGCTTGGTGTTCGACAGCGGGCAGACGGTCAGCGGAATCTGCTCGTCGATGATGCGCTGCATCAGGCGCTCGTCTTCGCTGGCGCGCACGCCGTGGTCGATGCGCACGATCTTCAGCAGGTCCAGCGCTTCCCAGATGTACTCGGGCGGGCCTTCCTCACCGGCATGGGCCACCGCATGCAGACCTTCGCTGCGGGCCTTGGCGAACACCCGCTCGAACAGGCGCGGCGGAAAGCCCTTCTCGGAACTGTCCAGGCCGACGCCGATAAAGGCATCGCGAAACGGCATGGCCTGTTCCAGGGTCTGGAAGGCCTGCTCTTCGGGCAGGTGGCGCAGGAATGCGAGGATCAGGCCATGGCTGATGCCCAGCTGCTTCTCGCCCTCGACCAGTGCCCCCTTGATGCCGCGCATCACCACTTCGAAGGGAATGCCGCGGTCGGTGTGGGTCTGCGGGTCGAAGAACGGCTCGACGTGCACCACGTTCTGCGCCTGGCACTTGAGCAGGTAGGCCCAGGTCAGGTCGTAGAAGTCCTGCTCGGTGCGCAGCACGTCGGCGCCGCGGTAATACAGGTCGAGGAATTCCTGCAGGTTGTTGAAGGCATAGGCCGCGCGTAGCGCCTCGACATCGTTCCAGGGCAGGGCGATGCGGTTGCGCTCGGCCAGGGCGAACAGCAGTTCGGGCTCCAGGGAGCCTTCGAGGTGCAGGTGCAGTTCGGCCTTGGGCAGGGCGTTGAGCCAGTCGTACATGGGTAAATCTCGTTCAGTCAAAGCGTGGCTGCGGAGTTTACCTGCATGGCGCGAGGCGTGCGGCATCGCCTTGCCGAGCGGTACTGGGGTTGAATCATTTACAGGATGTTGCAGTCGGAGCAGGATCGATCCAACTGCCTTGAAAGGAATCGTCCATGTTCAACGCCATCAAGCAGGAATACTGGCTGCTGCTGGCCGTGCTTGCCGCCCTGATCGCCCTGCCGATGGAGCATGCCTTGCTCGGCCATGGCCAGGGCATCGCCCTGGCCGGTGCCCTGGCGCTGATCGCGGCCATCGTCTGCGCCTCGCTGCGCGTCGCCCACCATGCCGAACAGCTGGCAGAGCGGGTCGGCGATCCCTACGGCACCATGATCCTCACCCTGTCGGCGGTGCTGGTCGAGGTGGTGATCCTGGCGATCATGATGAGCAACCAGGCGTCGCCGACCCTGGTACGCGACACCATCTATTCGGCGGTGATGCTCGACATCAACGGCATCCTCGGCCTGGCCGCGCTGATGGGCGGCCTCAAGCACGGCGAGCAGCCCTACAACGACGACTCGGCGCGCAGCTACAGCGTGATGATCCTCACCGCCATGGGCATTTCCATGGTGGTGCCCGAGTTCATTCCCGAGGCGGACTGGAAGGCGTATTCGATGTTCACCATCGGCGCCATGCTGGTGCTCTACGCGGTGTTCCTGCGTATGCAGGTCGGCCCGCACAGCTACTTCTTCAGCTACAGCTACCCGGAGAAGAAGCACCGCGGCGGCGAGGGGCATGGCGAGGAGGCGTCCCAGGTCAACGTGGCCTGGTCGATCGGCGTGCTGGTGTTCGGGGTGATCGTCATCGGCGTGCTGGCCGAGGTGATGTCCCTGGCCCTGGACGTCGGCCTGGAGGGCAGCGGTGCACCGCCGGTGCTGACCGCCATCGTGGTGGCCGGCATTTCCGCGGCGCCGGAGATCCTTACCGCGCTCAGGGCGGCGCTGGCCAACCGCATGCAGTCGGTGGTCAATATCGCCTTGGGCGCGTCGCTGTCGACGGTGATCCTGACCGTGCCGGTGATGGAGGCCATGGCACTGTACAGCGGCCAGCCGTTCCAGATGGCCATGACCCCGGTGCAGACGGTGATGGTGTTCATCACCCTGATCGTCTGCGCCATCAACCTCAACGATGGTGAGACCAACGCCATCGAGGGGATGACCCACTTCGTGCTGTTCGCCACCTTCATCATGCTGGCGATGCTGGGGCTTTAAGGGAGCTGAACGGTTGCGAGGCCTGTGACTTGGATCGGTGGGGGTGATGGGCTGTTGCCCATCCTACGGTTTGAGGCCAGCTTCATATCCTGTGGGAGCGGGCCATGCCCGCGAAGCGATCGCGCGCATGGCGCGCTCCCACGGGATGGCTGCTCAGGTCGCTTCACCTACCACCAACTGAAATCATAGAACTGTAGGATGGGCGCCAGCCCATCAAGCTGCAGCCTGAATCCCTCTTACCAATCGATCCTCGCGCCCTGATAGTCGACGAAGTGGTGGCCGCCCTGGCCAGCGAAGCGTTCGACCTGGGCGATCAAACCGCGGCAGCTGTCGGCTACTTCGACCATGGCGTTTTCGCCGCCCATATCGGTCTTCACCCAGCCTGGATGCAGTGACAATACGGTCGGGCGTGGTTCCGGCAGTTCGCAGACGAAGCTGTTGGTCAGCGAGTTGAGTGCCGCCTTGCTGGCCTTGTACAACGCCAGGTTGTTGCCTTCCGGGTTGGCCACGCTACCCAGCCCCGAACTCATGAACGCCAGTACGCCGGTCCGTGGGCGCAACTGATCGACCAGGCGTTCGGCCAGGCGGATCGGCGCGGTGACGTTGGTCATGAACAGCTGACCGAGCTCCTCGGCGGTGGCCTGCGCAGCCGACTGATGGCTGGGGCCGATGATGCCGGCGTTGACGAACAGCAGGTCGAAGGTCTGGCCCTGCAGCCGCTGTGCCAGCGCATCCAGCGCGACGCTGTCGTCGATATCCAGTGATTCGATCTGCACGCCGTTCAAGGCCTGCAGCTCGCTGGCGCGGGCCGGGGTGCGCACCGTGGCGGTCACCCGCCAGCCATCGCCGTGCAGCTGGCGCGCCAGGCCCAGGCCGATACCACGTGACGCACCGATGATCAGGGCCGTTCTGTTCGAGGGCATGACGAAACTCCGCTAATGGGCAAGGCCAACAGCTTAGCAAGGCTGCGTAACTGTTACCTCGCATTACTACATATTCACTGACAAATCATGGGCTTAGCGAGCCCGGTCATAAAGGTTCGCGAAAGGTTGGCTTTCTAGAGTCCGCGGCTCGTGTGCATGCCCGCACCGATTGAACAAGAAGAAGGAGAGCTCGGTTTGTTGACCCTGATTGGCCTGTTGACCATCGTTTGCCTGGTGGCCCTGTTACTCAGTGGGCGCATGTCGCCCGTCCTGCCCCTGATCATGGTGCCGCTGTTGGGCGCTTTCTGCGCCGGTTTCGGCCCGGCGGAAATCTCGGTGTTCTTTACCGATGGCGTCGGCCGGGTGATCAGCATCGCCACCATGTTCATCTTCGCCATCACCTTCTTCGGGGTGATGCAGGACACCGGCCTGTTCCGGCCGATCATCGGTTTCATGGTCAGGCTGACCCGCGGCAACGTGATCGCGGTGGCGGTGGCCACGGCGATCATCGGCATGCTCGCCCACCTGGACGGCGCCGGTGCGACCACCTTCCTGCTGACCATTCCGGCCCTGCTGCCGCTCTACAAACAGCTGCGCATGAGCCCGTACCTGATGCTGATGCTGCTGGCCATCGGCGCCGGCATTCTCAATATGGTGCCCTGGGCCGGCCCGCTGGGCCGCTCGGCGGCGGTAACGGGCATCGAGGTCACCGAACTGTGGCGGCCGCTGCTCGCCGTGCAGGGTGTCGGCGTGGTGCTGCTGGTGGCGATGGCGGCCTTGCTGGGCTGGCGCGAGCAGCGCCGTATCGCGCAAACCGGCGGCACGCTGATCCAGGATGGCGAGAGCGATCATATCGGCGACCCGGGTGCGCTCAGCGACGAGGAGCGTGCGCTCGAGCGTCCCGGCCGCATGTGGATCAACGCCGGCCTGTTTTTCGCGGTGCTGGTCTCGCTGTTCACCGGCATCCTGCCGGCGGGCTACGTGTTCATGATCGGCCTGAGCCTGGCGCTGTTGATCAACTACCCGGACGGCAAACTACAGATGAAACTGCTGGCCGCCCATTCGCCCGCAGCCTTGAGCATGGGCATGATCATCCTCGCCGCCGGCTCGATGCTCGGCATTCTCGCCGGTACCGGCATGCTCACCTCCATCGCCCAGGATCTGGTCAAGGTGCTGCCCGAACCCATGGTCGGCCAGCTGCACCTGATCCTTGGCTTCTTCGGCCTGCCGATGGAGTTCCTGCTGAGCACCGATGCCTACTACTTCGGTCTGTTGCCGGTGGTGCTGGAAGTGGTCGAAAGCCACGGTGTGGAGGCGGCCAGCGTGGTCTACGCGCTGATGATCGGCAACATCATCGGCACCTTCATCAGCCCCTTCTCGCCAGCGCTGTGGCTGGCGCTGGGTCTGGCGCGCCTGGAGATGGGCAAGCACATCCGCTACTCGTTCTGGTGGATGTGGCTGTTCTCGCTGCTGATGCTCGGCGTTGCAGGCCTGCTCGGCCTGTTCTGAACGAGAAAGGCGCCGTGACGGCGCCTTTTTTGTTAGCGCCCCAGGCGCCGTAGCTCGTCGGACTCGACGATGCGCAGCCCTTCGCCTTCCTCCAGGGCCAGGCGCCACAGGGCGCGGGCCAGGGCCGTTACATCGATGGCGCGGTGCTTGCCCGGCAGCCAGCGCAGGAAGGGCGCGGCCAGCCGTTCACCAAGGCGAAACTCGTTGCGCGGGCCGAGCAGCAGGGACGGGCGGGCAATGGTCAGTTGCGGCCAGCCCTGGGCCTCGAGCGCTTGCTCGGTCTGCCCCTTGGTGCGGTTGTAGAAGACCGAAGAGTTCGCGTCGGCGCCGATGGCGCTGACCACCAGCAGGTGCCGCGCGCCCAGCTCCCGGGCACGGGCGGCAAAGGCCAGCACCAGGTCGTGATCGACGGCGCGAAAGGCATCCTGGGAACCGGCCTGCTTGATGGTGCTGCCCAGGCAGCAGAACGCGGTGTGCACCGGGCCACCGAGGGCGGGCAGCAGGTCGAGCAGTTCGCCGACCGGGTTTTCCAGGTGGGGGTGTTCGGCCAGCGGCTTGCGACTCGGGGCCAGCACGCGCTCGACGGTGGGTTCGTTGAGCAGGCGATCGAGCAGGTGTTCGCCGGTCATGCCCGAAGCGCCTGCCAGAAGAATGTGCTGGGGAGTCAAATACATGGTCGATCCTCGACTGCTATTCACTGTGAAGTTTAGAGGGCAATCGCCGATTTATCGTTCAAGGCGCTTCGCTGCCTGCCTGGCGTAGCGCATGCCAGCGCTCGAGTACCGCGGCAGGCGCCCAGATCTGCGGTTCGGACGGCTCGAAACCATCGGCCTGCTCGCGCTCGGCCACCGCCGCGCGTGCCAGCTCGAAGGCCTCCTGCAGATCGCCGGTCTGCTGCAGCGCTTCGGCGAACAGGGCGCGCCCGAAGTAGGTGAAGTCGGCCTCCTCGGAGCAGCCGAATGACACACGGTCGGCGCGGGCGGCGGTCATCAGCAGGGTCTTGTCGTTCTTCAGGGCGGGGATGAACCCGCCTGAATAGCAGGCGGAAATAACCACCACCTTGTGCCGATCGGCCAGGGGCTCGAGCAGATCGGCCAGCTCACTGGCGGGCAGGTCGGCGAGCTGCAGGCGCGGCTGATCCAGGTTCAACTCGTGAGTGCGCGAGCCATGGCTGGTCAGGTAGATGAACACCAGGTCTTCCGGCCCGCTGCGTTCGGCGATGGCCTGCACCGCGCGGCGCAGGTTCTCGCGGGTCGCCAGGGGGCGATCGGCCAGGTGATCGCGGTGGTTGGCCAGGGTGATGCGGCCATGGGCGGCGAACCGTTCGCTGAGCAGATCGGCGACGTAGTCGGCTTCGCGCAGGAACACGCTCTGCTTGCCGTCCCCGGCCAGGGTCAGGGCATAGAGCTCGCGGCGTGGAGTGGAGGCCGGCAGCGCGGCGATGGCGCCCTCGAGCAGTTCGCCCTGCTTCAGCAGGCCGATTTCCAGGGGGTCGGGCAGCGCCTGGCCGTTTTCGTCGCGCACCCGCAGGCCCCGGTGCCAGGTGCCTTGCTGCCTGGTGCCGTCGGCGCCGACCAAGGTGCCTTGACCCTGGAACCGACCCTTGGCGAACTGGCCGTCATAGCGGCTGCCGTCGGCCTGTTGCAGGTGGCCGTCGCCCTGGTAGCGCCAGTCGCGGAATTGCCCCCTATAGCGGCTGCCATCGATGCCGCGGTATTCACCTGTACCGGTAAGGGCGCCCGCGACGAAAGTGCCGCTCCAGGCCTCGCCGCTGGTGCTCTGGTAACGACCCTTGCCATGGAACAGGCTGTCCTTGAGTTCGCCGTCGTAGCTGTCGCCCTCGCTGCCCCGGTAGCTGCCGGCGCCCTTGAGCTGGCCGCCTGCGAAGTGCCCGGAGAGCTGGTTGCCCAGTTCGTCTTCGCGCATGCCCTGGCCATCTGGCAGGCCCTTGGCGAACACGCCCTGGAAGCGGCTGCCGTCGGCCTGCTCGAGAACACCGAAGCCATGAAAGCGGCCCGCGCGAAACTGCCCGCGGTAGGTCTGCCCGGCTTCCTCCAGCACGCCTTCGCCGCTGAAGCGGCCTTGGTGGAACCCGCCGCTGTAGTGGCTGCCGTCGGCTTTCTGCAAGGTGCCTTGGCCGTCGTAGCGGCCGGCGGCGAACTCACCGACATAATGCTCGCCATCGACGCCTTGCCACTCGCCGGTGCCGTGGCGCTGGCCGTCGACGAAATGGCCGACGTAGCGGCTGCCATCGGGATAGTCGAGGCGGCCTTCGCCCTGCAGCAGGCCTGCGACCACCTCACCGTGATAGCGCGAACCGTCCGGCAGGATCGCGTCGGCGGGCAGCAGTGAAGCGCTCTGGCCACAGGCGGTGAGGGCGATGGTCAGGGCCAAAGGCGCGAGGCGAAGCATGGGGGACGTCCTGGTCAGGGAGGGGAGGCTGGCAGTATGCCGCAAAGCATCTGGCGGCGCGCTGCCGTGCTGAACCGCTCGACTGCAAGCGATCTGGCCCTGTTAAGCCGCCAGGGTTAGCGGCCTATAATGGCCGCCTTTGATGGTGGGCAAGCCGGTCGGCCTGTCGAGTTTGCGGGGGACAATCATGCTGCTTCGTGGCCTGTTCTGGCTGGTGCTGTGCCAACTGCTCGGCACGGCGATCAATGCGCTGTTGCTGCCGATGCTGCCGGGACCGATTCTCGGCATGTTGCTGCTGGTGGTGTTTCTGCTCTGCCGCGGCCAGGTCGATGAGCCGATCCAGCAGGCCGCCAGCGGCCTGCTCAAGTACCTGCCGCTGCTGCTGGTGCCGCCGGCAGTCGGGGTGATGGCCTACGCCGAGGCCATCGCCGCCGACTTCTGGGCGGTGATCGGCGCCCTGGTGCTGTCGCTGGTGCTGTCGCTGGTGTTCGCCGGCTGGATGATGCAGAAGCTGATCGAGCGCCAGGCGCGCCGCCGGGAGCAGCCATGATGCTCGACTGGCACGGCGCCTGGATGGCGGTCACCCATCATCCGCTGTTCGGCGCGGGCGTCACCCTGGGCGCCTACCAGTTGGCGATCGCCCTCTATGAGAGAACCCGCCTGGTGTTCCTGCAACCGGTGCTGGTGTCGACCATGCTGGTGATCGCCATCCTGCTGCTGTGCGGGCTGACCTTCACCGAGTACAAGACCAGCGCCGAGGCACTGACCATTTTCCTCGGCCCGGCCACCGTGGCGTTGGCGGTGCCGCTGTACCTGAACCTGCGGCGTATCCGCCAGGTGTTCTGGCCCACGCTGCTGACCCTGCTGGTCGCCGGCGTGGTGGCCACCGTGCTGGGTGTCGCCCTGGCCTGGCTGCTCGGCGCCGAGCACAACATGCTGATGAGCATGGCACCCAAGTCCGTCACCTCGCCGATCGCCATGCTGGTGGCCAGCCAGATCGGTGGCCTGGCGGCACTGGCCGCGGTGTTCGTGATGATCACCGGGGTGCTGGGGGCGATCATCGGGCCGTCGTTGCTGCGCCTGTGCGGAGTGCGCAATCATGCTGCCATGGGCATGGCGCTGGGCATGACCGCCCACGCGGTCGGTACCTCCCGGGCCATGCAGGAGAGCGAGGAGTGCGGCGCCTTCGCGGCCCTGGCCATGAGCCTGATGGGCGTGTTCACGGCGATCCTGTTGCCCCTGGCCATCGTCTTGCTGAGTTGAGAGTCCTATGACCCTACCGCTATTTCCGCTGCACACCGTGCTGTTTCCCGGCTGCCAGCTGGACCTGCAGATCTTCGAAGCGCGCTACTTGGACATGATCAGCCGCTGCATGAAGCAGGGCGAAGGCTTTGGCGTGGTATGCATCGTCGAGGGCGATGAGGTCGGTGAGGCCGCCGAGCGCGTCGCGCAGATCGGCTGTGAAGCACGGATCACCGATTTCCAGCAGCGTCCCAATGGGTTGCTGGGCATTCGTGTCGAGGGCGGGCGGCGCTTTCGGGTCAAGCAGGCCCAGGTGCTGCCGGACAAGCTGACCCTGGCCCAGGTCGAGTGGCTGGAGGCGCAGCCCGAGCTGCCCCTGGGCAAGGAACATGCTGATCTGCTGGCGCTGCTCGGCGCCCTGGCCGAACACCCGATGGTCGCCAGCCTGGACATGGAAGGCGGTGCCGACAGCCAGGCCGAGTTGGCCGACAAGCTCGGCTACCTGTTGCCGTTCAGCGCCGAGCAGAAGATCGCCTTGCTGGCCGAGTCGGATGCCACCCGCCGCCTGGACATGCTCCAGGCCTGGGTGGAGGCGCTGCAGGGCGACGGCGCCGCTTAGTAGCGGTAGATCTCCACACCTTCTGACATCCGCAGCAGCGCCATGCCCGTCAGCAGCAGGGCGCAGCTCGGTACGATCAGCCACCAGACCCTGGCCGGCAGTGGCGGCAGCGAGGCGAAGCGCTGCATCAGCGCCAGGCTCAGCGCGCACAGGCTGCTGGCCAGCAGGGCACCGGCGATGATGTCGCTCGGCCAGTGCACGCCCAGGTAGACGCGTGACAGGGCGATGAGCAGGGCCGGCAGGCAGGCCAGCAATATCCAGGTCAGGCGCAGGCGGGCCGGTTGGCCGCGGCCGGCCAGGATGGCGACGGTGAGAAAGAAGGCGAAGGCGGCCGAACTGTGCCCGCTGGGGAAGCTGTAGGTATGCAGCGGCTCGAGCAGCACATCGGGGCGCGCCCGCTCGAACAGGTTCTTGAGCATGCCGTTGGCCAGTGCGGTACTGAGCATGGCGCCGCCGGCGAACAGCAGCGCCTGCCATTTGCGGGCGAGCAGCAGCAGGATGCACAGCAGTGCGGCGACCGCCAGTTGCACGTCGAAGTCGCCGAAGTGGGTGATGATCACGGCGATGTGGTCGAAGCGCGGGTTGCGTTCTTCCTGGATCAGGGTCATCAGGCCCTGGTCCAGCTGGATCAGGTGCGGCCAGCCGATGAACAGGGCGACCAGCAGGATGGTGCCCAGGCCGGCGGCGATCAGGCTGGCCTGATGCTGCTCGCGCAGGCTGCTCTGAACGGTCAGCACCAGCAACAAGGCCAGGCCGCCGGCCACCACCGCGGCCTGGGGCCAGAAACCGTCGGGCAGCGGCAGGCGCAGGGCGGCGCCGGCAGCCCAGCCGGGCAGCAGGTAGGCGACCGCCCAGCCAGCGGCGGCCAGCATGCTGACGGCGATGAAGCGGCCAAGCGGCATGCTCAGCATGCCCGCCACCATCGGCAGCATCGGGCGCAACGGGCCGATGTAGCGGCCCAGCAGCAGGCTGGCCACGCCATAGCGTTCGAAGTAGGATTCCGCGCCGCTCAGCCACTGCGGATGGCTGCGCAGGCCCGGCAGGCGGCGGATGTCCTGATGGAAATAGCGGCCCAGGGCGTAGGAGATGGCATCGCCCAGCAAGCCGCCGAAGTAGGCCAGCAGCAGGGTTTCCCACAGGCTCAGGGCGCCGTTGCCGGCCATCACGCCGACGGCGAACAGCAGCACGGTACCGGGAACGATGATGCCGGCGATGGCCAGGCACTCGATGCAGGCGATCAGGAAGATCGCCAGGCCCAGCCATTGCGGGTTGGCTGCCAGCCAGGTAGTCAGACTATCGAGCCATTGGCCCATGGATGGACACCTTATAGAGAGGAAATCGAGCCTTCGACCTGCCCACCTGAAAGGCGGTTCCTTTGCCGGTCGTGCCCTGTCAGGCGGCGACAGCGGCCGATCATAGCAACGCGCCGGGCGATTGAAAGGGCGTTCAAACGCCCGGTTACAAGCCGTTGACGACCATCTGCCAGGCGCCGCTGTGCGCGGGGCGGCATGACCGCTATAATCAGCAACTTTTTCCAACTGCCGACCTGAGTTGCCATGACCGAGTCCGTGCTTGATTACATGACCCGCCTGGGGCGCGCGGCCCGCCAGGCTTCGCGCGTGCTCGCGCGGGCCAGCACCGCGCAGAAGAACCAGGCCCTGCAGGCCGCCGCCGCGGCGCTGGATGCCGCCCGCGCCGAGCTGACTGCCGCCAACGAACGGGACCTGGCTGCCGCCCGCGCCAATGGCCTGGAGCCGGCCATGGTCGACCGCCTGGCGCTGACGCCGAAGGTCATCGACAGCATGATCGAAGGCCTGCGTCAGGTTGCCACGCTGCCGGACCCGATCGGCGAGATCCAGGGCATGCGCTACCTGCCGTCCGGCATCCAGGTCGGCAAGATGCGCGTGCCGCTGGGGGTGATCGGCATCATCTACGAGTCGCGCCCCAACGTGACCATCGACGCCGCCAGCCTGTGCCTGAAGTCCGGCAACGCCACCATCCTGCGTGGCGGCTCCGAAGCCATTCATTCCAACCAGGCCATCGCCCGCTGCATCCAGGCCGGCCTGGCCGAGGCCGGCCTGCCCGCCAGCGCCGTGCAGGTGGTGGAAACCACCGACCGCGCTGCCGTCGGTGCGCTGATCAGCATGCCCGAGTTCGTCGACGTCATCGTGCCGCGTGGCGGCAAGGGCCTGATCGAGCGCATCAGCCGGGATGCCAAGGTGCCGGTGATCAAGCACCTGGATGGCGTGTGCCACGTTTACGTGGACATCGCCGCCGATCTCGACAAGGCCATCCGCGTCTGCGACAACGCGAAGACCCAGCGCTACTCGCCGTGCAACGCCATGGAGACCCTGCTGGTGCATGGCGATATCGCCGCCCGGGTGCTGCCGCCGCTGGCCGCCATCTACCGCGACAAGGGCGTCGAGCTGCGTGGCGATGCGCAGACCCGTGCGTTGCTGGGCAGCGAGGTGCTCGAAGCCAGCGAAGACGACTGGTACGCCGAGTACAACGCGCCGATTCTGGCGATCCGCGTGGTCGACTCGCTGGAGGCGGCCATCGAGCACATCAACACCTACGGTTCGCAGCACACCGACGCGATCATCACCGAGAACTTCAGCGATGCGCGGCGCTTCCTCACCGAAGTGGATTCCGCTTCGGTGATGGTCAATGCCTCGACCCGTTTTGCCGACGGCTTCGAGTACGGCCTGGGCGCGGAGATCGGCATTTCCACCGACAAGCTGCACGCCCGCGGCCCGGTCGGCCTCGAGGGGCTGACCAGCGAGAAGTACGTGGTATTCGGCGATGGGCACGTGCGCACCTGATGGCGGATCCCAGGCGCATCGGGCTGCTCGGCGGAACCTTCGACCCGGTGCATATCGGCCATCTGCGCGGTGCGCTGGAGGTGGCCGAGTTCATGGCGCTGGACGAGTTGCGACTGATCCCCAGCGCGCGGCCGCCACACCGTGAAACCCCGCAGGTCGGGGCACAGGATCGCCTGGCGATGGTCGAGCAGGCGGTGGCGGGGCTCTCGCTGCTGCGGGTGGACGACCGCGAGCTCAGGCGCGACAAGCCGTCGTACAGCATCGACACCCTGGAGTCGCTGCGTGGTGAGCTGGCCGCGGATGACCAGCTGTTTCTGATTTTGGGCTGGGATGCCTTTTGCGGCTTGCCGGCCTGGCACCGTTGGACCGAGTTGCTGCAGCACTGCCACATCCTGGTATTGCAGCGCCCGGATGCCGACAGCGAGGCGAGCGAGCCGCTGCGTGACCTGGTGGCCGCACGCAACGTGGCAGACCCGCTGGCGCTGAAGGGCCCGGCAGGACAGATTTCTTTCATCTGGCAGACGCCCCTGGCGGTGTCTGCCACCCAGATCCGTTCGCTGCTGGCGAGCGGGCGCTCGGTGCGCTTCTTGGTGCCCGATGCGGTTCTGGCTTATATCAACGCCCATGGACTGTACCGTGGGTGAATCGAACACGAGGCAAACGAGCACGTTATGACAGACAAAACCATGCACAGTGAAGACCTGGTCAAAGTGGCCATCGCAGCACTGGAAGAAATCAAGGCCCAGGACATCACCACCATCGACGTGCGTGAGAAGACCAGCATCACCGACTACATGGTGATCGCCAGCGGTACCTCCAGCCGTCACGTCAAGTCGCTGGTCGACAACGTGCTGGAAAAGACCAAGGAGCAGGGCGTGCGCCCGATCGGCAGCGAAGGCCTGGACAGCGGCGAGTGGGCTCTGCTCGACCTGGGCGACATCGTGGTTCACGTGATGCTGCCGACCACCCGCCAGTTCTACGACCTCGAGCGTCTGTGGCAGGGCGCCGAGCAGAGCCGTGCCCAGCAGGGCGGCGAGCGCGAGTAAGGGTTTTCCGTGCGCATCAAATTGATCGCGGTCGGCTCGCGCATGCCGCGCTGGGTCGAGGACGGCTGGCAGGAATATGCCAAGCGCATGCCTTCGGAACTGTCCCTGGAACTGGTGGAGATTCCCCTGACCACGCGCGGCAAGAATGCCGACGTGGCGCGGATGATCCGTCAGGAAGGCGAGGCCATGCTGGCCAAGGTGCAGCCCGGGGAACGCATCGTCACCCTGGAAGTCGAAGGGCGACCCTGGAGCACCGAGCAACTGGCGGTCGAACTGGACAAGTGGCGGCTGGACGCGCGCACGGTCAACCTGATGGTCGGCGGCCCCGAAGGGCTGGCGCCGGAGGTGATGGCGCGTAGCGAGCAGCGCTGGTCGCTGTCGCCACTGACCTTGCCCCACCCGCTGGTACGGATACTGGTCGGCGAACAGATCTATCGTGCCTGGACGGTGTTGTCCGGGCACCCTTATCACAAGTAGTCAGCGGTCCCGATGCCCCAGCCGATCCGTCTAAAAGATCACGAGAAGGACGCGCGCCTGATTCGCAAGCGCGCGCTGGTCGGTGGCTCGGTATTCCTGGTGCTGACCCTGGTGCTGATCGCCCGCATGTACTACCTGCAGGTGATCCAGTACGAGTACCACTCCACCCTGGCGGAAAACAACCGCATCCACGTGCAGCCGATCCCACCCAACCGCGGGCTGATCTACGACCGCAACGGGGTGATCATCGCCGACAACCGGCCCAGCTTCAGCCTGACCCTGACCCGCGAGCGCGCCGGCGACTGGAAGCAGGTGCTGGACGTGATCGTCGAGGTGCTGGAGCTCACGCCCGATGATCGCGAGTTGTTCGAGCGCCGGGTGAAGCAGGGGCGGCGGCCGTTCGAACCGGTACCGGTGCTGTTCGAGCTCAGCGAGGAACAGATCGCCCGGCTGGCGGTGAACCAGTTCCGCCTGCCCGGCGTCGAGGTGGTGGCGCAACTGGTGCGGCACTACCCGCAGCGCGAGCACTTCGCCCACTCGGTCGGCTACGTGGGGCGCATCAACGAGCGCGAGCTCAAGGAACTCGACCCGGTGGAGTACAGCGGTACCCACCATATCGGCAAGACCGGTATCGAGCGTTTCTACGAGGATGAGCTGCACGGCAAGGTCGGCTACGAAGAGGTCGAGACCAATGCCCGCGGTCGCGTACTGCGCGTGCTCAACCGCACCGACCCGTTGCCCGGCCGGGACGTGGTGCTGACCCTCGACGTGCACCTGCAGGAAGTCGCCGAGAATGCCCTGGGCGGTCGCCGCGGCGCGGTGGTGGCGATCCAGCCGCAGACCGGCGAGGTGCTGGCGATGGTCAGCCAGCCGAGCTTCGACCCCAACCCCTTCGTCACCGGCATCAGCTTCAAGGCCTACGCCGAGCTGCGCGATTCCATCGACCGGCCGCTCTACAACCGCGTGCTGCGCGGCCTGTATCCGCCGGGCTCGACGATCAAGCCGATGGTCGCGGTCGCCGGTCTCGATGCCGGGGTGGTGACGCCAACCTCGCGGGTGTTCGACCCCGGCTTCTATCAGTTGCCCAACAACAGCCACAAATACCGCAACTGGAACCGCAGTGGTGATGGCTGGGTGGACCTGAACACCGCGATCATGCGTTCCAACGATACCTACTTCTACGACCTGGCCCACAAGATGGGCATCGACCGCCTGCACGACTACATGACCCGTTTCGGCATCGGCCAGCGCGTATCCCTGGACATGTTCGAGGAAACCGCCGGCCTGATGCCGTCGCGGGACTGGAAGCGCGCCCGCTATCGCCAGCCCTGGTACCCGGGCGAGACGCTGATCCTCGGCATCGGCCAGGGCTACATGCAGGCCACGCCGCTGCAACTGGCCCAGGCCACCGCACTGGTGGCCACCAAGGGCAAGTGGATTCGCCCGCACCTGGCGCGCACCATCGACGGCAGCCTGCCCCATGATCCCAATCCGATGCCGGATATCGTGCTGCGCGACCCCAAGTACTGGGATTATGCCCGCCAGGGCATGGAGTCGGTGATGCACGGCGCCCGCGGTACCGCGCGCAAGGTCGGCGACGCCGCCGCCTATCGGATTGCCGGCAAGAGCGGCACGGCCCAGGTGGTGGCGATCAAGCAGGGCGAGAAGTACGACCGCAGCAAGGTCCAGGAGCGCCACCGTGACCACGCCCTGTTCGTAGGTTTCGCGCCGGCGGACAACCCGCAGATCGTGGTCGCGGTGATGGTCGAGAACGGTGAGTCCGGCTCCGGGGTCGGTGCGCCGGTGGTCAAGCAGGTGATGGATGCCTGGTTGCTCGACGAGAACGGCCAGCTCAAGGCCGAATACGCCAAGCCCGGTGCTGCGGCGCCACTCAATGCAGAGGTGAAGCAACCATGAGCCTGACCGGCAGCTTCGACCGCACGCTGTCCAGCGACGACGTCCTGCGCCGCCGCTCCAGCCTGCTGCAGCGCCTGCATATCGACGGCATTCTGCTGCTGCTGTTGCTGTTGCTCGCGACCGGCAGCCTGTTCGTTCTGTATTCGGCCAGCGGCAAGAACGTCGACCTGCTGATGAAGCAGGCCAGCTCCTTCGGCATTGGCCTGGTGGCGATGGTGGTCATCGCCCAGTTCGAGCCACGCTTCATGGCCCGTTGGGTGCCGCTGGGCTATCTGTGCGGGGTCGGCCTGCTGGTGGTGGTGGACGTCATGGGCCACAACGCCATGGGCGCCACGCGGTGGATCAACATTCCCGGGGTGATCCGTTTCCAGCCTTCGGAATTCATGAAGATCCTGATGCCGGCCACCATGGCCTGGTACCTGTCCAAGCGCACGCTGCCGCCGAGCCTCAAGCACGTGTCGGTGAGCCTGGGGCTGATCGTCACGCCGTTCGTGCTGATCCTGCTGCAGCCGGACCTGGGTACCTCGCTGCTGATTCTCGCTTCCGGTGCCTTCGTGCTGTTCATGGCCGGCCTGCAGTGGCGCTGGATCGCCGGCGCCGTGGCGGCGGTCGCGCCGATCGCCGTGGCGATGTGGTTCTTCGTCATGCACGACTACCAGAAACGCCGGGTGCTGACCTTCATCAATCCGGAGAGCGACCCCCTGGGCGCCGGCTGGAACATCATCCAGTCCAAGGCGGCGATCGGCTCCGGCGGGGTGTTCGGCAAGGGCTGGCTGCTCGGCACCCAGTCGCACCTGGACTTTTTGCCGGAAAGCCACACGGACTTTATCATTGCCGTTCTGGCCGAAGAATTCGGCCTGATTGGTGTCTGTCTGTTGCTGCTCTTGTACATTCTGTTGATTGCACGCGGTCTGGTGATTACCGTGCAAGCGCAGACGCTGTTCGGTAAGCTGCTTGCCGGCGGTCTGACCATGACCTTCTTCGTTTATGTGTTCATCAATATCGGCATGGTCAGCGGGTTGTTGCCGGTAGTGGGAGTGCCGCTGCCGTTCATCAGTTATGGCGGCACGTCATTGATTACGTTGTTGTCGAGTTTCGGAATCCTGATGTCCATCCACACGCACCGCAAGTGGATCGCTCAGGCTTGATTGGGGTTATGAATTCAATGCAGATTCTGCGTGGCTGGGCCGCACGACATGCACATTGGCTGGCGGTCGCCGGCCTGCTCGGGGCGCCTCAGGCGATGGCTGCCAACGAATACGCGAACTCGCCACTGGTCGGCGAGTTCATCACCGAAATGACCCGCGACTACGGCTTTGCCAGCGAGCAGCTGAGCACGCTGTTCGCCGACGTGGAGCGTAAACAGGCCATCCTCGACGCCATCTCGCGGCCGGCCGAACGGGTCAAGCCCTGGAAGGAATACCGTCCGATCTTCATCACCGACGCGCGCATCAACAACGGCGTGGCGTTCTGGAACGAGCACGCCGAAGCCCTGGCGCGTGCCGAAAAGGAGTACGGCGTACCGGCCGAGATCATCGTCGCCATCATCGGCGTGGAAACCTCCTACGGTGGCAACACCGGCAACTACCGGGTGATCGATGCGCTGTCGACCCTGGCCTTCGATTACCCGCCGCGCGCGCCGTTCTTTCGCAAGGAGCTGCGCGAGTTCCTCATGCTGACCCGCGAAGAGCAGGTCGACCCGGCCAGCCTGAAGGGCTCCTACGCCGGCGCCATGGGCCTGCCGCAGTTCATGCCGAGCAGCTTCCGTGCCTATGCCGTGGACTTCGACGGCGACGGTCACATCAATATCTGGAGCAACCCGACCGACGCCATCGGCAGCGTGGCCAGCTACTTCAAGCGCCACAACTGGCAGCCCGGGCAGCCGGTGGCCAGCCTGGCCACGGTCAAGGGCGAGCAGGCCGATCAGGGCCTGAGTTCCGGCCTGGATCCCGAGAAGACCGTAGGCGAGCTGCGTGCCCTGGGCTGGTCGAGCAACGACGTGCTGGCCGACGACCTGCCGGTTACCGCCTTTCGTCTGGAAGGTGCCGAAGGCCCCGAGTACTGGATGGGCCAGCCGAATTTCTTCGTGATTACCCGCTACAACCGCAGCGTGATGTACGCCATGGCGGTCAATCAGTTGTCCGAGTTGCTGGTTCAGGCCCGAGGTGCCAATCAATGACACGCTTGCCGTTCAAGCTGGCCGCCTGCGGCGTCGCTGTTCTGCTGCTGGCCAGTTGTTCTTCCAGCCGCGCGCCGACCAGTTCGGCGCCAAGCCAGGCGGGCAGCTCGATGTCCGGCCCCAGTGATTTCAACCGTCCGCACAAGGACGGCGCGCCCTGGTGGGACGTCGATGTCTCGAAGATCCAGGACGCCATTCCCATGCCGCACTATGGCCCGGTCAAGGCCAGCCCTTACGTGGTCTTCGGCAAGCAGTACTACCCGATCGCCGATGCCCGCCGCTACGTGGCCACCGGCCCGGCGTCCTGGTACGGCACCAAGTTCCATGGCCAGGCCACCGCCAACGGTGAGGCCTATGACCTGTACGGCATGACCGCAGCGCACAAGACCCTGCCGCTGCCCAGCTATGTGCGGGTGACCAACCTGGAGAACGGCAAGAGCGCGATCCTGCGCGTCAACGACCGTGGCCCGTTCTATTCCGACCGCATCATCGATTTGTCCTTCGCCGCCGCCAAGAAGCTTGGCTACGCCGAAAAGGGCACTGCCCAGGTGCGTGTCGAGGGCATCGATCCCACCGAGTGGTGGGCCCAGCAGGGGCGTCCGGTGCCGATGATGATCAAGCAGCCGCAGATGGCCAAGGTGCAGCCCGCGCAGATGGAACAGCTGAAGCTGGCCAACGCGCCGGTGGAGAGCTATTCCCCGCCACCGCAGCAGCACGCTGCCGCCACCGTGCCGGTGCAGATCGACTCAAAAAAAAACGGTTCAGCCGCAGCGTCTGGCCTGTATCTCCAAGTGGGAGCCTTCGCCAATCCCGACGCTGCGGAGCTTCTCAAGTCCAAGTTGAGCGAATCGGTGAGTGCGCCGGTGTTCATCAACTCAGTGGTGCGCAACCAGCAGATACTGCACCGCGTACGGCTGGGACCGATCAACAGCCAGGGCGAGGCTGACCGGGTGCGCGACAGCATTCGTGTCGCCAACCTCGGGCAAGCAACTCTGGTCAAGGCGGACTGAGGGCCGTGGCCCTCAGGCGAGCAACTAAATGGCTCGCCGCCTGACTAAGCAGTGGATCGCCGCGGTGCGGCGCCACGTTTACATGTGCCCGCAAGGGCCTGTTCCACCCTCCAGCGATCTAGAGAGACGGATGAAAATCACCAGTTTCGCGCAACGCATCTTCCTGTCACTTATGCTGCTCGGCACCTCCAGTGCCTGGGCCAACCAGGCGCCGCTGCCGGCTCCCCCGCAACTGGCTGCCAAATCCTATGTGCTGATGGATGGCGCCAGTGGCAATGTTCTGGTCGAGAACAACGCGGACCAGCGTCTGCCGCCGGCGAGCCTGACCAAGCTGATGACCGCCTACATCGCCACGCTGGAAATCCGCAACGGCAAGATCGGTGAGCAGGACAAGGTCACCATCAGCGAACACGCCTGGCGTACCGGTGGCGCGGCCTCGGGTGGCTCGACCATGTTCCTGCCGGTCAATAGCCAGGCGACCGTCGATGAGCTGCTGCACGGTGTGATCATCCAGTCCGGCAATGACGCCAGCATCGCCATCGCCGAGCATATCGCCGGCAGTGAAGATGCCTTTGCCGACATGATGAACGCCACCGCCGAGCGCCTGGGCATGAAGAACAGCCACTTCATGAATGCCACCGGCCTGCCGCACCCGGATCACTACTCCAGCGCCCACGACATGGCGATCCTGGCCCGTGCGATCATCAACGAGGATGCCGAGCACTACGCCATCTATTCGCAGAAAGAGTTCCTGTGGAACAACATCAAGCAGCCCAACCGCAACCTGCTGCTGTGGCGCGACCGTACCGTCGACGGCCTGAAGACCGGCCACACCAACGAAGCCGGCTTCTGCCTGGTCGCTTCGGCGGTGCGTGATGGTGCGCGGATGATCACCTCGGTATTCGGCACCGACAGCGAAAGCGCCCGTGCCGCCGAAACCCAGAAGCTGCTGACCTACGGTTTCCGTTTCTTCGAAACCCGCACCTTCTATCAGAAGGGCGCCGAACTGGCGCAGGCGCCGGTCTGGAAAGGCCAGGCTTCCCAGGTCAAGGCCGGTCTGGCTCAGGACCTGACCCTCACGCTGCCCAAGGGCCAGCTGGAGAAGCTGCAGGCGAGCATGACCCTCAACCAGCAGATCACCGCACCGATCGCCCAGGGTGACGTGATCGGCAAGGTGGAAGTGAAGATGGGTGACCAGGTGGTACACAGCGCCGATCTGGTAGCCCTGGAAGCCGTCGAGGAGGGTGGTTTCTTCCGCCAGCTGTGGGATAGCATCCGCTTGTTCTTCTACGGGTTGTTTAACTGACAGTTCGCCCCCATGTTGCGATGAACGCCCTCGACCCGAGGGCGTTTCATTTTGGATCAGTGATCACCATGACCGATACCGACGTACAAGCTCCGAAAATCGAATTTCCCTGCAAGAACTATCCGATCAAGGTGATCGGCGAGGCCGGCGAGGGTTTCACCGACATGGTGATCGAGGTGATGCAGCGCCACGCGCCCGACTTCGATGCCGGCACCCTGGTGACCCGCGACAGCAGCAAGGGGCGCTTTCTCTCCGTGCAGGTGCTGATCACCGCCACCGGCGTCGAGCAACTGCAGGCCATTCATGTCGACCTGCGTGCCACCGGCCGCGTGCACATGGTGCTGTAGTGGCTGCAGCCGACCTGATCGTGCGCCACCTTGGGCTGGTCGACTATCTGCCGACCCTCGAGGCGATGCGCAGGCTGACCGCCGAACGCGACGAGGCCACGCCGGATGAGATCTGGCTGCTGCAGCACCCGCAGGTGTTCACCCAGGGCCAGGCGGGCAAGCCCGAGCATCTGCTGGCGCCGGGCGACATTCCGGTGGTGCAGGTCGAGCGCGGTGGCCAGGTGACCTTCCACGGCCCCGGCCAACTGGTCGGCTACCTGATGCTCGATCTGCGCCGCCTGGACCTGGGCGTGCGCGAGCTGGTCACGGTGATGGAGCAGGCGCTGGTCGAGGTATTGGCGGGCTACGGCGTGGAGGCAGCGCCCAAGGCCGATGCGCCGGGCGTCTACGTCAACGGCGACAAGATCGCCTCGCTGGGCCTGCGGGTGCGCCGCGGCTGCTCGTTCCACGGCCTGGCGCTCAACGTGGACATGGACATGACGCCTTTCCAGCGTATCAACCCGTGCGGCTATGCCGGTTTGCAGATGACCCAGTTGAGGGATCTGGTGGCTTTGCCGCCTGCCTTCGACGAGGTCGCCAGGCGTCTGGAGCAGGCGCTACGCCACCGATTGGGCTACGCCTAGGGCTGCAAGCAACGAAAAGTGACGCCGAGGCGTCCCTTTTCGTTTGTCCGGTTGGCCGAAGGCTCAACCAGAGCGTACTCAGTTGACGTTGAGCGCGGGGATCAGGCTGCTGTCGAGCTGCTGGCCCGGCACCGGCACCGGTGCGGCGAGGCCCAGGTTGTTCTTCTCGAACACCTTGTCGGCGCGATAGCTGGAGCGCACCAGCGGGCCGGCCGCCACTTCCATGAAGCCCATCTGCAGGCCGATGTCGCGGAAACGATTGAATTCGTCCGGGCTTACCCAGCGCTTGACCGGCAGGTGGTTGCGGGTCGGCTGCAGGTACTGGCCTAGGGTAAGGATGTCCACGCCCACCGCGCGCATGTCCTGCATGGCCTCGAACACTTCGTCGTCGGTCTCGCCCAGGCCGAGCATCAGGCTGGTCTTGGTGAGCACGTCGGGGCGATGGCGCTTGGCATGGGCCAGCACGTCGAGGGTCTTGCGGTAGCCGGCGCGCGGGTCGCGTACTTCGCGGGTCAGGCGGTCGACCGTCTCGACGTTCTGGGCGAACACCTCGAGGCCGGAATCCACCACGCGCTCGATGCATGCCAGGTCACCGTCGAAATCCGGCGTCAGGGCTTCGACCACCACCTGCGGGGTGTTGGCCTTGATCGCCTGGACGCAGGCGGCGTAATGCGCGGCGCCGCCGTCTGGCAGGTCATCGCGGTCCACCGAAGTCAGCACGATATAACGCAGGGCCATCAGCTCCACCGACTTGGCGGTGTTCTGCGGCTCATCCTTGTCCAGCCAGCCGTTCGGGTTACCGGTGTCCACTGCGCAGAAGCGGCAGGCACGGGTGCACACCGAGCCCATCAGCATGATGGTGGCCGTGCCGTTGGACCAGCACTCGCCCATGTTCGGGCAGTGGGATTCCTGGCAGACGGTGCTCAGGCGGTGTTCACCGACGTTACGCTTGACCGCCTCGAAACGGCTGCCGCCCGGTGCCTTGACCCGCAACCAGCTCGGCTTGGGCTCGTACACCTTGGCTTCGGTCGAGGCACGGCGCTTCTGGCCGTCCTTGATGGCGGTAATACCCTGCGCGGTACGGAACTTCTCACCGCTGGCAACGGGCTTTTGGGGGGCAGTATCGGACATCGAAAATCTCGGCTCCGGTAGGGGCTGCGGTGGCGGAGGGGCAGCTTTTGGCCGCCGCGCAGTGTATCACAGCGCGCAGCAGCAAGCGCCCGACCGCGCGCCCCTGGCCGGACCGTTGCACCGGCACTCAGGCGGTGGGCAGCCTGGCGATCACCTTGATCTCGAACTGGAAGCCATACAGCCAGGTCACGCCCACGCAGGTGATGTTCGGAAAAGGCGCCTCGCCCCAATACTCGGGCACCACCTCCCAGATGGTCTCGAAGCGCTCTTCGGGGTTGACGATGAACACCGTCACGTCGACCACGTCGTCGAAGCTGCAGTCGGCGGCCGCGAGCACCGCGTTGAGGTTCTCGAAAGCCAGGCGAACCTGGGCCTTGAGTTCCGGCTCGGGGGAGCCGTCCGGGCGGCTACCCACCTGGCCGGACACGAACAGCAGGCCGTTGGAACGTACCGCCGGTGAATAGCGGTTGCGTTCATAGAGGGCCTGGCGCCCTGCGGGAAAAACCACGTCGCGAGTTGTCATGTCGTTTCCTCTGGGCCATTGGGCCCGTTCAAGTGACGGGTCTACTCTAGAAACGCTGGGGTGCTGGATAAACCGGCCAGTTCGTTCAACACTGTTTGCAAATCCCAAACAATCAACGGTTGAGCAGATGGACCGATTCGATGCGATGCGCGCCTTCGTCCGGGTGGTGGAGACGGGCAGCTTCACCAAGGCTGCCGATACGCTGCATATGAGCAAGACCAGCGTGACCCAGCTGGTGCAGCAGCTCGAGGCGCGCCTGCGCGTGCGCCTGCTCAACCGCACCACCCGCAAGGTGGCGGTGACCGCCGATGGGGCCGCCTATTACGAGCGCGTGGTGCGCCTGCTTGCCGACATGGACGATGCCGAAACCAGCCTGTCGGACGCCAGCAGTCAGCCGCGCGGGCGTCTGCGCGTCGATGTGCCCAGCCCGTTCGCGCGGTTGCTCCTGGTGCCGTCGCTGCCGGCCTTTCATGCCCGCTATCCGGACATCCAGCTCGACCTGGGGGCCAGTGACCGCCTCGTCGACCTGCTCGGCGAGAACGTCGATTGCGTGATCCGCGGCGGGGAGATCACCGATCAGTCACTGATGGCCCGCCGGGTCGGCGACCTGCGTTCCGGGGTCTATGCCGCGCCAGGTTACCTGCAGCGTTGTGGTACGCCGCTGCACCCGCAGGAGCTGGTCGACAGCCACCACCGCATCGTCGGCTTCAAGCGGGCGCGGGCCGGCAAGCTGTTTGCCTACCGCATGCAGCGCGGCGCCGAACGCCTGGAGGTCGAAGGTCGCTACGTGCTGGCAGTGGACGACGGCAATGCCTACCAGGCTGCCGGGCTGGCCGGGCTGGGCGTGCTCTGGCTGCCCACCTACATGGCCGATGAGCATGTGCAGCGCGGCGAGCTGGTCGCCGTGTTCACGGATTGGCAGTTCGAGCCGATGCCCATGTACATCGCCTATCCGCCCAACCGCCACGTCAGCACCAAGCTGCGGGTATTCATCGAGTGGATCGTCGAGTTGATGGCGGTGCATGCGCCGGTGATCGACCGTAGCGGCCTCTGATGCGGCGGCTTTGCGCTAAACTGCGCACCCGTTCCGCCAGAAGCTGCGCCGCATGTCCCGACCCAAACGCCCCGCCCCGCGCCCCTTCCGTGTGGCCAAGGCCCCGCCTGCCGAGCCACGGCTGATCGTGCTGAACAAGCCGTTCGACGTGCTGACCCAGTTCAACGACGACCAGGGCCGCGCCACGCTCAAGGATTTCGTCGCGGTGCCCGGCGTGTATCCGGCCGGGCGGCTCGATCGTGACAGCGAGGGCTTGCTGCTGCTGACCAATGATGGCGGTCTGCAGGCGAGGATCGCCGATCCCAGGCACAAGCTGGCCAAGACCTACTGGGTGCAGGTGGAAGGCGAGCCCAGCGCCGAGCAGCTGCAGCACCTGCGCGACGGCGTGCAGCTCAACGATGGGCCGACGCTGCCCGCCGAGGCGCGGCACTTGGACGAGCCCGGGCTGTGGCCACGCAACCCGCCGGTGCGCTTTCGCAAGAGCGTGCCCACCAGCTGGCTGGAGTTGGTGATTCGCGAGGGCCGTAACCGCCAGGTGCGGCGCATGACGGCTGCAGTCGGCTTGCCGACCCTGCGCCTGGTGCGCGTGCGCATCGGTCCCTGGTCCCTGGATGGCTTACTGCCGGGGGAGTGGCGCGACCTGTCGCCGCGCCTCGATTGAATCGGGCGGCTTAGCCGTCGTAACCCGCCTTGATCACGCTGATGCCCTTGATCAGCACCTCCCGCCAGCCTTGCAGGGTGGCCGCATCGGCTTGCCGGTCGTGTTCCACGATGGTCTTGAGCAGCGCTTCCAGCCACAGATCGTAGAGCTCGGGGCGGATGTCCATGGCGGTGCGCGCGTGGGTGCAGCCCAGGGCACGCAGCTTGGTGTCCGGCATGCCGCGGGCGTGCATCACCAGGTTGAGAATGCCCTGGCGCAGCAGCAGCTTCTGCGCGGCCATGTCGGTGTTGACGAACTTCTCGCGCACCGCCGGTGAACTGGCGAGGAAATGCCGGTAGAAGTCATCGAAAAAGGCCGGGCTGGCACAGCAGCGTCCGTAACTCTGCATGACGCGGTCAGTGGCGTTCATGTGTTTCTCCATGGGCAGCAGAAGAGGCAATGCGGCGGGCGCCGCGATTCTTTTTTGTGGGCTTCAGGCGCTTTCCAGGCCGGCGATGACCAGGCTCTTGATAAGAAAGCCGAGCACCCCGAGGCCCAGGGCGAAGAACAGGATGAAGGTGCCGAATCGGCCGGCGCGGGAATTTTTCGCCCGATAAAGGCCATGAACAGCACCAGGCCGCCGACCAGCAGGGTCATCGGCGCTTCGAAAAACTCGGATTCCATCCTGGTCTCGGCGGCGATCCATAAGGTGCCGCCTGGGTGCAGGCGGCAAGGCACAACAAAGGTGTGGATATTACAGCGTTGCTGGCCAGTAGGCGTAGCTGCCCGATGGTCTTAGAGCCTGTTCACGATCTTTATGCGCCTGAAGCAGCAACTGCAAGGCAGGAGCAGCCGTTCGCCGATCCCACAGGTACTGCGCCGATGGCCGCTCCCGCCACTCAGCTGCCAAAACCGACGAACCTGGGCTGAAAGATCATGAGCCGGTTCCTAGCCGCGCAGGTGCTGCAGGGGCAGCTGGGTGCTGGAGAGGATCTGTTGCAGCACGAAGCTCGAGCGCACGCTGGACACGCCATCGATACGGGTCAGGGTACCGAGCAGCAGCTTCTGGTAATGATCCATGTCCGGCACCACCACCTTGAGCTGGTAGTCGGCGTCCATCCCGGTGACCAGGCAGCATTCCAGCACTTCCGGGCATTTGCGGATCTCCGCCTGAAAATGTTCGAAGCGCTCCGGCGTGTGCCGGTCCATGCCGATCAGCACGTAGGCGGTCAGGGTCAGGCCCAACTGGCGGCGGTCGAGCAGCGCGACCTGGCCAGTGATGTAGCCGTCGTCCTCCAGCTGCTTGACGCGACGCGAACAGGGCGAGGGCGACAGGCCGATACGCTCGGCCAGTTCCTGGTTGGACAGCGTCGCGTCGCGCTGCAGTTCGGCGAGGATGTTGAGGTCGTAGCGATCAAGTTTGTTCATGAATGGGCGGTTTCGTTATCGGATTGCTGTTGGTCGATGGATATCGATGGATTATTGCGCAACTGACTGTCTGATTAGCAATGTTAGCAATCTTTTGTCGCGGCCGTGGGCGTAATCTTTACCTCAGTTTCACGGCCCGGACGACACGTCCACCCGGCTCGCCCAATCAGGAGAGCTGGCGCCGCCGACCCTACCGGGTCGTCACGGCACCCGGGTCCGCACTGCCCAACCAGGCGGGCGAGGAAAGCGGCGACAGAATTGCCAGCACAGGACATCTACGAGAGGGGAGGCCGAGAGGTCTCCCCTTTCTTCTTTGCGCGGAAAAAAAACGCACGGCGGTCGCGATAAGGCGGCCGATAGCTCAGTGCCCGCCGCAGCATTCTTGCCAATGCTTGTTCTTCGACGTCTGGCCGATGCCCGGGTTGAAGCTGTTGGTCGGGTCCAGCTTGCGGTAGAAACCCGCCAGCGCCGGTTTGGCGACATACAGATGGCCCACGTTGTGCTCGGCCGGGTATTCGGCGCGGCGCTCGTCGAGCAGCTTCCACATGGCGTGCTCCATGGCGAGCGGGTCGACGCCCTTCTTGACGATGTAGTCCTGGTGGAACACGTGGCAGAAGAAGTGCCCGTAGTAGAGCTTGTGGATGATCTGCTCTTCCATTTCGGCCGGCAGGCTTTCCACCCAGTCGCGGTCGTTGCGGCGCAGGGCGATATCCAGGGCAAGAATGTCCTCGACGCTGGCGGGGTGCGCCTCGCGGTAGCGAATCGCCGCACCGGCGATGGCGAAACGGTGCAGGAAGGCCTTGCGGCCTTCCTCGGCGTCGCACTCGAAAAAGGCCCCCGCACTGCCGACACCAAAATACTCGGCCAGAAAACGCCGGGTTTCTTCCAGGCTGTCGTTAGCCACGCGGATCATCAGGTGATGCTCGAAGCGTTCACGGTAGTCACGCATGCGCGGCGGCAGGTGGCTGGGCAGCAGATTCATCGCCAGCTGAATGAGACGGTCGCTGACGCCGCGCAGGCCGAAACGCTCGAAGAAGCCGTCGACCCGGCTTTTCAGGGCGAAGGCGGCCGGCACCCTGGCGGTGCCGAAGCGGTCGATCAGCAGAAAGGTGTCCTTGCCGTACTGCTCGCCGATGTCGAAGGCGGTGCGATGGATGTATTCACCGGCAATCGGCAGGCTCGGCAACCGGTTGAGCAGGTGGCGGCGTACCTCGGTCAGGTCGTCCGCGGCATTGGTGCCGACATAGAAGACCGTGCTCGGCTCCTTGGGGAAGGTGTCCAGGCGCACCGCGAACAGGCAAAGCTTGCCCGCCGAACCGGAAGCTTCGAACAGCCGTGACGGGTCGGCATTGAAACGTGCCGGGGTGTCGGCGTCGACGTCGCGCACGTGCTCGCCGTAGCGCTGGTCCGAGGCCCTGCCGGCCGCCTCGTTGCTGACCTGCTGCGGGCTGTAGTCGCCGCGCTGCAGGCGGGTGAGGATCTCCTCGGGGCCGTTGCCCAGGTCGATACCCAGGTGGTTGACCAGCTCCAGAGAGCCATCTTCCCTCACCTGTGCATAGAGCGCCAGTTCGGTATAGGCCGGCCCGCGGCGCACCAGCGAACCGCCCGAGTTGTTGCATACGCCGCCGAGTACCGAGGCGCCGATGCACGACGAGCCGATCACCGAATGGGGCTCGCGGCCCAGGGGCGCCAGGGCCTGCTCCAGGCGATCGAGGGTGGCGCCGGGCAGACACACCACCTGTTCGCCCTCGTTGATCAGCTGTACGCCGGTGATGCGCAGGGTGTTGATCAGCACGATCTCGCGGTCGTAGTCGTTGCCGTCCGGCGTCGAGCCGCCGGTCAGACCGGTGTTGGCCGCCTGCATGATGACGATGCGGTCGGCGGCCACGGCGGCTTCCAGCACGCGCCACTGCTCCAGCAGGGTGCCCGGGCGTACCACGGCCAGCACCTTGCCTTCGCCGGTGCGGTGGCCCTTGCGAAAGCGCCGCGTGCGTTGCCCGTCGGTGAGCACATGGTCATCGCCGACGGCGTCGCGCAATTGTTCGAGCAGGGTGTCGCGGCTGATCATTTCAGAGCTCCCGAACCAGTGAGTCGGCGCTGATCTCGGCAATCGACTTGGCGCCGGTCAGCACCATGGCCACGCGCATTTCCTTGTCGATCAGGCTCAGCAGGTTGCTGACCCCGGCATCGCCCGCGGCGGCCAGTGCATAGACGAAGGCGCGGCCGAGCATCACCGTATCGGCGCCCAGGGCGATCATGCGCACCACGTCGAGGCCGCTGCGGATGCCGGAGTCGGCGAGGATCTTCAGGTCGCCTTTCACCGCATCGGCAATGGCCGGCAGCGCGCGGGCGCTGGACAGCACGCCGTCGAGCTGGCGGCCGCCGTGGTTGGAGACCACGATGCCGTCGGCGCCGAAGGTGACCGCATCGCGTGCGTCATCGGGGTCGAGGATGCCTTTGATGACCATCGGCCCGTCCCAGTATTCGCGGATCCATTCCAGGTCCTGCCAGGATATCGACGGGTCGAAGTTGGCACCGAGCCAGCCGATGTAGTCGGCCAGCCCGGTCGGGTTGCCGCGGTAGGTGGAGATGTTGCCCAGGTCATGGGGCTTGCCCATCAGGCCCACGTCCCAGGCCCAGGCCGGATGGGTGAAGGCCTGCAGCATGCGGCGCATGGCGGCGTTCGGCCCGCTCATGCCGGAGTGGGCGTCGCGGTAGCGGGCGCCGGGGGTCGGCATGTCCACGGTGAATACCAGGGTGGTCACGCCTGCGGCCTTGGCGCGCTCCAGGGCGTTCTTCATGAAGCCGCGGTCTTTCAGCACATAAAGCTGGAACCACATCGGCCGGCTGATGGCGGGCGCCACCTCTTCGATGGGGCACACCGACACGGTCGACAGCGTGAAGGGGATACCCCTGTCCGCCGCCGCCCTGGCTGCCTGCACTTCACCGCGGCGCGCGTACATGCCGGTCAGCCCGACCGGTGCCAGGGCCACCGGCATCGACAGGGTCTCGCCGAACAGCCGGGTTTCCAGGCTCAGCTCGGCCATGTTCTTCAGCACCCGCTGGCGCAGGGCGATGCCTGCCAGGTCCTCGACGTTGCGCTTGAGGGTGTATTCGGCATAGGCACCGCCATCGATGTAGTGGAACAGAAACGGCGGTAGGCGGCGCTGGGCGGCAGCGCGGTAATCGGTGGAGGCAGAAATGATCATGGGCTCTATTCCCTCTCTGGGCTGGCGCTTCACGGCGGCAGCGACAAAGCCCGGACAGCGTCGCGGGCTTTGGGTGTGTAGCACGCCCAGGGTCAGGGCGCTGCGTTTGCATTCAACGACGCTGGACAGCTCGCGTGGCCGCCGGGCCGACGCGCAGCTGCCCGTACCTCAATGCACCAGCATGCCGGTCAGCCAGTAGGCCTGCGCCAAGGTGATCAGGCCCACGAAGGTGGCGAAGATCAGGCTGTGCTTGAGGGTGAAGCGGAACAGGTCGGATTCCTTGCCGACCATGCCGGTCGCGGCGCAGGCCACGGCGATCGACTGCGGCGAGATCATCTTGCCGGTCACGCCGCCGCTGGTGTTGGCCGCCACCAGCAGGGTGTCGTTGACGCCGATCTGGTGTGCCGTGGTGGCTTGCAACGAGCCGAACAGCGCATTGGACGAGGTGTCCGAGCCGGTCAGGAACACGCCCAGCCAGCCCAGGAATGGCGAGAAGAACGGGAAGGCGGCGCCGGTGCCGGCCAGTACCAGGGCCAGGGTGGTCGACATGCCCGAGTAGTTGGTGACGAAGGCGAACGCCAGCACCATGCCGATGGACAGGATGGGCCAGCGCAGCTCGTAGAAAGTTTCCTTCAAAGTGGTCAGACCATTTCTGAAATCGATCTTCAGCACCAGCATCGACAGGACGGCAGAGAAGAAGATCGCGGTGCCGGTCGCCGAGATCGGATCGAGCTTGAATACCGCAGCGATCGGCGTCGGGTTGGCGACGATGGGAGCGACCTTGACTACCAGCTGATCCAGGTGCGGGATCGGCAGCATGAACACCAGGTGATCCAGGGCGCCGCCCGGGGCGAACAGCGCCTTGAAGGGTTTCAGCGTCCACAGGGTGACCATGGCGGTGAGGATCAGGAAGGGCGACCATGCCTTGAGGATCTGCGCGAAGCTGTAGGGCGACGGCGTGGTGCTGCGCACGCCACCGAAACCGCCGGTCACGGCCGCGCCACCAGCGGTGCCGTCGATCTGGCTGGCAGCGGCGCGCTTGGGCTGCCATACCTTGAGAAACAGGGTCAGGCACACCAGGCTGACCAGTGCCGAGGTGATGTCCGGCAGTTCCGGGCCGATGTAGTTGGAGGTGTAGTACTGGGTGATGGCGAAGCTCACCCCGGCCACCAGCGCCGCCGGCCAGGTTTCCCGGATGCCTTTCCAGCCATCCATCATCGCCACCAGCCAGAACGGCACGATGACCGACAGGATGGGCAGCTGGCGACCGGTCATGGCGCCGATCTTGAAAGCATCGATGCCGGTGACCTGACCGGCGACGATGATCGGGATGCCCAGGGCGCCGAAGGCCACCGGGGCGGTATTGGCGATCAGGCACAGGCCGGCGGCGTACAGCGGGTTGAACCCCAGGCCGACGAGCAGGGCGGCGGTGATCGCCACCGGCGCGCCGAAGCCTGCCGCGCCTTCCAGGAAGGCGCCGAACGAGAAGCCGATCAGCAGCACCTGCAGGCGCTGGTCATCGGTGATCGACAGCACCGAGCTGCGGATGACCTCGAACTGGCCGCTCTTGACGGTCAGTTTGTACAGAAACACTGCCGCCACGATGATCCAGGCAATTGGCCAGAGGCCGTAGGCGAAGCCGTAGCCGGCGGCGGCCAGGGCCATGTCCACCGGCATGCCGAAGGCGGCGATGGCGATGATGATCGACAGCGCCAGGGTGATGCTGCCCGCCACATGGCCCTTGAGGCGGAATACGGCGAGGGCGAGGAAGAAGAAGACGATGGGGATCACGGCCGCCAGCGCGGACAGGCCAAGGCTGCCGAGCGGGGTGTAGAACTGTTGCCATGTTTGCATGGGAAGGCTCGCTGATTGTTGTTGGTATCGCCTGATCGCGAGCTGCTGGTGATTCACCGAATGCAGAGCAGTTTTGCGAACGGGTTGTTATTATTGGTAAGACCAATTTACAAGTGGCGAGCGCCAGAATAATTTCTTTTGCTCGGGTGCGTCAATTTGCACCGTTGCGACTTTGGTCGCAGTGCCTGCTGAAAGGGGGCTGCGCTTGTGGCGCCAGATGCCACTGGGTAGGCTGCACGGATTTTCGGTAGCCGGGCGATCCGGCGCCGTTAGCGGGGGGTTGTGGAGTGTTGAAGCAATGAACTTTGGTCCGCTGCGACAGAGGCGGCTGTCAGACGATATCGTCGAGCGCCTCGAGGCCATGATCCTCGAAGGCACGCTCAAGGCTGGCGAGCGCCTGCCGGCCGAACGGGTACTCGCCGAGCAGTTCGGCGTGTCGCGTCCCTCGCTACGTGAAGCCATCCAGAAACTGGCGGCCAAAGGCCTGCTGAGCAGCCGCCAGGGTGGCGGCACCTATGTGTGCGAGAGCCTGGGCTCGACCTTCAGTGACCCGCTGATGCACCTGCTGGAAAGCAATGCCGACGCGCAGCGCGATCTGCTCGAGTTCCGGCATACCCTGGAAGGGTCCTGCGCCTATTACGCAGCGCTGCGTGCCACCGATGTGGATCGCCAGCGCCTGAGCGAGGCGTTCGAGCGCCTGCAGGATTGCTACGGTCGTGCCGGCGAGGTGACGCGGGCGGAGGAGGGGGCGGCGGATGCCAGTTTCCACCTGGCCATCGCCGAGGCCAGTCACAACGCCGTGCTGTTGCACACCATTCGCGGCTTGTTCGACCTGCTCAAGCGCAACGTGGTCACCAATATCGGCGGCATGTATGCCTTGCGCGGCGAGACCCGCGGCATGCTCAATGCCCAGCATCGCGCCTTGTACGAGGCGATCATGCAGGGGCGTGCCGAAGATGCCCGAACGCTGTCCAACCAGCACATCGATTACGTGCAGGAAGTCCTGGCTGACGTGGTTCGGCAGGAAGCCCGCGAGCGGCGCGCGCAAAGGCGCCAGGGGCTGTAGGCAGTCGGTTGGGGCGCCCGGAGCGGCGAGATGGAGCTAGGTAGAAGGTGCTGCGGTTCGTCATCGAACCGCAGCGTTACTCGTCCTTGCCCTTGCTGCGCATGGCGCGCTGCACTTCGCGATCGGCGTCGCGCTCTTTCTCGGTATGGCGCTTGTCGAAGTCCTTCTTGCCCTTGGCCAGGGCGATCTCGCACTTCACCAGATGCTGTTTCCAGTACAGCGACAGCGCCACGCAGGTGTGGCCCTTCTGCTGTACGGCGCCGAACAGCTTTTCCAGCTCGCGGCGATTGAGCAGCAGCTTGCGCGTGCGCGTCGGGTCGGCGATGACGTGGGTGCTGGCGGTCTTCAGCGGCGTGATGTGGCAGCCCATCAGCCAGGCTTCGTCGTCCTTGAGCAGGACGTAGCTGTCGACCAGCTGGGCCTTGCCGGCACGCAGGCTCTTCACTTCCCAGCCGGCCAGCGCCAGGCCGGCCTCGAAGCGGGACTCCACGAAATAGTCGTGCATCGCCTTCTTGTTCTGGGCGATGCTGCCTTGCGGATGTTTCTTTTGTTTAGCCATAGGCGGCGCATTATAGGGAGTCCGGTGACGGCGCGCCATGCATGCCTGCTAAAAGCCCTGCGGCAGCCGTGCGCTTGAGCCCTCGCGGCGAATCCCCGACAATATCGGGATACTCGCTTCGGGTTGATGTCTGTCGTAAGAGGCATAAGCCCGCGATATCGCGCTGCTGCGATGTCGACAACCGTGGAAATTCAATTGTTATGAGTACTCACATCCAGCGCTCGGCCTTGCTGCCGTATCCGGCCCAGGCTCTCTATGACCTGGTCAACGATGTCGAGCGCTATCCCGAGTTCCTGCCCTGGTGTGCGTCGAGTGCGGTCATCGAGGCCAGCGATACGCATATGGTCGCCAGCCTCGAAGTGGCCAAGGCCGGGCTGAGCCAGCGGTTCACCACGCGCAATGTGCTGGTGCCGGGGCAGTCGATCGAGCTGAACCTGGAAGACGGCCCGTTCGAGCACCTGCACGGCCAGTGGACGTTCAAGGCGCTGGGCGACAAGGCCTGCAAGATCAGCCTCGATCTGACCTTCGATTACGCCGGCCCCATCATGCGTGCCACCCTGGGGCCGCTGTTCAATCAGGCCGCCAATACCATGGTCGATGCCTTCTGCCAGCGGGCCAAGGAGCTCCATGGTCAGTGATCGGCTGTCGGTGGAGGTGGTGTTTGCCGCGCCTGACCGGCAGATGCTGGTCACCCTGCAATTGCCTGCCAACGCCACGGTACGCCAGGCAGCCCTGCAATCTGGGCTGCAGACCTATTTCCCGGAGTTGAATCTGGCCGAGGCGCCACTTGGCCTGTTCGGCAAGGTGGTGGCATCGCCCGATACGCAGCCGCTCGAAGAGGGTGATCGGGTGGAGATCTACCGGCCGTTGCTGGCCGACCCCAAGGAGGTGCGCAAGCGCCGCGCGGCCCAGGCGGCTGAGCGGGCGAAGCAGCAGGGGAGCGCGAACCGGCGTTAGCTTGCGGTTTTACAGGCTGCAATGAAAAAGCCCCGGCATTGCCGGGGCTTTTCGTTGGGAGCTTACTGAGGCGAGGTTTCCAGCGGTTCCGGGGTCGGTACCGGTACGGTTTCGACGTTGTCGACGTCGCGCTGGATCTGCTCGAGCAGCGAGCCCGGTGCGGCCGGCTCTTCCTGCTGCTGGGTAGGCGCCTGCTCCGGGGAACCGTCGCGGCCGAGGATCTGTTCATCGCGGCTGGTGCCGGGCATGAAGTCGCCGGACAGACCTACCAGTTGATCGTTGCCATCGAAATTGAGCGTCACGCGCTCCTGCTGGCGCTGGCTGCCGCCGGCCTGCATGCTGTACAGGTAGTCCCAGCGATTGGCGTGGAAAGTGTCCGTTATCAGCGGGTTGCCCATGATAAACCGTACTTGGCGCCGGGTCATTCCAGGACGCAACTGGTCTATCATATCCTGCGTGACGACATTGCCCTGTTGGATGTCGATTTTATAAACCCCGGGGAATGAGCAGCCGGCGAGTGCGATGAGCCCCATGAAGGTGAGGCTGGTCAGCAGGAGTCTGGTTTTTTGCATCGGTGGGCGTCTTCCACTATCTTGGCTGGGCAACGTAAACCCCGATCATACCCGCAATAAGGGAAGCTGCGAAGCGCTTCCGCGAGAAAGCAGACCATGGTTGAAAATAGCGAACTGCGCAAAGCTGGCCTGAAAGTAACCCTGCCACGGGTCAAAATCCTGCAGATGCTCGACTCTGCCGAGCAGCGTCACATGAGTGCAGAGGATGTCTACAAGTCGCTGATGGATGCGGGCGAGGATGTCGGTCTGGCAACCGTTTACCGCGTTCTGACCCAGTTCGAGGCGGCTGGCCTGGTGGTGCGCCACAACTTCGATGGCGGCCACGCCGTGTTCGAACTGGCCGACGGCGGTCACCACGACCATATGGTGTGCGTGGATACCGGCGACGTGATCGAATTCTTCGATGCCGAGATCGAGAAGCGCCAGAAGGAAATCGTCCGCGAGCACGGTTTCGAGCTGGTGGATCACAATCTGGTGCTCTACGTCCGCCGTACCGCCAAGTAAGCGTATCGGTTGACGGGAAAAGGCGACTCAGGTCGCCTTTTTTCATGCCCGACGGAAAATGATTTCTGCAGGTTTCTGCCTGATCAGCTCTGCGCGTTGCTGACCAGTTTGCGGGCGTGGGCCAGGGATTCATCGGTGAGGTCGATGCCGCCCAGCATGCGCGCGACCTCCTCGATGCGCTGGGTCTCGCCCAGCTTGCTGACCGCCGTGCGGGTGGCGTTGCTGCCCCGTACCTTGTGTACGAACAGGTGCTGGTGGCCTTGCGCGGCGACCTGGGGCAGGTGGGTCACGGTCAGCACCTGGCCGCGTTCGCCCAGGCGGCGCAGCAGTTGCCCTACCACTTCGGCGGTGGGGCCGCCGATACCCACATCCACTTCGTCGAACACCAGGGTCGGCACGCGCGAGGTCTGTGCGGTAATCACTTGGATGGCCAGGCTGATGCGCGACAGTTCGCCACCCGAGGCGACCTTGGCCAGTGCCTTGATCGGTTGCCCCGGGTTGGCGCTGACCAGGAACTCGACCTGCTCCAGGCCGTTGGCGTTCGGCTCGCTGCCATCGATGGGCTGCAGCTGAATGCTGAAGCGCCCACCCGGCATGCCCAGGGTCTGCATTTCCTTTTCCACGGCCTTGCCCAGTTTACCGGCGGCCTTCTGCCGCTTGCTGCTGAGTTCGGCGGCCTTTTCCTGATAGTGACGGCCGTAGGCGGCGAGTTCCTCGCCCAGGCGCTCGGCGGCCTGGTCATCGGCATTCAGGCCTTCCAGTTCATCGAACAGCTGCTGCTGCATCGCAGGCAGTTCGCTGGGCTGGATGCGGTGTTTACGCGCCAGGGTGTAGATGGTGTCCAGGCGTTCTTCGAGTTGCTGCTGGCGCTCGGGGTCGGCGTCGAAGTGGTCGAGAAAACGGTTGAGTTCGCCCACCGCCTCCTCGATCTGGATCTGGGCGCTGGCCAGCAGGTTGGTGGCTTCGTTCAGGGCGCCCGGTTGGCCCTGCAGGCTGCCGAGGCGGTTGAGGCTGGCGGTGAGCACCGACAGCACGTTGCCGGCGTCGCTCTCGCTGCACTGATCGATGACCTGGCGGCAGGCGCTGAGCAGGCTTTCGGCGTTGGTCAGGGCCTTGTGATCCTGTTCCAGCTGCTCCAGCTCGTTGTCGCCCAGGCCGAGGTTATCCAGTTCTTCGAGCTGGTAGCTGAGCAACTGGTGGCGGGCGCGCTGCTCGTCGCCCTGGGAGGTCACGCGCTCGAGCTCGCTGCGGGTCTGCTTCCAGCGTTGCGCGGCCAGTTGCACCTGGCGGGCCAGCTCCTGAGCGCCGGCGTATTCGTCGAGCAGGCGGCGATGGGTGTCGGTCTTGAGCAGCGACTGGTGTTCGTGCTGGCTGTGAATGTCGATCAGCAGTTCACCCAGTGCCTTGAGGTCGCCCAGCGGGCAGGGCGTGCCGTTGATGTAACCGCGCGAGCGACCTTCGGCGGTGATCACCCGGCGCAGGATGCACGGGCCGTCATTGTTCAGGTCGCGCTCGGCGAGCCAGGCGTGGGCTTCGGGAATGTCGCCCAGGTCGAAGCTGGCGAGGATGTCGGCCTTGTCGGCACCGGGGCGTACCACGCCGCTGTCGGCGCGATCGCCCAGGGTCAGGCCGAGGGCGTCGAGCATGATCGACTTGCCGGCGCCCGTTTCGCCGCTGATGACGCTCATGCCTCGATCCAGTTCCAGATCCAGGTGTTCGACGATGGCGTAATTATGAACGGACAGGTGCACCAGCATGGCGAGGCCTCTCAGGGTTTGTCTGGTTATTTATACAGTGGTTTGCGGTGGGGTGGCAATACGCTGACGACTGGCTGCCGGAAAGTGCTGGTAGCCCTTGAAACCCTACAGATCGTCCTTATATAGCCGGCAGACGCGCGAGTTGAGGCTCGTCGAATCATTTAGAGGAGAAATGCATGGCTGACGAACAGAACCTGGATCCGCAGACTTCCGAAGCGCAAGCGAACGACGCGGCGCCGAGCGAAGACCTGGCTGCTCGCGTGCAAGCGCTGGAAGAGCAACTGGCGGCTGCGCAGGATCAGTCGCTGCGCATGGCTGCCGATCTGCAGAACGTGCGCCGTCGCGCTGAGCAGGATGTCGAGAAGGCGCACAAGTTCGCCCTCGAGAAATTTGCCAATGACCTGTTGCCGGTGGTCGACAGCCTGGAGCGTGGTCTCGAGCTGTCGAGTGCCGATGACGATTCGATCAAGGCGGTGCGTGAGGGCATGGAGCTGACGCTCAAGTTGCTGCTCGACACCCTCAAGCGCCACCAGCTGGAAGCCATCGACCCCCATGGTGCGCCGTTCAACCCGGAGCACCACCAGGCGATGGCCATGCAGGAGAGCACCAACGTCGAGCCCAACAGCGTGCTCAAGGTGTTCCAGAAGGGCTACCTGCTCAACGGTCGCCTGCTGCGCCCGGCCATGGTCGTGGTCAGCAAGGCACCGGCCGAAACGCCGCCATCGATCGATGAGCAGGCTTGAAATCGGCGGGCTCAGCCCCATTTAGTAAGTCAAGCGTATTAGTGCTACCGCAGCGGTCACGACAACGCTGCGGATATATCAAAGTTTCGGGAGAGTGAAATGGGCAAAATCATCGGTATCGACCTGGGGACCACCAACTCCTGCGTCTCCATTCTTGAAAACGGTAACGTCAAGGTCATCGAGAACGCCGAAGGCGCACGTACCACGCCGTCGATCATCGCGTACGCCAACGATGGCGAGATCCTGGTCGGCCAGTCCGCCAAGCGTCAGGCGGTGACCAACCCGCACAACACCCTGTACGCGGTGAAGCGTCTGATCGGCCGTCGTTTCGACGAAGATGTCGTGCAGAAAGACATCCAGATGGTGCCGTACAAGATCTCCAAGGCCGACAATGGCGACGCCTGGGTGGAAGTGAACGGCCAGAAGATGGCGCCGCCGCAGATCTCGGCTGAAATCCTCAAGAAGATGAAGAAGACCGCCGAAGATTACCTCGGCGAGTCCGTGACCGAGGCGGTGATCACCGTTCCGGCCTACTTCAACGACAGCCAGCGTCAGGCTACCAAGGACGCCGGTCGCATCGCCGGCCTGGACGTCAAGCGCATCATCAACGAGCCGACCGCGGCGGCGCTGGCCTACGGCATGGACAAGGCCAAGGGCGACCACACCGTGATCGTCTACGACCTGGGCGGCGGTACCTTCGACGTGTCGGTGATCGAGATCGCCGAAGTCGACGGCGAGCACCAGTTCGAAGTGCTGGCCACCAACGGTGACACCTTCCTCGGCGGCGAGGACTTCGACATTCGTCTGATCGACTACCTCGTCGACGAATTCAAGAAAGAAACCGGCATGAACCTCAAGGGCGACCCGCTGGCCATGCAGCGCCTGAAGGAGGCTGCCGAGAAGGCCAAGATCGAGCTGTCCTCCAGCCAGCAGACCGACGTCAACCTGCCGTACATCACGGCGGATGCGACCGGTCCCAAGCACCTGAACGTGAAGATCTCCCGTTCCAAGCTCGAGTCGCTGGTCGAGGATCTGGTGCAGCGCACCATCGAGCCTTGCCGCATCGCGCTGAAGGACGCCGGTATCGACGTCGGCGCCATCAACGACGTGATCCTGGTCGGTGGCCAGACCCGTATGCCGCTGGTGCAGAAGACCGTTGCCGACTTCTTCGGCAAGGATGCCCGCAAGGACGTCAACCCGGACGAAGCCGTGGCCATGGGTGCTGCCATTCAGGGTGCGGTACTGGCTGGTGACGTCAAGGACGTGCTGCTGCTCGACGTGTCCCCGCTGACCTTGGGTATCGAAACCATGGGTGGCGTGATGACGCCGCTGATCGAGAAGAACACCACCATCCCGACCAAGAAGTCGCAGGTGTTCTCCACGGCCGACGACAACCAGAGCGCGGTGACCATCCACGTGCTGCAGGGCGAGCGCAAGCAGGCAGGGCAGAACAA
>Ga0268256_1000081_pt1 | contig 171742 bp, 158 predicted proteins | sample AgamicAtAmrz_FD_200247 | JGI IMG/M metagenome (GOLD analysis project Ga0268256, IMG submission 200247) | Agave microbial communities from Guanajuato, Mexico - At.Am.rz (v2) (version 3) | ecosystem: Host-associated > Plants > Roots > Rhizosphere | place: Guanajato, Mexico | collected 2012-06-07 | reverse complement strand
ACCGCGCGGATTCGCCATCCCTGGCTCATTCCGCTCTCTCAGCGGCATCCCTGCCGCTTCGTCCTGGCCGTCACGCTCCATTCGGCGCTCCGGATGGCGCTCAACACCTCGCCTTTAAGAGCCTTTTCTTGTTTTTGGTCAGGTATTGTCTAGTTGACCGCAGGCAGGTCTGCACAGACAGTGGCTGGCTGGAAAAGACAGAAGACAGAAACAAAAGACAGAAACGGCTTCTGGTTAACACTTCGCGGGCGGGAGATTGCTTAAAAGTCTTTTCAGCAACGCGCTGGCGTCTAAAGACAAAAAACGCGAAAAAAAGTTTTTACTTAACGCAGCGCGGTCTGGATGGTACTTAAAAATCTTACAGCCACGCATTGGCACCTCAATACACATACATGAAAAAGGTTTGCTTAACGCCGCGCGATGCGGATGCACCTTTAAAATCTTACCGCCGCGCAGTGGCGCCTCAATACACATACATGAAAGAGGTTTGCTTAACGCCGCGCGGTGCGGATGCACCTTAAAATCTTCCCGCCGCGCAGTGGCACCTCAATACACATACATGAAAGAGGTTTGCTTAACGCCGCGCGGTGCGGATGCACCTTAAAATCTTCCCGCCACGCGGCGGCTGCGAAAAACATAAAAGACTCACAGCGAGGTTTGGAAGCGCCATCCCCACTCGCTGAACGACTGAAGGCTTCCAGGACGAGCGGCATGGATGCCGCGAGAGGCGGCGTTGAGCAGGAGCGAATCGACGCCGGTCCGTCAGGAAGGCTGAGGGAGTGAAGGCACCGCGCAGCGGCGAGTGGGGCTGGCGCAGGGCCGGGGAGTGCAGAGGGCGCGGCCTGGCGCCCTCTGCTCGGTCGCCGCAGCGCGGCAAAGGCACCTGCCTGTGCCATGGCGAACGAAACACGCTCGGTGCAAACTGAAAGCACCACAGCCACTGCCCGTGGCGAATCTACCCGCTGCCTGCAGCACAAGCCCCGCCACAGCTGTGGCAAAAGCACCTGCCATTGCTATGGCGCCCCCCGCTGCCAGCGGCGCCCCCCCTTGCACTAAAAAAGCGCACTCGCGTGCTAAGCGACGCCCGTCCGACATGGCGTGCGCCCGCCTGCCCCGCGCACGCCGTTCAATTGTGATATTCGTCATGTTTTGGCATCAGCTTTGCTTACTTATTTCTGTGTATTTTTCTCAGGAGCTGCGTAATGACGCCGACATCTACCCGCTATACCATTTTTTCGCTGCTGTTTCTGGTTGCGCTCATTAACTATGTCGATCGCGGCGCACTGTCGTTTGCGGCTAACGCAATTTCACAGGCCTATCACTTTAACAAGGTACAGCTTGGCGCCGTGCTGGGTTATTTTGGCTTTGGCTATCTGCTGGGATCACTGTGCGGCGGCTTTCTCGCCGATCGCCTCGGTACCAAAAAAGTGTGGCTGATGGCCGGCATTCTCTGGTCGCTGCTGGAGATAGCCACCGCATGGGCCGGCGATATTGGCATAGCGCTGTTTGGCGGGTCCGCCATTATGGGGTTCGCCGCGATGCGCATTCTGTTTGGCATCGCGGAAGGCCCCGCTTACGCGCTGATGAATAAAACCATTGCCCACTGGGCACCGGATAATGAACGCGGTTTCGCCCTGGGAATTGGTTTACTGAGTACGCAAGTGGGATCGCTATTGACCGCGCCAATTGCCGTGGGCCTGCTGCTGCTGACCGATGACTGGCGCATGATGTTTATTCTGCTCGGCGGCGTATCGCTGCTGGCCATGCTGCTGTTTGCTCGCTATTTCACCGATACGCCCGAGCAGCATCCGCGTGCCAACGGTGCGGAACGCGCCCTGATCGCCACCGGACAGCGGCGCGAAGGCCGTGACGATGCCGCGTTGCCATGGTGGCGCTTCTTTACCAACCGCACGCTGGTGTGCAACGCGCTGGGTTACTTCAGCTTCCTGTACATCACCTTCACGCTAGTGACCTGGCTGCCAAAATACCTGCAGGACACCTTCCATTACGATTTGCACTCGCTTTGGTATGTGGCGATGATTCCGTGGAGTGGCGCCTGCCTGACCGTGCTGCTCGGCGGCCGCATTGCCGATCGCCTCTTGGCGCGCTACGGTAATTTGCGCCTGGCACGCAACGTCTTTGCCGCCGTGACGCTGTGCGCGACGGCCTGCTGCTTTATGGCCATTCCGTGGATGGGATCGGCGGCGGGGATTATCGCGTTAATGACGCTGGGCAATGCGCTAAACGCGCTGGTCAATAACGTGTATTGGTCTGTGGTGATCGATGTGACGCCGAAGGCCTCCGTGGGGGCTTTCAGCGGCATGACGCTGGCTATCGCGAACCTGGCCGCGATCATTTCCCCCATGCTCTGCGGCTGGCTGGCAGAATATTACGGCTATAACGCGATGTTCACCGTCACCGCCTGTATTGCGCTGGGCAGTATGGTCGCGATGACCCTGTTACAGCCAGAGAAACCGCTGCAGGCCGAACACGCTGCGGTCGCCGCGCGCCCGGCGCTATAAATTACACCGCGTGCCGCTGGCAGAACGCGGCGATATCCGGCGATTGAAAATCCGCCAGATGCGCCATCAGTTTCTCCAGCGGCCAGTTCCACCACGCAATGGCCTGTAGCTGGGCCGCAATCTCCGGGGCAAAACGCGGGCGAATCACTCTGGCAGGCACCCCGCCCACCAGCGTGTAAGGCGCCACATCTCGTGTCACCACCGCGCCGGCTGCCAACACTGCACCGTCGCCGACGCGCACGCCAGGCAGCACAATCACGCCGTGTCCTATCCACACATCGTTGCCAATGATCACGCGATCGGCCCGACGCTGGGCAAAGAAGCCGCTATCGCGCTGCGCCTGCGCATCGTAATACTCAGGACAATAGGTGAATCGATGCTGTGCGGGGCGATCCATCGGGTGATTGGGCGCGCCAATGCGGACGTAGTTGGCCATCGCCGTGAAGCGGCCAATGTGCGCATCGGCAATGCAGCAGTGTTCACCGAGATAGGAAAAATCACCCACCTCACTGTACTCAAGGTAACTGTGCGCGAGGATTTCACACTGTGCGCCGATGCGGGTATCGCGCATCCGCACGCTGGCATCAATCACGGTATGCTGCAATTTTGCAGCCTGTACAGCAGCAAGGGCCATAGGGTGCTCCATGTCGATCCAATCTGGACCACAGCGTCTGTCTGACATTACCCCGTGAAGATATCCCTTAGAGATGACAGAAAGATAACGGTACAACGCGGCAGCGCGCCCTTCGCAAACCAGGGCGCGTTAAGGGCGGGGTTGCAGCGCCCCCGCACGCCAGAGATTACGTGCCCTATGCCACCGCTAGCGTCCGTGACGTAAACGCCGTCACGGACGGTGTCGCTTAGTGAGCGATATCGGCGAGGAGGATCTGCCGGTGCGCCGCGTCAACGCGCTGGCCGTGGATATAGAGCGCACGCTGTTCTGCCGCGGGCAGCGTGATATCCAGCGTTTGCCAGGCAGGTTGGTAGTCCCCTTCACGCCGAAAACTTAAGTGAATGGCCTCTGCGTCACAGCGCATCTCCCAGCGCAACCACAGCGCGTGGCCCTGCTGATAGCCCCAGGATTCGCCATCGTCTTCGAATAGCTCACCCTCGCTTGCGCCGTTGCCCGGCAGCGGGTAGAGCTGCAGGGTACGGCGATTGTCCGCTGCGGCGTCCACGTGCCGCAGGCGGTGGCTCAACGGCAGTCCGGCTCCGGCGCGTACCAGCATCGGCTGCGATTCCAGCGGCGCAGGCAGCGTGATCCACTGTCCGCCGCTGTACCACTGCTGCGTGGCGAAGTCATACCAGCCCGCAAGATTGTCCGGCAGCCATAAGCGACGCGTTCGCTGACCCGGCTCAACCACGCTGGCCACCAGCAGATCGCGCCCCAGCATGAACTCGTCGCACGCCTCAAAGGTCTGCGCATCGTGCTCGTGATCGAGGAAGGTAGGTCGCAGCATGGGTTCATCCTGCGCATGGGCCTGCCACAGCAGCGTATAAAGGTACGGCAACAGCCGATAGCGCAGCTCAATGGCCGCGCGAATGGCTGGCGTCACCGCCGGATACATCCACGGCTCATTCACCGTGCGATCGTCATTCCATGAATGAATGGTAAAGCGCGGATGCATCACACCGTTTTGCACCCAGCGCACAAAGAGTTCGGCGTCCGGCTTATCTCCAGAGAAACCGCCGACGTCATGCCCAACGTTATAGAGGCCGGAGAGACTCATGCCCAGCCCCATGCGGATGTTGTAGCGCAGCGAGGTCCAGTTGGTGCGGTTATCACCGCTCCAGGTTTGCACGTAGCGCTGCATGCCAGCGCAGCCAGAGCGAGAAATCAGAAACGGACGCTTGTGCGGCGCGAAGCGCTGCTGCGCTTCCATGGAGGCGCGCATCATCAACAGCGGCATCACCGGACGAATGTGTTTAATGGCGATCGGCGAACCGAAGCCGTGGCAGCGCGCTTCGCCGTCCCACACTTCGTATTCGTTGTTGTCGTTCCAGGTGCTGTCGATGCCCTTCTCCAGCAGCTGCCGGGTCACGTTGTCCTGCCACCAGGCAATGGCATCAGGATGGGTGAAATCAAGGTGTGAACCTTCATCATCCCAAAACACCGAGCGTTCAGGCGCATCGCGCTCTGAATCACGCACGAACAGGCCCTGCGCCGCCACCTCACGGTAGCGCGGATGATCTTGCAGCAGGCACGGTTTGATGTTCGCCGCCAGGCGCAGCCCCGCCTCGTGAAACGCCTGACTCATGGCCTCCGGCTCAGGCACTTTGTCGTGGTTCCAATGAAACACGTAGCGTTTGTCGTTGATCGAGGTATAACCCGATGAGAGCTGGAAGGAGTCGCAGGGGATCTGATGCGCCTCGCACAGACGAATGAAGTGCATGAGTTGCTGCTGCGCATCGGGTGCATCGGTGTAATGCATGGTTGACCCGCTGTATCCCAGGCTCCATTTAGGCCCAAACAGCGTTTTTCCCGTCAAACGTACAAAAGCTTTGGTGACGTCCAGCACCTTTTCCCCGACAAACAGATAGTAATCAATGTCCCCGCTTTCGGCCTGCCAACGCCGATAGGGCTGATGGTAATTATCCAGTTCATTGCCGAGATCGAACCAGCTGCTGCTGAGGTTATCGTAAAACAGGCCAAAGCTGATGTCGCTGCGGCGCGTGAGGGTGAACGGCACGTGCTTGTAAAGCGGATCGGTGGAGGACGCGTCATAGCCCATGGCATCGAGATTGCGCATTTCATAACGGCGGCCATTGCGCTGTAAGTCGCCCGTCTTTTCGCCCAGACCGAAATAGCGGTCGTCTGGCCCGCGCTGCTGATAGTGCGCCACGCCGTCGCCGTGCGCATTGAGCTGATAAGCGCTGGTGGGGCGATCGCGCGCCAGCAGCTGCCAGTGGCCTTCACGGTCGCGGTAGTGCCACTCCAGCGCCAGCGGACGCTGCACGACCACGCGCAATACGTCCGTGCTGAGGGTCAGGCGGTCGTCCTGCTCCTCCAGCGTAAAGGCCGGCAGCGTGAAGCCCGCCAGGCTCTCACGTGGACGCCCTTCCCAGGGCACATCGCTTTCAGGCGCAATACTCCAGGTGCGATCAAGGCTAAATGCCCCTTCTCGTTTCACCGCGACGCGGAACAGTCCCGCCTCCAGCACGTAAATACACAGGGTGTGCTTATCATCTACGGTAAGCGCAACATGATGGCTGTCGGCATGCGTAACACACCAATTTTTCAACGTTTTCATCGTTACCTACTTAATTCAGTCGCTGCGCGCGACGTTCAGCAATAAAAGCGATCAGGAAGAGTGCGCCAATCAGGTCAAAGAACCCCATGGCGACAAACAGCGGGTTAAAGCCAATTTTGTCGGCGGTGACGCCGATCACCAGCGAGAAGAGAAAGCTGGAGATCCAGGCAAACGAGCCGCGCATTCCATTGACCGTGGCCATCTGGCCTTTGTCGAATTTCTCCACCACCAGCGCGCTTAACATGCAGGAGATAATCTGGTGGCCAAAGCCGCCGATGGAGATCAGCGCAATGGCGACATACGGGCTTTTGGTCATGGCCACCAGCGCCAGCGACAGCATCAAAAACGCGCCGGTCACGGAGCTGGCGACCACGGAATTCACCTGCGTAAAGCCAAACATTCGGGTATAGACCCGCGTCAAATAGCCGCTCGCGGCACTGCCCAGGTCGGCCGCGAGGAAAGGCAACCAGGCAAACATCGCGATCTGTTTAAGATCCATGCCCAAATCTTTCGCCAGATAAAGCGGCACCCAGAAGCTCAGCACGCCCCACGCCGGTTCCGCCATAAACGCCGGGATGGCAATGCCATAAAAGCGTTTGTTTTTTGACACGGTTTTTAGCGCGGTAAAGAACGGTAACTTCACGGCAGGCGGCTCATTGTCCTGACGAATGAAGGCCAGCTCATCCTGACTCAAATTGCCGTGACGCTCGGGGTCGCGGTAGAACAGCCACCACAGCACCACCCACGCCAGCGCGAGGCCACCGCTAAACAGAAAAGCACCTTGCCAGCCAAAGGAGGCGTGAGCAAAGTAGATAATGGGCGGTGCCAGCATGGCGCCAATAGAGAAGCCGACGCCAGCCCAGCCTGCGGCAATGGGACGCTCCTTGCGCGGAAACCACTCACCAATCACTTTGGCGTTGGCTGGCGTGGCCGCCGCCTCGGCGCCTCCCATCACAAAGCGCAGTATCGCCAGATGCAACCAGCTGGCCGCACCGGCGTGCATCAGACAGGCCAGCGCCCAGATAGCGGCGCAAATAAAGAAGCCAAGCTTCAGGCCAATCACGTCAATCAGCCAACCGCAGATGGGCTGGAAGAAGGTGTAGGCCAGCTGAAAGGCCCCCACAATCCAGGAGTATTGTTCGGTGGTGATGCCGAGGCTGGTCTTCAGCTCCGGCGCTAAAATGCCCAGCGAGTTACGCGTGATGTAGTTAACCGTCACGCCGGCTAAAAACAGCACGAGCACCCACCAGCGCAGGTTACGTATGGCGCGTCGTGTACCGACGGCGGTGATCCCCGGATCTAAACTGCGGTTCATTGGATTCTCCCTTTTTATTGACCGTGTGCGTTTCACACGCTCGCCGGCGCTTTGGTTGACCAATTTCGATTGGTGCCGTCGAGCGTCTCACGGCGCTTGTCTGGTGTCGTCAGGATGCGATGCTGTTGGCTGTCACCTCTCCTCCGACCGGAGTGAAACACAGATAAAACAAGGGGTCGTCATGCGATGATGGCTTTTGTGATCTGGTTAACCAAAATGGTCGACTTGGTTGACATTCACCGCTAAAGCGCAGAACGTGAGCCATCACCGTCCTGTTACGCTGTTTTTTTGGTGTGACACGCAAAATGAATAGTCAACCAATTTAATGTCGTGTTAAGGCATCGCTCAACACGACAGGAGGAATCAACATGCAGCAAACCTGGCGCTGGTACGGCCCAAACGACCCTGTTTCACTTGCTGATGCGCGCCAGGCTGGTGCGACCGGCATCGTGACCGCGCTACACCACATCCCTAACGGCGAAGTGTGGCCCGTGACGGAAATCATGACGCGTAAGGCGGAGATTGAAGCGGCCGGATTGGTATGGGCAGTGGTAGAAAGCGTGCCTATCCACGAGGAGATCAAGACCGGCAGCGGGGATGCGAAGCAATGGATTGCCAACTACCAGCAGTCGCTGCGTAACCTGGCGCAGTGCGGCATTCGCACCGTGTGCTACAACTTCATGCCGATTCTCGACTGGACGCGCACCGACTTAGCCTATGCCCTGCCCAATGGCGCCAAGGCACTGCGCTTCGACCACATTGAATTTGCCGTGTTTGAGCTGCATATTTTGCAGCGCCCCGGCGCGGAGCAGGATTACACTGCCGCTGAAATCGACGAAGCCGCAGCGCGTTTCACCAGCATGAGCGATGCGCATAAACAGCAGCTGACGCGCAATATCATCGCCGGTTTGCCCGGTGCTGAAGAGGGATATACGCTGGACCAGTTCCGCGCCCAGCTGGCGCGTTACGACGGCATCGATAAAGCCCGGCTGCGTGAAAACTTTGCCACCTTCCTGCGCGCTATCGTGCCGGTCGCTGAAGAGGTGGGCGTGCGCATGGCGGTGCATCCAGACGATCCGCCGCGGCCTATCCTGGGTTTACCGCGCATTGTTTCCACCGCAGACGACTTACAGTGGATGATCGATACCGTCAGCAGCCCGGCGAATGGCTTCACGCTGTGCACCGGCTCTTATGGCGTACTGCCGGAAAACGATCTGCCAGGCATGATCCGCCGCTTTGGTCCGCGTATCTATTTTCTCCATCTGCGAGCGACTCAGCGTGAGGCGAATCCAAAAACGTTTCACGAAGCGGCCCACCTTGAGGGCGACGTGGACATGTTTGCGGTGATCAAAGCCATTGCGGAAGAGGAGCGGCGCCGCAACGCGGCGATCCCCATGCGTCCAGACCACGGCCATCAGATGCTCGACGACCTGCATAAGCAAACCAACCCAGGTTACTCGGCGATTGGCCGACTCAAAGGCCTGGCGGAAATCCGCGGCGTTGAACTGGCTATCCACCGCGCCTTTTTCTGAATTCAAGCGTGCCGAAACGGAGTCACTATGGAACTTAACCTTGCCCATCCCGATGCCGCACTCACGGTGCCCCGCCCTGCCTGGCATCGCACGCGCCTGGTGCCGCGGATTGTACACATTGGCTGTGGCGCATTTCATCGCGCGCATCAGGCGGTGTATCTGCACCGGCTGCTGGCGAGCAGCGACTGTGACTGGGGCATCTGCGCAGTGAATTTGATGTCCGAGAGCGGTAAACGGCTGGTTGAACAGCTGCGCGAGCAGGCGATGCTTTATAGCGTGACGGAAAGCGGCGAGAGCGGGCAGACACAAACGGTCATTGGCGCGATTAAAGAAGCGCTGCATCCGGCCCTGGACGGCGTTGACGCGATTTTGCACGCGCTGGCCCGCCCGGAAACGGCGATCGTGTCCTTAACCGTCACCGAAAAAGGCTACTGCGTGAATCCCGCCAGCGGCAAACTCGACGGCCATCACCCGCTGATCCAGCACGATCTCAGCGATCCCGGCACACCAAAGTCTGCCGTGGGCTTTATTGTTGAAGCGCTGCGCCTGCGCCGCGATGCGGGGCTGCCGGGCTTTACTGTGCTGTCATGTGATAACCTGCGCGAAAATGGCCATGTGGCGCGAGCCGCCGTGGTGGGGCTGGCGCAGCTGCGCGACCCGGCGCTGGCGGCATGGATTGAAGCGCAGGTGACTTTTCCCTGCACCATGGTGGACCGCATTGTTCCCGCTGTGACCGAAGAGACGCAGCAAGAGATCGCCGCCCTGCTTGGCGTTAACGATCCTTGTGGCGTGCTCTGTGAGCCATTTAGTCAGTGGGTCATTGAAGATAATTTTGTTAACGGACGCCCGGCGTGGGATCGCGTCGGGGCACAATTGGTCGCCGATGTGGCGCCGTTTGAATTGATGAAGCTGCGCATGCTCAATGGCAGCCACTCGTTCCTCGCCTGGCTGGGCTTTCTCGCCGGCTATTCCACGGTAGCGGAAACCATGCAGCAGCCAGCCTGGCGACGGGCAGTGCGCGCGCTGATGCTGAATGAACAGCGTCCTACACTGCGAATGCCTGACGATATCGATCTTGATGCCTATGCCGAGGCCTTACTGTCGCGCTTCAGCAATCCCTCGCTGCGTCATCGCACGGCGCAAATCGCCTCTGACGGCAGCCAGAAGCTGCCGCAGCGGATGCTGGACAGCGTGCGCTACCACTTACAGCACGGCGGTGACTACCGCTGTCTGGCCTTGGGTGTCGCGGGCTGGATGCGCTATGTGTTGGGCGAAGATGAGCGCGGTGAACCTTATGAAGTGGTGGACCCGCTTTATGTCACAGTACAGCAGATCAATCAGCAGCACCCCGATGGACGTGACAGGGTCACGGCACTGTTAGGCCTGCGTGCGATCTTTTCCGATGATCTTCCCGCGCATGCAGCGTTTGTTGAGACGCTACAGAACGCCTATGCCGCTTTATGTCAGCACGGTGCGCAGGCCGCCGTCGCCGCCCTCTTCCCGGAGGACCAATGAAACCCTTTATGGATGACGATTTTCTGTTGCAGAGCCCGATTGCCAGCCGCCTGTACCATGATTACGCGGCCGCGATGCCGATTTACGACTATCACTGCCACCTCAATCCACAGGATATTGCGGACGATCGGCAGTTTGCCAACCTGAGCCAGATTTGGCTTGAAGGCGATCACTATAAGTGGCGTGCGATGCGCGCGGCGGGCGTGGAGGAATCCCTGATCACGGGCAACACGCGCAGCGATTACGACAAATACCTGGCCTGGGCGCATACGGTGCCCAAAACGTTGGGGAATCCGCTGTATCACTGGACGCATCTGGAGCTGCGCCGCCCGTTTGGCCTCAGCAACACGCTGTTGGGTCCAGAAACCGCAGAGACTATTTGGCACGCCTGCGCTGAGCAGCTGGCAACGCCCGCCTTTTCAGCGCGCGGCATTATGCGCCAAATGAACGTCCGCATGGTAGGCACCACCGACGATCCTCTCGACAGCTTGCAGCACCATCGGGCGATTGCGGCTGACCGCGCGTTTGATATTGAGGTCGCACCCAGCTGGCGACCCGACAAAGCCTTTAAGATTGAGCTTGAGGGATTCGTTGACTATCTCACGCAGCTGGAAGCGGTAGCCGATATCGCCATCGACGGCATCGCGTCCCTGCGCGCGGCGCTGTTGCGTCGGCTGGACCACTTTGCTGCCCACGGCTGTCGCGCGTCCGATCACGGCATTGAAACGCCGCGTTTCGCGCCTGTGCCGGATGACCGCGAGCTGGACGCGATTCTCACGAAACGGCGGCGCGGTGAGGTGCTCACAGAGGAGGAGATCGCCCAGTTCAGTACCGCCCTACTGGTATGGATGGGCGGTGAATACGCCCGCCGTGGCTGGGTGATGCAGCTGCACATCGGTGCGATCCGCAATAACAACAGCCGCATGTATCGGCTGCTGGGACCGGATAGCGGTTTTGATTCTATTGGCGATGATCCGGTGGCGCGGCCGCTGTCGCGGCTGCTCGACGCGATGGACAGCAACAATCAACTGCCTAAAACCATTCTTTACTGCCTGAATCCGCGCGACAACGAAGTGCTGGCCACGCTGGCAGGCAATTTCCAGGGCGGCGGTATCGCCGGAAAAGTGCAGTTTGGTTCGGGCTGGTGGTTCAACGATCAGCGTGACGGTATGTTGCGACAGCTAGAGCAGCTGGCGCAAATGGGTCTGCTGAGCCAGTTTGTTGGGATGCTAACCGATTCGCGCAGTTTCCTCTCGTATACGCGGCATGAATATTTCCGGCGCATCTTGTGCAATCGCCTTGGCGAGTGGGTGCTGCAGGGCCTGGTGCCGCATGATGAAGCGATGCTGGGCGAGTTGGTCAAAGCGGTCTGTTTCACCAACGCCCAGCGCTACTTTACCCAGAAGGCGGCTTGAACACCGCGCCCTGTGCTATAGTGCCGGGCGCATCAATCCGTCCCATGACTTCTTTAATCAGCAGATTACGCCTTATGAAAACACCGGTTTCGCCGCAGCGCCCTTATCAGGAAGTGGGAGAAATGCTGCGCAACATGATTACGCAAAAGCAGGTTGCCGTGGGTGAACGGTTGCCGCCCGAGCGCGAACTGGCGCAGCAGCTGAACGTGACGCGCACGCTGGTGCGCGAGGCGCTGATCATGCTGGAGCTGGAGGGCTTGATAGAGGTGCGGCGCGGTGCGGGCATTTACGTGATCAACGACGCGCCAGTGGCACGCGCCGCAATCCCTAGCGCCAGCAACGATGCCGGCCCGTTTGAAATGCTGCAGGCGCGACAGCTGCTGGAAAGTAACATCGCTGAGTTTGCGGCGCTGCAGGCAACGCGCGACGACATCGTTAAAATGCGGCAGGCGCTGGCGCTGGAAGAGCGCGAGCTGGCGCAGGCCACCGTGGACCAAAGTGAGGATGGCGATCGCAACTTTCATTTAGCGATTGCCGAAGCCACGCACAATAGCATGCTGGTGGAGCTGTTTAAGCAATCCTGGCAGTGGCGCGAAGATAATGTCATGTGGAGCCAGCTGCACCGCCATCTGGTGGATAGCGATTACCGCAAACAGTGGCTTGAGGATCACAAAAAGATTTTGGCCGCCTTGATCAAAAAAGATGCGCGAGCGGCAAAGCAGGCCATGTGGCAGCACCTGGAGAATGTTAAACAGCGCCTGCTGGAGTTTTCCGACGTGGATGATATCGACTTTGACGGCTATCTGTTCGATTCCTGGCCGCTGCACTCGTCGCTGACGCCCGATCGCTAAGCGGCACAACGTTAAAACCGTCACGCGAAAAAAGGCGGAGGGGTGAGCTCCGCCTTGTTTCAAGTTCCGGTCAGTGCGCCTGACCGGTCAGTTGCAAAAGGGCAACGATGATTTGCAGGATCACCCGGATCAGATCCAGGATTAACCGAACAAGTTCCATCACTTTCCTTCTCCTCTGACAGGAGCGCGCCTTTCAGCTACCGGGGCTTTGACTCCACCCGCCGACGGCCTGAGCACATCTGTGAGGAGTGCTGAGCGGCTCTCATGGTAAAAGCCACAGGCCAGCACCACCTGAAACCTGCCGGGATTTACTATCCGCGCCCCTGGGAGTCATCAGAAAACCAATGAGGTCGCGCTCATCACTCAACACATGTATAAACATACAGTATTTTAGCGAAACTTGAAATATTTCCCGTCACATTTTATGATTTGCCCTGTGAGGAGTGCTGAGCACCCGTTCGCCGTCCGGTTACCAGCCGCAACGCGAACAAAAAAATAAGGATTTGGCTTTAGGGGCCAAATCCTTTTTTTATGCCTGCTGTGGGCTACTGCGCAGCGCTAATGCGCCAAATGGCGTTCCCCGCGTCATCGGCGATCAGCACACCTCCCTGTTGATCCGCGGCTAACCCCACCGGCAGACCGCGCACCTGTTTGCCATCGTCCGTCAGGAAACCGGTCACCACCGGCTGCGGTTCCCCCACGGGCTTGCCGTTTTCAAATTTCACCCACACCACCTGATAGCCATTAAGCGGCGTGCGGTTCCAGCTGCCGTGCTCGCTAATAAAGGCGCCGCCGCGATACTGCGGCATATTCTCCGCGCCGTAAAATAGCAGCCCCAGCGGCGCAACGTGTGAACTGAGCGCGTAATCGGGCTTGATGGCTTTCTCCACCAGATCGGGCCGTGGCGGCTGCGCCCGCACGTCAACGTGCTGACCAAAATAGCTATAGGGCCAGCCATAAAAACCTTTATCTTGCACCGACGTCATATAGTCCGGCACCAGATCGGAGCCGATCTCATCGCGTTCGTTGACCACTGCCCACAGCTTGCCGCTCTGCGGTTCCCACTGCAGCCCCGTTGGATTACGGATGCCGCTGGCAAAAATTCGGCTTGCGCCGCTTGCCGCATCCACCTCTAGCACCGCCGCGCGGCGATACTCTTCACCCAGGCCATTTTCCCCGACGTTGCTGTTCGATCCGACGCCGACATAAAGTTTGCTGCCGTCCGGACTTGCCAGCAGCGATTTGGTCCAGTGGTGATTGATAGGCCCGCCAGGCAGTTCGGTGACGAGTTCTGGCGGGGTGCGAATTTCCGTCTGCCCGGTTTCATAGGGGAATTTTACAAGGCTATCGGCATTGGCTACGTAGAGCGTGTTGCCCACCAGCTGCATGCCAAACGGCGACGTTAAGTGCTCAATAAAGCGATGCTGCTCCCATTTGCCATTCACATTGCGCAGCAGCGTGATACGGTTGCCGCCCTCGCCGCCCTTGCCTGAGGCCTTCTGCACGATCCCCATGATCAGCTGTTTGGGGGCGGTGATGGGTTTGGGCTGCCCGTTTGACTCGGCAACCAATACATCATTGTTCGGCAGCACCAGCACCTGACGCGGATGCTGTAACTGGTCGGCAATTTTTTCAATCTTCAATCCCTGCGCCACCTTCGGCATCTCTCCCGCTTTCCACGCGACGCCTTCCGGCACCTGCATCGGCGGCATCAGAAAGTTCTGCGCCTGCGGCAATTCCGGATTGGGACCCATCTGTTTTTGCGGATCGAGCCTGGCGCCGTCATCACAGCCGCTGAGCAGCACCGCCAGGGCGATTACACTGAGCATCGGTTTCATGGCTGACCTCCCAGCACACGCGGCGCGCGCAGCGTTTGTAGCAGATTGGCCAGCAGCATCAGCGCCACCACCAGCGTGGAGAGCGTGACGCCAAGCGGCACCACGGCATAGGCGTCGCGGCTGTGAATAAACGCATTCACAATCGCCAGCACAATGGCGGCCAGCGTCAGCCAGAAGTGCGTCTTTTCTCCCGCTGTCGCGCCGCGAAATAGGTAAATCAGGCTGAAAAGTCGAGGCAGAATAGCCAGCACCAGTCCAAAGGCAATAAGCCAGCTCGCGGATTTGGTCCACATAATCACAAAGGTTTGCAGATAAATGATGTCAAACAGCCAGGCAGCAAAGAAAAAGCCCAGCGGCAGCGGCTCCAGCAGCGTGTAAATCGCCACGCCGAGTCGCGATCGTCCCGAGGTATACAGCATGTTACTCTCCCTATTCCTGTTTATTATCCGACGGTCGCCGCGCAGCGCGACACCGCCTGTAAAAGATTAGTAGAGATAAAGCATGCCGCGGTGATGAATCGCGAAAAGCTAAGGGGCGGACTGGCATTGCGCCAGTTCGCGCGCATCGTGGCTGCAAAACAGTTGGATCGTGCTGGCATGCTCTAAAGAGAGCGCGCGCAGCCGCTGTTGATTATGTCGCCAGGCGGCCACGTCGCTGCACATGAGACGCTGATAGGCGCGCAGGCCGGGTGTGCAGTGGCGTTCGGTATGGCGCATTTCATCGCGATAAAACCAGGCATCTCCGCCGTGCAGCAGCCAGCCGCCCGCATGGCGGATCGCCACTCCGCTGTGGCCCGGCGTGTGTCCCGGCAGCGGCACAAATAAGATGTCATCGTTAAAATCATCCAGCGCGCGCACGGCATCAAACCCGAACCACCGCTCTCCCTGGCTGGGATAGCCGCGCCAGCCGTCATGCGTGCGCCACTGCTGCGGCCGGTAGCGCTGTCGATTAAGCCAGGTGGCGTTGCGCTGGCTCATGTAATCCAGTTCATGCTGCAAAAGGTGGATTTTCGCTGACGGAAAATCACTGATGCCGCCTGCGTGATCGAAGTCGAGGTGGGTCAAAATAATATGGCGCACATCCGCCGCGCGAAAGCCCAATAATTCAATTTGCGTTTTTGCGCATAAGGACTCGCGGTAGCGAATATTATTTAGCGCACGGAAAAAGCCGGAGAGTCGCTGGGCGGGATGCGCAACATCCTCACGGCCGAAACCGGTATCCACTAATACCAGTCCCTGCCTTTCGGTTTCGAGTAATAAGCAGTGACACACCAGATGGGCGAAAAGCCCGCGGCTAACGCCATCAAACAGCGCACCGCCAACGGGACACATGCATCCGCAGTTAAGATGATGAATACGCACAGGCCGCTCCTAAAAAAAAGCGCAGAAAACTCTGCGCGAGAAAGAAATAAACGAAGCAAGAGATAACAGGCGTTGATGTATATATGGAAGAGGATGGTGCATTTTGCAAACGCAGCGAGATCGGCAATCCACGCTTTTTTTAAGCATAAAAGCCGCTGCGTTTCGATACCTTACGCGCGAAGATTCTCTGCCTGCGGGAGTGCGTTAGCCCGAACGTGACAGGCGCGATGGCAAGGCCGACGCTGCAAGCTGACCGTGCAACCAGCGACAAGCGGCGTCAACATCCAGCGCGCCTGCCGCCAGCGACAGCACCGGCCCCAGCGCCATCGGACGCGCCGTCTCCGCCAGCTTATGCAGTTCTGGCAGGTATTCCGCACCGGGATGACCAGGCAGGCGCTGCGTGAGACGCGCCTGGTAGCGTGCCACCGCGTCATCCGGCGAGATCGCCAACCACAGCTCCAGCACGCGCGTGACGCCAGCCTGCTCGAGCCCTTCCTGCAGCACCGAAACTGGCTGAAATCCGAACCAGGCGTCAATCAGCCAAGTGCACTCGGCTGGCGCCTGACCCACCACGTTCCACATCGCCTGATAGGCCGCACAGCCTAGCTGGCGGTTACGCTGGCGATCCACCGGCGCAAAATAGCGCATAAACGGCTCTTTAAGGCTATCCAGCGTCAGCACGGGAAAACCCAACTGCTGCGCCAGCGCGCGGGTCAACGTGCTTTTTCCCGACGCCGGGATACCGTTCACCAGCACCACCGTTTTCTGTTTGCAGGACATATTCATAGAATATCGATGACCTCCGCTGCACTGCTGGCGTGACGCAGGCGCACCAGCGTTTGCTCATCGTCCAATAACGTGACGATGGCGCGGATCCCCTCTTCAATGTGGGCATTACTGTCGCGCGCGCCGAACAGGATCACAATGTCCGCTTTTTCACTGCCCTGAAAGGAGATGGGATGCGTCAGCACCACCAGACTAAAACAGTCTTTCAGCACCCCGCTCTCCGGCCGAGCGTGCGGAATAGCGATCCCTTCGTCAAACACGTAATACGCGCCGTGGGTTAAGGTATTGGCGATCACGGCCTCGGGATACGACGGCTGGAGGTAGCCGCCTTTCACCAAAGGGCTGGCGGCCAGGGCGATCGCTTCCCGCCAGTCGCTGGTGGTAATGCCCACCTGAATGGCGTCCGCCTCCTGAAGCAACTGTTTTATGCTCATCCCGCCTCCTGGATTGAGCTGCGAATGGTGTTGCGCAGCGCATCAATCTTCACGAATAACGCGTCGATTTCCGGACGAAACCGCGCGCTTTTCGCATACAGCGGCAGCGCGCGGTTATAGGCGAGCATCAGCTGTTTTTGCGTTTCTGTCTCGCGCGGTGCGCTGGCCAACCGCTGCTCCAGCTGGTGGATCTCAGCGCTGAGGCTTTCGGCTTGCTGCTCAATGTCCTGATTTTGCGGGCGCGCTGCGTCGGCGCCCTTTTTAAATAATCCAAACATAGCGTCTCCTGCCTGACGTGAAAGGGACATGGTGAATGCGCTGGCCTAGCGGAACAGCGACATTTTCTCCACTAAAACATGCGTCACGGCATCGTTGGCCGGCACCAGAAAATTCCGCACGCTGTCGTTGACCTTGCCCTTTTCAAAGGTTTGTTTGCAGTTGGCGACCCACTGCACGTTCATTTCGGTGCCCACGTTGACCTTTTCGATACCGCTTTGCACCGCCAAACGCATATCTTCGTCGCTGACGCCGGTCCCCCCGTGCAGCACCAGCGGCGTGTGTGTGGCGGCAGTGATGTCAGCCAGCCGCTGGTGCTGGATCTGCGCTTTGCCGGTATAGAGGCCGTGCACGGTACCGATGGAGATGGCCAGCATATCCACGCCGGTTTCCTGCACAAACCGCCGGGCGTCATCCACCGTGGTAAACGCGGTTTCGCTCATGGCGACGCACTTGCCATCTTCTGACCCGCCAATGGCGCCCAGCTCAGCCTCAACCGAAACATTCGCCGGACGTGCCATGTCGATCACCCGCCGCGTGTTAGCAATATTCTCATCAATCGGCAGATGCGAGCCGTCGTACATTACCGAGCTAAAGCCCGCGTCGATGGCCGTTTGAATCGCCGGTAAATCCGAGCAGTGGTCGAGGTGCAAGCAGGCGGGCACATCGCGGCTTTCTGACAGCGAGCGAATGGCATCCACCAGCAGTTTATGGCCGAGGTATTTTGCGGTGCCGGTTGAAATCTGAATCATTAACGGGCTGTGGGTTTTTTCCGCCGCGCTGAAAAAGGCGGGCAGCATCTCCAGACAGTGCAGATTGAAGGAGCCCAGCGCTTTGAAATCTCGCTGTTTAGCCACCTGTAACAGCTCGGTGAAGTTATACAGTTTCATGCGGTTTTTCCTCGTGGGAGTGAGTGGATTTTCCGTTAACAAACCAGGCAATGACGGTAATGAACAGGACAAACAGCGCGACAAACAGCCAGTTATTTTGGAAAGCGTGTCCCAGCACCAGTCCGGTGCTAATGACGTCAGAATCGCTGAAGGTCACACCGGTGAAGCCATAGCTCTCCAGCATCGGTACCAAAATGGCCGGCAGGAAGGTGATAAACAGGCCGTGCACGAAACCGCCAATCATCGCGCCGCGTCGACCGCCCAACGCGTTGCCAAACACGCCGGCGGTGCCGCCTGCAAAGAAGTTGGTGAGCAGGCCGGGCAGGATCATCGCCAGCCCGAACATTGGGAACACCAGCATGCCGACCACCGATCCCAACGTGGTGGCGAGGAAGCCGACGATCACCGCGTTGGGCGCGTACGGGAACATTACCGGGCAATCCAGCGCGGGCTTGGCGTCCGGCACCAGGCGCATGGCAATGCCGCGAAACGCCGGGACCAGCTCATTCAGCAGTAACCGCACGCCGCTGTAGAGCACAAATACCCCGGCGACAAACTGAATGGATTGCATAAAGGCGTACATCAGGTAGTTCATGCCGTTGCTGTACTGCGCAATAAACGACGGGCCGGCCGCCAGCGCCGGGATCAGGTACATCGGCACCATGACTACCGCCATCGACAGATAGGTGTCCTGCAGAAACTTGAAGTTATCGGGAAGCTTGAGATCCTCAGTGGAGCGCGATCCTTTACCCACTACTTTCGCCACCGCCGCCGTTAGCAGATAGCCGATGGTGCAGAAGTGGCCGAGCGCCACATCGTCAGAGTCGGTAATGCGCCGCACCACCGGCTGTGCCAGCGCGGGCATGACCACCGCCATCACGCCGCCAAAAATGCCGCCGGTGAGAATCAGCGGCAGACCGGTGAGCCCGGCTTTGTAGCCAATGACCGCGCCAATCGTGGCCATCCACAGCAGCGCTTGTCCGGTGAGGAAGATGTATTTAAACGGCGTAATGCGGGCGATGATGATGTTCACCACAAAGATCACCAGCAGCGTCAGCGCCACTTCTGAACCCAGCTCGCGGTTCGCTAATCCGGCAATGGCGGCCACGTCGGTGATATAGCCCTGCATGCCAAAACCGTGGGTGAAGATGGTATTGAGGAAGGTCAAGGCACCCACAATAATGTTGATGCCGGCCATCATAATTAAAAAGCCCAGCAGCGTTTTAAAGGTGCCCTCCACCACTTTGCCCGGGGATTTTTTTTGCAGCACCAGACCAATAAGCGCGATAAATGCAATCAGTATGGAGGCCTGGCCCAGCAAATCTTTAATCAGGAAGTTCATTACACTATTCATGGCTGGCTGCCTTAATATTGTGCTCTTTCATAAATGCGACGATTTTCTCTTCGATTTCCGCTTTATCAGTAAGGCGATTAAGAATAATGACGCGTTTCATTTGTTCCGGGCTGGCATCAGCATTTAATACATCGGCAAATGCTTTTTGCGTGAGAATCATGTCAGACTTAAAGGCGTTGGCTTCAGAAATGGTGGTGTGATCAATATCCGCATCGATTTCAAGCTTTTTTAATACCGACTTCGCGCTCATTTCGATCGCAAAACTTGAACCTAAACCACAGCCACACACACATAATATTTTCAGCATGGTTATTTCCTCACAGGATATGCAATTGTTTAGCGAGTTTGTAATAGTGCCCTTCAACATCAACCAGGCGTTTTTTCATGCTTATTAAATCGATCGGTATCGGTCGATGATTGCTATTAATAATCACCGCCTTATTGCGCATTCCCGATTGAATACAGCGCGCGACTTCACTGGCCATAATGGTGCCCTGGTATATTTCCTCGCAGGTGGGATCGCCACTGCGTAACCCGTAACCGATAATGGTTTTGCGAATACGTACCCCAATCAGCGGCTCGAGCTGTTTGATCAGCGTATCTATTGCCCCCTGAAAGCCGGGAGAATATTCGCGCGTATAGCCCTCCGAGCACAGAATCACTACGCTGTTTTGTGCCGCCAGCCGTTGGGTGATGCGCTCTGCTAATAGCGCAGGCGCGATTTGACACTCCGGAATCAGCGCGAAGTCGGCGTTGGACTTAATCGCTGATTGCAGCGTTAATTCACCACAATAACCGCCGAGCAGTTCGACCATAAATACGCGGCCGGTCAAAGCCCGTCCGGTATTGCGTAATTTAGTGACCTCTTTTAATACCTGTTCACACGCGGTAGAAAAGCCGATGGTGTAATCGCTGCCGAAGACATCATTGTCGATTGTCATGCCCACGCCAAAACAGTTCACCCCGCATTCACTGAGCGCATGGAGAAATTGCAGCGAACCATCCCCGCCCGCCATAATTAATACATCGATGCGCAGCGACTTGAGCTGTTTGGCAATCACGTCATACTCCTGACGCATTAATTTCCGCGTGGTGCGCCCGGACTGCATAATCGGAATGGCGGTGATAGAAAAATCCACTAAATCGCGCGACGCTATTTCCTGGTGACGATTTTCCAGCAACCCGGGTATGCCGCCATTAAATAACACCATCTCTGCTTGCATCATGCGCGAGATTTGATAGATGAAATTATTAATACCGCTTACATCTCCGCCGCTGATCGCTATGCCAATTCTCATTGCCGCGCTCCCGTGAATTGCGTCTGAGGCACATTGTTCCGGGCTGAGGCTTTTGTATTTGCAAGTGAGATCACATATTCATTACGTATTACGCGGCAAGAACCGTTGACAAGGGGCGCCACGAGGCGTTTTTTGTGATTAACATCACGGAGAGAAGCGCGGGCGTGATAAATATTATCTTTTTATTTCAGCAGGTTGTAGCTTAGCCGCGCATTTAAATCACGCCGCTGTTTTGGTGAGCGTGGGATAATTTTGCTTTCGCTTTGATTTGTGACTGCACGCGCATTATTGGGGGAACGGAGGGCGCGGAATCTGGCCGCTCAGTCGGTGGGGCTGTCGTAGACGCGGGTCGCTTCCCGTGACGCTGGCTTACCCTGGACGGCTTCCGGAAGTGGCTGCCGCCCCGCTGCGGTATAGGCGCCAAAGGCCGAACGCTCGACCTTTGGCCTTCTCCACCCTGCGCCAGCCTAACGCGACGCGCAGATGCGCACGCTCAGCGGTCAGGCGTAGATTTAGGGGGCGTTGAGAAAATCAAGCACCGCCGCGTTAAGCGCCGCAGAACACTCCTCAGGGAGCCAGTGGCCACAGCCAGGTAACACTTTGCCTGTCACATTAGAAGCAAAGTGACGAATTTGTTGTGCCTGATACTCCCCCATGCCGCCATGGCCGCCGCCGCCAATGGCCAGAACCGGCACGTCGATGGGAGATTGCGACAGGCGTTTATTGTCCTCTACGCCCTGATTCAGCACGCGATAATATTCAAATGCGGCATGCAGGCTGTGGGGCTTAGCATAGGATCGTGCGTACATGCCCAGTAACTCATCGGTGAAAACGGCCTTATTAGTGGCGTGTTCTTTGATGAAATGGGCGAAAAAGGCCGACTCTCTTCCTTTAATCAGCGTTTCAGCCAGTTGGTTCTGCGCGGCAAAAAAGCTGAAGTGCCACACCAGTGATTCTCCCTGCGGGGTGAAGGCCGGAAAGGTATAAATGCTGTCATCGGGAATAGGCGCTTCCATCAGCACCACGCGACGCAACTGATCTTGATGCTTCACCAGCATCGGATAGGTATTCCAGTTGCCGATATCGTGGGAGACCACATCAAACGGTTTTCCCCCGCTGAATGTCACAGCCAATTTATACAGGATCGGCGCGACTTCTGTTGCGCGATAGGATCGCGGCACGCCAGACTCACCCAAGCCGGGTAGATCCGGAGCCACAACGGTGTGGTTTTTCGCGAGCTCAGGCAGCAACTGATGCCATTCATACCAGGTCTGCCCAAATCCGTGCACCAGATACACCAGCGGACCTTTGCCGCCTTTCACGTAATGCATGCGCACGCCGTCAATATCGCGGTATTCGCTGGTGAACCCCTGAGGCAGAGGGAACGCCTCGGCGTCAACGGCCGTGGCACTGGCGAGTAGCAGAATGAGAAGCTTGAACGCGGTAACGAGTCGATTAAACATATTTTTTCCTGTGCGTTATCTGTGGTTGGCGCGCGCGCCGGTTTTAAAGCCTTGATGTTTTGCCTGCCAGGCGATGTAAAACGCCATGAGCAGAAGCACGATCAGCACGGGCGGAAATGCCCCGGCGCCTGCGTGCTCAAGCAGAATTCCCCCCGTCACACCGCCAGCGGCGATGGCGCCGTTCCAGGCCACCACGTTCATGGAAAGCGCGATATCAGCGCCGGCACCTGCAGCATCGGCCAATGCGGTTTGCAGTAGCGTTGCCGCACCGCCAAACGTCAGCCCCCAGATCACCACGCCTGCGTACACCACGGCGGGCGTGTGTGCGTAAAAGAGGAAAGCGAGAGACACCAGCATGAAACCCACCAAGCTGATTAACACGCTAAGGCGCAGAGCGTGGTCGACGAGCCGCCCCGTCACGGCAATGGCCGCAAGGGCTGCAAGCCCAAACACCAGCAAGACGGTATCCGTTCGCCCCTCCAGCCCTGATAAGGTGAGAAACGGCGCGATATAGGTGTAAAGGATGTTGTGCGCCAGCATCCAGCCCATGACCACACCCAGAACGGGCCGCACGCCGGGTGTGGTGAACACCTGCGCAATCCCCCCGCTTTTTTGGCGCGGCTGGCCAGGATAATCCGGGACGTAGGCCAGCACCCACCCGATCAACACTACCGTCAGCGCAGAAATTGAGACGAACACCACGCGCCAGCCAAGCCATCCGCCTAACCACGTGCCAAGGGGTAGCCCAAGCGACAGCGCAATCGGGGTGCCAACCATCGCAATTGCCATGGCTTTGCCCTGTTGTGAAACCGCCACCATTCGACGCGCATAGCCAGCCAGCAGGCTCCAGGAAAGGCCAGCCGCAACGCCGGCGCAGAAACGCGCGATGAGGGTTAACCCGTAGTGACTCGACCACGCCGTTACCGAGTTGAAGATCAGAAAACCCACAATGGCGAGCAGCAATACCGTTCTGCGCCGCCAGCTTTGCGTGGCCAGCGTCAGCGGAATCGCGGCGATCAGCGAACCCAGCGCGTAGGCCGTCACCGTTTGTCCGGCAAGCGAAAGTGAAACCCCCAGCCCTTCTGCCATTGGGGGCAGCAGCCCCGCAGGCAACGTTTCCGTAATAATGCAAATGAAGCCCGTCATTGCCAGCGCCAGCAGGGCTGATACAGGCAGTACGTCTGGTTGCTCCACACGTGCCTCGCTTCTGCTCACGGCTCTTTTATTCTCCATAGGTTCCCCCACAATTATGTATCGACCGGTATATATATAAGCGTAGGCTGTTTGGGCATCGCATCACCCGAAGCGCTTGAGTCGCCCCACTTATGTATTGATTGGTAAACTAGTGAGACACGCAGGGTTTGTCAACTACATGTGTATCGTTTAGTATATTAGTCACAATGGGATGAGTGGAGATGACAGATGGCAACGATGGGACGCCCCAGAACGTTTAATCGGGACAATGCCGTTGAGCAAGCGATGCTGCTTTTTTGGCAGCATGGCTACGAGTCTACGTCGCTTGCCCAACTGAAAGCAGCCATGGGCAACGGTATTTCGTCACCCAGTTTTTATGCCGCGTTTGGCTCAAAAGAGGCGCTGTATCGCGAGTGTATACAGCGCTATTTGGCAACCTATGGCCAGGTAACGCACTTCTTGTGGGACAGCGCTCTCTCTCCACGCGAAGCCCTGGAAACCACGTTACGCCAGTCCGCCAAAATGCAGTGCGAGCCCGGCCATCCGGCAGGCTGCATGGTGTCGCTGGGCGTGATGAGCGCGACCTCCTCCGAGCACAAAGCCGTGGCAGAGCCGCTGATGCGCTCGCGCGAGCGAACGCGTGCGGGGGTCATCGCAACGATCCAACGTGGTATCGCGGCAGGCGAGCTGCGTGACGACGCAAACATCACTGCCCTCGCCGCCTTGTTTTGCGGTTTTCTCTTCGGTATTTCCATTCAGGCGCGTGACGGAGTCAGCATTGAGGAACTCCACAGCGCGATCGCGGAAATCATGCAGGTGTGGGACGGTTATCGCGTGATAGATGCGGCGTGAGCAGCAAGGCCGTTGAGCGCCACGAGGTAATTAAATACGCAGCGCAGCGCGTGCGATTGAATGCAAAACGCTGCGCGGAGTTTTCCTGCCGCGTGGCCTGCTACACGGAATCTCAATGCTAAAACATAAGGTCATTTTTGCCTGAAATTACCGCGATGCCGCTTGCAAAGACATCAAAGATAAGACGCCTACATCGCAATATTGATTGATATATTTATCCGTCATGTTGAATGTCCCTACTACGAACTTTGTCTCTGTCAGGGTGAATAATTGGATATTTAATATGCTACTGCCATCTTTGGCGTTTGACTTAAAAACAATCAGCCAAGCTTTGTTCCCATCGACAGTCACGGGTAACGCCTTGGGCTTTAGCGCTTTTACAAGATCCAACATTCCCTCTTTTACACTGTCAATATCAACAAGACCCGACGAGGCTTTTTCAGTTAACCCCAAAGAGACGGCACCATCATCGTTAGCATAAATATATTTAGGTTTATTTTTTAAAGATGGATATTTAATGTCCGCTAACACATCTGGCATTTTGGTGAAGTTCTCAGGGATTTTAATCGTCAGGTCCAGAGGCTGGATGGTCAACGCTTTCATTACGTCCTCCCTCTGCGGGTGTTTACCGCAGATATTCATAACAGCAGCCTCATCGCTTTCAGCGAGCGCGAGTGTAGGGAAGAGGCAAAGCAATAAAAAGAGTATTCTCATATCAATAATCCAGGTAGAAAGTCTATTTTTTATAACAGGTGTCAACGGCACCGCCGTACGCTATTCAGCGCGATTCTGTAGCGGAATGGCCTTTTCCTGCGTTTACGCTGAGTAAACCTTGAAGCACGTTTAATGCCGATATTTCCGCGTGACGGTGCAGTGAAAATTGTTCTCCACGGATGCGTAGCTGCCGATGTTGAAAATGTCCGCGCCCAGCACAAAGCAGAGAATTCACTCACCGACGTTGTTCAAGACGCGTAATCTGGTCAGCCAAAAAGCGAGAATACGCAGCGTTCAGGATTGCCCCTTTATTCAGCATTGCAGCGTGCATGTTGAACTGTCCAGGCTGGCGCATGCTGATTCGCCCAGTGCGCTGCGACAACTATCCGATGAAGGCCCCAGCAACGTTTATACCCGTCACTTCTGAATGACCAGCACCCAATAGGTTTTTGCTAACTCTTCGGGGTTTGGCGGGATTTGGCCGGGTTTTATCGCTGATAACGCGGTGGTATCAGCCTGCTCAATCACATGCGTGATTTGCCATCCGGCCTGTGACAGTGAGGAAACCGTGCCCGTTAGTCCGCGTCCACAGGTAAAGGATGTGGTGTCAGACAGTTCCGCATCTTTATTAGACTGTGGCAACGCGGCTGAACGACAAACGTGGGCCTCATTCGCTAATGACGCTGTGGAGATGAGCCCTAATAACAGCAGTGGCATCACGGGTTTTAACAGTTTCATGAACTTTATTTCCTTATAAAACGAGCCTGGCCTGTGGATACATTTCAGCCCTTACATGTCGCGACGCGCCTTAATACTCGGTCGCACACCCTGACCTTATCCAGAAACACGGCGTTCGGCCAGCGTATTTTTTGCCGGGGCTTCGTGCTTATTACTGAAACGCAGCACGAGAACGTTAACCCGCGCGCCGCATGCGCGTCGTAATCGAATGATGGATTCATCGCGCATACATTGGGTGCATTCAAGAGGTTGTTCTGCAAACGGAGAAAGCTATTCCTGCGCAAAGGCCGATCTTATCGCGCTGCACCTGCAAACTCCTGTGCCGTACCATAGGCTGTGAGCGGGGCGTAAGCGTATAACGTCATTACTGCCGTAAACTTCCCACTACTGCCCCGCGACCAGCACGCGCCAGCGGCGGCGCCCGCGCCGCAGCGTCTCGTGCACATCCTGAATCAGCGGCACAGTAAGCGCATCGATGGCGTGAGGCGTCAGGTTTGCCAGGCCCTGCTGCTGACGCAGCGCCTGCAGCGCCGCATCCGCGTTATCTTTTGGCACACATTGCTCACGCAGCGTGGCCTGCCAGGCGGCCAGCATCGCGGGCGGGGCGTCATTAAGCGCCTGTGACATTTCACGCAGAAAAGCACGGCAATGTTTAAGCAACTGCGGCCACGGTGTCGCGGGCGACTGCAGCGCCAGCAGGATGCCGTCGATATCGGCAACGCGCTGGTAGCGCGCCGACACCACGTAGCCAACCGGCTCGTCCACCCGCAGCCGCTGGAAAAAGCGCGGGCCCAGCATCAATGCCAGCGCCTGAAGCGCGGCGAGACGCTGGTCATCGGCATTCAGCAGCGGCATGAAAATCAGCAGCGCGTGATCGGCTGTGCCGCAGGCGATGCGCGTCAGGCCGCGCTGCACGACGGGCACAGGGGCACGATCGGTGAGCGGCGCGCGCAGCTGGCTGAGCAGATGCGCCAGCGTCTGTGCCTCTGCGCCCTCCTCGCCGCACCACGCCGCGATCCAGGCGGGTTCCACAACGGGCGCGATCAGCGCCGTCGGCATGGCCGCCAAGAGCTGACGGATGGCGAGGTTGCCCTCGGGCGCAGGCACGCTGCACGCTTCATCCGCATTTAATGCCGCCAGCACCGCCTGCACGCTGTGCAGATCGGGCGCGGGCGGCAAATCCAGGCGCAGCTGCCACGCCCCCTGCGTAAACTGCCAACTGCCCGCGCCTCCCGCATGGCGCAGTAGCGCCAGCGCGCCGCGCAGCATGCGCTGGCGTGCGCGGGCCGCGGGTTCGCTCAACGGCTGATAAAACGCGGGCCGCAGCAGTAACAGGCGGCCGGGTTGATACATCGGCACCAGCAAAAGCGGCTGAGGATGCGGCGGCAGCCTAAGCGGCTCGGGTGCCGATGCTGTCGGGTAAAAGGTAAAAACGGCGGGCGTTGCTGCGGGCGCAGCACCAGGCGGCCACGCGGCCAGCTGCAAAGTGAGCCCCTGCGAGTGAACCTCCACGCCTTGCGTCACGTCCCGCTGGGTGAGCAAACGACGGCGCGGTGCCTGAGGTAGCGCGGCCAACAGCGGCTCGCTATCCGGCAGCGTCGGCCCGGGCGCGAACCCGAATGCGCGCGCGCGCAGCTGGGCCAGCGGCGACTGGGCGTTGAAGTCCTGCTGCACCCGACGCTGATAGTGCTGCCGCTGGCACCTTGACGTGGCGCACAGCGCCGTCTGATGCTGCCAGAACATCGACTCGATCTGCTGCGCCATCGCGGGCGTAATGCGCGGCGCACTGAAACGCAGCGCCAGCCAGCAATGGTCGGAGGCAAGCTGCAGCCACTGCATGTGGAGTGAATCGCACAGGCCCGCCTGACGCAGCTGCGCCAGTAGGCTACCTGGCGCGTCATCCTGCCAAAAAGCCCCCACCAAAGTGACAGCGTCACGTAAAGCTGGCGTAGGTGCGTCTAAGAGAAGCGTCAGCCAAAAGCACTCATCGCCTGCCAGTTGCAACAGGGTGTCACTGACCTGCAGTAACGGCAGCGGCGGTGGCGCGTCGCCACCAGACGGCAGCGAAGCGAACTGCTGCGCAACGTCAGCCAATTCCGCCAGCGACTGCGGACCTTGCAGCCAAAGCTGCATGGCGCCCGCGTGGTAAAAACGGCGGTGGAAATCACGCAGCGCGTGCTGCACCTCGGTGACGTTGTCACCGAAAGCCGCGCGACTGCCAATGCGAAAGCGCGTGTAAGGTTCCCCTGCCGCCGCCAGCAGCGCCGCTTCGCACAGCGTTTCGCCGTGGTGCGCCAATAACCGGTATTCGGCGTCGATCACCGCACACTCTTGTGCCACGGACGCCGCGCTAAACTGCGGTGTCGTCAGCATGGCGCTAAGGCGAGCTGCGCCTGCTGCCAGCTTGGGTGCAGGCACCTGAAAGAAAAATGCGCTCTGGCTTAGCTGCGTGGTGGCGTTGACCTCGCCGCCCTGCTGCTGAACCCACGGCATCAGCCGCTGCGCATCGTTAAAGTGCTGGCAGTCGCCAAACAGCGTGTGCTCCAGCAGGTGCGCCAGTCCCGGCCAGCCCTCGGGCTCATTCAGGCTTCCCACCTGCACGCTAACCAGCGCGGCTGCCTCTCGCGCCTCAGGCTGGTGGTGTAGGTGGCAGCGCAGGCCGTTGGCCAGCACAAGCTGACGCACGCCCATTAGCGGATCCGCTGTTTGAAAATCAGATCGGAGTTGCTGCGGTTGCGGAACTGCAGCTGTGCGATTTTAATGTCGCTGCAGCTCGCTTCCCGCCGCGCCTCAAGAATTTTGCCGTGATGCGGAGACTTGCTGCAAACCGGATCGGTGTTATCCGCGTTACCGGTGAGCATGTATGCCTGGCAGCGACATCCGCCGAAATCTTTCTCTTTTTCGTCGCAGGAGCGGCACGGTTCCGGCATCCAATCAAAGCCGCGGTAGCGGTTGAAGCCAAACGAGTTGTACCAAATATCCTGCAGGCTCTGGGTGAGCACCGACGGAAATTCAATCGGCAGCTGGCGCGCGCTGTGACAAGGCAGCGCGGTGCCTTCCGGCGTGACGCTGAGGAAGATCGATCCCCAACCGCCCATGCAGGGCTTAGGCCGCTCCTCATAATAATCGGGCGTCACAAACAACAGATTCGTGAGATTGCCGCTCTCGCTCATGCGCGCACGGTACTCTGCCACCACCGCTTCCGCGCGTGCGATCTGCTCGCGCGTCGGCAGCAGTCCCTGACGGTTCAGGTGCGCCCAGCCGTAAAACTGGCAGGTGGCCAGCTCCACGTCATCGGCCTCCAGCTCGATGCAGAGGTCGATGATGTTGCCGATCTGATCGATATTGTGCCGGTGCAGCACAAAATTCAGCACCATCGGATAGCCGTGCGCCTTGACCGCTTTCGCCATCTCCAGCTTTTGCTGGAAGGCTTTTTTTGAGCCGGCCAGCGCGGCATTCAGCGTTTCGTCGCTGGCCTGAAAACTGATCTGAATGTGATCCAGTCCGGCGTCGGCAAAGGCGTCGAGTTTTTTGGCGGTCAGGCCAATGCCAGAGGTGATCAGATTGGTATAAAAACCCAGATCGCGCGCGGCCTGAATCAGTTCGGGCAGATCTTTGCGCGTCAGCGGTTCACCGCCGGAGAAACCGAGCTGCACACTGCCCATGGCGCGCGCCTGACGAAACACCTCAATCCACTGCGCGGTGGTGAGCTCCTGCTCCTGCTGCGCAAAATCCAGCGGATTGGAGCAGTAAGGACACTGTAATGGACAGCGATACGTCAGCTCGGCCAGCAGCCACAGCGGCGGTGTAGCAGGGTTATTCGGGTTCACGGCACTGGATCCATTTCTGTTCGATGGCGGATTGCAAGAAGGCTTTTACATCGTCATCCACCCCACCCGCCTCGGGAAAACGGGCGTTAAGCGTGGCAATGATCGCGGCGACATCCTGCTTGCCGGTGACTAATTCAAGGATCGCCGTCGCGGTCTCGTTGAGTTTTGCCATGCCTTCTGGATAGAGCACCACATGGCTGTCCTGCGCCGGTTCCCATTGCAGACGATAACCACGGCGAAATGCCGGAATCAGTTTGTCTTTCATCATGTTATACCAATCTCGTGCTATGCCAGGCGATCTGGTCGGTGACGGTATGATACGGCGGACGCTGCAGCGCATAGGCCATAGTCATGGCATCCAGCATCGTCCAGAGTATGTCGAGTTTGAATTGCAGGATCTCCAGCATCCGCGTTTGCTGCTCAGCGGTGGTAAACACCTCCAGCGCCAGCGCCAGGCCGTGTTCCACGTCGCGATTCGCCTGGCTGAGGCGATTGCGGAAGTAGAAATACCCCTCTTCTTTGATCCACGGATAGTGCTGCGGCCAGCTGTCAAGGCGCGACTGGTGGATCTGCGGCGCGAACAGCTCAGTCAACGAGCTGCACGCGGCTTCCTGCCAGTTCGCACGACGCGCAAAGTTGACGTAAGCGTCAACGGCAAAGCGCACGCCGGGCAGCACCAGTTTTTCCGACAGCAGCACGTCGCGCGGCAGGCCCACCGCCTCGCCGAGCTGAAGCCAGGCTTCAATGCCGCCCTCTTGGCCGTTGCTGCCATCGTGATCGAGGATACGCTGCACCCATTTGCGGCGCGTGGCGGCATCCGGGCAGTTTGCCATGATGGCGGCATCTTTCAGCGGAATATTGGTCTGGTAATAGAAGCGGTTGGCTACCCAGCCCTGAATCTGCTCACGCGTAGCGTCGCCGTTGTGCATGGCGATGTGGTACGGATGATGAATATGGTAGAAAGCCCCTTTGGCCCGCAGTGCCTGCTCAAATTCAGCGGGCGTCAGTGCGTCGGTAATGATCACGATGCGCGCTCCTGTAAATGAATCGTCATCCCGTCCCAGCTCACTTCAATGCCCTGCTGCGTCAGATAGTGCCGCTGCGGCGACTGTTCGTTGAGAATCGGATTGGTGTTGTTAATGTGGATCAAAATTTTGCGTTTGGCCGGTAATGACGCCAGCAGCGCCATCAGCCCCTGCTCTTCCGCCAGCGCCAAATGGCCCATGGCTTTGCCGGTATTTTTGCCCACGCCGGTGGTCAGCAGTTCGTCGTCCTGCCACACGGTGCCGTCAATCAGCAAGCAGTCGGCTTTATGCAGCCACGGCATGATGACCGCATCGGGTTCACCGAGCCCCGGGGCGTACAGCAACGTCTGGCCGTTGGCGAGATTTTCAATAAACAGCGCCACGTTGTGGCCAGGCAGCGGCCGATCGCGATAGGGCGAGTACGGCGGCGCGTTACTGAGGATCGGGATAGCGGTGAACTGCAAGGTTGAACACACCGCCACCGTGAACGGTTCAAGCGGCGTTAACGTATGATGCTGCAGGCCGCCATTCCAGTGCTGCAGCATGGTAAAAAGGGGGAAGCCACTGGTGAGATCGCCGTGGACTTCTGGCGTGCACCATACCTGATGCGGGCAGCCCTCACGCAGGCTTAGCAGGCCGGTGGTATGGTCGATCTGGCTGTCGGTCAAAATGATACTACCAATTGCCGTGCCGCGCAGAACGCCTTGCTTCACCAACTCTGGCGTGTGGGCAATTTGCTGGGCGATATCCGGCGAAGCGTTGCACAGCACCCAATCTTCACCGTTATCGCTGACAATAATGGAGGATTGCGTGCGCGGCTGCGCCTGCAGCGTGCCGTTGCGTAAACCGCTGCAATTCGCACAATTGCAATTCCACTGCGGGAAGCCTCCGCCTGCTGCGGAACCAAGAACTTTGATGAACATGAGAAAAAGCCAGCTAAAAAAGAGAAAGCCCGCACAGAAGGCGGGCAAGGGGTCTTAGCGGTTGGAAATGTAAAGGGTCACTTCCAGGCCCAGACGCAGGTCAACGAATTCAGGTTTTTTCCACATACTCTTATCCTCATTAAGTAAAACGCAGAGCAAATCTGCGAGAAACGCGCGCATCAGTGAACGAATCCACTGACAGCACAGCCAAACGCGCGGCGATGTTGCGCCAATGTCACAGAGAGATCAAGCCTGATTTGACGGGAAAAGATCGCTATTCCTGCCAAATTCGCTGTAACACCCGCAGCCAGTTGTCCCACGTAATGCGCGTGAGCGTTGACTGATCATAGTCGAGCTCACGCAGCAGCGCACAGAGGCGCGGTAAGCCGGTGACATCTTTCAGCGCGAGAGGCACTGCGACACCATCGAAATCCGAACCAAATGCTACGTTTTCCTCGCCCATTATGGCAATCAAATGCGCAAGGTGTTTAGCAATTTCGATCAATGGCGTGTCGCCGTCGCGTTTGCCGTCGGGGCGCAAGAACGCATTGCCGAAGTTTATCCCCACGACGCCGCCGCTGGCCGCAATGGCGCGCAGTTGCGCATCGGTAAGATTGCGCGGCTGCGCGCAGCGCGCGTGGGCGTTGGAGTGCGTCGCCACCAGCGGCGCGCGCGATAGACGCGCCGTATCCCAAAAGGCGTTTTCATTCATGTGCGAAACATCGATCAGCATACGGTGCTGATTGGCGGCGGCAATCAGCGCCTCACCGGCGGGGGTTAAACCTGGGCCGCTGTCCGGCGTGCCGGGAAAGGCACCGGTGACGCCTGCGCCAAAGCGATTAGGGAGATTCCAGAAGGGTCCGAGACTGCGCACGCCAGCCCGATAAAAAGCCGCCAGCGCATCGCCCTCGGCGTCAAACCCGTCCGCCCCTTCAATATGCGCCACCATGGCGAGCACGCCGTCGGCGCGACAGGCAATGATATCGGCGGCGGTAAGGCACACCCGCGCCCGCCCTTCGGATCGCGCCGCCAGCGTGTGCAGAATGTCCAGCTGCTGCCACAGCACATCCAGCGGCTGCCAGCGATCGGCTGCGCGCTGAGGCGCCACGTCTTTGACATAGCGCAGCGGCGGCACAAACAGCGCAAACAGGCCGCCTGCAAAGCCGCTCTGCTGCATGCGGGGGAAATCAAGATGATTGCCAGCGATGCCGTTAAAAAACGCGGCGGCGGGATCGGCACGATGATGCAGCCACAAATGCAGCAGCAGATCGTTGTGGCCATCAAACACAGGATTCAACATAACGCATTACCTAAAATAGAATGCGCGTATGCTACGCCGCTGTGACGCATCCGCCAACTGCCGCTATAATCCCGCGCATCATGTACCGCATTCAGAGATGACAATGAGCAAACTCACCTTACAAGAGCAGATGCTGCAGGCCGGTCTGGTTAGCAGCAAAAAGATGGCGAAAGTCCAGCGTACCGCGAAGAAATCCCGCGTGCAGGCGCGCGAGGCGCGTGAAGCCGTGGAAGAAAATAAGAAAGCGCAGCAGGCGCGCGATAAGCAGCTGAACGAACAGCAAAAGCAGGACGCATTAGCCAAAGAGTATAAGGCGCAGATCAAACAGCTGATCGCGATGAACAAGCTTACCGCTGCCCAAGGCGATATCGCTTTTAACTTCACCGACGGCAGCCTGATTAAAAAAATCACGGTAAATAAGCTGACGCACGCGCAGCTGGTTAACGGGCGCTTAGCGATTGCGCGCGAAGACGCAGACCGCGACGGTGAGCCATGCTATGCGCTGATCCCCGCCAGCGTAGCGGATAAAATCGCCCAGCGCGACGCCAGCTATATTGTTCTGAACAGCGCCCTGACGCAGGATGCGCTGGACGAAGACGATCCCTACGCCGACTTTAAAGTGCCCGACGATTTAATGTGGTAAAACGGCACACGGAGCGCGATTCGGCAGCGTGCTGAATTGCGCCCGCTTGCTCTGCCTCGCTTTACCCTCGCACCAGTAGCGTCACCAGGCCAAATAGGCCTCCCGTCATGAAGCCATATTCCAGATCGGCCTCATCTTTGCGAATGGCGTAATAGCGCTTCAGGGCATTTTCGGCGCAGGTGGCGGTCACCTCGTTGAACTGCTTCTCAAATCCCTGCGCCACCAGCGTTTCCGCACGCTGCGCGTCCTGCCGTTCTACTGCCACCACCTGACGGCCTTTTTTGTAAAAGAGAAAATCGGGCATGATCGACTCCTGATTGCGTTAGCGTGAGGGAGTGGCGAGATATTGATAGACCGCCGCCAAATCTTGCTCACCATAGCCTGCGTCGACGGCCTGTTGCCAGACATCAACAATGTTTTCCAGCGCTGGCAGGCGCGCCTCTTGTGCTGCGTCCAGTGCCAGGCGGGCATCTTTCAACGCCCAGTTGAGGTGCATTTGCGGGGTGTAATCGCCGCTGGCGATCATGCCCAGCTTCATTTTGGCATAAGGTGCAGCCAGCGGGCCGCCGTCCAATACCTGCCAGAGGTCGTCGGTGCTAAAACCAAACTCCGCCGCAAGGCGCGTGCTTTCTGCCAGGCTCTGCATCAGGCCAATTAGCCAGCTGTTGACCACCAGCTTCATGCGCGAGCTGGCCCCGGCCTCGCCCAACCACTGGGTGCCTTTGCCGATGGCGGCAAACACCTGCTCAGCCGCCTGCGCCCGCGTGCGATCGCCGCTGGCCAGTACCAGAATCTGTGCATTTTCCGCTGGCGCTTTGGTGCCGGAAACCGGCGCATCAATAAACAGCACGTCAGGGCGCGACTGCGTAAGATCGGCGATCAGCGCGTCGGTTGCGTCAATGCCGATGGTGCCCATCTGGCATACCGTTGCACCCTGCTTCAGCCCTGGCACGGCTTCACGCAGCGTCTGACGCGTGGTATCGCCGTCGGCGAGCATGGCGATCACCACCTCGGCGCCCTCTACCGCCTCACGCGGCGTAGCTGCGAGGTGCAGGCCCGCATCAATCAAATCCTCGCCTTTGGCGCGCGTGCGATTCCAGCCGCGCACCACAAAGCCTTTTTTCAACAGATTGGCGGCAAAGGCGTGACCCATTGCGCCTAAACCCAGTACGGCAACTGCCGGTTGCTGACTCATGATTTCTTCCTTAAATAGCTTCAGACCAAACATTGAGACTGACAGATAATTGCGCCGTCAGCCACCGCGCATCGCATTTTGCCCGCACCGGGCAGCATAGTCCGTGCTACTGTTACCGCGTTTTGCAAAATGCGACAAAACCATTACCCTGAGCGCGTTTTGTTACTTCGGCGGCAGACGCCGCGCTTTATACGGTCTTTCACAATGAAAATTACACGACTGCAGCAGGCACCGCTCTGGGTGCTGCCTGCGCTCCTTCCTTTTCCGCTGCTGGCAGCGGAAAGCGTCAATCAAACGCTGGTGGTCAGCGCCGCGCCAGCCAGCGCTGGCCTGTCCGAATTAGATACCCCTGCCGCACTGAGCGTGGTGAGCGGCGATGAGATGCGCCACGCCACGCCGCGCGTCAACCTCTCGGAAAGCCTCAACGGCGTGCCGGGTTTGCAGCTGCAAAACAGGCAAAACTACGCGCAAGATTTGCAACTTTCAGTGCGCGGCTTTGGCGCCCGCTCCACGTTTGGCGTGCGCGGCATGCGCCTTTACGTCGATGGTATCCCCGCCACCATGCCCGACGGCCAGGGGCAGACGTCCAATATCGATATTGGGTCAATTGATCATATTGATGTGCTGCGCGGCCCTTTCTCTGCGCTCTACGGCAACGCTTCCGGCGGCGTGATCAACGTCGAGACGCAAACCGGACAGCAACCGCCGATGCTGGAAGCCAGCAGCGGGTTTAGCAGCTATGGCAGTTGGCGTAACAGCCTGAAAGCCAGCGGTGCTACCGGCGACGGCAGCCACGCCGGCGATGTGAACTACACCGTTTCCGCCTCACGCTTTACCACGCACGGCTATCGCGATCACAGCCGCGCGCAAAAAAACCTCGGCAACGCCAAACTGGGCGTGCGTATTGATGACGTCAGCACCCTCACGCTGCTGTTTAACAGCGTCCATCTTGAGGCGCAAGATCCCGGCGGCTTAACGGCGGCGCAGTGGCGCGACAATCCGCGCCAGGTCGCCACCAATGTGGCGCTGTATAACGCGCGTAAAACCGTTGACCAGACGCAGGCGGGCTTGCGCTACCAGCGGCAGATGGGTCTCAACGACGATCTCAGCGTGATGCTCTACGCGGGCGAACGTGAAACTACGCAGTACCAGTCGATCCCCAAAGCAGCCCAGCTCAAGCCGGGTAACGCAGGCGGCGTGATTGCGCTCGCGCGCCACTATCAAGGCATCGATACCCGCTGGACACACCGTGATACGTGGTTCACGCTGCCGGTGACGCTAACCGGCGGGCTCGACTACGAAACCCTGACTGAAAACCGCAAAGGCTATCAGAATTTCATCGGTGACGAACTGGGCGTCAAAGGCGACACGCGCCGCGATGAGCGTAACCTGATTTGGAACCTTGATCCCTACTTACAAAGTCATTGGCAGCTGAGCCAGGCGTGGACGCTAGACGCGGGCGTGCGCTTCAGCACGGTGAATTTCGACGCCAACGACCATTACATTACCGCAGACGACCCCGATGACAGCGGCAACCGCCGCTACCATCGCTGGCTGCCCGCGGCGGCGCTTAACTACGCCATTGACGACAGCTGGAACGCCTACGTGTCCGCCGGACGCGGTTTCGAGACCCCGACGCTGAACGAGCTGTCGTACCGGGCAAATGACCAGCATGGCCTCAACCTCGATTTGCAGCCTGCCACCAGCGATACGCTTGAAATAGGCAGTAAAAAGCGCATCGGCAACGGCCTGTTGAGCGCCGCGCTGTTCCAGACCGATACCCAGAACGAGATCGTCTCCGCCGGCTCCTCAGAAGGGCGCACCCGCTATAAAAACGCCGGCGATACGCGCCGACGCGGGCTGGAGCTGGGACTGGATCAAACCTTCGGCTACGACTGGCACGTGAAAGCCGCGTGGACATTGCTGGACGCGCGCTATCGCAGCAACGCCTGTGACGGTGAAAGCTGCGACGGCAAACGCATTCCGGGCATTGCCCGCAATATGGCGTATGCCGGTCTGACTTATGCCCCAGAGCAAGGCTGGTATGCGGGTGCCGATGTACGCTACCTGAGTGATATTGCCGCCGACGATCGGAATAGCGTCCGCGCGCCCGCCTATACGGTGGTGAGCGTGAACAGCGGGTATAAATGGCAGGTGCAGAACTGGACGGTGGATCTGTTTGGTCGCGTAGATAACCTGTTGGATCGCCGCTACGTGGGCTCGGTGATTGTCAACGAGAGTAACGGACGCTATTACGAACCGGCGCCCGGGCGCAATTACAGCCTGGGCCTGACATTGGGATATTCCTTCCTGTAAAGCGTTAATACCCTGCGCGCCTGCGCAGGGTATGACGCCCGATGCGCGTTACTGCGCAGCCAACAGCGCTAAGATATCATGGGTGGTGCCGGTTTCGCCGAGGCGCGGGAAAATGCGCTCGACGCTGTTGGTGTGGGTCATGCCGTCAAGGCAGGTCATGGCATCGGTGGCCAATGTGACGTTGTAACCCAACGCATACGCCTCACGCGCCGTGGATTCCACACCAATGCTGGTGGCGATCCCGCAAATCACCACTTGGGTGACGCCACGCTGCTGCAGCTGTTCATGCAGATCGGTATTGAGAAACGCGCCCCAGGTTTTTTTGGTGACGGTAATGTCGCCCGGCTGAGGCATCATTTCCGGTACCAGCAGCGCCCAGTCGGCGGGCAATTCCCCGGCGTGACGCGCCTGCTCGTTACGGCCCGGTGCGCCGCCCGCCACATTCACCAGCGCCACCGGCAGTGACGCCGCGCGGAACTGCTCAACCAGCTGCGCGGCGCGCGCGATCACAACGTCGGCGGCCAATGGCGCGACCGGCAGGCGCACAATGCCGTGCTGCAGATCAATCACAATCAGGGCGGTTTTAGCGTCTAGCGTGGTTAATGCCATGGTGTTTCCTCTCAAAATTTGGGGTGAGAATGCAGCGCGTAAGTATAGGAATCACAAAGCAAACACGACAGTGAGCCTTGGTATCAAAATGTAATTACGCTCACGCGCGAGGAAGATAATGAATCAGACTGTGAAAGCGCAGCGGCGTCGCAAGGGGATTGCGGTAACTGTGCGGTTTATCCGCGGCGAACTGCCAGGCTTCGCCAACCTGAAGCCGCCGCCAGGTTTCCGCCAGCCCCAGCAACAGCTCCCCCTCCAGCACCACCACCTGCTCAATCACGCCACGCTCATGTGCGGAGGAGTGGCTTTGCGCGCCGCCCGCCAGCGTCACTTCCAGCAGATCAAAACGCAGCGCCGGATCGAACGGCAGCAGCGGTTTAACCTGCATCTGCGCGTTCGATTGGCAAAACGCCACTGCATCACCCGACGCGCGATTGACGTCATGCACAAAAAAAGAGAACGGCACATTGAAGCCGGTGGCGATTTTCCATAGCGTCGCCACGGTGGGACTGGATTCGCCGCGCTCAATCTGCCCAAGCATCGCTTTACTGACCCCGGTGCGCTCAGCGGCCAGGGTTAAACTCCAGCCGTTGGCCTGCCGCAGCTGTTTTAATGCCTGACTGAGATAATGATGCAACTGTTCCATGCACGCTCCTGACTGAAGGACGCCCAGTGTAGCACTTGTGCGCTATAACATACACGTGCCACAATGTGCGCTATAACGCACAGCGAGATGTTGAGTATGATGCCTTCCCTGGCGCGCCCTGCGCGCGTATTTCCTTTGGTGATGTCGGGTTTTGTTGCCGTGCTCATTGGCTACAGCAGCAGCACGGCCATCATCTACCAAGCCGCAGAGGCCGCAGGCGCCACGCCCGTGCAAATCGGCGGCTGGCTGTCAATGCTGGGCATTGCCATGGGCATTACCTCACTGGGACTGTCGCTGTGGACCCGAATGCCGGTGCTCGCCGCCTGGTCAACGCCAGGTGCCGCACTGCTGGCCACCAGCGTTCAGGGCTTCACCCTCAACGAGGTGATCGGCATCTTTGTGGCGACAAACGCCCTGATTGTGCTGAGCGGCATCACCGGCCTGTTCGCGCGGCTCATGCGCGTGATCCCAGCGTCGCTCGCGGCGGCCATGCTGGCGGGTATCCTGCTGCGCTTTGGTCTTCATACCTTTACCGGCCTGGAGACCCACGCCGCGCTGTGTGGCAGCATGATTTTGACGTGGCTGCTGAGTCGGCGGCGGCTGCCGCGCTTTGCCATCCTGCTGGCGCTGCTGGTGGGCATCGTGGTGGCGCTGGGCCAGCACGCCATTCACCTACCGGCGCAGGTGCCAGCGCTGAGTGTGCCTGACTTTATTGTGCCGCACTTCAATGTGGCAGCGCTGCTGGGCGTGGGCGTGCCCTACTTTCTGGTGACGATGGCGTCACAGAATGCGCCGGGTATTGCCACCTTGCAGGCGCACGGTTATCAGCCGCCAGTGTCGGCGCTGACCGGTTGGACCGGCTTCGTCGCCCTGCTGCTGTCGCCGTTTGGCGGCTTTTCCGTGTGCGTTGCGGCGATCTCCGCCGCGGTGTGCATGGGAGACGATGTGGACCCGAACCCCGCGCGCCGCTGGATGGCGACCGCGATTGCTGGCGTGTTCTATCTCATCACGGGTTTCACCGGCGCGCTGCTCGCCTTGCTGCTTACCGCCTTGCCGCCGGTGCTGATTGCCACGCTGGCGGGCCTGGCGCTGTTGGGTACGCTTGCAACAAGTCTGCAGCGGGCGCTGGAAGATAGCACCCACCGCGACAGCGCACTGATCGCCTTTCTCCTCACGGCCAGCGGTATTAGCCTGCTGGGCGTAGGTTCGGCGTTCTGGGGATTGGTAGCCGGTATGCTGGTACAGCAGCTATCTAACCCACGTGGACGCGGCTAAAATTTCAACAGCTTTGCGCGACGGCGGGAAAAACGCCCTGTTTTCCCCCTTTTATCCACCGTTTGATCGGTGCGCATTTGGCTTAAGATCACTTTTATCGCCAATCACACACCTCCGATAACCACCGATAAGGGCCAACGAGTGGCAAAAACTTTTCTGCGCAGCGGCAATCTGGACGCATTACTGGCACTGGGTGAAAACGGTCAGCCCGTCTGGAGCTCTGCGCTGCAAATCCGTGAAACGCTGCGCTTACGCGGCCACACTGGGCTCGCCGAGTGTCTGGCTATTCCGCAGGCTAACGAGCGCGGTGACCGCCTTGACTGGTATGCGCCGTTTCAGGGCAAAGTGAAATCCTGGCTGGCGGGCAGCGACCACGAGCGCCGCGACGCGCTGGCGCTGCTGAGCCTCAACCAGGAAGATTTACTGGCCCTGAGCCTGCGCGCACGCGAAGCGGACAACCCCGCCATGCGGCTGTTTGGCGCGCTGTTGGGCAAAACGCTGCAATTCCCGGATCAGCAATATGTCTATCTGGTCAATGGCAAACCGGTGATCACCTTTTGGGGGTTTGTGGATCCGCAGGCGCGCACGCGTGATGATGCGCTGGCCTGCCTGCGCGACACCCTGGAGGAGGCGCTACCGCCGCTGCTCGCTGAGCCAGCCGCGCCGATCCCGGCCCCTATCAGCGTCGCGCCGATCATTGCACCACTGATTGAGATCCCGCCGGCCGCTGCCGCGCCCGCGCCTGAACCGCAGCCTGAGCCTGAGCCCGCGCCCGAACCGGACATCCTCGAACCGGAAACGCCCGCATTGGTGCCGGAACCGTTACCGCAAGCCACCCATGCACCGCGACCGCACCCTGCGCGTCCGCTGCTGCTGTTACTGCCGGTCGCCGCCGCCGTCGCCGCCGGTGTGGCCTGGTGGCTGCATCAGGCCCCGACGTCTGCCCCGCCATCGCCGTCGCCAGCGGCACCGCAGAGCGTGCCCGCGCGCGCTGTCACACTGCCACCGGTAAGCAAACTGGCCGCCACCCTGCCGCAAAAACCGGCCAGCGTTATCGCGACGGCAACGGCCGCGGCGACGGCGGTAACGCCTCCCGCGTCGCCTGCAGCAATCGTGGCGGAGCACACCGAACCGGCCAAACCGGACGACCTGGTGATGACCGCCGATGATGCCCGCATTGGCTCGGTGAAATTTATCAACGGCACCTGGCGCGTGGTGCTGCGTCAGACCAATCTCCCCACCGGTAAGCCACCGAGCCTGCGCTACCAGCTGCGCAACGGCAAAGGCACCGCCATGATCACCCAAGGTGATAATATTCGCTGTAAAGCGGATGTGACCGCCGCCATGACCGTGGAAGGCACCATGGTGGTACGCAGCCGCTATACCGCCACCTGCAGCGACAAGTCGCGCTACCGCATGCCGGAATTGGTGTGCAAGGCTGGCGACGGTATCGCCAGTTGTACGGCGCAGTACGGCGCCGATCAGGTCTTCCCGTTGACGATTAAGCGTGAGAGTAAGTAACCATGTTGGCACCCCTCATCGATGACAAACAGAAAATCACGCTGATTGAAGACAGCGGCGTGCAGTTTCTCGATTTTGGCCTGCGCTTACCGGCGCTTCAGGCGCGTCGCCAGTTTGTGCGCCAGACCGCCAACGGCCCGCTGCTGCGCCTGCACGTTGATGGCAACAGCGGAAAGTTCCTGCTCTACCCGGAAGACGGTGGCGCAGCGGAAGTGGTGCGCCCCGAATCGGATATCGCCCTTGCCGATTCGCTGACGCTGCTGGCGCACCAGTGGCTGCCCCTGCCGGTGCTGCGCTGCACCAGCGGCCGCCGCTTTATTGGCGGCCCGGATAACTGGGCGCGGCTGCACCTGGCACCGCTGTCACAGCCGGATGCCGCAGGCAACACGCACCGCATCACCCTCGCCTTTGATACGCGCCTGGTGGCGGAGCAAGACGGCGGCGAGCAGCACGGCTTGAGCAAGGCGGATGCACAAAACGGCGTGAGCTTCGCGCTGGCCTGGCATAACTATGAGCTGGGCGAATTTCTTGATCACACGTGGGTTGACGGCTGGCTGCGCGAAACGTTTGCTCAGCAAGTGACCGCGCTGGAATCGCGCCGCGAGCAGGCAATCAACCAGGCGCTGCGGGAATTTGAGTATCAGGCCCACTACCTGAATATTCTGGAGCTGCTGGGCGAACAGCTCGATCTGGCCGAGATCGTGATTCAGGCCACGTCACTGCAAACCCCAGCGGTCAACGTCGATATCATTCTGGACGTCGGTAACTCACACACCTGCGGTATTTTGGTGGAAGATCATGCCGAAGAGAGCAACGGGCTGCGTCAAACCTATGAGCTGCAGCTGCGCGATCTCTCTGAGCCGCACAAAGTCTATAACGAGCTGTTTGACAGCCGCGTGGAATTTGCCGAACCGCGCTTTGGCAAAGCCAATTTTTCGCTGGAGAGCGGCCGGGAAAATGCCTTTATGTGGCCCTCGCTCACGCGCGTTGGCCGCGAAGCCAGCCGCCTGGCGCTCCAGCGCGCGGGCACCGAAGGCAGCACCGGGCTCTCCAGCCCGCGCCGCTATTTGTGGGATGAAGCCCGCTATCAGCCGGGCTGGCGTTTCAACGCCAGCGGCAGCAGCGACGAACCCGCTGCCACCGCGCTGCCCTTTACCCTGTTACTGAACGATGAAGGTCAGCCGCTGCACGCGCTGCCCGCCGACGAGCGCCTGCCGGTGTTTTCCGCCAGCTACAGCCGTAGTTCGCTGATGACTTTTATGCTGTGTGAACTGCTGGCGCAGGCAATGATGCAGATGAACAGCGCCGCGCAGCGCGCGCGCATGCCGCAGAGCCAGGCACCACGCCAGCTGCGCCATGTGATCCTGACGCTGCCTTCCGCCATGCCGAAGCCCGAACGCGAGATTTTCCGTCGCCGTATGCAGGAAGCGATCGCTTTGGTGTGGAAAGCCGAAGGTTGGCATCCTGCGGAGACGCCTTTCACGCCGGAGGAGCAGGCGACAAGCCGCCGCCCCGTGCCGGATGTGCAAATGGAGTGGGATGAAGCCACCTGCGGTCAGATGGTATGGCTGTTTAACGAAACGCAGGTGAATTTTGCCGGTCGCGCAGAAGATTTCTTTAGCAGCATGGCGCGTCCCGACCGCCCGCGCGACGCGGATGAGCTCGCGGGCAAGAGCCTGCGTATTGCCTCCATTGATATCGGCGGCGGCACCACGGACTTAGCCATCACCCACTACCGTTTGGATGACGGTCAGGGCAACAACGTGAAAATCACGCCGCGCCTGCTGTTCCGCGAAGGCTTTAAAGTCGCGGGCGATGACATTCTGCTGGACGTGATCCAACTGTGGATTTTACCGGCGCTGCAGCAGAGCCTGCAAAAGGCCGGACTGACGCTGGCCGAGCCGCTAATGAACAAACTGTTTGGCCATGACAGCCGTATGGACGGTCAGGCCACACTGCGCCAACAGGTGACGCTGCAGCTGTTTATTCCCCTGGCGCAAGCGGTGCTTGAGCGCTACGAGACGTGGGACCCGCTCGACAGCCACAGCGAGATCAATGCGCTGTTTGGCGAACTGGTGCCGCAGAAACCGGCCAGCAGCGTGCTGGCATTTGTTAACGGCGAGATTCAGCGCACCCTTGGCGGCACCACGCGCTTTGACCTGCTGGAGGTGCCGCTGGTGGTGAGCATGGCGCAGCTACATGGCGAATTCTTGCAGCACCGCATGGCGATCATCCCGGCGCTGCGCGCCATGTGTGAAGTGGTATCGCTCTATCAGTGCGATGTGCTGCTGCTTACCGGGCGCCCGTCGCGCTTCCCGGGCGTCCAGGCGCTGGTACGTCATCTGCAGCCGCTGCCTGGCAGCCGCATCCTGTCGCTGGAGGGCTATCACACCAGCGACTGGTATCCCTTTAACAAACTGGGCCGCATTGATAATCCCAAATCCACCGCCGCCGTGGGCGCGATGCTGTGCCTGTTGGCGCTGGATCTGCGTCTGAGCAGCTTCTGGTTCCGCGCCGGCGACTTTGAACCCTACTCCACGATCCGCTATCTTGGCGTGCTGGATGAGACTGCCACGTTGAGCGATGATAATTTGTGCTACAGCGAAATTGACCTCGACAGCGAGAGCTTTGCGCTGGATCGCAAAAGCAGCTTCCGCATTCGCGGCAACGTCTGCCTGGGCTTCCGCCAGCTCGACAACGATCGCTGGCCCGCGTCGCCGCTGTATAGCCTGAGCATCACCGATCCGCAGCTGGCGCGTAAAGTGGCGGGCGAAAGCGTGCTGCGCATTAAGCTGGCGGTCGAGCCCGGCCCAGACCATGCCGGCCCTGAGCGGCTGGTGCTCAGCGATGCCCGACTGGACGACGGTACGCGCGTGCCGCTGTCGCAGTTAAGTTTGAAATTGAATACGCTGTCGGCTACCGGCAATGCCAACGCCCAATATTGGATCGACAGCGGGAGCGTCTGTAAACGATGAGAACGGCCAAGAAAAATACCGCCGCCACCCCGGCAAAGCGTCTGAGCCTGATGCAGGAAACCCTCGACAGCGCGCTGGGTTGGATTGACACCCATCAGGCACACGCCCCGCGCCTGGCGCTGGAGGCGGATACGCTGCGCCTCCAGCTGCGTCGCGCGCGCGTGGAGAGCCATGCGCTGGCACGTCAGCTGGCGCGTCCGGTGACGCTGGCGCTGTTTGGTCAGTCACAGGCGGGAAAAGCCTGGCTGCTCAGCGAAATGGTCGGCGATGCGCAAGGGCAGCTTTTGGCCCAGCTGGGCGACAAGAGTGTTAACTACTTTCAGCAAATCAATCCCGGCAACCTCGACTTTGCCACCGCCACGCGCTTCAGCCATCTCCGCGAGGCGCAATCCAGCGCCTGGCCTGTAGAGATGACGCTGCTCAGCGATGCCGAACTGCTGCGTCTGATGCTGGCCAGCGCCACCGTTGACGCGCAGCCGGATACGGCCACTATGGATGCCGCCATCCAGCGCCTGCAGCGCCATCGCCAGGAGGGGGTGCAGCCCGGTCTGGACAGCGATGCGCTGATCACGCTGTGGGCCTGGAGCCGCCGCCAGCACCGCCATGCCGACGTCCTGGATCGGCACTTTTGGCCGCAGGCGGTGGAACTGGCACCGTGGCTGAGCGTGGACGATCGCGTACAGCTTTTTGCGCTGCTGTGGCCTAACCAGCGTGCGCTGAGCGAAAGCCTGCGTCAGCTGATGCATCTGCGTCACCAGCTGCGTCAGGCACCGCGCCTGCTGGCGCCGCTCAGTTTGCTGGTGGATGACACCGCGCTGCCCGCCGAAAAGCTGATCGGCAGCGAAGCCGACCTGCAGGAGATGATTGAAGTCTGTCCGGTGGTGGCCAATCGCATCAGTAAACCGCAGGCGGTGCCGCTGGGCTGGCTGGCCCTGCTGACGCTGGAGATCACCATTCCGCTCGGCTCCACGCCACGTCAGGCGTTGTATGACGACGCGGATATGCTGGAGCTGCCCGCGCCCGGCACGCCTGCCGATGCGGAACACCAGCAGGACCGTGCCGCCTTGCAGCGGCGCGATCCGCTGCGCGCCACGCTGCTGGAACAGAAACGCGCCCTGCTGCCCGGTTTTTACGCCGCGCGTCAGGGCATCGATTTGATGCTGATTTGCACCGCAGCCAGCCAGCGTCAAGATGCAGAGAGGGCCGCCAGCGCTTTGCGCGAGTGGCATCTGCATCAGAGCATCCCCAACGGCGGCGAAAAACCGCGCCTGATTTGGGCTATCACGCCGCACGACGCGCGTCATCAGCAGATCAACGTGGACGAAGCGGTACAGCGTCAGCTGGGTCAGCCGGGACAGACGTGGGGGTCGATGCTGGCGCTGGATCGCGCGGGCGTGGATCGCATGGGGGCCTGGCTGCAGGACGAGATGCAGCCCGAGGCCAGGCGCGATCGGCTGGCGCAGCAGTTAAGCAGCCTGCAGCAAAAATTGGTGGCGCGCCTGCAACCGTGGACCGAAGCCAGCGCGACGCCCGAACAGGCTGCGCGCAAGCAAATCATCGCTGACACCTTACTAAAATGCCTGCAACACCGCACCGGCCTGCACGGCGAACTGCTCGAACGGCTGCAGCCGTCTCGCGAAGCGGTGCGCCAGCTGTGGCTGAGCAGCGGCAGCGCCGCCCTCTCCAGCAGCAAAAGTCCCGCAGCGACGGAAGAGAGCTATTTTGGCATCGGCTTTGAGTTTGACCTGTTCAACGACCAGCCGGTAGCGCCCGCGGAGCCACGCCACGGCGGTGGCCAGCGCGATCAGCAGTTCCCGCAGCAGGTGTTTTCCCTGTGGCTTGAGCATCTGCGCCAGCTGCCGGAGAGCCGCAGCCTGCTGGCGCTGCTGAATGTGGATAAACCCACCCTGGAGCTGCTGGTTGAGGAGTTGATCACCGCCAGTTTCCGCCTTAACGTGCTGCAAAAATTGCAGCAGGCGCTCAACGAACCGGATGCGCAGGCCAGCGCCCACGACGCGCGTACCGATCGTCAAGTGTCACGCGCGATGACGGTACTGGGCGATTTTGTTGCCTGGCTGGGCTTTTTACAGCGTCCGGAAAGCGAGCGTCCCGAGAGCCGGGTAAACCGTGGACAACCGATTTTTGCCCGGCCGCCCGCGCCGAGCGTCAATTTCTCTGCCGGGCAGCGTCTGACGCGCCTGTCGGCGGCACCCGCGAATCACACGGCCTATTACATCTATGACTGGCTGGTGGGGTTAAACTCGGTGATTGTTGAGAACAATGGCTACACCGGCGGCGGCGATTTGCCCGCCAGCGCCCGTCAAACGTTGACCATGCTGATCCTGCCGCTGCACGCGTAAGCTCCTTCCCACTAAGCGCCGCGTGCACGTTGGCGCGGCGCCACGCCCATTGCGCACCTCAACGCGTGCGCGGGTATCGTCAAGGCCGTGCCTTTACTGGCTGAAAACTGCGGTAGTGATCGGTGGTGAGGAAGATGAGCCCATCGGACGAGTAGAGCAGCCGGTCGGCGTCGCGCCGTCCGCAGTCGTAATTCACATCGGCTTCATACCACTGCCGCCCCGCCTGCATCGGCAGACGGTGTTCGCGGTTGCTAAAGCGATCGCCGCCAATAGCGCGCCCCGGCAGCACCTCACACAGATTGCCTTTGGCCGGATCCCAACCCTGACGACGCGCCTGGCTTTTGGTGATATAGCCCTCGGGCAGCTGATGGTGCAGCGTAATCCAGCGCGCAACGGCGTGCGGCTCGGTAAAGGATGCAAGGGCGCCAGGATGAACGGGCGCGTGTGAGCCTAAATGGGGTTTCAGCCCGACCCAAGTGGCTATCAGCGCCAACAGCAGACCTAGCCAGCGTTTTTTCGACATCGTGACATCCTCAACACAGAGGCGACGATGATAGCAGGTTTACGAGGGGAAAAACGCGGGCCAGCAAGGCTGGCCCTGGCGGCGGGGTTACTGCACAGCGCGGGGGGCGTGCGCGGCATGACGGCGCCATGCGCCCGGCGCCACACCATACTGTCGTTTAAAGCTGCGGTTAAACGACTGCTGCGAATCAAACCCCAGCGAAATGGCCACGTTCAGAATGGGCTCATTGGTGGTGGTCAGGCGATCCGCTGATTTCTTCAGCTTTTTCGCGCGAATGTACTCGCCCAGCGGATGACCGGTGTGCTCTTTGAACATGCGCTGCAGGTGCCACTTGGAGTAACCGGCGCGGTCAGCCACCGTGTCCAGATCCAGGCGGGCTTCGATATTGTTATCAATCCAGTCGATTAGATCGTGCATAAATGCGTCGCTCATCATCCCATTCTCTCCCATCGCCGTAGCAAAAAGTATCAGTATCAGTTGCAGTTACACTTTAAGGGTGACTGACTATGCCATTTAATGCAAGTTTTATTATTGCATTAAATGCCGCACTCGCAGTAGGGACTTTCTGCTGCCCGCCCAGGCGAGGATCAAAACCGCACGTAAAGTGTATCAGATATTCTTGCAGATGCAGTTCGGACAAGCCTACACTCCTCGCGTTTAAATGCAATCTTAAAAGTTGCAGATTTTTCGTACATCTCTTTTCACACCAACGCGGAATAACAACAATGCATCTGCAAACAAATGGGGTTCGTCAGGCGCTCAGCCTGTCAGGCGCGATCTTGCTGGGAAGCCTGCTCGCCGGCTGCGATCGCGGGGAGGCACAAAGCGCCCCGCCGCCGCCGCCTGAGGTCAGCGTCGCGCAGGTCGTCGAGCAGAAGGTCAGCCGCTGGGATAGCTTCAACGGGCGATTTGACGCCGTGGAGAGCGTGCAGCTGCGCCCGCGCGTGTCGGGCTATATCGACAAGGTCAATTACCGCGAAGGCGACGAGGTTAAAAAAGGTCAGGTGCTGTTTACCATCGACGACCGCACCTATCGCGCCACGCTGGAGCAAGCGCAGGCCGCGCTGAACAACGCACGCAGCCAGGCAGCGCTGGCGCGCAGCGAAGCGGCGCGCACCGACAAGCTGATTGGCACCAACCTGGTCTCGCGCGAGGCGTGGGAACAGCGTCGGTCTGCCGCCAGTCAGGCGCAGGCTAACGTCCAGTCGGCGCAGGCGGCGGTGGACATGGCACAGCTCAACCTGAGTTTTACCCGCGTCACCGCGCCGATTGACGGCCGCGCCAGCCGCGCGCTGATCACCACCGGCAACCTGGTCTCCGCCGGCGACAGTGCCAGCGTGCTGACCACCCTGGTGTCGCTGGACAAGATCTTTGTCTATTTCGATGTCGATGAAGCCACCTATTTGCAGTACCAGGCAATGGCGCGTCAGGGACAGCAGCGCGGTGCGCTGCCGGTGGAAGTGGGCCTCACCGGTGAACGCGGCTATCCGCACCGCGGCACCGTGGATTTCCTTGATAACCAGTTAACCGCCAGCACCGGCACCATTCGCATGCGCGCCACGCTGGATAACGCGCAGCGACAGTTTACGCCGGGATTGTTTGCCCGCGTCCGCCTGCCGGGCAGCGCCGACTTCACCGCCCTGCTGGTGGACGACAAAGCCGTCTTGACCGATCAGGATCGTAAATACGTTTACGTCATAGATGGCGAAGGGAAAGCCCAGCGCCGCGACATTCAGGTAGGTGATTTAGCCAACGGCCTGCGCATTGTGCAATCCGGCCTGAAGCCGGGTGACAACGTGATCGTCAACGGTCTGCAAAAAGTGTTTATGCCCGGTATGCCGGTGAAGGCGCAGCCGGTGGCGATGCGCTCCGCTCAATAACAATCGAGACTGCCCGTTATGGATTTTTCCCGCTTTTTTATCGACCGACCGATCTTCGCGGCGGTGCTGTCGATTTTGATCTTTACCACCGGCCTGATCGCCATCCCGCTGCTGCCGATCAGCGAGTACCCCAACGTGGTGCCGCCCAGCGTGCAGGTGCGCGCCGAATATCCGGGTGCCAACCCCAAAGTGATCGCCGACTCCGTGGCCACGCCGCTTGAAGAGGCGATCAACGGGGTGGAAAACATGATGTACATGAAATCGGTCGCTGGCTCGGATGGCGTGCTGGTCACCACCGTGACCTTCCGCCCCGGGACCGATCCGGACCAGGCGCAGGTGCAGGTGCAGAACCGCGTGGCGCAGGCGGAAGCGCGTTTGCCCGAAGCGGTGCGCCAGCTGGGTCTCACCACCCAGAAAATGTCGCCTACGCTGACGCTGGTGGTGCACCTGTTCTCACCGCACGGCAAATACGACTCGCTCTACTTGCGCAACTACGCCACTCTGAAGGTGAAAGATGAGCTGGCGCGCCTGCCTGGCGTCGGTCAAATTCAGATCTTCGGTGCCGGCGAGTACGCCATGCGCGTCTGGCTCGATCCCAATAAAGTCGCGGCGCGCGGCCTGACCGCGGGCGATGTGGTCAGCGCGATGCAGGAGCAGAACGTGCAAGTGTCCGCCGGGCAACTGGGCGCGGAACCCACGAAAAAAGCCAGCGATTTTCTGCTGTCGATCAACACCCAAGGGCGACTGGAGAGCGAAGCTGAATTTGGCAACATCATTCTGAAAACCGCCGATGATGGCTCGCTGGTGCGGCTGCGTGACGTGGCGCGCATTGAGATGGGCTCGGGCAGCTACGCGCTGCGCTCGCAGCTCAACAATAAAGACGCCGTGGGCATCGGTATCTTCCAGGCACCGGGCGCCAACGCCATCGATCTCTCTAACGCGGTGCGCGCCAAAATGGCCGAGCTGGCCACCCGCTTCCCTGAGGATGTGCAGTGGGCCGCGCCTTACGATCCCACGGTATTTGTGCGCGACTCGATCCACGCCGTGGTGCAAACGCTGTTTGAAGCGATTGTGCTGGTGGTGCTGGTGGTGATTTTGTTCCTGCAAACCTGGCGCGCGTCGATCATCCCGTTGCTGGCCGTGCCGGTGTCGGTGGTGGGCACCTTTAGCGTGCTGTATCTGCTGGGCTTCTCGCTCAACACCCTGAGCCTGTTTGGTCTGGTGCTGGCGATAGGCATCGTGGTGGATGACGCCATCGTGGTGGTGGAAAACGTCGAACGCAATATCGAGCTGGGCCTGTCGCCGCGCGATGCGGCGCATCAGGCGATGCGCGAAGTGTCCGGGCCGATTATCGCTATCGCGCTGGTCCTGTGCGCCGTGTTTGTGCCAATGGCGTTTCTGTCGGGCGTGACCGGCCAGTTCTATAAGCAGTTTGCCGTCACCATCGCGATTTCCACCGTGATTTCGGCGATCAACTCCCTGACGCTGTCGCCCGCGCTGGCCGCCATGCTGCTGAAAGATCACGCCGCGCCCAAGGACCGCCCTACACGCATTATCGATCATCTGCTGGGCTGGCTGTTCCGCGGCTTCAACCGCTTCTTCCACCGCAGCGCCAGCGGCTATGAGTCGATGGTGGCGAAAACCTTGCGGCGGCGCGGCGCGGTGTTTGGTGTCTATGTGCTGCTGTTGGCCGGGGCCGGATGGATGTTCCATACCGTGCCGGGCGGGTTTATTCCCACCCAGGACAAACTCTACCTGATTGGCGGCGTGAAAATGCCGGAAGGCGCCTCGCTGGCCCGCACCGACGCGGTGATCCGACAGATGAGTGAAATTGGCATGCATACCGAGGGCGTAGCCTACGCGGTGGCGTTTCCTGGCCTGAATGCGCTGCAATTCACCAACACGCCAAATACCGGCACGGTGTTCTTTGGCCTGAAGCCGTTCAGTGAACGCACGCGCAGCGCGGCCGCCATCAACGCCGAGCTGAATGCCAAAATCGCCAAAATTCAACAGGGATTTGGCTTCTCTATTATGCCGCCGCCGATCCTGGGCTTAGGTCAGGGGTCCGGCTATTCGCTCTACGTGCAGGATCGCGCGGGGCTGGGCTACGGTGCGCTGCAAACCGCCATCAATACGCTGTCCGGCGCGGTGATGCAGACCCCCGGCATGATGTTCCCGATCTCATCGTATCAGGCTAACGTTCCGCAGCTGGACGTGCAGGTGGATCGCGATAAAGCCAAGGCGCAGGGCGTGTCGTTGACCGATCTGTTCAGCACGCTTCAGGTGTATCTCGGCTCGGCTTACGTCAATGATTTCAATAAGTTTGGACGGACATGGCGCGTAATGGCGCAGGCGGACGGCGATTTTCGCGGCACAGTGCAGGACATTGCGAATCTGCGCACCCGCAACGATCGCGGCGAGATGGTGCCGATTGGCAGCATGGTCAACATCACCACCACCTACGGGCCCGATCCGGTGATCCGCTACAACGGCTATCCGGCGGCGGACCTGATTGGCGATGCCGACCCGCGCGTGCTCTCTTCTGCGGAAGCCATGCAAAAGCTGGAAGCGATGTCTGGTCAGGTGCTGCCCAACGGCATGAATATTGAGTGGACCGACTTGAGCTACCAGCAGGCCACGCAGGGCAATACCGCCTTTATTGTGTTCCCGGTGGCGGTGCTGCTGGCCTTTCTGGTGCTGGCGGCGCTGTATGAGAGCTGGACGTTGCCGCTGGCGGTGATCCTGATTGTGCCGGTGACGATGCTGTCGGCGCTGGTGGGCGTGTGGCTTACCGGCGGCGATAACAACGTGTTTGTGCAGGTCGGGCTGGTGGTGCTGATGGGCCTGGCATGTAAGAACGCGATCCTGATTGTTGAATTCGCGCGTGAGCTGGAGATGCAGGGCAAAGGGATTGTGGAGGCGGCGCTGGAAGCCTGTCGTCTGCGTCTGCGGCCGATTGTCATGACCTCCATCGCCTTTATTGCCGGCACCGTGCCGCTGATCTTAGGCGAAGGCGCGGGCGCGGAAGTGCGCGGTGTGACCGGGATCACCGTGTTCTCCGGCATGCTGGGCGTCACGCTGTTCGGGCTGTTCCTCACGCCGGTGTTTTATGTGTCGCTGCGGAAGCTGGTGGCGCGTAAACCGCTGCACACGCACTCGCCTACGCCCTAACCGGCGTGGTTAAGACGATCCGGGCCTGCGCCCGGATTTTTTTTGCGCACCCGCGGTGAACGCGCTACGCCGCGTGAGCCAGCCGCGCGCACAGCAGATCGATGGCGGTGCGCACTTTTTCCGGGACGTGCCGCGTGTGGGGATAGACCGCGTAAATGCCCTGGCGGGGAAAGCCATGATCCGGCAGCAGCGCCACCAGCTTCCCCTCGGCGAGCGCCTCGTTCACCAGCCAGTCGGGCAGTAGCGCAACGCCCGCTCCCGCCCGGGCAAACGCCAGCAGAGATGCAGCGCTGTCGGCCACAATCGCGGCGGGTGATTGCGCCTCAAACGCGACCGTTTCGCCTGCGGGCGTGGTGACTTGCCAGCTGAGCGGCGCGGTTAAACGGCTATGGGCAATCCACTGCGCTTCTGCCAGATCGGCGAGCTGCCGCACAGGATGGGTACGCAGATAGGCGGGTGACGCCACCGGCACAATCGCAAATTGGTCAATCAGTCTCGCGTGGTGCGTGGAATCGGCCAGCTGCCCAAGGCGGATGGCCAGGTCAAAACGCCCGGAAATCAGATCGTCACTTTGTGAGGAAGCGACGTGCTGGATACGCAGCTGCGGATGCGCTGCGCGCAGTGCGGCCAGCGCGGGCACCACCACGCGAGCGCCATATTCCGGCGTGGTGGTGACACGCAGCAAGCCGCGTAATCCGGCGTGATTGCCGCGCACCTCTTCCAGCACGCGCGCCGCATCCTGCAGCAGCCCTCGCCCCTGATGGTAAAAGCGTTCACCCGCCTCTGTTGCTGAGACGCGGCGCGTGCTGCGGGTGAGCAGCGCCACCGCCAGCTCCGCTTCGAGCTGTTTAATGTTCACGCTTACCACCGCTTTGGTCAGCCCAAGCGTGCGGGCGGCACCGGTAAAACTCCCGGCGTCCACCACCGCAATAAAGATCTCAATGCGCTGCAGATTAAGCACAGCGTTTCCCTCTTCCTATGAACGATTGTCAAAAAATTTTTGACAGTGTAGCGGCTGCGGCTGGATTTATCTGCGTTTTTGCCCGCCTTATACTGCGTCGTCTGATCGGCTTGTTGGGAACGCTTATGCGTTATCGTGTCCAGGTGGCCAGCGTCTATTTGCTCGGCTTCTTTCTTGATTTAGTGAACATGTTTATCGCCAATGTGGCTTACCCGGATATCGGCCGCCACTTTAACGCGCCCTTAAGCCAGCTGGCGTGGGTGAGCAACGCGTATATGCTGGGCCTGACGCTGGTGATCCCCATCAGCGGCTGGCTGGCAAGCCGCGTTGGCGGGAAACGCGTGCTGATGGCCTCGCTGGCGCTGTTTATGCTGGCTACCTGCGGCGTTGGCGCCTCCGCGTCCCTCACGCAGCTGATCGTCTGGCGCGGACTGCAGGGCATGGGCGGCGGCCTGCTGATCCCGTTGGGCCAAACGCTGACCTACGCCCTGTTCCGCCCACACGAACGCGCCAAATTATCCTCGGCGGTGATGCTGGTTGCGCTGCTGGCACCGGCCCTCTCTCCCGCGCTGGGCGGCGTGCTGGTAGAGCATCTTGGCTGGCGCGGGGTGTTTTTGATTAGCCTGCCGCTGGCGCTGCTCACGTTTACGCTGGCGGGCTGCGGGCTCAAGCAGGAGCCGCCTACGCCCAACACCGAGCCGCTGGATAGCGTGGGCCTGGTAAGCGGCTGCGCGGCCTTAACCCTGCTGCTGCTGGGATTGACCTGGCTGGGCGAGGCGCACGCCGCTGCGCGGGGCGCGGCCACCCTGCTGGCGGGTGCACTTTGTCTCACTGGCTTTATCCGGCATAGTCTGAGGACGCGGGCACCGCTGCTTAACCTGCGCCTGCTTAACGCGCCGCGGTTGCGCACCGCCATGCTGCTGTATCACGGCGTGCCTGGCGTGTTTACCGGCGTGAATCTGCTGGCCATGCTCTATTTGCAGGGCCCGTTGGGAATGCGTGCGACGTGGGTCGGTGCCATGATGCTGCCTTGGGCCGCCGCCGCGTTTGTTGCAATTAGCCTAACGGGGAAGACCTTCAACCGCGGGGGCCCGCGTCCGCTGTTTCTTGCAGGCTGCGTGACGCAGGCGCTGGGGATGGGGTTGCTCGCCACCCTGGCTCACGACGGGATGGCGATACGCTGCGCCGCGGCCTTCGCCCTGATGGGCTTTGGCGGCAGCCTGGTGAGCAGCGCGGCGCAAAGCGCCGCATTTGTTGACCTTGCCGATGCCGACCTGGCGGATGCCAGCGCCCTGTGGAATATCAATCGTCAGCTGAGTTTTTGCGGCGGCGTGACGCTGATGAGCCTGCTATTTGCGCTTCTGCTCCTCACCGGGCAGCCGCAGGCGCATGCCTATCGTCTGTGCTTTATCTTCGCCGCGTGCAGCGCGGCGATCCCCCTGCTGTGCTGTATGCGTTTGGCAAACACGCCCGGCATTTCGCCCTTAACTCAGGAAAAAAAATGAACCGTTATCGACAGGAAGTGCGGGATGCGCACGTGCTGATTCAACGCTGGCTGAGCGACGCCGACGCCGATGACGCGGTGTGCGATGCGCTGCTGGCGCGCTTTAGCCCAACCTTTAGCATGGTGACGCCGCAGGGTGTCCTGCTTGATTATGACGCGCTGCGCACCTTCTTCCAGGCGCAGCGCGGTGCGCGGCCGGGTCTGCACATTGCCATCGCGGAGGCGCGGGTGTTAACCGAGCACGCGCACGGCGCCACCGTATTTTACCGGGAATGGCAGCAGCTGCCGGGCCAGCCGGCGATACCGCGCTTTTCAACCGCTGTGCTAACCTGCGACGACGCAGGACACATTTTGTGGAAGCATCTGCATGAAACCGCCCAGCCCCTGGCCTGAGCCGCCGCGCGCGGCCCTCTTCACCGTTTCCGGCGCTCAGCGCGCCGCAAGCCGGTTTTCGCCGAGGGAGCCGCGCACCACCAGCCAGCTGTCGAAAACGGGCAACGGCCCAGGCGATTGCTGACGAATGTGGCAGATCAGCCTGCGCGCCGCTTCCCGCCCCATTTCATAGACCGGCTGCGCCACCACCGTGAGCGGCGGCGTCATCAGTTCCGTCCACGGGAAATCGTCGTACATCATAAAGGCGATGTCTTGCGGCACGCGCAGACCCCGTTTCGCCAAGCCGCGCAGCATGCCCATCGCAATCAGGTTGTCGGAGGCGATCAGCGCCGTGGGCGGATCGTCCAGCGCCAGCAGCGCGGTCAGGATCTGCTCAATGCTGTCATTGCTGGTGGCATTGAGCCGCACCAGGGCGGGGTCCAGTTCGCTACCCGCAGCCTGATGCGCGTCAATCATGCCCTGCACTCGCTGCGCCACCGGCGTTGGCCCCAATGCCAGGCCGTGAGAATACGGCTGCGCGATGCGCATGCTGGAGACATAGGCGATGCGCTGATGCCCGGCGTTTAACAACTGCTGCGTCGCCTGCTTCGCCACGCTTAAAAAATTGGCCTGAATCGTTTCCACCGGCAGCCCTTCTACCGCGCGGTCAAAGGTCATTAGCGCGCGGCCCTCAGCCAGGACCTGATGCAGGTGATCGTTATCCGCCGCCAGCGAGCTACAAGGGGCCACAATGATGCCATCCACCCGCTTATCCAGCATGACGCGCACCGCTTCGCGCTCCTCCTCAACGGTTTCATCGCTGTTGCTCAGCAGCAAATGGAACCCGGCCTGACGCGCCACATCCGCCATGCCGCGCAGCGCCAGACCAAAATGCGGGTTCTCGATATCGCCGACGATCACCGCAATGGTATTGGAACGTCCGGTGTTCATACTGCGCGCCAGTTCATTGGGCCGATAGCCCAGCGCTTCCGCCGCCTGGGTGACACGGGCCTGCACCTCTTCACTCACGGCCCCGTAGCCGCCCAGCGCGCGTGCCGCCTGAGCCTTCGACACCCCGGCTTGTCGGGCGACGTCGGCCACCGTGGGCCCCCGCATCAGCGGCTTTTTTAAGGTCATAATTATTTCCAATCACAAGTTGATAACATCTACGTTGACGCTGAATAACACGTGTGCTTAATATCAGTATATCCACTTGAGACCGGTCTCACAACAAGAACGGTTTCGCTTTATTCTTCACTGAGACCGGTCTCAAGTCGTTCCGGATCGGTGAATCGTGTAGTTTCACCTGCAAATAGGGAAGCGCTTTATGACATTGCATAAACGTTCAACCTCGCTCACCGCCGCCCTGCTGGGCAGCGCGGTTCTGCTGTCAGCCACCTTCAGCGTCCGGGCAGCGAGTGACGCCAATCCGTACGGATTAATCGACCCCGGGCACCTGCGCGTGGCGAGCCTGGGTGATGCCAAGCCGTATACCTTCACCGATAAAAACGGCAATTTCACCGGCTTTGACGTGGAGTTCTTCAAAAATGTGGCCCACCGTATCGGCATCGATAAGGTGGATTTTGTTGGGCAGGACTTCTCCGCCATTCTGCCTGCGGTGGCCAACGGGCAATACGATGCGGGCGTCGCCGCTATCGGTATCACCCCCGCGCGGGAAAAAACCGTGGATTTCTCCACCGGCTATCTTGCGGGCTATTTAACGGTGTTAACGCGCAGCGACAGCGGCGTGAAGAACGTCGAGACGCTGGCGCACAAACGGCTGGGCGTGATTCAAGGGACGCTGCAAGAAAGTTATGCGTTGCAGCACTTCAAACAGACGGACCTGGTGCGCTTCCCGGATAACAATGCCGCCGTTTCCGCGCTGAACAACGGTACGCTGGATGCCATGTTCCTGGATTATGAAGCGGCGAAAGACTATGCCAGTCGCTTCAAACTGACCACCGCCGCCAATATCCCCTCTTTCGATGCCCCGGCTGGCGTGGCGATAGCCAAAAACAAACCCGCGTTTAAAGCGGCGCTGGATAAGGCCATCAAAGATGCGATGCAGGACGGCACGTGGAAACAGCTCTATCAGAAGTGGTTCCCAGGATCGCCTATGCCGGAGCAGTACCTGCCCCATCATCCTTAATTCCCGCGCCCCTTACGCGCGCGTAGGCACCCGGTGATGGCCGCTGTCCATCACCCGCAAATGAGAGTCGGCTATGGATCTGATTACGCTTCTTTCTCGTACCTTTTTCGATATTTCCGCTATGCGGGATGTGCTGCCGCAGCTGCTGACCACCGGGCTGGTGAATACGGTGATCATCTCGGTGGCGGCGACGGTGCTGGGCACCTTCTTTGGCTTGATTCTGGCGCTCATGGGCATTTCACCCGCGCGCTGGCTGCGCGTGCCCGCCCGGCTGTATACCGATCTGTTTCGCGGCCTGCCGTCGATCCTCACCATTCTGCTGATTGGTCAGGGTTTGGCGCGCTTCAGCTATCAGCTGTTTGGCCCCACCCCCTACCCGCTGGGCATTTTTGCCCTGAGCCTGATTGCCAGCGCCTACATGGGCGAGATTTTTCGCTCCGGCATTCAAAGTGTGGAACAGGGGCAGATGGAAGCCTGCCGGGCGCTGGGCATGAGCTATGGCCGGGCGATGCGGCTGGTGATTATACCGCAAGGGATCCGCCGCGTGCTGCCCGCCATCGTTAATCAGTTTATTGCCATCATCAAAGACTCGTCGCTGGTGTATCTGCTGGGGCTGATGACCAACCAGCGTGAACTGTTCCGCGTCGGTCAGGATGCGGCGGTGCTGAGCGGCAACCTGTCGCCGCTGATGCTAGCCGGGCTGTTTTACCTGGTGATCACCGTGCCGCTGACGCACGCGGTGAACTATATCGATGTGCGTTACCGTACCGGACGCCGCCGCGCCACGGCGCCGCAAAGCGGCTTGAAAGAGATCGATGAAGTCACGGTGAAACGGGCGGTTGCGCCCACGGCCTCCTTTACCAGCGGACAAGGACATTAACATGACGCCCACTTCTGCCTTTCACGGCGCCAGCCTCGAATTGCGTAATTTGACGCTCGCCTACGGCCCCATTGAGGTGCTGCGCAACGTCTCGTTGAACGTCGCGCCCGGCACCACCACCTGCATCATCGGCCCGTCGGGTTCGGGGAAATCCACCCTGCTGCGCGGTATCAATCGCCTGCATGAACCACGCAGCGGCGATGTGCTGCTGGGCGGCCGCTCGGTGCTAAAAGACAAACCCGACGCGCTGCGGCTGCGCATCGGCATGGTGTTTCAACATTTCAATCTGTTTCCCGACCACAGCGCGCTGGAAAACGTGGCGCTGGCTCCGTGGAAGGTGAAAGGACGCCCGAAAGCCGAAGCGCTGCAGATTGCCCGTCAGCGTCTGGCCGATGTCGGGCTGGCCCAGCGTGCCGACCATCGACCGCGCGATCTCTCGGGCGGCCAGCAGCAGCGCGTGGCTATCGCACGTGCGCTGGCAATGGAGCCCGAGGTGATGCTGTTTGATGAAGCCACGTCGGCGCTCGACCCCGAACTGGTCAAAGGCGTACTGACGCTGATGGCCGATCTCTGCCAGCGCGGCATGACCATGGTGGTGGTCACCCACGAGATGGGCTTCGCCCGGCGCGTGGCCGATCAGGTGGTGTTTATGGATGAAGGGGAAATTGTGGAGGCCGGGACGCCTGAACAACTGTTTGAGCGCCCGCAATCGCCGCGCTTACAGCGTTTTTTATCGGAGGTGCTTTGATGACACATCGCAGGGTCGCAGGCCCGATTCGTACCGCGCTGGTGGGCTTTGGCGTGGCAGGCAGCGTGTTTCATGCGCCGCTTGTCGCCCACAACGCCGACTATCAGCTTGACGTCATTGTCACCCGCGATGCGCAACGCGTCGCAACAGCGAGGCAGCGCTACCCGCAGGCGCGCATTGTGCCCGACTGGGACGCGTTGATGCAGCTGATTGACTGCGGCACCCTCGCCGTGGATCTCATTGTGCTGGCGACGCCCCCTGCCCAGCATCGGGCGCAGGCGCTGCAGGCCAGCGAGCGCGGGATTCACCTGGTGGTGGATAAGCCGTTTGCGCCGGATGTCGCCGCCGCCGAGGCGATGATCCACGCGGCGCAGCAGGCTAACACGCTGCTGACGGTGTTCCACAATCGCCGCTGGGACGGGGATTTTTTGACGCTCAAGCAGTTACTGCAGGACGACGCGTTTGGCACGGTGCGAACCTTTGAATCCCGCTTCGAGTGGTGGCGCCCCGAGGGCTTTGGCAACTGGCGCGATCGCGTCTCTCTGGCGCAAGGCGGCGGCCTGCTGCTGGACTTGGGCAGTCACCTGATCGATCAGGCCATGCAGCTGTTCGGACCGGTGCAAGATGCCTACGCCGAGCTGGCGCGCCACAGCGGTGCGCAGTCGGACAGCGACGAAGATTGCTTTGTCTCGCTGCTGCATCACAACGGCGTGCGCTCGCGGCTCTGGATGAACGGCCAGGCCGCGCTCAATGCGCCGCGTTTTCACCTGCTGGGCAGCCAGCGCGCCTTTACCCATTGGGGGTTGGATAATCAGGAGCCGCAGCTGGCGGCCGGCATGTCGCCCTTAGACCCGCGCTACGGCGTCACCCCACCTGAAGGCGATGCGCGTATCGGTCTCCCTGGCGACATCGAGGCGATCGCGCTGCAGCGCGGTAACTACCCCGCATTCTATCAACAGCTGGCTGTCGCGCTGCTGCACGGTGCGCCACCGCCGGTGGCGGCCGACGACGCGTTAGCGGTGCTGAAGCTGATTACGCAGCTTCATCAGCAACATCACGTGCGCGTGGCGTGAATAACGTCACGCTTTAACAGAAGGAAATAATGATGACGCAACACTCTGTAGCCAAAACCGTCGTGGTGCTGGGCGGCGGTATTTTGGGGGTTTCAACCGCCTGGCAGCTGGCTAAAGCCGGCGCCAGGGTCACGCTGGTCACTGAGGCGGCACTCTGTTCGGGCGCATCGGGGCGCTCGCTCTCGTGGCTCAATTCGGCCGGAGAGCGCTCACAGCCCTATCACGCGCTGCGCATGGCGGGCATCGATCGCTATCGCACGCTGTTTGCCCGCCATGCCAATCTTGATTGGCTGCGTTTTGATGGCGCGCTGTATTGGGCCGACAACGACGAGGCGGGAACCCGCGCGCGGCATGCGTACGAAAAGGCACACGGCTACGCCTCGCAGCTGGTTGATCCAGCGCACGTCGGCGCGCTGGATCCGCAGGTTAACCGCGCGGCGCTTGCCGAGCTGGCCATCGCCAATCCGGGCGAGGGCTGGGTCAGCCTGCCGCATCTGGCGGCGCATTTGCTCGCGGAATTTACCGCCTGCGGCGGCGAGGTGATTGAACATGCGGGCCACGCCCAGGTCATGACCGCTGACGGACGCGCTGTCGGCGTGCGCAGCGAGAAGCGCGGTGAATTTCGCGCCGATCGGGTGCTGGTGGCCTGTGGTCCGTGGACGCCAGCGGTGGTCGCGCCGCTCGGTGTGCATATCGCAAACGGATCGCCGGTGTCGATGTTGGTAACCAGCACCCCGCAGCCTGCGGACGTGCGCGTGGTGATGAATACACCGCGCGCGGCGATCCGTCCCAATCCAGGGAATACGCTGGCGGTGGATCACGACTGGTATGAGCACGATATTGTGGCACACCCTGACGGCGAGTACAGTCTCGACCGCGCGGTCATTGATCAGCTGATGGTCGAAGCCGGTCGGCTCGTCGGAGAGGGGAAACCGCTGGAGGCGGCAAGCTGGAAGATCGGTCTGAAGCCGATTCCGGGTGACGGTGAACCGGTGGTCGGCGAACTCGCGCGCGTGCCTGGCTGCTTCGTGGCCTTTACCCACTCCGGCGCCACGCTGGCGCTGATTCTGGGCGAGTTGCTCACGGATGAGATCCTCACCGGCATCAAACACCCGATGCTGGCGACGTTCCGTGCGGAACGATTTAACTGATCGGTCCCCGCGCCATCGGAAGGTGGCGCGGGCGCGCGTTAGTTTTTCTTGACGTCAAAACTCCAGAACTTCGGCTCCGAATGTTTGATGTTATCGTCGGCTACCGCAGCGGCATCGATGGCGTTGCGGCAATCTTCCGTGGCGCGTGGTTTGGGATCTTTCTCGCAGGTCGCCACTTTTTCGTTGCGCTCTTTAGCGTGTGCTTTATACCAATCAAGGCTCCGCGCCTCTTCCTTACACCCGGCCAGCAGCGCGGTACCCAGCACAGTCAGTAGCAATAGCCCCGTTTTCATACTCAATTCCTTTTAATGTTTTCGTCTGGCGGGGAGTATAGCGCCACGTCTCCTGACCCGTAAATTGGCCAGAGTACTTGCAAGAAAATTCCGATCGCGCATCAGCGCATTTTCTTATGGCTCATTGCAGAAAAGGGCTTCACCTCACCTCTCCTCATCCTCTGCCGCAGGCGCCGCGCCACGTGCGCACACCCAGTCATCGCGTTCGCTTATGGGTAATCTCTTAAAACGTGATCGCTGAGGCGCTGCTGCTGTTTTATTCATCAAGCGGCGCGTAAATAACCGCTCTGCTTTGCCGATAATCGCAACGTAAGTGCAGTAAAAAAAATAATAGATATCACTTTTTCGGGGAATCGTATGAAAATCACAACCGGCCGTAAAATCGCTTTGGCGTTCGGCATCATCGTTATCGTCTCACTGATTGGCAGCAGTTTATCCATCCTCAACTTTCTCAAGTTGCGTCAGGCCAATGGCTGGAACGTGCACAGCTATCAGGTCATGAACCTCAGCGACGCCATGCTCGCGGATATGATCAATATGGAAACCGGCGTGCGCGGATTTGTTATTTCCGGCCATGATAATTATTTGACGCCGTTTAACAGCAGTCGATCGGCGTTTGATGACAAGCTCAATCAGCTGCGGAGCCTGACCGCGGATAACGCCGCGCAGCAGCAGCGGCTGGATGATCTGCTCGCGCTGCATAAAAATATCGAGGCCGTTGATCTGCAGCTGATCGCCCTGCGGGGCGACGTCAACAGCGGCAAAGTCTCGTTGGAATCGCTGGTCAGCGTTTTTCAGGAGGGTCGCGATAAAGCCTTTATGGATCGCTACCGCGCCCTTGCCGCTGAATTTAACCATGCGGAATCCTCACTGCTGGCACAGCGCTCTGAAGAGGTGAACAGATTGGCGCTGGACACCAAAGTGACGCTCAGCGCCGCCGGTCTCATTACTATTTTGCTGTCGGTGGTTTTGGGCTACCTGATCACGCGCAGCATTCTTCGCGCGCTGGGCGGCGAGCCGAGCACGGCGGCTGACGTCGCCAGCCAGATCGCCAAAGGGGATCTCACCATGGCGATCGCCGTTCCTCTGAACAGCCAGAACAGCCTGATGGCGTCGCTGGAAGCGATGCGTCAGCAGCTCGTTACCATTGTCAGCGGGATCCAATCCTCCGCCGAGCGCATCACCCTCTCTGCCAGCGAAATTGCCCAAGGCAATATTGACCTGGCGCAGCGCACCGAAGAACAGGCCGCGGCGCTGGAACAAACCGCCGCCAGTATGGAGCAACTGACCGCCACCGTGCGCCAAAACAGCGAAAACGCCCGCCAGGCCAACCATCAGGCTGATTCAACCTCGCAGGTCGCGGTTCAGGGCGGCGACGTGGTGAATCAAGTGGTGGAGACCATGCGCGCCATCTCCGACAGCTCGGGCAAAGTGGCGGAGATCATCGCGGTGATTGAGGGGATCGCGTTTCAAACCAATATTCTGGCGCTGAATGCCGCCGTTGAGGCCGCGCGCGCGGGCGAAGGCGGTCGAGGTTTTGCGGTGGTGGCCGGTGAGGTGCGCTCGCTGGCGCTGCGCAGCTCTACCGCCGCGAAAGAGATCAAGGATCTGATTACCCTTTCCGTTGATCACGTCACGCGCGGATCGGGCCTGGCGCGGCAAGCGGGTCACCGCATGGAAGATATTGTGAAATCGGTGCAGGGCGTGAATACCATCATGGGCGAGATCACCATTGCCTCGGACGAACAGAGCAACGGTATCGGTCAGGTGAGTATCGCGGTGAGTCAGATGGATCAGGTGACGCAGCAGAACGCGGCGCTGGTACAGGAGGTTTCCTCTGCGGCCAAAGGCATGGTGGAGCAAACCGCCATGCTGCGCGAGGCGGTGTCGATTTTCCGTATTGAACCGGCGCAGACGGCGACGGTGCAGTAATTACTGCCTGCCATCATAACGGCGCTACGCGCGGCAACCTCCTTTTGCGGGGTTGCCGCGCTATCCTCTCCGCTCCCTGACACACGCCCGCCACGCGCCGTCTCTCAGCACGCGTTTTCCGTGGTGAACCCGTTTCCATGGGCCTCCGCATGATGGCCGAGCACGGCGTCATCACAGCGCGTTGGCGACACCTGTGCCGCCCACGCAATCCCATCCCATGGGTCTGTACAATCCTCGACCTTAACGGCCCGGCTTAACCCGTTGTAGGGTGGCGCTTCCGCGGAAGCGTGGAACCGATTATCCCCTTGATACAGACTGCTAATCCCCGCCTGACGCACCTTTCAGCCAGGTTAAAGGCGCGGCGTACGGGTCGCCTTTATGTTCTCTGCACGCAATGACCCGTGCGCCAGGGCGCGTGGTTACCTGACTGGACGATGGATAAAAAAAAGCGCTGACATCGCAGCGCTTTAAAACAGAGAACGGTGAAGGCGTCTGGCTTTAGAAGCTTTCCCAGCTCTCCTGACTTTGCGCGTGGCTCAGCCGCGCGGGAGCATGTTTGACCGCCGGCGCAGGATGACGCGGTACCGCCACCGCCACCGATGCGGCACCGTTGTCCAGAATAAAGGTGGCAACCAGCTTCGACAGATTCTCCGCTTGTTCCTGCAGCGACTTCGAGGCCGAAGACGCCTCTTCCACCAGGGAGGCGTTTTGCTGAGTCACCTCATCCATCTGGCCGATGGCTAAATGCACCTGCTCAATGCCTTTGCTCTGCTCAGATGTCGCCGCCGCAATTTCGTTGACCAACGCCGCCACTTGTTGAATGGCCGCGCTCACGTTCTCGGTGTTACCGCCCACCTGGGTCGCCTGCTCAAGCCCCTGCTCAACCTGGGACACAGAGACAGAAATCAGCTCCTTAATTTCGCGTGCAGCAGACGAAGAGCGCTGAGCCAGATTACGCACTTCAGATGCCACCACGGCAAACCCTCTGCCATGCTCGCCGGCGCGCGCCGCTTCAACGGCCGCGTTCAGCGCCAGGATGTTGGTTTGGAAGGCGATACCTTCAATTAAGCCGGTGATTTCGGAAATTTTAGCGGAACTGCCGCGAATATCTGACATGGTTGCCAGCATCTGGGTAACCGCACTGCCGTTTTTACGGGAGAGCGCGTTCGCATCGTTTGCCAGTTCGCTGGCCTGTACGGCGCCTTCGGCGTTCTGACGCACGGTCTCACTCAGGGTCGACATACTCGCCGAAGTCTGCTCCAGCGAGGCGGCCTGCTCCTCAGTGCGCGACGACAAGTCTTCATTACCCGCAGCAATTTGCGTGGAGCCGGTACTGACGGATTGTGCCGTGTGGTTGACTGACAACAGCGTAGTGGAAACGCGATGCAGTAAATTGTTGAAGGCCACCGCAGTTTGCCCGATTTCATCATTGCGCGACACTGCGGCGCTGCGCGTTAAATCCAGGCTGCTGCTGACGTCAACCATGGTGCTTTTCATACTATTAAGGCTGCGCTTAATACCCAGAATAATATTGATGGAGAAGATACCGAGCACGATAATGACCAGGATCGATGCGCTGCTCATAATCCACAGCGTTTTCGTGTAGATTTGGCCGTTTTGCACCCGCAGGTCATCGCCAATTTTGATATTGAGATCAATCTGCTTGGTAAACTCATTTTCCATATTGCGTGCCGCCGATCCTACACCGCCCTCGCCTCTGAGCATCCCCAAGGCAAGCGCGCTATTGTGACTGCGTGAAGCTGCATAAAAAGCCGGTAGCGACGCCCGCACGGCATCAATATTGTGGTATGCGTCCTCGGTCATGCGCTTGTCTTCATCACTGGAAATATCGTTTGCCATGTAATAATCAGTGAGGGATTTCAGCGTATTGAGCAGACCCGTGATCTTCTCTTCTGCCGTGGTTTGTTCTTCGCTGGTCGCGGCAGTGACGTGACGGTAGAGCGCGATACCTAACTGGTTGGTGGTGCTGATGGATTTATTGAGGTCTTTAATACTGGGTATCGCATTTGCCTGCACATATTCAAATCGCGCCTGGAAGCCAGAAATCACCGACAGTGAAGCGGCAACGAGCGCGCAGAGGGATAACGCCAGCAGAAAAAAAGCCAGCAACAAACGCTGTGTAATAGTCATAAATAGCCCGGAGTAAACGTTGGTAGGTGTGAGTAGATTTATCGACGCGCGATTCAACGGCTTTAGTGCTTTATTTAAAGATAATTTCTATTTTTATAATGGAAAGTTTTCCTTAATCGACTAGCGCGCCGTTGCGATTAAAATATCGCGAATTAAGCTTCAATAAAAATAATGAGTTAATCCTTTTTATTAGCAAAAAAAGCAACACCTGGGAATAATCGGGTTGTTGTCGTCGCGGGCAATGAATGCGCGGCGGAGGGAGGGACATAATGTGGGTGCGATTGTTTTTGTCTCACGCCACGCGTCAGTCTCAACCGTGCGGCGGGCGGCGGTTTAGCGGCGTCAACAGCCCGTCGGTTATGCCGGCAAACCGTGCTATACGGACCCCTGTTTTTCAATGACCAAAATCCGAGCTTCGCCTTGGGGACAGGCAATGTGCTCGGTGCCTTCACTGGCATAAAAAATATCGCCAACGTGCAGAATTTTACTTTTAATCTCGCCATTTTCTTTGTACTGCATTTCTACGCAGCCATCCATAACCGCAAAAACTTCTTGTCCATCATTGATATGCCACTTATAAGGACGGTCGGTCCAGTGAAGTTTTACGGTAGTATCGCCAAACTGCGTAATGGGCTGGGCCTCCCACGCTTGCGATCCGGTAAAGGCTTTGCTGCGATAAACTTTCATCTTCTTGTCCTTAAAATTGAGTATGACGCTGCAAATTAAAAAACGTGAATGACTCGGCAGGCGCGTTAATTATAAAAATAATGCGTCAATACGTTAACGGCATTATTACCCCGGTAAATTATCGCTATTTTATAACGCGTGGGGTAACCCCCACGCGTTAATCAGCGGTCTCATGGTAATCGTCCTTAGCGGTGAGGTGCAAGCAACTCTCTTTCCAGTCGCTCGCGCGTCTCAACGGCCTGATACGCCATTTTTTCCGGATAGCCGAACAGCGAGGCGGCCACTATCGATTCGCCGCCAACAGAAAAGGTCCGCTCCGCAAATTTCATCTCGCGCATCACGCGGAACAAGGTGTCGAAATCAACCTCGCCCTCACCGATACCCACATGCTGGTGGATGGTGGCGTCAACGCCAGGGGGATTGACAATGTAGCGGCAGTGCCGAGTGTGATTCATGGTATCGGCGATCAGGACATGAGAAAGATCATCACCGGCATGACGCAGCATTTTCTCGATATCGCCCTTTCCTTTGTCATAAAAAAACGTGTGCGGCACACTGTAAAGGTATTTCACATGATCGCTTCTGAACGATTTGACCATATTGACGGTTTCATTGTTTTCTTCGCAGAAATCCCACGGATGCGCCTGAATTTCAACGCGAAGACCTTCGCGCTCAAACAGCGGGAGCAGCGCTTCCATTGAGCGGTAAAACATCTCATCGCAAATTTCGGGCTGGTTAGGGTCACCAGCCAGTTCCGTATTGATCACTTGCACATCCATCTCCACGGCGATTTCAATCATCCGCTTCCAGTTTTTCACCGCGGCTTGGCGGCGTAATTCATCCGGACCGGACCAGCGGTAGACACAAATAAAAGAGGAGATCGCCAACCCGGTCTCCCGCAGGGCATTTTTATATTCCGCCAGAATGTCACCACTGGCTCGGGGGTGCTTGTAGAACGGGTTAATCTCCGGATGCGGCGACTGCTCGATATAGCGATAGCCCCAATCAGCCACTTGGTGGACCATTTTTCTAATACCCAACTCTTTAATGACATCGACATCAAATGCGATTTTCATTGCTGTCACCTTATGACATGTGGTCTGAATTCGCGGCGCTGTTCAAGCCGCGTAAAGCGAGTGCGAAAAATCGCTGCGCCGCCATCGCCTGATTGGCTCCGTGATCAGCCCTCGCGCGATCGCAGCGGGCAAGCGGTTCATTGCCGTCCCGCACGCGGGGTCTAACACGTCACCCAGACCGAACCGGCCTCTGCTGAACGCACGCAGTCTTCTACCCAACGGACGCCGGTCAAACCGGAATGGACATCCGGGTACCAGAAATCGTTGAGAAACGCGATATCACCGCGATCGGTGGCGTCCATGGCGATAGCGAACCGTCGATAGAGGTTGGCCCAGGCTTCGAAAAGTCCCTCAGGGTGGCCGCCGCCGATACGGTCATCTGCACGCGCGCGCGGGTGAAGATAATCCATGCCCCTTTCGAGAATGCGCACCGGCTCGCCCTGCACTTCATAGCGCAGCTGATTGGGCTGCTCATCCCACCACTCAATGCTGGCTTTCTCGCCGATGATGCGGATTTTCTGACCGTGCATCGAACCACAGTTGACCGCCGACGCCCATAGGCTGCCCACGGCACCATTTTCATACTCCATCAGGACAAACGCGTTATCTTCGAGCGGCGCGCGGCTTTTGACAAAACTTTGCCGCGAACAGAGCAGCCGGCGGATTTTCAACGCCGGCGCCATGGTTTCTGCAAGACATAAAGGATGAGTCGCCAAATCCCCCAATACATAACTCGGCCCCACAAGGCGTGGATCAACGCGCCAGCGCGTGCTGGCGTTGTGCTGCTCCACCGAAGCATTGTGAAAACCGTGCGCAAACTGCATGTTGACGATGCGGATTTCCCCTAGCAGGCCTTGGGCTATCATTTCTCGCGCCTGGTGAATAAGCTGATGACCCGCATACCCATAAGTCACACCCACAATCTTCTTTTTCTCGCGGCTGAGCCTGACCAGATGCGCCGCCTCTTCCCCGGTGAAACACAACGGCTTCTCGCATACCACATGCAGGTTGGCTTCCAGCGCGGCGCAGCACACAGCAAAATGAGTATTGTTGGGGGTGGCAATGGAAACCGCCTGAATACCGTCCTCGCGTTTCGCCTCTTCTGTAAACAGGGTCTGGAAGTCGGCATAGCAGCGTTCCGGCGATAACCCCAGCGCCTCGCCAAACGCACGCCCGCGTCCGGCGTCAATATCAAACGCCCCGGCGACCAAAGTAAACGTGTTATCACGCAGCGCAGACGCGCGGTGGATATAACCAATCTGGCTGGTCTCTCCGCCGCCTACCATGCCCCACCGTAGCGAGCTTTCGAGAGGTTTTATGCCATTAATCATCGCATTCTCCTTAAAAACCGACCGACTGCAGATACTGTAGACTGGCGGTCACATCCCCCAGGCTGCCATCCGCATGGCGCGGATCCCGCTCCTGTTCAATGGTGACCCACCCCTGATAGCGACGCTTGCGCAGCAGCGCGTGCACGGCCTGATAATCAATGTCACCGCGGCCCAGCGGACACATAACGCCCATGGCACAGGCAGAGAAAAAATCTTGCTCCTGACTGACCACCTCACGCCAAATCGCCGCGTTAACATCTTTAAAGTGCAGGTAATCAATGCGCTCCCAGTAATGATCAAGCGCGACGAGGGGATCCATCCCCGCGTAATAAAGATGCCCCGTATCCAGGCAAAGTCCGGCAACGTGATGGGGAATGTCGCGCACTAACTTTTCCAGTTCATCGGCAAATTCAATGCACCCTCCGGCATGCGGATGTACCACCGGCCTTACCCCGTACTCTTGCCAGGCGATTTCACTCAACACAGTGATGTGGTCCATCAAAGCGCACCATGCCATTTCGCTAAGGCGCGGGGCTTTATGGGGCTGCCCCGCCGTGGCGGCGCGATGCGGATTGCCAAAATCGATGATAACCAGATAGGGCGCGGGCTGACTGATGCCGGGACGATCCTCACGCTGGCCAAGGGCTTGCAGGTTTCGGCAGATATTGTGGGTGCGTTCGACCATCGCCGGAAAGTGTGCGTCGCTCACCAGATCGTCAAAAATCGTCCCCGCGATAATAGACAGATCGTTGGCCGCCAGCGCCGCGCTCAACGCAGAGGCCTCTGTGGGAAGATAGCCCCACGGCCCTAACTCCAGGCTTTTGTAACCCGCAAGCGCGGCCTCTCTCAGTACCCGCTGCCAGGGCGGTAAATGGGGATTTTTTGGATCATCCACGCCCCAACAGCAGGGTGCGGTTGCAATAGAAAGCCTCATTTTTTCTCTCCTGATACGACAAGGGGGGTTCGCGATCGGGATATCGGATCAGCCTGAACGCGTAGGCGCAGTATTGCGCCGGCATTTGATAGCCGGCAACCATCAGGATTGATTTATTTGAGGTAGATCGTGATTTAAAACATCATAAATTTGATAGTTTTTTATCAAATTCAGGTAGTGCACGGGTTGGTGCTGAATCAAAGATTCTCACGCGTGATCACGTCAAACGGGACCATCGTGTTACGCGATCCTCCCTCGCTGTGCCGGTGAGAGTGGATAAACACTGAAAGGATTTGCGCTGCGATAGCGTCGATGCGATGACGCAGCATCACCTCTACCCGTCCTGCAATGAGTGCCATTTCGTCGCCAACAAACGGGCCGTGACACACAATTTTAATCTCCGGACGCGCGCGATCGGCCAGGGCGTCGAGAACCCCTTCAATACCGCCGCAGGGCGCATAAATCAGCGCGATATCGGGATGTTGCTCAAGCAGTTGCACCGTCGCCTCGTAGCCGCCCGCAATGCTTTCATGGGTTTTCAACGGCTCTAACACCCTGAGCGCTTTTTTTGACTCGCGTAAATAAGACCGAAAACTGATTTCGCAACTTTCTTGACAGTTAAAACGGTGGTCTCCAAGCAGCACGCCAATGACACCCTGCTGTTCGAGCAATCGCTCGGCAAACCACCCTGCAGTGCGCCCTGCTTTCAGGTTATCAAGACCGATATAACCTGACTGACCGCAGGGGGAGAGATCGGAAAACAGCGTAAAAATATGCACGCCCGCGGCAGAGATTTTTTTGATGGCGTGGCGGATAAGCGGATTATCCAGCGCGATGAGTCCGATGCAATCGACCCGTGCTGCGAGCGTCTCAAGCGAAGCAACCACGCTCTCTGCGTCGTCAATATCCACCCACACAAACACGGGTTCGGGTTGCCCTTGCTCTCGGGCAAGGCGGGCGAGCTCGTCACAAAGCTGCTGATAAAACGAATAGTCTTTCGAAAGCAGAATAAAACCTGTACGCACCCCTGCCTTCATCATGCCGCTTTGGTGAGTCATGGCGTTACGCAGATCTTCACGATAGCCCAGCGCCTCGGCAGCACGCAGCACCTTTTCACGGGTTTCCTGCCGCACGGACGCTCGGTTGTTTAGCACGCGGTCAACGGTCGCGACGCCCACGCTTGCGGCTTTGGCGACCGCTGACATGGAGATTTTTTTCATAATTGCGCCTGAAATGATAGATTTCTATCAATTTAATCACAAAAAGCGACAAGCAGTAACAGGAATGATTCGCGAGTGGCAAAGAATCGTATCGTACTAAAGTAAAGCTGCAACCTTCGGATGCTGGCGGCATTTCCTCAAGTCATTTCTTCTGAAGTGAAAAGGTTATGGCCGTGAGGTTGTTCATCTCACGGCCCCGGCATAACGTCTACTGCCCGCATCTGGCCCGTGTTTTGATCACCGCGATGAGGACGCATTCAACCGCGTCCAAAATGTAAAATCGCAAAAGGGACTGATTTCCCCATCATCGCTTGTGAAGGGCTCGCGTTAATATGTGTTTATTCTATGCCATCCACGATTGTTAGCGCATCCTGGCGCGGATTATTTACTTTAATATGCTTCCTTATCAAAATCCGATTAGAAACAGTGATTGATGACCAGCGCTCTTGCCATGATTTGTATGCATTCCATGAATAGCCAAAAGAGTAATCTTTACTCATTGTCGCCATAGATCGGATTACAGCATCAAGGTATTTATCTTCTATCGTTGTGCCTTTTAATTCAAAAATAGCGCCCAGGTAAATGAGCCAACGGGCCAGGTGCTCATATTGAACCCAGGCATTGTTCTCTCGAGTGAAATCTGTTTTCCGTTCGATGATATCGCCAATCACCTTCACGACAGCCTGGTTGTTCCAGCTCAAACCTTCCGCAGAAATGGCAGAGATGATTTGATAAAAAGAGTCTTCAAGTTTTAAGTAATCATCGGTAAAAGAATAATTTTCATACACTACTTGCCGAATGGATTTCAACGATTCTACGGACACCTCTTCCGCTTTCGGTATGGCAGCATTGAGTTTCTCAAAGAAAGACTCAAGCTCAAGCGAATCTAACACCCGAATACCATAGCAGTGGGAATAATAATCTTTAACATTCTGATCAACGACGCTTCTTGAAACGAGAAATATATTTGAACCCACTACATGACTTTTCGAGAAACCTTTGTAATCATTGATAATTGCCTTCAGATTTGTGTCGCCAAGCGAGTAACCTAAAATGACAACGGTGTTTTCATGTAGAACTGTGCTTAATTTTCGCGAAAAATAAGAATCAGCGTTTAAGAACTTAAAGTAGTCGTCTGAGGTAATCACCATGTTTTTGGGTGAGTCTATAGAGCCATGCACATGATAAACTTTGATATTTGCAGAAGATCTTGGGATGGGCAGCCCGGGCGTAATCGATTGAACACTATTTTCAGCCGTCAACGTTTCCGCGAGTTTATCGTAGTTGGTCGTGACAATTCGAAATGGACGGTTTTGAAAGAACGCGCTGATGTTTTTGTTTTCACCGCTCAGCGTGATGGCTTTGATAATATCAGCAACTTCATTATAGATATCCTTATCTTCCGCCGCCAATTTTAGAGAAATGATTTGTGCCGCTTCTTCCAGGCTCAACGCTGAGGGTTTATCTTTGGGAAAAAGCGACGCCTTGAATTTTGCTGAGTTGGGTATGGAGTCACATAATTTTTCCAGCAGCCCCTGCCATGTTGGGGCTGTTCCACCTGATACTGCTTTTGAAAAGCCAGTCCCGGTAAATAAACAGAGTCGATTCGTTGCTGCTGCATAAGCGATTTCAAATATTTCACTCATTGAGAATTCCTTTTATTCATGATGAATGGGGAAATTTTAAATGCATATAAACAATATTAGTAAAGGCGCCAAATAATTTTGGCGCCTTTGAATAAACATGGCACGAGACACGCATTACTTATCGCGATACTTCACGCACACTCTGTTATTTACGACAGTGGGTCTCCCACTCTTTTATCGCAAAGGTATCCATCATGCCAGAGATATAATCCACTACGGCACGCTGCTTTTTAGGTTCGAAATCATCGCTTTCTTTCTCCGGCAATGAAAACTTCAACTCCGGTGACAGAAACTTATAATTTTCGCCAGAGGTATAAAAGCAATACAACTCCTGAAGGATCGTGTTGCCCTTAAACTCGTAAGTGAAGATATTCCTTTTGCGCATGATCACTTTGAACAAACGTTTCTTCAAACCTTCAGAGAGTTTTTGTAATTTCCAAAAGCCAAGCTCTTTGAATCCAGACTCGCCCGTCACAACGGAAATATCCCTCACCAGGCGATTAACGATGGTGGAGGTAAGCTCTTTACGGAAGATCATGGCAAACTCTTCTGACGATCTCAGCAAAATGGCTTGGCTGGCTATCTCTTTTGAGGTGCTGACGATATCGCAGAAATCTTTTAAGGCGTCTTGATACTCTTCAGAGATACGAAACTCGTACTCGATATCCTCGATCGTCACCATATTTCTGCTGAGTGCATCTTCGAGATCGTGTGCGGCGTAAGCGATTTCATCGGCCAGATCCATAATTTGGGCATCAATGGTTTTCTCGCCGGGTTCAAGCTGTAAATTGCCGTTTTCAACTACTCGCTTATAAAACGCATAGTCATCGTCGTAGAGGAATTTCTCCACGCCTTCTTTTTTCTCAAACGGGTACTTGATCACGGCAAGTAAACTGCGAAAGGTCAGATCCAGCCCCGCACAGTGCGCATATTTTTTTTCCAGTTTGCGTAAAATACGCAGCGCCTGTGCATTCCCCTCATAACCGCCAATGGCTGAAGAGAGTTCATTCAGCAATTTTTCCCCTGAATGACCAAAAGGCGGGTTACCGATGTCGTGCGCCAGCGCGGCCAGTTCGACGACAACATGGTTTTGAAGCCCCAGATCCGCAGCGATGCTGCGTGCTATCTGCGCGACTTCGAGGCTGTGCGTTAAGCGGTTTCGGTTGAATTTTTCCGGATCAACTTCGAAGAGCTGCATTTTACCCTGAAGCCGCCGAAACGAAGACGAGTACAAAATGCGTGCATAATCGCGCTGATAATCGTCCCTGTCGCGAACTTCATCGTGTGAATCCGTGTGCTCCCGCCTGTCGCCTAACGCGTCGATGAGCTTTTGCTCTTGTGCTTGAGCAAATTCTTTTATGTCTTGATCGTACATCGTACTTCCTTGTGGATTTTTATAAATAAGAAAAAAAGCGTTTAGCTTTAAAAGGCAGGGATTATTTGCTGCAGATTAATATATCTTTAAGGTCATAAACATTTCAATACTTACCGAGGTGATGCCCCAAAAATTATACTGACCAGTAACGCCGTGATGCGTTATTTTGTTGCAATAACGGCGTCTTTTTTATGAATGCAGCAAGCAGCACGCGCAATCTCAGTCCTCACAATGCCCTGGTTAAGCAGGCACTGAGGGTGCCAGATAAGATTTTCACGTCATGCTGAGGCGCAATAAACACCTTGCATTAAACGTTCAGCGACCGTATTAAAGGCGGCGTTTTCTTGCGTTTTTGTTACCAGGGAGTATTGCGCTGTCGATTTCTCGGCGTTTACGCCGCGTAACAGCGGCTTGCTACGGATTAATGAAAGCCGTGACGATCACAAGGTATAAATGCGTCGGCTTGAGTGCCTTGAAGGGGTTATTGGCAGTATCGAAACGATCGGCATCTTTTCGCGCTCACGCTTTGCACCGCGGCAAAGCGTGAGCGCGTATTGCACAGTCTACGCTTGTCCAACGCGCCTTTATTCCGCCTCCGCGGCGCGAGCCACCTCTCTGACGGCGTTTTCCAGCTGTGCGGAGTGGTGCTGAATGCTGGTAATGACTTCACCGGCTTCGCGCATAAACGCCACGCCCTGCACCGTGTTGGTCAGGGTGCTTTCAATGCCGCTCAGCACGTCGCGCGCCAGCTGATGATTGGCCGACACCACGCGCTCTATCTCCTCCGTGGCGTGGCTGACGTTGGCCGCCAGGCTGCGCACCTCTTCAGCCACCACCGCAAAACTTCGGCCGGAGGCGCCCGCGCGCGCCGCTTCAATGGCGGCGTTAAGGGCGATTAACCGCGTCTGCATCGCAAAGCCGCGAATGGTGCTCACCATGCCGTCAATGCTGTCGGACTGGCTATTCAGATGCGTGACATCCGCAGAAACCAGATTCATGTCCTGGGAAATTTGATCGATCATCTTGATGCTGCTGGTGATCACCGCACTGCCGTTCTGCGCGCTATCGCGCGTCTGCACCGCCATATTCCAGGCATCGACGGTGGCCTCTTTCTCCAGCTGGTTACGCAGCACTTGTTCGGTGACGTCGGAGGCAAACTTCACGATCTTGTACAGCTCCCCTTTGCTGTTAAACACCGGATTGTACGTCGCCCGAAGCCAGATCGGCTCGCCGCGGCGGTTACGTCTTGGAAACTGGCCGGAGAAAAACTCGCCCTGATTGAGCCGTTCCCAGAACTGGCGGTACCCCTCACTGCGGGAGAGTGTGTCGGAGCAGAACATGCGGTGATGTTGCCCCACCACCTCTTCGCGTCGGTGACCGGTGACCTGCAGGAAATTGTCGTTAGCATCCAGCACAATACCGGCAGGATTAAAGGAGATCACCGCCATGGAGCGCCCAATCGCCGTAATCACCGCTTGTTGTTCCAGCGCCGTCTCCATGCGCGCGGAGATATCTGCCGCTATCTTGATGATTTGCACCACGTTGCCGCGTCGATCGGTCACCGGGATATAGCTGGCCTCCAGCCAGACGGTGCGGTTTCCCTTCGCCAGGCGCATAAACTTATCGCTAAAATGTTCTCCCGCCGCCAAACGCTGCCAGAACTGCGCATATTCCGGTGAATGCACCAGCTCGGGCGGACAGAACATGCGGTGATGCTGGCCAATAATTTCATCGGTGCGATACCCCATGGCGCGCAGAAATTGCGGGCTGGCTTTTTGGATAATGCCATCCGGCGTAAACGCAATCACCGGCATGGTACGGAACAGCGATGCAAAGGCGGCGGAAGACCGCAAGCCATGCCGGCCGGAAAAGAAAACAGAGGCGAAATTCAGGAGGGTTGAAAACATAGCGGCAATCCGATCGTATTGAGATTGCTCAGGTTATCGGCCATTTTGCCGCCCACATCATTTATCACTGTGATAGTTGCGACTTATTATTATGTGATTTTGTTAAAACTCACTTAATTCAGTGGATTGCGTCATCAATAACGGGGGTCTCAGCACCCCGAGACCGTAGCCTCAGGGTGCTGATTCGATGTCAGCACGCTTCACGCAAGAGACAGCGCCTGTTGGCGGCGCCGGTGCTCCCGCAGAAAACGCGCGGTCAATGCCAACCACAGCAGGCCGCAGGCGAGGTTAATCAGGCTAAAGCCTGCGGCGGAAAAAGAGAAATACGCCGCTTTCGCCGCCTCAATGCCCAGCGCAAACACCAGAATAGTCACCATGCCGACCAGGGCCGCCACGCTGCCCTTGCCCGCCGCGCTGGAAAACAGCGTCATCCGGTACAGCCCCGCGCTGACCAGCCCGGTGCCGAAACCATACAGGCTTAGGCCGACCACCAGCCACAGGTAGGGCTGCGCCTGAAACACGCTTGCGGCGGCGGCCACCCCCAGCCCAACGATCAGCGGCCATGCGCCCATGCGCAGCGGCTGCGTGACGGGCAGCCTACTGGCCAAACGCCCCAGCGTGAGGTTCCCCGCGATCATCGCCAAAAAGACCGGTAGTTGCAGCAGCGCATAATCCAGGCGGCTGAGGCCCGCACCCTGCATCAGCATCACCGGAGAAAGCGCTACCCAGGCCAGACAGGGCACGGTAACCAAGCCGATCGCCAGCGCGCCGCGCATTACCTGGCGATCGCGTAGCAGCCGGGCGTAGTTTTTACCGAGTGCCGGAAGGGAGATCGACGTGGTCTTGTCACCCGCGGTTTCTGGCATGCCAACCCCCAGCCCCACCAGCGCCAGCGCGGCTAAGCCGCCAAACAGCCAGAACATGACGCGCCAGTCGCTCACCGTCAAAAACAGCGCGCCGGCCAGCGGCCCTGCCAGCGGTGCCAGCAGCGCCACGTTGGCCATCAGCGCCATGATCTTGATACTGCGCGCTTCATCAAAAGCCTCCTGGATGGCGGCGTAACCCACCGCGCCAATAAAGCACAGGCTGATGCCCTGCAAGAAACGCAGCAGTATGAAATGTTCGATGCGCGTCACCCAATGCATACCCACGCAGACCAGCATAAAAAAGGCGACGCCCGTCAGCATGACGGGTCTACGGCCAACGCGATCGGAAAGCGGCCCCAGCAACCATTGCAGCATCATGCCGCCCATCAGGTACGCGGTGAGCGAGGTGGATACCCACTCAGGCCCGACGTTGAACTCGCGGGTCACTAACAGCATACCCGGCTGGATCATGTCATGCGCGATATAGGTGGTAAATTCAAACAACACCAGCGAAAACGGAAACAGACAGTGGCGCCAACGGCGTGGCATCACCGGTGAAGAAAGGGACATTGCAAAAATCCTTGCGCAAAAAATAGAGCGGCGCGACCGCCAAAACGATCGCGCCAGCCAAGGTGACAACGTCACGCATAGCGCGTGATTATCGCCACGCGGCGAGGGGGTTGGTCAGGGTGCCGGCGAATTTCAGGTTTTCCGCCGGATCGGCCAGATTGATCATTTGCTGGTTGTTCGCCAGCTGCAGGCGATTAAGGCAAGAGCGTGTAAATGCAGGGGTAAACAGGTCGTAGCGCGCAAATTTGCTGGCTAACTGCGGATGTGCCTGCTGATACGCTTTAACGCACTGCGCCACGGCATGCCAGAACTGCTCCTGCGGCAGGGTGCCTGATTGGTGCAGGATCGCGCTGATGAAGCGGAAAATGCAGTCGAACACGTCGGTGAAAATCGACAGCAGTTTGAGCTCGTCCGGCACCGTGACCGCCAGCCGCGTCACCTTCTCCGGCAAGACGGCCTCCGGGTCCATCACGGCGATCTCTTCGCCGATGTCTTTCATGTAGGCGCTCACCGGAACATTATTTTCCAGCAGGATAATCAGGTTTTCGCCGTGCGGCATAAACACCAGGTCATGCTGGTAGAAACAGTGCAACAGCGGGCTGAGATAGCACTCAAGGTAGCGCGCTACCCACGTCTCTGCCGTCAGGCCAGACGCCGCAATCAACGCGGGCAGCAGCGCCTGCTGGTGGCGATCCACATGCAGGAAAGACGCCATGGTCATCAGCCGCTGTCCCGGCTGCAGGTTGGCTGCAGGATTGTCGCGCCACAGTGCGGCAAACATCTTCTTAAAGGCGGAATCGCCCGTAATCGCCTGTTCGTAGTAACGGTTGTGGTAGCCCACCGCCGCCACCTCGCGCAGAATGCGGAAATTGCAGCGCTGCAACCACGCATCCCCCGCCACTAGCTGCGCCAGCCATTCGTTGATCGCCGGCGTGGTCGCCATGTAATACGGCGACAGGCCGCGCATAAAGCCCATGTTGAGTACCGACAGCGCGGTTTTTACATAGCGCTTGCCGGGCTGGCTGCGGTTAAAGAAGGTGCGTATCGATTGCTGTGCCTGATAGCTGTCGCTGCCTACCCCAAGATAAACGATGTTCTGGTTGGCGATATCAGCCGCAAATACCGTCAGCAATTTATTCTGCCACTGCCAGGGATGCACGGGCATCAAAATATAGTCACTGACAGAGAGCCCTTTCTCGGTTAACTGCTGATGAAACGCATCCAGCGTCTCCGCGCCCAGTTCGTCGCGCATCAGCTGTTCATAGCTGAGATCGCTCAGGTTGGAGAAATGGGCGTTGCGCTGATGCACTGCCACCCATACCAGCTGCACAGGGGCGGCGGCTTCCGGCGCATAGGCGAGATAGTCTGCGGCATCAAAGCCGATACGGCCGTTGTTCGCCACAAAGCAAGGGTGCCCCTCGGTCATGGCGGCCTCCACGGTTTGGAAATCCGCATTGACCAGCGCCTGCGCGTTCTGGTTAGGCTTGGACAGCTTATAGGCGCTGCTGCAGAGTGTACTGCTGATCTCTTCCATGTAGGTCGCCAGCAGCGACGCCGGAATCCCCAGCTGCGGATGAAACTCCACGATAAACTGCAGCGCGTCCAGCGCGAGCGGGCGTCCATTCTCATGCTTGGTCAGGGAGTCGACCTCAATTTCCCAGTGGTCCAGCGCCAGGCGCTGCGCGCGGAAGGCGTAAACGATTTCCGATCCCGGCACCGCCAGCGCAAAGTGGCCTGCGGCACTCTCCTGTGGCGAAACCAGTTTTTCATGGGCGAACTCGGCAATGGCTTTGCGGATCAGCAGTCGGTTTGCTTGCGTCCAGTTATCGCCCGCTAAATGGGCACCGGTAAGAAATGAGGATGATTGGGTCATGGTCAGCGGATCCTGCTGTCGTGCGTGTTCATAGTCAGCCCGCTGGCAGAACGCCAGCCAGGCGGTTTTGTGTTCCATATCGATAGTGTGCTGGTAGCGGAATCCCGCGCGCCGGTTCAGGCGATGAATTTTTTCATTGCGCACATCTGGCTCCACCACCACGCGCCCCACCTGCGGCAAGCTGAAGAGATAGTCCATGGCAACGGTGAACACCTGCCAGCTGAACTGCTTCACGGGGTGCGTGGCCGGCGCGATAAGGATATGCAAACCATAATCGTCCGGCGCGGCCGGATAATGTCGCCCGACCTCATCCTCTTGTGCGCGGTAACACTCGATCAGAAAAACCGGGATGTCATCGCAGCAGCCGATCAGCGCTGCATGCGGATTGGACGCCGTGAGCGTGCGGTAGAAGTGCGCTACCTGCTCAACGCTGTCGTTCTGCATGCCCCAAAACCGGGCATAGTCGCGCGTGACCCAGCGGTGAATTAACGCAGCGTCGGTCTCTTGCCACGCCCGCAGGGTAAAGCGTCCGGCAGGACGCTCGGCGTTAAAAAGCGGTTGTGCGGTCATGGCAATGCTCCGTGGGGGCCGGAAATGTTTGAAAAGCAATCTGCGTCTCAATGGGATAGACCTCGCGGCCGGTGAGCGCACGCAGAATCACCGCGTTGCGGTAACAGGCCATGCCTAAATCGGGCGTGACGAAGCCGTGGGTATGTAATTCGGCGTTTTGTACAAAGATTTGGTTGTGGTGGTCGATGCTGTAGTTGCGCTGTACGTCGTACCGGCCCTGCTCATCCCAGCGCAGGCGCGCGCTGATGCCCTCCAGGAACATCGGCGGACGGTAATGGTAGCCTGTCGCCATGACCAGCCCTTCCGTGTGATGGGTAAAGGCCCGCTCCTGCTCCTGATGATAAAGCGACAGCTCGAATTGCCCTTCAGGCAGCCAGCGCATCTCGGTCAAGGCGGCGTGGGTATGCAGGTTAACGTCTAACTCGCCATCGAGCTGCTTGACGTAAAGCAGGTCGTAAATGTCGTTGATCAGCGTACTATTAATGCCCTTATAAAGGTTTTTATGCTGCGCGTTGAGACGGTCGCGTTTTGCGGGCGGCAGGCCGTGAAAATAATCCACCCACTCCGGCGAGGTCATCTCCAGCGTCAGCTTGGTGTATTCCAGCGGGTAGAAGCGTGGCGCGCGGGTGATCCAGTTAAGCTGGTAGCCAAACTTATCAATATCCGTCAGCAGATCGTAATAGATCTCGGCCGCGCTCTGACCGCTGCCGAGCACGGTAATGGCGCGTTTCTGCTGCAAGGCCGCTTTGTTGGCGAGGTACTGGCTGGAGTGGCAGAAGCGCTTGCGGTACGGTTGCGCGCATTCCGGCACCCATTCCGTGGGGCCAGTACCTAGCACCAGATGGCGCGCCCGCCAGGTTTGGCTTTGCCCATTCTGCGTATCCGTGGTGCGCACGCGGTAAATGCCCTGCTGCGCATCGTAGCTGACGTCAGCGACGCGGCTGTTCCAGCGCAGATTACTCAGACGCGAACAGGCCCACTGACAGTACTGGTTATACTCTTTGCGCATCAGGAAAAAATCTTCGCGGATATAAAACGAATAGATCTTGCCCTTCTCTTTCATGTAATTGAGCAAACTGTAGGGGCTGGTGGGATCGGCGAGCGTCACCAGATCCGCCATAAACGGCGTTTGCAGATGCGCATTTTCCAGCATCATGCCGGTGTGCCAGTCAAAGCCGGGATTCTGGTCGAGGAAGATGGCGTTAAGCCCCTCAATCGGTTCACTCAGGCAGGCCAGGCCAAGATTGAACGGACCAATGCCAATACCAATAAAATCGTAGATTGTGTCATTCATTGTGGTGCCTCACTGCGTAACCGCACTCAGGGTGAACGCGCGCGTATGCTCGCGTCCGTAGTGCACAATAAGCTGGATAACGTCGTCGAGATCGGCGGCGGTGGTTGCGGGATTGAGCAGCGTGAATTTCAGATACTGCCGTCCTGCCACGCGCGTGCCCGCCACAATGGCATTGCCAGAGCGCGACAAGGATTTGCGGATCGCCGCGTTGATCTCATCGATACGGCTCTCGCTACACGCTTTTTGTGGGACAAAGCGAAAGACTTGGGTACTCAGCTCCGGGGCGTGCAGTACCTCAATGGCCGGATGGTCGCTCAAACGCTGGTGCGCCACCTTCGCCAGGGCCAGTACCGCGTCAAACGCTTCGCCCAGCGCGGCAGGTCCCATAATGCGCAGCGACAGCCACATTTTCAGCGCATCGAAGCGCCGCGTGGTCTGAATACTTTTATTCACCAGATTAGGTGTACCTTCCTGCTGCGCACTGAGCGGGTTGAGGTAATCAGCATGGTGGGTGACGTACTTAAGGTGCGTTTTGTTACGTACAAAGAAGGCGCCGCAGCTGACGGACTGGAAGAAGGATTTGTGATAATCCACGGTGACCGAATCGGCGCGCTCAATACCGTGCAGGCGCTGACGATGCTGCTGGGAAACCAGCAGTCCGCAGCCGTAAGCCGCGTCAACGTGCATCCATACCCCATTGCGCTCGCAGAGATCGGCGATGGCGTCCAGCGGATCGATGCTGCCAAAGTCCGTCGTGCCGCCGGTCGCCACCACCGCGATCGGGCAGAGCCCTTCTTCACGACAGCGCTGCATCTCGCGCGCCAGCGCAGTGACGTCCATGCGGTAGTGTTCGTCATGGTCCACGGCGACCACGGCGTCGTAACCCAGTCCAAGAATGGCCAGGGATTTTTGAATACTGAAATGACTTAACTTGGAGGTAAACACGCGCCATTTGCTGGCGTCACGGGGAAAACCGTGCTGTTTAATCAGGTGACCGCCGTGATGCGCCTCGCACCAGCTGTCGCGCGCCAGCAGCATCGCCATCAAATTGGACTGCGTGCCTCCGCTGGTGAAGATACCGTCTGCCGTTTGCGGTAGCCCGATGCGTTCCAGCGTCCAGTCGATGACTTTCTGCTCAATTAACGTTCCCCCGGCACTCTGGTCCCACGTATCAACCGAGCTGTTAACCGCCGCCATGATCTGCTCAGCCATCAGCGAGGGCAGCACCACCGGGCAGTTGAGATGGGCAAGGTATTTGGGGTGATGGAACCAGACGGCATCGCGTAAATACAGCTGATGCAATTCGTTTAACGCGTCTGCCTGATTACCCAAGGGACGTTCAAGGTCCACGGTTTTAAACTGCGTTGCCAGTTCAGCGGGCAGGATGCCGCTAAAGGGTTTTTCGACGCCCTGCACTGTCTGCGTGAGCAAGGCCAGCACCGCCTGCGTCTGGTTGTCCCACGCGCCCAGCTGTTCGTCATTAAAAAACCAGGCTGGGGCGGCAGTTTTGTCCGCATCGTCAGAAAACGCTGACGCGGATTGAGCAGATGAACGTGTAACCATTTTTATTCCTTTCCGTTAGTTCTTAAATTCCTGCCTGCTGAGGGGGCAGCGGGTCTTCCTCGCGCTCACGCCCTTAACCGGACCAAATGCGCGAGTTCAACGCTGCGCGCGGCGTACGGCACAACGGTCACGCGCAGCGATGCTAATGAGAGTACCAATGATAATCATTATCATTACTTGATCCACTATTTTCGTCAACCCATAAGCGTTACTGATGGCTTACGGTGAGCAGGGGTATCGTGATGTGTTTTTTAAGGCGTTGAAATAGAAAAGGAATCATTAAGCGCGACCGCGTATTTTACGCTGCTGGGGGTCGCGATATTAAGAATAATCTGGTGCGCTGCGGCGGCCCGCAACGCTGCGCGGTGAGCGAGGTTAATGTGATAAAGGTGTGTATATGAATTAGCGAGGGCTTTAGCTCAGCTAAACGCGGGGTTCAACAGACCAAAAATCCAGTCATCGTGCCAGCGATCGTGCAGGAAATAGTTTTGCCGCAGTGTCCCTTCCTGCTGAAAGCCCGCGTTCAATAAGGTGCGGCGTGACGCGTGGTTGCCCGCCGTGACCGTGGCGGTCAATTTGCGAAAACCCTGAACCTCAAAGGCATAGCGAACGATATCCCGCAGGGATTCACTGCCAACTCCCCTGCCCTGATACGCTGGCGCCAGCAGAAATCCCACCTCGGCAATACCGTCGCCGCGGTCAATGAAACCGGTTAGCCCCATCGGCACATCGCGGCCTCTTGGATGTATGACCAGACATAGCCAGTGTGCGCAGCCCTTCTCCCACGGCGGCAAACGCGGCTCGAACGTCTGCTGCCTGATGACGTCCTCCGCGCGCACCGTGCTGATGAAATGCATTACGCGGGGATCCTGCTGCAGCGCAAGAAAAAAAGGCCAGTCGCGGGCCTCAAGCGGCCGATAATCCAGCCGCGCAGACCTCACTGCTTTCATCCACGTTCCTCCTCTCTTTGGGCAAATAAGGCACGCAACGGCGCGTCCTTGCGCAGCACCCCTTTGTGGTATTAAGACGCGGCGGAATCGGTCAAGGTCGCTCGCACGTGCGGCAAACTCTGCGGATAGTGCTGCTGAATAAACGCAATCATCTGTTCGCGCACGTGGCAGCGTAAATCCCAGGCCGTGGGCGAATTTTGCGCCGTCATAAGTAAGCGAATGGTCATGGTTTTTTCACTGGTGTCGGTAACCTGCAGCACTTGAGTTTCACGATCCCACAGTTTGGTTTCACTGAGCACTTTTTCAAAGTGCGCGCGCAGCACATCCAGCGGCATGGAATAATCCACATACAGAAATACCGAGCCTAATATCTGCGCATTATTACGCGTCCAGTTTTGAAAAGCATTCTCAGTGAAATAGGTAATAGGCAACACCAGCCGCCGCAAATCCCAAATGCGCACCACCACATACGTCAAATTGATCTCTTCAATCCAGCCCCACTCTTTTTCCACCACCACGGCGTCATCAATTTTAATCGGCTGCGTAAAGGCGATTTGAATACCGGCAAACAGATTGACCAGCGATTTTTGCAGGGCAAAGCCAATAATGATCCCGGCCACGCCAGCGCCCGCCAGAATGGTGGTGCCAAATTTACGCACGCCAGGAATACTGAGTAAAATCAAGGTGACGCAGAACGAGACCAGCAGGACGATAACGATTTTTTTGACATACATTAACTGCGTGCGGATTTTTCTGGCGCGCAGGTTATTCGAGAGATTAATGTCATAGCGTAAAAACAGCATATCCTGCGCAACGTTGGTGAGCTTTATCAATACCGAACACAGCGACAAAATAATAAAAATGTTGAGCAGCGTGGAGAGGAAGTTTTGTGACGCTGGCGCGACATTAATGTAATTCATTCCCACATTAATCAATATTAAGGGAATAAACAGAAACAGCGATCCGCGCAGGTGCTTTTCCAACGATTTAAACAGTTTCCTATCACGCTTTTGCCAGTAGCGAATAAAGCCAAGTAGAATGAAGCGGGCCAAAAAACCCACGATCAGCGACAGTGTGACGAGTAACACAGCAGGCACCCAAGAGGGCAGACCTGATAACTCACCCAAGATAAACGGCATCATTTCCCCTTTTTAATCCGCAAACAACACAGCGTTGTTCAATGATCAAACCAATCAGTAACCTTATCGTTTGGGTTATCTGTGAGCAGTACATAACGCCCATAAGTGTATGAAACATTTCGCGCTCTCACCGACTGATACGCTAAAAAACGCCGATGACAAGGTTTACCAAACGTTAGCTCTCCTATAACGCATTGGAAAGAATAGCGTAAACCGGTTCACCGCCTCCGTTACGGCGGTTGCGTGGTCGCACATCGCCGGCAGCACCGCAAGCACGTGGCGTGGGCGCCACCGATCTGCTTTACCCGCGTCATGATGCCCTACCGGTGAATTAAAGATTGTGGAACGGGTTACCGATAAACAGAGACGGATACACTTAACCTGGCGCGATGGCTTCGCGCATTCACGTCCTGTCTGCATGACGTTGTGCCGCAGACCGCGTTTCTGGCCCTCCACATGCGGGTACGCGGTTTGCCGCGATCGTGGAGCCTGTAAGGCGCGAGCAAGGCCAGTGCATCCCCTGACTCAATAACGGAGCCGACTACCATGAACACCGTGAGCACACCTGGCCTTTCTGCCGTTTGGTCGACTGACGCGCAGGGAATTTGCATCGCCAGCCGGGAAAGCCCCGCCGGGTTGATGCCTGCCCTGAACGGGGTGACGCTGGCGGAATGGCTGCGCATCGCGCAGGCGGATGACGATGCCGGCGTTGCGCTGCAACTCACCGCGGCGCTGGAGGGGCTGGCGCCTTTTCATATTGAAGTGCCCATTCAGTGTCTGGACGGCACGCTGCGGCATGTGATTGTATCCGGCTTGCCAGCGAGCGTTTCTGATACCTCGCCGTCGCAGTACAGCGGCTTTGTGCTGGACATTACCGGACAGCGCAAAGCGCTGGAGGACGCGCTGCGCACGGCAATGGAGTATCGCCTGCTGATTGAAAACAGCACTGACTTGATTGCTCACTGTGACGCCAATGGCCGCTACGTCTCGATCTCCCCTTCTTATAGCGAAATGATTGGCTGGCCTGCTGATGAGATGCTCGGGCAGCCGGTAGTGAATTTTTTACACCCTGACGATCGCGCTGCGGCGAGCGCGGCCTTACAGCATATTTTCAACGGTGGCGTGCAGCCGGATGTGATTGAGGTGCGTAAGCAGCACCGCGACGGGCACTATTTGTCGCTGGGCACCAAGGCCTGCGGCGTGAGCGATCCCTCAACCGGGAAGAACATCGGTGCGGTGCTGGTCTCTCGTGATATTAGTCGGGAAAAAGCGCGCATCCGCCAGCTGGAAAAATTGGCCACGCGGGATGCGCTAACCGGCCTGCACAACCGCGCGTGGATTATCGAACAGGTTGACGCGCTGCTGGCGCAAGAGAACGACCCGGCCTACACCGCCGTGCTGTTTATCGATCTCAACGGTTTCAAAGCCGTTAATGATTCGATGGGCCACGCCTCTGGCGATGCGCTGTTGCAGCAGGTCAGCAAACGACTACAGAGCCGCATCCGTCCGAATGACGGGCTGGCACGCTTGGGAGGAGATGAGTTTGTGGTCGCTGCCAGGTGCACCACGCGCCACGCCGCTGCCGCCATCGCCGAGCATCTGCTCGACAGCCTGAAGGCGCCGTTTACCCTTAACGGCCGCGCGATCTGGATTGGGGCAGCCATTGGCATTAGCTTAGCCCGTTCCGGTACGGTGTCGGCCACCGCGCTGTTTGAGAAAGCAGATTTGGCCATGTATGCCGCCAAGGCGCGGCGAGACGGTTCGTATCAGTTTTATCCGCCTTCCCCGCTGCCCTAAACGCGATAAAACCTGTTAAGCGGGCTTTGCTTGGGCGTGATAAACAAAAAGGCCGTCGCGATGACGGCCCGATTCGTTTAGATGTGCATTAAAGAGGCTTTTTCGCCGACGCCTCGTGTTCCGGCACCGGCAGCGGCTCGCAGTTACTGGTGTCGCGCTTTTTCAGCTCGGCCAGCGCGTCGGCCACGGTGCGGGTCTCCAGCACTTTCAACGACGCCTCTTCGGCCTCGGCGGCAATGGATTTAAAATACCAGCATAGGTTGGCGCTCACGATGCAGCGCGGAGCGACATCGGGGCGTGATGCCCAGAGCTTTTTGTCTTCAATCACGGAAGTGTAGATGTCACGCAGCGTGATGTCAGCGGCCGGACGGCCCAAATGAATCGAGCCGGTGCGACCGAGCGTCGAGACGATAATGCCATCTCGTGTCAGCGGAACCATCAATTTTCGAATGAAACTGGGGTTCGCTTCAAGACCGTAGGCCAAAATGGCGCTGGTCGAGCGTTTACCCAGTTGCTCCGCCATCGCTACGCTCAAAACCATCTGCAAAGCTGTCGGGAAGCGGTAATCAAGCATTTCTTTATCCTGAGTTGCGACCTATCTTGTTGTTTTTATGCCGCGGCAGTGAGTAATCAATGAGCAATAAATATAACAAACACTGTTGCTTTTTAGAAGCCGAGACGGGTTTACAGGGCACGTATTCATCATTCTCTAAGCCAGAAGCGCACAGGCTGCTTAGTTTACCGCGTTTGCTGCGGATGCCGTGAGCTTTTGCTGTAATGCCGCCACGAGTAGCAGGTTAATGAGCGCTAATCCGCACAGTAACCACAGCGTGGCCTGCGCCCCGAGTTGTTGAAACACGTATCCGCCCACCAGCGGCGTCAGCGCCTGGCCCAGCAGTGCCGGACGCGCCATGCGCCCCACCACAACCGCGTAGGCTTCAGGTTTGACCATCACCAGCGGCAAGGTGCCACGCACGATCGCGCGCAGACCATTCCCGGCACCGTAAAGCACCATACTGAACACCGCCAGGGCTGGATAACAGGCCAGCAAAAGCAATCCCAGCGCAACGAACCCAACCGAAAACCAAGTGGTACGGATCGGGTGACTACGACGAAACGCCATATCAATCAGTCGCGATCCTACTTGACAAGGCCCGAGAATAGCGCTGATTGCCAGCGCGGAGGCAAGCGTATGCCCGCTCGCCTGCAACAATGCGATCAGCTGAACGGATACCGCCGTCATGATTACCGAGGCCAGCGTGAAAATGGCGCACAGCAGCCAGAAGAGCACGGGTGCGAGGTCGTGCTTCGCGGAGGTTTTACTGACGTGCTCCGGCACTGCAAGCGCGGATCGGTTTGGCAGTGCGAACCAATAGGTCGGCAACACCGCGAGGCACAGCAGCGCGGCAATGGCCAGGCAGGCATCGCGCCACCCCAACATATGAATAAGTAGCGCCGTGCCAGGCCATACCAGCGAGGTACAGAAGCCCGAAATCAACGTAATGCCGGTGATGGCGCCGCGCGCCTGTATGCCGTACACCGTGCCCAGGGTGGCGAACAGCGCATCATACAACCCCATCGCCATACCCACGCCGAGAATGCCCCACGCCAACAGGAACAGCGCCAAATGGTGGCTCAATGCCATGATCGCCAACCCCAGCGCCATCACTCCCCCGCTTGCGGCCAGTAAAGTCCGCCCGTGACGCCGGGAGATCACGCGTCCACACCAGGGTGCCAGTAAGCCCGAGACCAGTATCCCCAGCGACAGCGCGCCATAAACCCACTGCTGCGACCAGCCTGTTTCCGCCACAATGGGCGCGGCCATCACCGCCATCAAATAGAACGATCCGCCCCAGGAGAGAATTTGTACCAGACCGAGCGCGACCACTGCCGCAGGCGAAGGTTTTATGTGATACGTCACAGCAAGTTTCCATTTACAGACAAAACAGCCTTATAGCACGGGCCTGTCGCAGGAAAAAAGCGCCCGCTGCTGTTTGCACCTATTTTGTACACCATGCTGGCACAATGGCACCCGTTGGAATAAAATGCATTGGTATGTTGTAACTATCAGGAGGATGGGTGATGCGTTATGATTTGGTTGCCGATTTACATGCCTGCGCGAACGCGCTGGAGCGGGAGTTAGGCCAGCTGCGCGCGCAGGTTGAGCAACAGCCGCTGCTGATTGCCCGCGTGTTTAGCCTGCCGGAAATTGAAAAAGGCCACGAAAATGATGAGGTCACGCACATCGCGGTGACGCAGCACCTTGGCCAGAAAGCGCGCGACATGGCGCTGGCGCATTACTGCCGGCTGTTTATGCAGCATCAGTCGGAAAAAATCAGCACCAAAGCGGCGGTACGCCTGCCTGGGGCAATTTGCATTGAAGCCGATGAGTCGGCTGCCGAGCAAATTTCCCAGCAGGTAGGCACGATTAACCAGCTCAAGCAGCGCCTCGAGCAGTTGATTACCGTGGAGTCCGGCCTGCCGAGTGAAGCGCGTTTTGAGTTTGTGCACCAGCATCTGCGCGGATTGATTACCCTCAACGCGTACCGCACCATCCCGCTGCTTAACGCGCCCGATAGCCTGCGCTTTGGCTGGGCCAACAAGAATATCATCAAGAATTTGACCCGTGACGCGGTGGTGGAACAGCTGGATCGCAGCCTTAAGGCCAATCGTGCCCAAGCACCGTGGACGCGCGAACAGTGGGCGGAAAAAGTGCAGCAGGAGCGCGAAGCCATCCTGTCGCTACCGCCGGATGCGAAACTCAAGATCAAGCGGCCGGTAAAAGTGCAGCCCATTGCGCGCGTGTGGCGCGCCAGCGAGAAAAAACAGGTGCAGCTCGCCTGCCCTTCTCCCCTGTTAGTGCTGTGCCGCGACAAAACGCAAGTGCCGGTGCTCGGTGAACTGCTGAACTACGATGCGGAGAACGTCACGCACCGCTACAAACCCCAGGCGCAGCCGCTGCATTTGGTGATCCCGCGCCTGCACCTGTGGAGCGATAAACTGTAAGGGACGGGCGGCAATTGCCCGCCCGCCATCGCTTACGACTTCATACTGCCCACCATCTCTTCCGGGCGCACCCACTCATCAAACTCTGCGTCCGTCAGGTAACCCAATTTCAGCGCAGCCGCTTTCAGCGTCAGCCCTTCTTTATGCGCTTTTTTGGCGATTTCAGCCGCTTTGTCATAGCCAATGTGCGTGTTGAGGGCCGTTACCAGCATCAGCGATTCATTGAGCAGCTGATCGATGCGCGCGCGGTTGGGCTCAATCCCAACGGCACAATGATGGTTGAAGCTGTCCATGCCGTCCGCCAGCAGACGAATGGATTGCAGAACATTGTGGATCACCATTGGGCGGAACACATTCAGCTCGAAGTTACCGGATGCGCCGCCCATGTTCACCGCCACATCGTTGCCCATCACCTGACAGCACAGCATCGTCAGCGCTTCGCACTGCGTGGGATTCACTTTACCCGGCATGATTGAACTGCCTGGCTCATTTTCAGGAATGGCGATCTCGCCAATGCCGCAGCGCGGACCGGATGCCAGCCAGCGCACGTCGTTGGCAATTTTCATCAGCGACGCCGCCAGCCCTTTCAGCGCGCCGTGCGCGTGCACCAGCGCGTCGCAAGTGGCGAGCGCTTCAAACTTGTTCGGTGCCGTCACAAACGGCTGCTGCGTAAGCTCGGCCAGCGCCTGGGCCACGCGAACGGCGTATTCGGGATGGGTGTTCAGACCGGTGCCCACCGCCGTGCCGCCCAGCGCCAGTTCAGTCACGTGCGGAACAGCGTTTTCAATGTGCCGCAGATTGTGCTCCAGCATCGCCACCCAACCGGAAATCTCCTGCCCCAGCGTCAGCGGCGTCGCATCCTGCAGGTGGGTTCGTCCAATCTTAACGATGTCCTTGAACGCCTCCGCTTTATCGCTCAGGGTCTTTTTTAGCACCGTGATCTGCGGAATGAGCTGCTCGCGCAAGGCAATCACGGCCGCAACGTGCATTGCCGTTGGAAAGACATCATTTGAACTCTGGCTTTTATTGACATCATCATTGGGGTGCACCAGGCGCGACATACCGCGCTCACCGCCGAGGATTTCGCTGGCGCGATTGGCCAGCACTTCGTTCATGTTCATGTTGGTCTGCGTACCTGACCCGGTCTGCCAAATCGCCAGCGGAAATTGATCGCTGTGCCGATCTGCGAGCACTTCGTCCGCTGCTTGCACAATCGCGTCAGCGCGGTCGGCGGGCAACAAGCCGAGATCGCGATTCACCTGCGCCGCCGCACGTTTGGTCAGCGCTAGCGCATGCACCAGCGCCACCGGCATTTTTTCGGTTGAAATGCGGAAATGCTCAAGCGAGCGCTGCGTTTGCGCCCCCCATAGCTTATCGGCGGGCACATCGATGGGTCCCATTGAGTCTTTTTCAATGCGGTTGGCTGCCATGTCGTCTTCTCCTTTGCGCAGAACTTAAATGGTCGCCAGCGTTGTGACTCACCACGCGCTGGCGACGAGATTGTCACACATGCGAAGTAACCAGTATGGGAGCCGTTCGCGTTTCTTGCACATGCTCGTATACTCTGGACGGCAGGTCAGCTTTACAGCACCTGAACACGCACGGTTAGCGAGGGTTAGATCATGTATAAGATGAATAATTCGCTGCAACACTATGCCTGGGGCAGCAAAACAGCGCTTAGCGAACGTTTTGGTATCCCTAATCCAGCGGCATTACCGATCGCAGAAATGTGGATGGGCGCCCACCCCAGAAGCTCGTCCACCATCAACATAGGCGGTGAGCAGCGCACGCTGCGCGAGGTGATCGATGAACAGCCCATCCGTATGCTGGGCGAGGCCGTTGCCGCGCGCTTTGGCGAGTTACCGTTTCTGTTTAAAGTCCTTAGCGCCGCGCAGCCCCTCTCCATCCAGGTGCATCCCGCGAAAGCCGCAGCGGAAGCCGGTTTTGCGCGCGAAAACGCCGCAGGCATTCCGCTGGATGCGCCAGAGCGTAACTACAAAGACGCCAATCACAAGCCCGAGCTGGTTTACGCCCTTACGTCGTTTCAGGCGATGAACGGCTTCCGCGAGCGTCATGAGATGGTGGCGCTGCTGGCCACGATTTCAGGCGCGCATCCGCACATTGCGCGCTTCCTGGAGACACCCGATGACGCCAATTTGGCCACGCTGTTCTCCACCCTGCTCGCGCTGCACGGCAGCGAAAAATCGCGCGCGCTGGCGATCCTGCACGCCGCGCGTCAGACGCAGGAAGGCGAGCCGTGGCAAACGCTGAACGCCATCGCCGACGTTTATCCCGACGATAGCGGACTGTTTTCGCCGCTGTTACTCAACGTGGTCACGCTGCAGCCCGGTGAAGCGATGTTCCTTGATGCTGAAACGCCCCATGCGTATCTCCACGGCGTGGCGCTGGAGATCATGGCCAACTCGGACAATGTGCTGCGCGCCGGCCTGACGCCCAAATTTATGGATGTGCCTGAACTGTTGGCGAATCTCGCCTTTCATGCCAAACCTGCCGACGGTTTGCGCCTTGAGCCGCTTAGCACGGATGATACGCAGCGGTTTCCCGTGCCGGTGGACGATTTTTCCTTTGCCGTACACACGCTCAGTGCCACTGAGCACACGCTGAATCAGCCGAGTGCCGCCGTGCTGTTTTGCATTGAGGGGGAGGCCACGCTGACGCGCGCCGATGAACGCCTGACGCTTCGGCCCGGTGAGTCCTGTTTTGTGCCCGCCTGTGACGCGCCGATACAGGTCACAGGACGTGGGCGGCTGGCGCGCGCGTTTAACGACCTGCACTGAGCGGCTGACGGCTCTGGTAAGAACTGCTATCCTTTCACTCTATTAATTCAAACGCCTACGGGCGTTTTTTCTTCACTCGTCGCACCCGCAGATCGGTGTGCGCACGCAAGGATAAGGACGACTCAGCGATGAAAAAAACCAAGGTTGCCGTAGGTGTCATTGTAGCGCTCGGTGTGATCTGGACAGGTGCCGCATGGTTTACCGGCAAACAGTTGGAAAGCCACCGTGACCAGATGCTGCAAAACGCCAATGCGCAGCTCAATGCCTACGCGCCCAACAGCCGCCTGACGCTGAGTTTCCAGGATTATCAGCGCGGTGTGTTCACCAGTAAGACCAAACTGGTGGTGCAGGCCAGCTCGCAAACCGTAGACAATCCAATTCTCAAACCGGGTCAGACGCTGGTGCTGAACGAGACCATCGATCACGGTCCGTTCCCGTTCGCGCAGCTCAAGCGCGGCAACCTGCTGCCGTCGATGGCTTCGGTACACAGCGAGCTGGAAAACACCGATGCGGTGAAAAAGCTGTTTGAGCTGACGCAAGGTAAATCGCTGGTGACGGCCGACACTCGCGTGGGCTACGGCGGCGATACCGACACGGTGCTGCAGCTGCTGCCGGTGGACTACAGCAACGTGCAAACCGGCGATCGTTTAGCCACTAACGGCGGCACGCTGGAGGTCAGCGCCGACAGCAAAGGCGATAAAGTGAGCCTCAACGGTGACTTTTCCAGCATTGCGGTGACCAGCAAAAATCAGGTTGCGCAGCCGGTGCTGTTTACGCTAAACGGCCTGACGCTGAAAGGTAACACCCACCTCAGCCCAGAGGGCGTGCGCGTAGGCGATCAGGACATTAAGCTGGATAAAATCAATGCCAGCATTAATGGACAGGAAGGCATGTCGCTGGAAAAACTTAACATTGCGTCCTCTTTTGACAATAAAGACGGCAAAATCGGCGGCCAGCTGAACATGGACAGTGACAGCGTCACCTTACAGAAACAGCCGTTTGGCTCAGCGAAGCTGGCGATGAAATTTGCCAATTTCGATGCGCAGGCGGTAAAAACCTTCTCGGATAGTTATCAAGCACAGATGCAGGATCTGCTGAACCAGCCCGGTGTGGCCGACGATCCGGTGCGTTATCAGGCCGGCGTACAAACGATTCTGCGTAATAACTTGCCCACCTTGCTGAAAGGCGCGCCCACCGTGAGCGTCGCCCCGCTGAGCTGGAAAAACAGCAAGGGCGAAAGCACCTTTACGCTCAACGTGGGCTTTAACGATCCAGCTACGGTGACAGGTGAACCACAAACGCTGGGTGCGGCCGTCGATCGCGTGCTCAAAACCCTGGACGGCAAGCTGGTGATTAATATGCCAATGGCAACGGAAACCATGCGCCACGTGGGTCTGGCAGAAGGTTACCAGGGCGACGATGCGCAGAAGCTGGCTGACCAGCAGGTGAAAGGCCTGGCGGCGATGGGCCAAATGTTCCGCCTGACGCAGCAGCAGGATGACAACATCCTCACCCAGTTGCAGTACAACAATGGTCAGGTCAGCATGAACGGCGATAAAATGTCACTGGAGCAGTTCCTGTCGCGCTATATGCTGGGCGCGCCGACCAGCGAAGGTATGCCGCAGTAATACCTCATGATGTAAACGGCATGCTTCCCACCCTCGCCTCGGCGAGGGTTTTTTTTGCCTTGAACGCTGCGCGTTCTCTTCGCCAGGCTGTATAGAAACCCATCACCTGCCACCGCGTTTGCGCAAATTGCTGGCGCAGTTGCGCAAGATGTCCTTAAATAGTCAGCTTTCATCCTAATCAAGCTGAAGCGACATGATTGATCCTAAACTTCCTTTGACCGATATCCATCGCCACCTTGATGGCAACATCCGCGCCCAAACCATTCTGGATTTAGGCCGCCAGTTCAACCTCACGTTGCCCGCTACGTCGCTTGAAACGCTGCGTCCGCACGTGCAGGTCACCAGTAATGAGCCGGATCTGGTGAGCTTTTTGCAGAAGCTTGACTGGGGCGTGAAGGTGCTGGGCGATTTGGACGCCTGCCGCCGCGTTGCGCTGGAGAACGTCGAAGATGCCGCACGCGCGGGCATTCACTATGCCGAACTGCGCTTTTCACCGGGTTACATGGCAATGACGCATCAGTTACCGATTGCCGGTGTGGTGGAAGCGGTGATCGATGGCGTGCGCGCCGGCGTGCGCCAGTACGGGGTGCAGGTGAACCTGATTGGGATCATGAGCCGCACCTTCGGTGAAGAGGCGTGCCTGCGCGAGCTGGAAGGCTTGCTGGCGCACCGCGATGCCATCACCGCCGTGGATTTGGCCGGCGACGAGCTGGGCTTCCCCGGCAGTGAATTCCTGAGCCATTTCAACCGCGCGCGCGATGCCGGTTTCCGCGTCACCGTTCACGCGGGCGAAGCCGCCGGGCCGGAGAGTATCTGGCAAGCCATTCGCGAATTGGGCGCTGAACGTATCGGCCATGGTGTGAAAGCCATTGAAGATCGTGCGCTGATGGATTTCCTTGCCGAACAGCGCATCGGCATTGAGTCCTGTCTGACCTCTAATGTGCAAACCAGCACCGTCTCCGCGCTGACCAAGCACCCGCTGAAGGCGTTCTTGCAGCATGGCATCCTCGCCACCCTGAACACCGACGATCCGGCGGTTCAGGGCATTGAGCTGGCGCACGAATATACCGTCGCCGCCGTTGAGGCGGGTCTGAGCGCCGCAGAGGTGCGTCAGGCACAGGAAAATGGTCTGACTATCGCCTTCCTGAGCGACGCCGAAAAAACCGCCCTGCGCCAACGCGTGGCGGCCTGATTCAACGCCATGCTCCCACAAAAAAGCGGCCTTGAGGCCGCTTTTTTTATGCTGCGCTTATTTCAGCGTCAGCGTTTGCCGTTTTTCCGCCGACTGCAAGCCGAGCTCAATCAGTTCCATCACCTGAATCGCCTCTTCTGCCGAAACCGGATTGGTCCCGGTGCCTGCGATAGCGTCGCGGATCGCGGCGTAATAAGCTGGGTAGTTCCCCGGCTGTGTTAGCAGCTCTTGCTCAACCATGCCGTTGCCGTCCGCCAGCGTGACGGTACCGTTGCGCATATCATACCCCCAGTCCTCCTGTGGCGGACGGGCGCCGGATTTGAGCCGGTCTTCCTGCGGATCAAGGCCATATTTCACAAAGCTTCCGCGCGTGCCGTGCACCACAAAGCGCGCCGACTCTGCCGCCGCCAGCATGCTGGCGTGCAGCACCACGCGTCGCGTTGGGTATGTTAGCACCGCGTGAAAGTAGTCGGTGGTTTGCGCGCCTGGGCGCAGCTCGGCCAAATCCACGTTGATGGCCACCGGCGGCCCAAACAGCTGCAGCGCCTGGTCCAGTACATGCGGTCCCAAATCATACCAGATACCGCTGCCCGGCCCCTTCATCTCGCGCCAGCGCTGACGCACTTCCGGGCGGAAGCGATCAAAGTGCGATTCAAAGTAGCGCACCTCACCTAACGTGCCTTCAGCCAGCAGATTTTTCAGCGTCAAGAAATCGCTGTCCCAGCGGCGGTTATGAAATACAGAGAGCAGCAAGCCTTTGGCTTTGGCCAGCTGATCCAGCTCGCGGGCCTGTGACAACGTCACGGTGAACGGTTTATCCACCACCACGTGTTTGCCGGCATTCAGTGCGGCTTTGGCCAGGGGAAAATGGGTATCGTTGGGCGTGGGGATTACCACCAGCTGAAGCGTGGGATCGTCCAGCAGCGCCTGCGGATCGGCCACCACCTGCACGCCCGGCCAGTCGGCGTGCACCTTGGCGGCGTCGCTGCTGGAGATCGCCGCCAGCTCCATCTCTGACGTACCGGCGATCAGGGGAGCGTGAAAGGTTTTACTGGCAAAACCGTAGCCCATCAGGCCGACACGTAGTTTATCGCTCATGTTCATTCCTCTTGTCCGTTTGTGTGATTTAAGACGATCGCACGGGGAAGAACAAGGCGGAATCCCCTGAAAAATCAGGATATGGCGCGCCGCTCGGGTTGCCAGCTCTCCTGCGCCACCAGCGCGTCATGCGCATCCTGGCTGCGGCGGCGGAAGTCGCTGGGGCTCACGCCCACGCGCTTGCGGAACACGCGCGAGAAGTAAAGTTGGTCGTCGTAGCCGACTTCCCGCCCCACTGACGCAATGGGTTCTTGCGTGGTTTGCAGCAGCAGCTTGGCGCGGATCACGCGCTGATCTTCCCGCCAGCGTAGCAGGTTGATCCCCATCTGCTCGCGAAACAGATGCGCCAGACGCGACGGCGACAGACACACGTGGCGCGCCACTTCGTCGATTTTTACTTCGCTGGCCAGATGGCTGGTCATGTACTGGCACGCTTCAATGACGCGCGGGTCGCGGATTTGCTGATGACTGCGCGGATCTTCCTCCACGGCGCGTAGCAGCAGGCGCTCCAGCAGGTTCATCGCCAGTTCCTCGGCAAAACGGCGACCCGAGTTGTGGGTTTGCTCGATGCTGGCGAACAGGCGATCAAACTCTGCGCGCAGGGATTCCGGCAGGCGCAGGCGCCCTACGCCCTGGTTCTCATCCTGCCACTGCAGCCAGTCGGTCCAATAGGCGCGTGGCCGGAAGTAGACCCAGCGGTGAAACCAGCACGGGCTGTCGGGTGCGCGACCATAATAGTGCGGCGTTTTCGGCTGGAACAGCAACAGATCGCCAGGCTCGCAGTCAAAAGCCGATTCGCCGTCAAACACCCGACCTGTGCCTTTAATGGTGAGATTGAGGATGTAGCCTTTCATGCCCAGCGGGCGATCGATAAAGAAATCCAGCGCGTCATTGGCGGTAATCGGCGTTAAGCCCGCTACCAGCCAGGCGCTGAAAGGATAGCCAGGCAACAGCGGATTTTGCTGCTCATTGGGGGGTTCACGATGATACATAGCGCCCTCACGGTCACGTCAATATGCAAGCAAGTACAGGCGGCCCGCAGGCCGCCACGACAGCGGGTTATTCGCCCCTCAGACGGCGCGATTTTTCTGTTTGTAGCGGTCAAAAATCACCGCAGCTAACAGTATCAAACCGCGTACCACATACTGTGAGAATGGCGAGATATTCAATAAATTCATCGCATTCTCAACGGTGCCTAAGATCAGTACGCCAGCCACCACGTAAGAGATTTTCCCAATGCCGCCCTTGAGCGACACGCCGCCCAGCACGCAGGCCGAGATCACAATCAGCTCATAGCCTATCGACGTCATGGGCTGGCCGCTGGTCATGCGTGACGCCAGGATAATGCCTGCCGCTGCCGACACCAGACCGGAGAGGATGAAAATGATGATCCGGGTGCGCACCACCGGCACCCCCGCCAGACGCGCCGCCTCTTCGTTACCGCCAATGGCCAGCGTATTGCGGCCAAAGGTGGTTTTGTTAAGCAGGAAGCCAAACACGATCATCGTGGCAATAGTCAGCCAGATTGGCGCCGGTAAGCCCAGCCAGTTGGCGTAGCCGAGGGTGAAGAACCGTTCATCCTCAATGCCCACGGCTTTCCCGTCAGAAAAAATATACGCCAGGCCGCGCACAATCTGCATGGTGGCCAGCGTGGTGATCAGCGCGTTGATTTTCAGACGGGCGATCACGAAGCCGTTGACAAAACCCGTCACCATCCCGAGCACCAGACCGGCAGCCACGCCCAGCCACAGGCTTTCAGTCATGTTTATGACCACCGCCGTAACCACGCCCGCGCAGGCAATCACCGAGGCCACTGAGAGGTCAAAATCACCAGATGCCAGGCAAAAAAGCATACCGCAGGCCACCATGCCGGACATGGACATCGCCAGCCCCAGGCCTTTCATGTTGATAAAACTACTGAAGTTGGGAACAAAGATGGCGCAAACAATAAACAGCAGCGCAAACACCACCAGCATGCCGAAGTTATCCCAGATACGCCCGAGCTGAAGGCCGCTGCGCGGTGCCGGTGGCGTGTTGGACGTGGTAGATGAAGCCATTCTTATTTCTCCTTTACATCAGGCCACGGCGGCCGCTTGTGAGGTTTTTGGCATTGCCAGGCTCAGCGTCAGCTGCTCCGTGGCGCTATCGTGATCCAGCTCGCCGGCAATCTCGCCTTCGCGCATAACCACAATGCGGTCAGCCAGCCCCATGACTTCGGGCAGGTCACTGGAAGCAAACAGCACCGCGATCCCCTTGTTGGCCAGTTGATAGATAAGGTTATAGATTTCGTGCTTGGCGCCTACATCAATGCCGCGCGTGGGCTCATCCAGTAAAATCACGTTCATCTCTTCCGACAGCCAGCGGCCCAAAATCGCCTTTTGCTGATTGCCGCCGGAAAGGTTCATGATCAGCTGGTGCGGACCTGGCGTTTTGATATTGAGCGAGCGAATGTGCAAATCGGCGTTTTTGGCCTCCCAGCCGGACTTGATCAAACAGCCCGCGCTGAGGTTGTGGCGACGCGCGCTGATGTTGATGTTTTCCCGCACCGAGTGCACCGGAATGATGCCTTCCGCTTTACGGTCTTCCGGGCAGAGCATGATGCCTGCACGGATAGCATCAATGGGTTCGCGGATAGTGAGCACCTTGCCGTCCAGCGTGACGGTGCCACCGCGTAATCGTGTGGCGCCAAACAGCCCTTTCATCAATTCACTGCGTCCTGCGCCCACCAGGCCGAACAGCCCGACGATTTCACCGGCGCGCACGCGCAGTGAAATCGGGTGGCGCACGCCTTTGGCCTGCACGTTGTCCAATTGCAAGCGCACCTCGCCCAGCGGTCGCGGCGCGTAACCATAGATATCGCCTAAATTGCGTCCCACCATCGCCTGTACCAGATCGTCATGGTGGGTGTTGTGCATATCGTCAAAGGTGCGCACGTAGCGGCCATCTTTGAATACGGTAATGGCGTCGCTCAGGGCGAAAATCTCTTCCATACGGTGTGAGACATACAGCACCGTACGCCCCTGCTCACGCAGTTGACGGATCACGCGGAACAGGTGTTCGATTTCACGCGCTGACAGTGAACTGGTGGGCTCGTCAAAGGCAATAATGCGGGCATTACGCGCCAGCGCTTTGGCGATCTCCACCATCTGCCACTGGCCCAGCGACAAATATTTCAGCGGCATATCGGGATCGATATCCATGCCGAGGTTTTTCAGCTGCAAGCCCGCCTCATAGCGCAGCAGCTTGCGGTTCACCAGTCCACGCTTGTGCGGCAGCTGGCCGAGATAAATGTTCTCCGCCACGCTCATTTCCGGCACCAGATGCAACTCCTGGTAAATGATCGCCACCCCCGCGTCGAGCGCGTCGACCGTGGTGTTGAAGCTTTTCGCCTCACCTTTGATACGAATTTCACCGCTGGTTGGCTGATAGCTACCGCTGAGAATTTTCAACAGCGTCGATTTCCCGGCGCCGTTTTCGCCCATCAGCGCATGCACCTCCCCGGCGCGGCAGCTGAAAGAAATATCCTGCAGCGCTTTCACGCCCGGAAACGTTTTACTGATGCCATGAAAGGACAGAAAGGCTTGATCGGTTTCCATGGAACTCCCTCACGGCAACACCGCGCCAGACGGCGGCGCGGTGTTGCCGGTTAGTCAGATAATGTGCCTGAATACACCGTGCAGTAGCGCCTGCGGCTTACATCAGGCCCTTTTTGGCCAGCTCGGTTTTGAAGTTGTCGCGCGTGATCAGCACCACATCGGTCACTTCGGTAAACTTCGGTGGCGCTTCGCCTTTGGTGACCCAGTTGTAAAGCATTTGGCTGCTCTTGTAGCCGTGCACGTCCGGGCTCGGCAGCAGTGAGCCATAGAAACCGGTGGCCGCGCCTTTAGAGAGTTCACTCACCGCGTCCACACCGTTAATACCGATGCCGATAACGTCTGGCGCCTTAAAGCCCTGACCCTCGGTGGCGCGCACGCCGCCCAGCACGGTGTTATCGTTCATGCCGACAATCAGCCAGTGTTTGACTTCCGGGTGTTGCACTAACAGTGAGTTACCGGCATCAAACGCGCCGGGAATGTCGTTGGATTTGGTGGGAACCTGGTAGATTTGCTTCTCGGGGAAGCCAGCCGCTTTCAGCGCATCCATCGAACCACCGGTGCGGCGGCGCGCGGTATCCAGTTCGTTCGCGGTGATGGCCATTACCGCAGTTTGCTTCACGTCCCAGCCGCGTTTCTGCATCTCTTTATACAGCTCTTGGCCCTGTCGTTCGCCAATTTTGGTGGCCGCCATCATCACCAGCGGAACGGTGTCCATGGGCTTACCTTTGGCGGTCACGAACTGATCGTCCACCGCGATCACTTTCAGATCATAGCTGCGCGCTTTCGCCATAATCGCCGAACCGAGTTTGGGATCGGGCGTACAAATCACAAAACCTTTCGCTCCGCTGGCGGCCAGGCTGTCGATGGCGTTAAGGGTTTTTTCACCGTCTGGCACGGCAATTTTGATCACGTCGAAGCCGAGGTCTTTGCCGGCTTTATCGGCAAAACGCCACTCCGTTTGGAACCAGGGTTCCTCGGGTTGTTTGACCAAAAAACCGAGTTTCATGGTTTCGGCGATAGCGGATTGTGACATAACCGCGGCGAGACCGATGGCCGCCAGCGTTTTAGTGAATTTATGCATGATGCTCTCCGGCAAAATGGTATTTTTCGCTGCTATTCAGTAATCGGTGTAAACGTTACCAATCAGAGTTCACGATTTAGCAGTGCGCAAAATCAGCGCGTTAGCTCATAGGTTGTACAAAGGCTGTGCAAACGCTGGGCTAGTTGTAGCGATAAAAGCGCGGAAAAATGTAGAGCGGTATCACATCCTAAAACGATGACAATTTTCTCCATATATTCAGCGAAATTAATCCGGCGTTAACTTTTGCTAACGATCACACATCCTCGCCGATGACAGAAAAGTGCATATTCTCAGCCAGCCGTGACTAACCGCTTTGCCGTGTGCCTCTCAGGATAGAGCCAGACCACTTACACAGGAGAATTCCAATGGGTGCTGGCGCCATAACAATTGGGCTGGATTTTGGCAGTGACTCCGTGCGCGCGCTCGCCGTGGCCTGCGATACGGGCGAAGAGCTGCAGAAAGCGGTAGTGAACTACCCGCGCTGGGCAAGAGGCGAATTCAGCGATGCGCACGTGAATCGCTTTCGCCACCATCCGCAGGACTACATTGATGCGCTCGAGCAGGCCATCGTTGCGGTGGTGCGGGCCCTCAGCGCCGAACAGCGTGCGGCGGTGACAGGCATCGGCGTGGATACCACCGGCTCCACGCCCGCCCCCATTGACCGCGACGGCCGCGTGCTGGCGCTGCGCCCGGAGTTTGCCAGCAATCCCAACGCCATGTTTGTGCTGTGGAAAGATCACACCGCAATAGAAGAAGCCGACGCGATCAACCACCTGTGCCGCAGCGGTCGCTTTAGCGATTACACCCGCTACATCGGCGGCGTGTACTCCTCTGAGTGGTTCTGGGCCAAAATTTTGCACGTTTCGCGCGAAGACGCGGCGGTGCGTGAGGCCGCCGTCTCTTGGGTCGAGCTGTGCGACTGGGTCCCTGCGCTGTTAAGCGGCAATACCGCCCCGGCGCAGCTGCGGCGCGGACGCTGCGCCGCCGGACACAAATCGCTGTGGCATCCGCAATGGCAAGGCTTGCCACCTGCCGATTTTCTGCGCGCGCTGGACCCGCTGCTGGTTGAGCAATTGGATTATCCCCTGTTTACCGACACCTATACCGCCGATGAACCGGTAGGCACACTGAGCGCCGAGTGGGCGGAGCGTCTGGGTCTTTCGCAGCAGGTGGTGCTGTCTGGCGGGGCCTTTGATTGCCATATGGGCGCGGTTGGCGCAGGCGCGCAGCCTTACACCTTAGTGAAAGTGATCGGCACGTCGACCTGCGACATTTTGATCGCCGACAGCGAAAAAGTCGGTGACCGCGCCATCAAAGGCATTTGCGGTCAGGTGGACGGCAGCGTGGTGCCCGGTGCCATCGGGCTTGAAGCGGGCCAGTCGGCGTTTGGCGACATTTACGCCTGGTTTAGTCGCCTGCTCGGCTGGCCGCTGCAGCAGGCAGCGGCGCGTCACCCGGAACTGCAGCCGCAGCTGGCGGCCCTGCAGCAGGATATGATCCGCTCGCTCACCGAGACGTGGGCGGCGAATCCACAGCTGGATCATTTACCGGTAGTGCTGGACTGGTTTAACGGACGCCGCACGCCAGACGCCAATCAGCGTCTTAAAGGCGTGATTACCGATCTTAATTTAGGCACCGACGCGCCCGCGCTGTTTGGCGGACTGATTGCCGCGACCGCGTTTGGCGCACGCGCCATTATGGAGTGCTTCGAACAGCAGGACATTCCGGTAGAAAACATTTTGACGCTGGGCGGCATCGCCCGTAAATCCCCTGCCATCATGCAGGCCTGCTGCGACGTGATGAATCGCCCACTGGACATCGTCGCCTCGGATGAGTGCTGCGCGCTGGGCGCGGCCATCTTTGCCGCCGTCGCCGCTGGCGTCTATCCCGATGTGCCCGCCGCGCAGCAGGTAATGGCCAGCCGTATTGACACCACGCTGCAGCCCGATCCGCAGCGCGTGGCCGCTTATGAGCGGCTTTATCAACGTTATCAACATTGGTGCCAGGCCGCTGAACCTCAGTATGCCGCGCGCGCCGCATCCGCTAAGTGAAGGAGCGAGAAATGGAACAACATGTGTGGTTTGTGATCGGTACGCAGCATCTCTACGGAGCGGAAACCCTGCGTCAAGTTGAACAGAATGCGCGGCAGGTGATGGAAGGGTTGAATCAGGCCGGCACCCTGCCGGTATCGCTGGTGCTGAAGCCGCTGGTAAAGTCTCCGGACGAAGCGCTGGCGCTGTGCCGCGACGCTAACCATGACGCCAACTGCATCGGCATCATCACGTGGTTACATACGTTCTCACCCGCCAAAATGTGGATCGGCGGCCTGAGCATCCTCAATAAGCCGCTACTGCAATTCCATACCCAATTTAACGCGGAAATTCCGTGGGACAGCATGGACATGGATTTCATGAACCTCAACCAGACCGCGCACGGCGGCCGTGAGTTCGGCTTTATCGGCGCGCGTATGGGGTTGCAGCACAGCGTGGTGACCGGGCACTGGCAGGATAAGCAGAGTCAGCAGCGTATTGCCCGCTGGATCAACGCCGCCCAGGCCAAACAGGCCAGCCAGCAGCTCAAAGTGGCGCGCTTTGGCGATAACATGCGTGAAGTCGCCGTTACCGAAGGGGATAAAGTCGCGGCGCAGATTCAGTTTGGCTATGCGGTCAACGGCTGGGGTGTCGGCGACCTGGTGGAGGTGATCAACGGCGTCAGCGACGGCGACGTGAATGCGCTGGTCGATGAATACGAAAGCCAGTATCTGTTCAGCGAGGCCGCTGCCGTCGGCGGTGAAAAGCGGCAGAACGTGTTAGACGCAGCGCGCATTGAGCTGGGACTCAAACGCTTCCTGGATGACGAAGGATGCCAGGCCTTTACCACCAACTTCCAGACGCTGCACGGCATGACGCAGTTACCCGGCCTGGCGGTACAGCGTCTGATGGGACAAGGCTACGGTTTCGCTGGCGAAGGCGACTGGAAAACCGCCGCGCTGCTGCGCATCCTCAAAGTTCAGGCGGGTAACCGCGCCGGCGGCACCTCGTTTATGGAGGATTACACCTACCACTTCTCACCGGGCAACGATTTGGTGCTGGGCTCGCACATGCTGGAAGTGTGCCCGTCAATCGCGAAAGAGCAAAAGCCGCTTATCGACGTGCAGTTTCTTGGCATCGGTGGCAAAGCCGATCCGGCCCGCCTGATCTTCTCAACGCCTGCCGGACGCGCCATCAACGCCAGCGTCATCGACCTGGGCGATCGCTTCCGCTTGCTGGTGAATGTGGTGGACGCCATTGAGCAGCCAAAACCGCTGCCTAAACTGCCGGTCGCTCGCGCCCTGTGGCGCGCCCAGCCTTCGCTGGCAACCGCCTCGGAAGCGTGGATTCTGGCCGGCGGCGCTCACCACACGGTGTTCAGCCAGGCACTCGATTTGGAAGATATGTACCTGTACGGCGAACTGAACGGCATTGAAGTGCTGGTGATCGACGAAGATACCCGCCTGCCCGCCTTCAAGGACGCGCTGCGCTGGAACGAGGCCTATTACCGCTTGGTGCGCTAGGAAAGAGAGTTATAACGGAGAAAGCCGCGATTTATCGCGGCTTTTTTATAGCGCGGTGTTGAGACACTCAGAAGCGCGGCCAGAACTCAACGGCTTCACAGGCAAAACAAGCGGCGGTGAGAGGTAAACGCCTCGAATGTGCTCTCCCTTCAGGACATCTCGCACAATGAAGGTATGTCATGCGCCATTTGTGCTGCTTTGTAGGCTTTTTGCGCCTCCAAAAAAACCTGTAATTTGCCATCATTGATAACAAAAAACCGATCGCACACGCTTTCAATTAACTGTCTATCGTGTGACACCATCAGTACCGTACCCTTGAATGCCGCCAATTGATGCTCCAGGGCTTCTTTACCCGCGATATCCAAGTGGTTGGTGGGTTCATCCAGCAATAATAAATGACTTTGTATCAGTGAAATACCGGCGAAAAGCACCCTTGCCCTCTCTCCTCCACTTAACGTGTTCACTTTATTGGAGAGACGCTCCCAGGGAAATCCTGCCTTTAATAAAGCATGCTTAAGCTGATCGGAGGTGGGATTAACACGCGATTTATTACAGTAATTGAGGAGCGCGGTCAGAATGTCACTTTCAGCCTCGATACCATTTTGCTGCTGATCGTAATAAGCAATCAGCGTGGCATCGTGAATATAGAAAGATGCTTCCCGTCCTGAATAACTCTGCCAAATCTGCTGTAAAAAAGTCGATTTGCCGATGCCATTGGCACCGATCAGTGCAATTTTTTCGCCGGGGCGAATCACCAAGTCATCAATCGAATAGAGCGTTTTTTCACTATTAGGTGGCTTAATTGCCCGCGGACCGCAGCTCAATATTTTTTTTGCACTCAGCGTCTGGCCCGGAAACGACAGGTTCCACGGGTAAGGCTCGGGCAACGTATTTTGCTCAAGCTTGAGCTTATCAATGCGTTTGAACATGGACTGTGCTTTTCGGGCAGAACTTTTGCTGTGCTGCTCTTTACCCCATGATGCGAGCTGCTTTGCGCTGGCTTCAATGCGATCAATTTCATTTGCCTGTTCTTGATACTGCTGTTGGCATGCCTGTTCTTTATGCGCGTGCTCTAACAGCGCTTGAGTACAAGGCAGTCGAAACTGATGAATGTCTCCCCCAGCAATAATCCAGGTACTGTTTGTTGTATTGTCCAATATACGCGTGTCGTGTGAGACGATAACAAATGTGCCGCGCCACGACGACAGAAATGCCTCCAGCCAGAGTAAAGTGGGTAAATCCAGATGGTTTGAAGGTTCATCCAGAAGAAGAACATTCGGTTCACACAGTTGAGCCCTTCCCAACAGTATGCGCGTCTGTTGTCCCCCACTCAGCTGCGAACAGGGCAGCGCATAATGCATGTCACTGATGCCGAGGTTATCCAAAACGATCTGAGCTCGCCAACCCTCATTAATGCGCTCATCTTCACTTAAAACATCCAGTAAGGCTTCTTCGGGTGTACACCCTAAAAGATGATCGGGGAAACGCTGTTCTACCATGTAAAAGCGCGACGATTTGGCATGCGTAACCTGTCCAGAAGAAGGCTCAAGTACTTTTGCTAATAGCTGCAGCAGCGTCGATTTTCCCGCGCCATTGAATCCAATGAGTCCAACCTTATCCGATGAACTTAATGAAAGTGAGACATCGCTAAAAAGCAAATTTGTTACATTATGATAGGTGAGCTGGTTTGTGGCGATAAACACCTGTTCTTTACGGTTCACGGGAATCCCCTTTACGGTAAAAAATAACAATCAAGATACCGACAAGCGCAAGCAAACCTTGCGACAGGTATATTCCCTGTGATGAGAAGCCTGCGCCTCCGTGGGCCATCAGGAGATACATCGCCAAGATGAAGATACCCGATATACCATTGAAGGTGGCTTGTAGCCTACCCTGAAATTCAGGTTCACAATGAAGCTGAGAAAGGGAAATAGAGAGCGCCCAGCTTGAAATACCAAACCCAATAAAGAAATAAACGGGATAAACCAAGCCAATAGCATCATTACCGGAAAGAATGAATAAACCGCAGGCGATAATCAATAAAAGCAGCGCCAAAGTTTTCTTTATGGTTATCTTCTTACACAAGATGGGGGCTAAAAACCCGCCAAGTAGCACGCCCAATGAATAGAGCGCCTCGTAAAGTGCAAAGACGCGTGTGCTCGCATTAAGCACTTCGCGCGTATAAGGCACCAGAATGATGGGGATGGTCATCAACAGCACCATGATAATCATCTGGCTCATGTAGGGCATGAAGAGATCAGGTTTACTTTTGAAGTACCTGAGTGAAGAGATATAGCTGGCCCACCAACTCTCATTTTGACTGGCTTTATTTTCAGTAACCGCCGGTCTACGCATAGCTAAGTTCAGTATGCCTGCAATGATAAAGAGCACCCCCCCAATGAAAAGCGTGCCCTTTATACCTACAATAGCTAACATAAAACCGCTCCATCCCATTCCCACAATGGTGCCAAATTCATAGACCATATCGATGGTGGAATTCGCACTCACAAGGGATTTTTTAGGAACGATTTCCTGAATAAACGGCACCGCACACGGCATATAAAAGGAGATAAAAATGCCCATCAGCGAACATAACAGCATAAGGCTAAGCTGAACATGGTAATGCCATAACATGACCCAAGCGACAACGACAACGCCACGCACCAAGTTTGAGATGACAATTTGCGTTTTACGATCATAGCGGTCGGCTAACAGGCCAAATAGGGGCGCAAACACGATGCTTGGCATCCAGATACAAAACATCATCATGGCTACGCCGCCGATTGAGTTTGTCTGCGAATAAGCCAGCCATGAAAGCGCTATATAATTCAGGCCATTACCAAAGGTGGCAAAAAGCCCGCTGAGGGTAAAGAACAAAAAGTTTCTATTTTTGAAAAGCGCCAATCTCTCTTGAGCTTCCACCTTGAACATACTGTCATCCTAATGCACGAAATCCATTACACAACCAGTTAATTTTGTTGCCGAAATAACTGCGCTTTTTCGCCGCTGACTGTACCCGTTGTATGTACGCTGGCATCAAGGCGATTGAGTCATTTAAAAATGCTGTCAAATTAAATGAATTGACCGTACTATGAATGAATGTAACTGAGCATTCAATAGTTTTTGCCTGGTGCCACCAATGCATAGGAAAATAGAGAAAGTCGCCTGGGTGTAGCATTACGCTTTCAAATGGAATATTCAGTTCGGCCAGCTCCGCATGCGTATAATAACGCCCCTCTTGCAGCGAATAATCCGGTGAGACAAGCGTAAATTCCTTTATTCCTTCAAGTTGCCCGACTACACCATTAACGCAAAGCATGTCTTTATGCATGGACGTAACCGTTTCAGGTGCGGACATAAGCATCCACGGCGCCAGAACTAATTCTCCCACAAGCGAATTCTCAATGGCGCGTAATGTGATTGACTCAGGTATTGAATAGGACTGCTCAAGCGCGTCAGCATGGTTCAAATGGGGCTGCCAGGACCAGTTCCCCATCCCTTTGGTTCCCGTTTTGATACGATCAATATAATCACCTACCGTTATCTCTACCGTGCCTGACTTGTTTATCCCCTCCTCAATGAGAATTTTATCCTCAGAGAAGTGTTCAACGATAGACGTAAAACTCCCTTTTTTAAAAAGGGGCCACTGGGTACAATAGTCATTTATGACAAAGCAACGCTGCGTTAGCTGCATTTCGCGTGCTGCTTCCAGCATCATTTTTTCGCTCTTAAACACATGCATTCAAAAACCCCTCCCCCTGAAATTGGAAATTTATGCTTTTGAGCTCATTCATTACTTTTATACCGTGATGCGTCAGTAATGAATTATCTTCAAATTGCTCTACCGTTTCACCAAGTAGTTTATTTGAATTAGCCGCTTTGGTTTCAGAGTAACCTGAATCACTAACGCTTAATTGTATTTTATTCATATAAAATACAATGCGTGCTAAAACAAATGCCGCATGGAAAACACCGTTTACGGGACGAGGATGACTGCGAAAGGGACTGCGCAACTGTGCACCTTTAACAACCAAAGGATCGGTTAGCTGTTTAATGTAGAGTTCGATATGCGACATCTCATGAATAAGATTTTCAATATAATCATGCAGTGACCATTCTGGCTTAGGCGCAATCACAACCAAGCCAAGAAAGAGTACAGAACTGGTGGCGACCAGCGAATCACTCTCTACAATGACAATCTGACCCACAAACTTACGCAAGGCGTAACTGAGTTCACTGTCGCCGGCTTCAATGATGTTCACCGCACGCAAGAGTGATTCACGATACGTTAAATCTTCAACGTACCCAATCTCAGAAAACGCGTCTTCCTGACGCGCCATTTCACTGGCTATCTTTGTAATTATAGATGCGTACTTTTCACCCTCATCAGCTGTGTAATTCACAATTTTCTCTGCCCACTTCACGTCAACATCATCCGTTATAAAATTGATTAACGGAAGTTTGGTATTACAGGCGAAAAATTTCTGCCAGAGTGCAACCTCTTGATCAATGACGCTGGTATGCAAATACACTGAATAAAAATCATCCTGTGTGATCGCCATAAAATATTTCTCCGAGTGCAGCCATACTAAGAGGATCATAAATCTTCTTGACATTAATGAGCTCAGGGTCTGAAAAAGGGTAGAAAAAACTTGTTATATTGTTCGCCATTATGGCGCTTAATAATAAGTTCGTTGATCCAATTGATCCTGATATCGGTTTTGACTTTGCTTTGTCGTGTTTTTTGAGACTTGCAAGAAAAGCCCGTTTAGCCGCGTCAGTGGTTAAAAGCGGGCCAGCGGAAAGTGAGGTATAGCCAGCGGCACCAAAAATGACGGGTTTATTGTTTTTTATACAGTACTCAATAACATACATAGATGATTTTATTGCCGGCGTGTCTATAGCGGAAACAACAAGGTCAATGCCCTTGCTAAGGCACTCAATGTCCTGAGAAGACTGAATCTGTTGTTCAACGGTAGTGATATGCATGTCGGGATTGATATTTTTTAACTTTGTCTTCAGGCATGATACTTTACTCTGGCCCACATCGTTCAAATCGTAAGCAAATTGTCGATTGAGATTACTTGTTTGCACTGTATCAAAGTCAATTAACGTCATGCTGGCGATGCCTGAAGAAGCCAAGCACATAGCTATATTGGCTCCCGTCCCACCACAGCCAAGTAAGGCGATATGGATATCTTCACGAAACTGAAAAGGCCGCTCACCGTTACCGAAATGAAAATTGAGGAAATCGTAGCTTTTTTCCATCGCAGTCCCTTTCCATCTCGTATCGACAAGATTGATCAGAGCAGTGGATTTTAGTTCCTCAAAAACAACCCGATTTCTTTCTTTCTTAAGAAATACATTCAATTCATCTTTGCTGAGCCCGGTTTCGAGTCGTGATAGAAAAGCAATGACATCGGGTTCGAGCGTGCCATTTAACTTGTAATTCCTTTTTCCCATCAAAACGATTTCTTTATCTAATTCAAGTACGGATGCATTCAACTTTATTCTCATCATCTTTTTTTAACCTGCACTCTTTTTCCTGGAGAAAAAATTGACGCTTCCGCTAGATTTGACACACAAAAGAAGCCCGTTGGAAATAAAAAAAGAGGGATGCATAGGCCATGCTTACGCAACACAGCATCTATCTTCTTGAAGATTTTTCCTTGCTGAGAAGATAGCTCTTTGACGTGCAAGCAAGAATACAATTTCTTTAAATAGAGATAATCCTCATGATTTTTATCCAACCTGCTTAAATCTGATCGAATGATGTTTATGGGGCTGGATTGGGGGGCTTTACGGATTTCGAATCTGAGATGACAATCTGATTGCCAATCACCATAGTTATCCTGGCATAAATTAAGGTGAATATTGTGCTCTGCAACTTGGCTTTTTATAAAGCCGAGCACGTCTTTGTTAGGATAAAAGTCTTCATACGAAACATCTAAAGAAAACGAGTTAGTATGCAATGATGCATTGTTTTCAGCCAGTTCATACTCGCCATCGTAGTAGAGTGCCATCCATGAATAAAAAGGCTCAAGTGCATTATTAAATTTTGCCGCGATAGCTTCTCTTTGAATTGCCGAGACAAAACGCATCTTAACATCATCGGGGATCTGGTCAAATTTATTTCCTGGTGACAGCAGCATGACCAGGTTATCGTTATCGCAGAAAAATTCTCTTCTACTTTTGAACTGCTGATATTTATTAAGATCAACGGCGGTGTTACTGCTGACATCGACTATTCCACTAAAAAAAGCTTGACCATCTAAATCTTCAGCCACCAAAATATAATCAATCTCTTTTACAAATTCGGATTCATTTGTTAAAGAGAATTTTTTATTGGCGATAAGCTTAATTATATTTTCACTTTTTGATTGAAGTATGTAAGGCCCTGCATAAATTTCTTTATTACTTACATGCATAGGCGAGAAATTTATGAGAGTGAGATGCTGGGTGATAAAGGGATCATACCAAGACGTTCTCAACGAGAAGCAATAATCGTCATGCGCAACTATTGCTTTTTCATCCTTTATCAACGCTGAGAGAATGTTCTTATAACGATTCGAACCATCACTAATGACATATCTAATCGCCCTAACATAATCTTCTGCCTTAACATTATCGCCATTACTCCAGAAAAGATTGCGTTTGATTTCAATCTTTACTTCGTTAGTCGATTGTTCAAAAAGTTCGGCTGCAAAAGGCTTTACCGTTCCTTTTTCAGTGATGAAAAGCGGAAGCGCTAATTTACTGTAAATTTGCTCGCCGCCATAATCACAAATCGACCAGATATTTTCCTTATAGGGGAAAACATCAATGGCGATATTAATCTTTTCCATTTGAAATGACCGTTTAAACTGTTGCTTTGATCATGCTTTCATAAAGTCTTTTCTTTTGCATAAGAAGATCGATTTTTTCTTGCGTATAAGAAACTTCTTCTTCTATAGAGTTAATGACTTCATTGGACAGCGGCGCATCATTTTCAGCAAGCATTTTTAGATAATTATTGAATGCCAAATCACTTTCTAATGCATCACGTGAAATGTAAGAATGATAATTCTTATAAAATCTTATCGCGTGCTGCTGTGAAGTAAACCCACCGGTTACCATGATATTGTCAGAGTCATTTCTAATTTCATGTACCCAACCTGTAGGGACATAGAGGATGGTTCCAGGAGTCAGTGTAAACTCAAGAATATTTACGCCGTGCTTATTTAGATGCTCAACCACCTTGCTGTCGAATAATGATGCACCCATATCAATGTTATGGCGATCCAGCGGTGAGATTGCTCTAAATGTTTTTTGCCCTTCGATCATTAACAACCATGCGCTGGTAGAAAAACAATCAATATGCAGATCGCAGTTTATTCCCTTCTTACCAAAAAAAATCCAGCGCCTACGGAACTGCATTCTTTTGGGTAACATTTCGATAAAATCTTCTGGGTGAAACTCTGGGAAAAAGATATCGTCATCTAAAGATGGGAAACTTTTTTGATAACTCCATCCCGTCATGTAGGGGCATTCTTTTCCATCTTGAACCATTTGAATATATTCTGAAATTGATATTTTCCTGGTAATATTTGCGGGATCGTTCAGATCATCGCTTACCTGACACAGCATTTCTTTACAGTTTTCTTTAAAAAAATCAAAGTTCCACTTTCTATAAGCTGGCATCTCGCTGGCAATATTTCTATATTGCACTGGCGTAGTGTTATTAAAGAAAATCTCCGAAAATTGTGTGTTATCAACTTTAGTAATATCTTCAACATCAGGACGGTAGACGCTCATCTGCAATTCTCTCTATTGAAAAATTCAGTAAGTTCTGGGGACTCCCCCAGAACTTCTTTTTATTAGCAGCGATGGGTCGCTAATAACAACTCACTGTCTAACTCAACTTCAGCAAGCTGGACATTTTCAATTTTGAACTCAACATCGAAGTCTTTAGCTTCGGTTGGAGACACATAAGAACGAAACTCTTTGCTTTCGAAATCATTCATGGTTATTGCTCCTGCAAAATTAATGTTATTAGACAATGTTTCCATCGACGATCGCTTTGTAAAATTTGTTAAGCAGCCGTTTCCGGTGAAGAAAACTTAATGTTTTTTGTTGGATGGTGTTACCTGTTTGTAAGTGAACTGTGACTTACTACACAGTTTTAAACTTTATTTCACCCCTTAAACATATAAGAAAAACTTTTATTTAAAGATCAAAAAATACGCTTTGATTTAAAATAAATTATATAAATCAAAAACTTAATATTTAACACCTTACCTTAAATTACCCAAAAATGGTAAACTATTTACGCTTTAAAAAATAACCTCAGGATTGATTAAAATTTATACACAACCACGTACGGAAATCACTTCGCCCTTAAAATATTCACATAAACTTAAGTTTACTTCGGATTACTGTCTCTTTTTTGTGCCGCTGGCGCAGCAAGATACGCATGAATTTTTGATGTTTCGCTTCCATAAGCGAAAGGCGTTCTATGCACAAAGCGCTGCCTTGATGACTCGGCGTCAGCTCTGTTATTCATCATGAATCCAATGACAAGCTGCACGCGCTCTGTAGCAAGACCGTATGCTCGTCATACGCGCTCGCATAACGTTTTCGCAGGCTCCACGCTGGCTCCATAATTCGCACAACATCACTAAATAGTGGCAGTGCACAGTGTTCTTCCCTGCTCAGGAGGAACCATGACTCTACTCAATCACGTCTCAAAACATGTGGAATATTTGGCGCGAAAAGGCCGCACGCTGTTGACCAACGATTTACGCTTTCATCAGATGCGGCTGGAAAAGGTGTCAGGCCGGCCTGGCAATATTCGCCAGCCGGTGACGCTGAGCGAGAAAATATGCCATCGCCTGGTTTTTGATCGTAATCCGCTCTTCACGTTACTGGCCGATAAACTCAACGTACGCCACTATGTGCACGCCAATACCGCGCTGGTTAACACCGTGCCGCTGTTGGGGGTTTACCGGCAGGTTAAAGAGATTAACTTCGCAACATTGCCCGATCAGTTTGTCTTGAAGTGCAATCATGACAGCGGCAGCACGCAAATTTGTACGGATAAACGGACGTTTGATGCAACAAACGCCTTGCGCAGACTGCACTTCGCCTTAAAAAGAAATATGTACTACACCACCCGAGAGTGGCAGTACAAAAATATTGTGCCGATGATTTTGTGCGAGCAGTATATTGCACCGCCTCGTCTGGCTGCGACACGCGCGTTACCCGAGATGCTTAGACTGCATTGCTTCCATGGCATCTTGAGGGTGATAGAAGCTGACTTCACCGATTCTCACGGTCGCGAATTTATTAATGTCTATGATCGTGATTGGCAGCCGCTCCCCTGCCAAATGGAGTATCCGAATACCCCGCACCCTGTTCCGGCACCCGCGCTGCTGGGTAAGGCGATTATCGCTTCTCAACAATTGGCCCACAGCCTCGATTACTGCCGCGTCGATTTGATGCTGCACGATGAGGGAATTTATTTCAGCGAAATCACGCTCAGCCCGCGCCGCGGCAAATTGACCATTACGCCCATGGAATGGGATACCCAGTTGGGCAACCTATGGCAATGGCGCGCAGAGACGGCGCATCCACATGAATCCGCCCAACTCGGGTATGCGATTAAACCGGCCAGCTCAGCGTAAATACGGAGTGATTGTGGTGGGTCCGCTGGTAGGTGGCGTCGCCACCGTGCGCCACCATCAGCGCTTTCACCACCGAGAGCCCCAGCCCGTATCCGCCCGGATTGACGATTTGCGCCTCGGTGCCGCGCTGAAACGGCTGAAATAAGCATTTTTGGCCCGCGTCCGATACACCGGGCCCCTCATCCTCAATGACAATCCAGTTTTGCCCTTGCGTCACACCATTGCTGACGTGCAGCGCGCGTGAAGTAGCGTACTGCACCGCATTATCAAACAGCACGTTAAGGCACTGTAGAATTCGCAGGGGATCGCACTGGCAAACCTGATCCTGAAGCGTGATGGTCAGGCTAAACGCGTGACGGGTAAACTCCGGAGAAAAAGCGCTGAGCGTGCTCTCCAGGATCTCTTTGAGGTTAACCTCAGAGTGTGACAGGCTAAAACCCACCCGACTTGACGCGCTCACCACCCGCAGATCGTCAATCAGGTTGGTCAGCCCTTCGGTCTGTTTAAGCAACGTGCCAAACAGCATGGGCTCTGGTGTGAATACGCCGTCCACCAAGCCTTGCAGCCTGCCGCGCAGAATAGTCACCGGCGTTCTCAGTTCATGCGCAATGGCGGCGTTCCAGGCGTTACGCTGCGCGTCCAGCGTCTGCAGCCGTTCCGCCATTGCGTTAAAATCATCCACTAATTTTTTCAGCTCGCCCAAGTGAGATTGCCCATAATGCGCGCGGGCGGCTAAATCGCCTTGGGAAATTTTTTTAAGACTGGCCGCCAGAGAGTTGAGTGGCGTCAGGATTCTTCCCGACAGCTTTACGGTAAAAAACAGCGAGATGGCCACGCTGATGGTGGTGGAAATCAGGACCCATACCCAATCCAGGAAGGTCATTTGATCTTCCGTGCTGGCTTCTGCTCCGCCGGGGATATAGTTGATGATCACCGTATAAAAGAGAAATGAACCCAGTACGGAAACGGCGACGATCGTGAAGGTCAACGACAGCATATAGGTTAATACCTGACGACTGAGTATCGGCTCGCGCTTCATCTGTTTTCCCCCAGGCGATATCCCATACCGCGAATGCTCTCCGGCATCCCCTTCAGCCCGGCATTTTCCAGCTTTTTCCGCAGCTTACTCATGTGGCTGTCAACCGTTCTGTCCAGCGTGTCACCTTCTGGCAGGCACGCGGTGAGCAACTCTTCGCGGGAAAATACGCGCCGTGGACTGCGCGCAAGGTGCGTGAGCAGTTTGAATTCCGTGGTGGTCAATAGCGGGCTAACCCGCTCGGTACCTACGGCAATCTCAATGTGAAAATCCTCCGGATAAATGGTGATATTGGGCGTTCTGATAGGCTGGGCCGCCGCCCGCTCGGTGAGGGTACGCGTGCGGCGCAGCACGGCTTCCACCCGCGCCACGACTTCGGCTGGATTAAAAGGCTTGATCACATAGTCATCGGCGCCCAAACGCAGCCCCATCAATTTATCCATATCCTGATCCAGCGCTGTGACCATAATCACCGGCACCGGGTTTTCGCGGCGCAGCGTGGCAAGGACATGCCAGCCATCCCTGACCGGCAGGTGAATATCCAGCAGGATGAGATCGGGTTTATGCAGATTGATGAGCGTGAGGGCCTGTTCGCCTTGCGCTGCGCGCAGCGTTTTCATGCCAGCACGGTGCAGATAACTCATGAGGATGTCGGCAATGTCATCATCATCTTCCGCCACCAAAATAAGACTGTTCGTGTGCACATAATCCTCGATTTCTGCCTAAGACTCGCCAACGTCAGTGGGCAAGAGAGTTGGTGTCAAAGCGTGACTATCACGCTTTACATGGGCAAGCAGCATACCAAATGCCAGTTACCCTGGCATGACGAAACTGCTTGGGGGTTAATACGTCACCCGCCTGTTATACCCCAGGGTTCACCAATGAAAAGCAAACGCATTGCCGCCCGTTGACGTCACCCGAACGCGCGCCAGGATTCACGCGTTACCGCGATATCGATCGCGATGCGTCATGGGTGCCAGCTTGCGTCGATAAGGCATTTTTCAGGCAGCCTATCGCGTTGTGTAACGCCTGGTCGGCTTCCGGCAGCGTACCGGCCAGGAGGTGCCAAACATGAAACATTCCCGGCCAGACTTCAAGCGTTGTGCGCACCCGGGCCTCGCCTAAGCGTGTCGCCAGTTTCATCGCGCCACTGAGCATCACTTCGTTTTCACCCATTTGTATCAACGTGGGGGAAAGGCCCTGGAGTTCGGCATAAACCGGCGATGCGTCAGGGTGCGTGGGGAGTTCCCCCGCCAGAAAATGCCGAGCTAAACGGTGAAGAAAATCGAGGCTACAAAGCGGATCCAGACCTTCGCAAGCGCGCGCCGCGACGCCGCTGTGGGTGAGATCGGCCCACGGCGAGAAGGCGACTGCCGCCGCTGGCAGCGGTAACCCGGCGTCTCGCGCCTTACGCATCAATGTCACTCCCCTCGCCCCGCCCGCTGAATCACCCACCCGCACCAGAGTGACAGGATCGATGCCCTTGTCGAGCAGCGCACGATATGCGGTCAAACCATTGTCAACCGGGGTTGGGAAGGGAAAATCCGGTGCCTGTCGGTAATGCGGCACGTAAACATTGGCGTTTAAAGCCGAGGCGATGCGACCGGTTAATCCCCGATACATTTCCACGCCACCGTGTACATAGCCGCCGCCATGCAGGTAAAGCACCACGCCTATTCCCGCCGAGGCGTGCATCTGGCAAGCTGCCTTCCTTTATGCTGGATAAGGGTATTCTGGAGGGGCGATGAGTCCATCTGTTACCCGCAGCGCAGGGGGAAGAGATGGCTATCCATGCGATCTGTCCCAGCCGCAGGCACCTTTCTTTGCGCGTGCGGGCGTTTATTGATGAGCTGAAACGGTTTCTGGGCGCGCAGAAAACGTGACGTGGTCAGTGGCGGGACACCACGTCGCGTGTATTCCCGAAGTGACCATGACTAACGATGTTGAATGACGTAAAGGAATGCCGCGCATTTACGTGACGATGCGCAGCGGCCCGGACGCGACAAAAGATAAACCGGGCAGTGACCCGGTTATCCGTCGTCAGCATTTCTTTGCGCTTGGTCAAACTGAACGATATTCCTCACACTTGCGTCATCCCCCCATCCACGCAGATTTCTGCTCCGGCGATATAACTGCTTTCATCACTGGCGAGGAACAGTGCAGCATTGGCGACTTCCTCAGGTCTGCCCATGCGAGCTAAGGGAATGGTGCTGATAAGCCCTGTACGCACCTCTTCAGAGGCTGCAAGCATCATCTCCGTATCGATAGGGCCAGGGGCGACCACATTAATGCGGATCCCACGGGCGGAGAGTTCCTGCGTCCATGTGCGGGCAAAAGAACGCAGTGCGGCTTTACTGGCACCGTATACGCCATAGCCCGGCGTGCCAATCACATCGGCAATCGACCCGATTAACACCACGCTCGCGCCCGGTTTCAGCAGGGGAAGTACTGCCTGCAGAGCAAAAAGCGGCGAGCGCACATTCAGGCCGAAAATAGCCTCAAACTGTGCCGGCGTAACCTCATCAATCGTCGCGTATTCAGCCATTCCGGCGTTGATGACCAGCACATCTAACTGCCCCGATTCGGTCTTGATGGCGTCCGCTATCCGCGTCAATTCGCTTAGCTGGCTGACATCAGCCCGGATGGGCCTTGCGGCGCCCTTAATAGTGAGGCTGGCAGCGTGTAACTCCTCATCTCGGCGTGAGGTTAACCAGGTTATGGCACCTTCACGGACAAATCGCTGACTGATAGCCAGTCCAATACCTTTTGCCCCACCGAGTATCAGGGCAACTTTGTTCTCTAATCGACTCATCTGCTCACTCCTGTCGGGATGGAAAACAGAGGATATAATTTTTATACTTAATAACAATTACTCACTTTATCTATATCAGGTATCGAGGAATATATCGCCATGTCTCACACTGCTAATAATGACCTGAGAGAAATAGGGAAAACCCGGCCGGTGCTGGAGAACATCACCAATAAATGGTCCATTTTAATTCTCACCGTACTGTGTAATGAACCCGTGCGTTTCAATGAGCTGCGTCGCCGACTGGATGGGATTACGCACAAAGCCCTGTCTGATGCGCTGAAGCGGCTTGAGCGCAATGGCCTGGTACATCGCAAGGTACTGCCGACTTCCCCCGTGAGTGTGGAATACAGCCTGACAGCACTGGCACAGACGCTGCAGGCGCCTTTTAGCGCGCTGTATGGATGGGCGCTAAAACATGGGCCAGAAATGGAACAGGCGCAGTTGCAATATGATGCCCGGCAGGCAGAAGAGATAAGTTGAATCATCGGGCCTAGCCAACAGGGGGATAAAGTTCATAGAAGGCTGTGGCGTTCTACCAGACAGGCGTAACACCCCTGCTTTGCGTTATGAATATGGATATAGCTCACGAGCGGGTCGTCGAAAAAATGCGTCAGCAATGCTTCCGCAGCCGCACCTTCACAGATATCCGCGTGTATCATGAGATGGTTTTGATTAAAGGCCCGCAAAGAAAGCAGCCTGGCACCGATCGATTCCGGTATTTTATTCGTGTATATCCCCTGCTTCATACATCCTTCCCACAGGTAAATGGCGTGTGTGCCGTAGTAGGGAGAATCAGCTGGCTGATAAGTATGGTTAATGAGCATCGCCGTTTCCCCGACTGGAATCTCACAGAGTGAAATTCTGTCGGGATAACCTGGAAAGCGATCGACACTGACTCTTAACGCACCGTATTTTTTTAAGTAGTGCTCGTCCTGTCCAAAAAGATGCAGAAAGGGGGCCGCCTCAAGCCCTGAAATGTTGAACGTCATGTTCGTCTCCTGTGAATGTCAGGCAGACAATACCTTTATCTGTGGAAACGCTGCGCGCTGTTTTAGGACACGGAGATGCGTGGTTCAGGATGGGTAAATAATGGATGTTAGGTCACGGAATGCGCTTTTTAAGCGGAAAGCACGCCACGATTTCACCTTCAGACTAAACGCCTCTACAGCCGCTCTTTTCCTGGTTACCCAGTAAAAATAAATTATCGCGTCAGACACCGCACTAACTGGACTTCCTTGTATGTTTAAAGCAGAACCGGGATGAGGACAGTTATAATGCTGATTTTGTCAATATCTAGCCCTGGCTGTCGGTAACATAATACGTCAGTAGATAACTGTGACTTTCCTTGCCCCCTTTTGTTACAAGCCCCCTTTTTGAAGCTTCATCAGCTTTCAAAACTAATCTGCCTGATTCAGACCAGGTAATCTCATTTTGCTCTTTATCGGAAAGCCTCACGCAGGAAGTGTAAATCTTACGGAACATGCCGTTGTAATTATCATCCTCGTCAAGAATACGTTTTGCCTGATCCGGTCGCAGATAGTCAGCCTTCTCATTAGTGGCCGCTGCTGGATGCAATACAAACTGGGCCATTGGCATGGCGTAACGTTCAGGGGATGCGCAGTAAATCATGGTGGCGGATGAGGCTGTCATTGCCGAATTTATCATGCTGAGTTTCATTGGGCTTTGTCGAAGGGCTTCGTACGCTACATAAGCAGCATCCATATCACCGCCCCGGCTGTTCAGATAGATATCAACGTTTTCCACATTAAGATAATTGTTATGAATCTCGGCAAGTGCGGACAATAACCATGTCACAGTCTGATTGTTGACCGCACCGTTAAAATAAAGCGCTGCCTCTTTGACCTGCGCATTACTCAGAGTGTCATTCTTTATGAAGGACACATTGGCATGCGTTTCTGCTGACATAAGCAGCGTGCCAAGTAATACAGCAGACAGTGGTTTTATCTTCATCTTCTTTCCTCAGGCGCGTTTCAGGTCATCCCCATTAAGGAGAATGCATTCAAAGCTCGATGATTCGATCGGCCGATGAAATTGTGGAAGGTCTGTGTGCGATGAGCACACGTGTCATTTTCAGGGTCTGCATAGCCGCATTAATGAGGGCTTCATTTTTCTCATCAAGGTGACTGGTGGCCTCATCCATGAATATGATGCCCGGGCGCCGGTACAGTGCCCGGGCGATAAACAGTCGCTGACGCTGTCCCCCTGAAAGTCCTTCTCCCAGCTCGCCAGTTAGCGTTTCATACCTCATAGGCAATGCCATAATATCGTCGTGAATATGGCTTAGCCTGGCGCAATGGACCATCCACTCTTCATCAACATCATGTGAGAAACCGGTAATATTATCCCGAAGCGTTCCAGCCAGCAGCCTGTCATCCTGAAGGATACAGGCTACCGCCCGGCGATAATTGCTGAGCCCCGCAGCCTGGATATCGACATCATTCACCAGGACTCTTCCTTTTACTGGCGTGGTAAGTCCACACAGAATTTTCATCAGCGTGGTCTTTCCTCTGCCTGACGCTCCGGTTATGGCCACGCTTTCCCCTGCTCCGATGCTGATATTGAGGTTCTGCAATACCGGTGGGGAGAACCTGTCGTAGCGAAACATCAGATCCTCGCATTTAAGGTTCAGGGCCTCACCTGCAGGAAATAAACGCTTAACCTCTTCTTTGTCCCCTTCCGGATCGGAAAGCGCAATATCCGCAATACGTTCATTGTGAAGAGAAAGCATCCTTAACTGTAATACAACCCCCGTCAGGGAAAGTACGCGCTCTGAAAACATGCCTCTGAACGCGGTGAAAGCCACGAAAGCTCCCAGCGTCATGGTGTGATTGATCACGGCGGAAATTCCCAGCCAAAGAATAATCACACTGTCACTTGCAGCAATAAAGGTTCCGGCACTCCCCGCCAGCATGTCAAACCGGAGTAGACTGACCCCGGAGCCGGTTGCATCGACCATCATGTTAAGCCAAATTTCACGCCGGCGGTGGGATAAACCCTGCGCACGCACGGTAGCCACTGCGTAAAGCGTTTCAGTAAATGATGAAGCCACCCGGGCGTTTTTTATCAGTAGCTCCTCCTGCGCCTGTCGGTAGCGAGGCCACGTAAAAACCCGCAAGAGCACGAAAATCAGGGTAAATCCGGTAACCACCCATGCCAGCCATCCCCCATAAAGGATCAACAAAACCAAAGCCCCCGTGGCCATAACACCGTCAATTACTGCGCCGTTGATACTCTGGGTGAAGGTGCTGCGCAGCGTATCGAGAGAGGCAAATCGGGACTGGATATCGCCTATCCGGCGTTTCTCAAACCAGCAAAGGGGTAAGCGAAGGAGGTGACGGTAAAGGCCGTCTTTCCACTGCAAATCGGTATAAATCCCCATCACTATCATCGTCCAGCCCCGAAAGAGGCTTAGGCCTGTCTGAAGCAGAGTCAGTAGAAGAAGACTCAGGCAGATCAGCGTAAGCAGCCCTGTGTCTGCAGCCGGCACGGCATTATCCATCACCATCTGGGTAGCTACCGGGATCAGCAGGGTAATGAATTCAATCATCAGCGAGAGGCAAAATATCTTTACTAGGGACTGTCGGAATCCCGTGATGTTGTTCAGCAGCGTACTGATTTTGAGCTTTTTTTGACGGATATCAGGCTTGAAATCGGTATCAGGCCAGAGCTCCAGAGCAACGCCGGTAAAATGTGATGAAAGGGCTTCAAGTGACATGCTCTGACGGCCCGCAGCCGGGTCATGCACAACGCATCGTTTCCCCTTCACACTGACCAGCACGACAAAATGGTTGAGGTCCCAGTGCAGAATGCAGGGTTTGCGCAGTTCACTGAGACTGTCAAGGTCGATAGAGAGTGCCCGTGCTGCAAGGTGCATTTCACCTGCCACGCTCATCAGCGATGCCAGAGTACTGCCGCGTGCCGAAAGCCCTGACCGCTCCCGCAGGGTGAGTAAGTCTGTATGGCTGCCATGAAACCCTGCCACCATTACAAGACAGGCAAGGCCACATTCTGATGTTTCCGTCTGCAGATGCAGTGGAACCCTGCCGTGCCCTGAAAACTGCAGCAGCCCCCTTATCATGGTATGAAGCGCTTCATTCATGGATTGCCCCCGTTGCGCTGTCGCGGATGTCATAAAGCGGTGACAGGATCCACTGATACAGTTTCCTTTCCTCAAGAAACAACGTTACAGAGGCCTTCATCCCGTTTTCAGCACGTATAATTTTATTCTTGTAGGTAAAATGGTCGGAGGACGGGTTGACCAGGATTTTGTACCATGTCTGGGGACCACTGAGAGAATGGGGGGGAGCGCCAGGGTAAGTTGACATTTCCTGCCAGGAAGCAGGTGAATGGGCCACGGATGCTATTTTACCCGCAAACTGGCCAAACTTCTCAGCGGGGAACGCATCATAGCGGATATTAACCGGTTCTCCTGCAGAGAGGTAAGGTATAACTGAATCAGGCACCCAGAGCACCAGTGTCCGGTAATGCGCATCGCCGGGAATAATTTGGAGGAGACTGTCTCCGGACGCCACCATCTGGCCCGGAGTAACGCTCAGCGTATCAACAGTTCCGTCAACGGGGGACGTTATTATCTGGTCGCCGCCAACATCTGCATCCGTTAACTCACTTTCAAGCGCGCTTTTCTGAATCGCAATCTGATTGAGCTGATTGTCAAAGTCGGCCGCCTGTGTCTGAAGAGCACTGCGCAGATTCATTACCTGTAGCGCATTTTGCTGATTCTGACTTTCAATCCCCAACATGTCATTCTGCTGCTGGTAATAAAGAGCCGTCTGATTGATAAGCTGGTCTCGGTTTATCAGACCCTGATGCTGATATTGCCGATAATTGTCCATATTCTCTTTCATCAGTTTCAGGCCTTCCCGCGCATGCGCAACGATTTCGGAAGACCGCTGGAGGGCCGACTCGTAACGGTTTTTTTCCTCTGCGAGCATCGAAAGCGTCAGAGCACGATTACGGGCTATATCAGCCGCAATCTGATTCAACGTGGCTATGCGTTTTTGAATACTTTCATGATGCCGCTGGCTGACCACGCCCGAGGTGGTGGTCCGGCTCACGTCGATGCGGTAAATAGGCTGTCCTTTCCTCACTTGTTCGCCCTGCTTTACCGCACGATTGATAATGAATCCCTGTTGAGGAGAAAAGACAGTCACGGCTCGGGGCGTTGAGACAATTTCGCCGGAAACACTGACTCTGCGGGTGTAGGAGCATGACGTGATGAGCACTAAAAATGCGGTAAAAAAAATTAAGGTGAAAGCAATAATGTAATGGCCACGATGACCGGAAATTAATACAGCTTTGCCTGACCAGTAATTGTTCCTGGCTTCAGTGACCTCCTTTCTGTAAAGCATAGAGAGCCAGCTCCATAAGCAAAGTTTTTTATTCCTGAAAATTAAAATACGGGCATGGAATAATAATTCTCACATGCCCGGAAAATTATTTACCAATGGCACTGTCCGTTAGCGCTGTTAGCGTTTGAATCCCCGCCAAGATTGCCGTTATTGCCGCCGTTGTTGGCAGAGCCACTATTCTGGCAACCCACATACCCTCCGACAGCCCCTGAAACACCACCATAAACAGCCCCTTCAGCTGCCCCGGCACCTGCTCCTGCTACAACCCCTGCAGGGCCGCCAGCAAGGCCCGTCACACCGCCACGGATAGCACCGGCGACAGCACCGCCCGTTGCACCGGTCACTCCCCCCTTAATCGCGGCGTTGGTGCAGTTCGGGCCTTCGTAACCTGAGTTAGCATTACCGCCAGAGACATTATTTATTTCAATTTCAGTCAGTTCTCTAAGCATGTCATTTATCCTCTTTTGGAAACTATTTTTGTTACTACCACGTTCGAGATGATTACTGCTACAGCAACTGTTAACGAAATGGATAAAGAAGGATGTGAAACGTAGAAAGCACTTTTCGAAATGAATTTAACGATTACAGCGGTAATCGCGACACACAAAAACAAGGTAAGTATCTTCTCTTGAATAACTGATTTCATAATCAAGCCCTCATGCTTACATAAATAGTAATGACAATAAATGTATATAAAAAGAGCGTTACGTTGACAAAATGGCTACATTTTGAAAAAAAGGAATTCAAAATATTAATAATAAGTGCTCTGAAAGGTTATTTTGCAGGGCCTGTTTTAACTCCACCTCACTGCTGAGTAACTGAATTGCCAGCCAACCCAAGCCTGCATATTCGGACGTTGTTGGGATGTTTTAGCTGCGATGATCACGGCAGAGGTATTTGGTGCGGCTCATAGTTACGAAAACTTCGATGGCCTATCCATGCCTGCTTTGTACTGTGAGTTTAACCGATGGGTGCAACACACTGCCCGGAGCGTTCTGCGGATGACACAGCACGTTACTGCTTCACCGAACAGACTATTGTGGCATGATCCCACCATTTATTTTTATTAACTTTGAACGCCTCCAAATTAAAATGCGCTTTTTGTACTTCATCAATTAAATCCGTAAGCGGCATCAGGGTCCGCCAGGGGCGGCCTTCTTTCAGTAAATGATGCCTGAGGGGATCATACGCTTTAACATCTTTGGATTGACGGGGAGTTCCGCACATAGAACCGATTACAAATCGTCCACCGGGTCGGAGCAATCTCCTTACCTCTGCAAAAAAAAGTTCGCGCGCGTCATCTATAAGGCAATGCAAACAACTGCCATCAATAATCAGCTCAAACATCGCGTCCCTGCATTGATGAATATTGCAGACATCGCCGACAATGAATCTTGCGGTAAGCCCGGCTTGCTGAAAACGAGCTTCTGCCCAACTGATAGCCGTTTCTGACCAGTCAACTCCCCAGACAGAATATCCGAGCTTAGCAAGCGACTGCGCTGCCATTGCTCCATTCCCACACCCCATCTCAAGTACAGGTGTAGCAGGGTGGGGTAAATACTGGTGTGTGTAAAGCCACCGAAATATTTTCTCCTGCTGTTTTTTGGCTCTGGGATAACCTTCTCCAGCCCAGGCCGCCGCGCCATTTGCCATGAGTTGCCTGTAATGTCTCTCATAGGGGTTCATGCCAGAAATACCTTTTCAATAATACTCACTCTACTTTATACGTCAGAGCCGTCTCTGAGGAATAGAGTCTGCATCGCTCATAAACAAACATTTTTAATGCAGCTGTGCATCTATCTCCCATTCCGATTGACACCAAACACAACTGCTCACCCCGCTGCCGATAAACAAGGGCACCACCGTGCGTCGCCAATAAAGCGGGTGGCTGAAAACAACATAAACTTATCTCGGGGTTTTTCATGTACCAGAATAAAAGAATAAAATTAAGCGTCATGTTAACTGCCGCATTTATTACCGTCATCTTAACGGGTGTTTTTGTCACCGCCTTTGCAGGCTTCAAACTGAATACGGCAAGCGATCAGCAGAAACTCACGAGCGCGCGACTGGCCGATCTCCAGGCGCTGCAGACGATAAAAAATAATCTAACGCAACAAACGGTTATTTTACTGGCCCTCTCCTCGCAGACGCAGGCTGAGGCAACGTTACAAGCACAGTTTTTTGCCCTGCAGGCCAACAGTGATGATACTACTGCGCGTTTTCGTGGGCTGATCAACGGCGCTAAAAGCATTCCGGGCATCAATCTTGCTGAGGTTGAAGAGGCCTCCTCGCTCCTGAAGAACATTGAGGTCGCGTCGGCCCCCCTTAATCGGGCATCGCAACGTCTGTTTGTACCGGGCGCGGTTTCCTTACAGGATAAGCTGCATGGCGACGTGCTTCCTGTGCTTTCACAGTACCTTAATGCCGTCAACGAGATGGTAGATTATCAGGCCAGGGTAACGGGTAAAACGGCGCAGACATCAAGCCAGGAGCTCTCCGGTGTCTATGTGACGATCTCTGTAATGCCCCTGCTGTTTGTCATTCTCGGGGTTATCATCAGCGGGTTGATGACCCGCTGAATTAAGGCTCAGCTGGGTGGGGAGCCCTCTCACGCGCAGGACCTGGCCGCTGCGCTGCAGCAGACCGCCGCCAGCATGGAGCAGCTGACCGCCACGGTGAAAAGTAACAGTGCGGGCGCACAGCAGACAGCAGGTTCAGCGCGTGAAACAGCACAGCTCGCCCGTTCAGGTGAGGCAGACGTGCAGCGGATGTCGGATACCATGAGCGCTATTTCCGTGAGTGCTGCGAAGGTAAATGACATTACGTCAATCATTGAAAGCATCGCTTTTCAGACGAACATCCTTGCTCTCAACGCCGCGGTAGAGGCTGCCCGCGCGGGTGAACAGGGCCGAGGCTTTGCCGTGGTGGCGGGCGAGGTCAGAACGCTGGCCCAGCGCAGTGCTACCGCTGCGCATGATATCAAGCAGCTGATGGCGGAAGCCGTTAGTGTGGTGGGCAGCGGCGTCGTGGCGGCAGCGGATGCCGGGAAGAGCATCCTGAAAATTGTCGATATGGTCGGCGAGCTGGCCGAAGCCATGGATAATCTTTCACTGGCGTCATCAGAGCAGATGCAGGGCATTTCACAAGTCAGTATTGCGGTGAGCCAGATGGATGGCGTCACGCAGAACAACGCCGCGCTGGTTGAGGAGTCCTCGTCCGCTTCGCAGTCGCTGTCGGAGCAGGCGCACGCGCTGCGCGGGGTGGTGGAGGCCTTCCGGATCTGATGCCGTGGAAGCACGACGGGCGTGGTATCCTGCTATCACGTTGTCGTGCTTCCGGTGATATGACCAGAGGCCCGAAACGCGATGACAGCGTGAGAGGTGAAAACATGGGCATCGTACAAAAAAACGGGCATATCGAAAATCAGATATAGCAGTATTCAATGAACCAGCAGCAGACACTGCGGAACGGCCGAAATGACCCGGTGCCGCCCTGACCCGCCGCTGCTTCCCTTGCCTTCTGTTGCATGAATAACACGCTGCTGTAAGCAAGGCGCTGAGTATTGATTGCCCACCGCCGCCCCGCTTCTGCATAAGATACCGTGTCATTAACAGGATATGCGTCCGCTTTATGCCAGGCGCAGTCGTCAATCAGTTCACGCCCGATGTCTTTATAGGCTGCCGACCCATTCAGCCTAATCTTTTGCCATAAAATGCCGATACCCCTTTTTCTTAATAAATATGTGAAGGACCATGTATGTATTCCCTGCCTAGTTTTACGCGTTCACTTTTGCTGATGTTTGTTTTGCCGCTTCCTCTTGCTCAGGCTGCTGACACGCTCGGTTTGACGGATGTGAGCACCAATCCCCTATCCATCATAAAAATTCACGACCGTGTCAACTTCATGGTGTCGTTAAACTTCAGCAATGGAAAAACGGCCCAACAATGGCGATCGATAGATTGTAAACAGGGCAAGGCACAGCTTCTGTACAAAGATTTGTTGAATGATAAGGGCTACACCTCCGCCCGCTATTATGGCAACAGCTATCTTCGCTATGCGCCCGCACAAGATGATGTGCAGATGAAAGAAGAGGATATCCGTAAGGTTTGCCAGCTACCGATAAAAGCGGCGCAATGGGAAAAATTATCCGCTACGTCTGAAACTGGCATGACTACTCTGGTCGATGTGACGAGCATTAAGCACAGTGGCGATATGCTATTGGTCCGCATGGGCTATGATTTTGCCGACGTCACTTGGGAACCCCCTTACGACGCGCCACTGGTATTAAAGGTTGAACAATACGTTTACAACTGTAAAACCCATCAGGGTGATGCCGTTGCGCTAATGAACGTCGACGGTGAAGGACGCGTAACGGACTCGCTTATCACTGCTGACATTGTTCGCCGCAAAAGCAGTTTCACGATTAACGCTGAGATGGCACAACGCTTCGATCAGATGTGTCGGTTACCCGCAGGCAAAAAATTTAAAGCAGCAGGCCACTTTGTCCCCGCAGCGAATAAACCCGCGTCGACGTTGATGGGGCCATCAATGCCTGACCTGAGCGATAATAATCCGCAGTGGTTAAAGAAATACCCGCTTACGGGGTCTGTTGAACATCAGGCACAATCATTGATCAAACCCTGGGCATTACCCCGCTTTAAACAACTCCGTTATACGGAAACAAGCGCGCTCGGCAAGGTCAACGTACAGTTAGATGCACAACCCAATGGTTATGTCCGTAAATTGGAAGACTATGGTATCTGGAAGGTACAACGCGTGACGCTGGCTAATCAGCTTCAGCTTAAGTTCACCATGTCTATTAGTACTGGCGCATCCCTTCTCAATAAATTGCAGACGAATCTGCGTTTCCCATTGGTGACAGGTCAACATTATCAGGCTCAGTGGGACAGTATTGATGCTGAAAAGAAAGTCACCGCGTCTTCGTTAACCTGTGAGGTTACCGCACAGGGCGATGCAGAACGCATCGCTCCTGAATTTGATGGGAAATACCTGTTAGTTGTGTGCGATCAAACCGCTGAAGGACAAGTGAAAAGTCGCGACACACTCGCCTGGCTGCAAGATCTTAATGTCTTTGTCCCGGTTGCAATGCAAGTCGGAGAAAAACCTGAAAGCCAGGTGAGGCTAGAAAACGTGAAGGTGATGCGTTAAACCACAAGCAGGTACCGTGCTTTCACCCAAGGCCGTGTTGAAAGTTATCTTTGCCAGAAGGATGTCCACGCCAGAATGATCGTGGGCATCTTTCTTGTCGTTGAATACCTATAGCGCACCTGCCTGGGAATATGAAAAATGAATCGCAAGCCAGCAGGCACAGACGTTGAGACTCGCCTAAAGCTTTTTTGATCAGCGTTGAAGCGTTATGATTCATACGATAAACATAAAATATCAACCTCTTAGAATATAATAAGGTGTCAGGAATGTTCAGGGCTTTATTCGTCAGCGTTCTTTTTTTAAGTTTGGCAGGATGTGGATTACCAAAATATCAACCAAAGACGGATCATGCGTTTATTATTCACCCTGGCGTCGGCATCAAGAATTTGTCATTAAATGATTCCATTCAACATGCCAAATCCCACTTTTCCAGCGAATTTGTCGCGAAGGAGGGGTACTTATTCCTTCCCCGCGAGGGGGTAGATGCTTCATATGGCGCGGATGGAAGAATAAGAGCGATTTTTCTCTACTATAAACTGCCTGGCTACACGATATTCGACGGTGTCACCGACAAGGGGATAGGAAAAGACAGCACCATCAAAGACGTTCTTGAGGCGTATGGTCCCCCTTCGCGTGAAGGAGAGAGCATAATTTCTGAATTCGGCTCCGTTCCCGGCGCGCATGAACACAGTCTCACCTATGCCCCTCAAGGAATTGAATTTACTTTTTGGGATAGCAAACTCGCAGACATAAGAGTGATTAGGCCGCATTGAATATTTTCTTCTCGGCTAATTTTTCCACGCAAGGACGCATTCAACGTGAACGTCGCATGCATGCTTAATGCGACCATCAGTTCAAGAGTGAGTCCATTTGTGCCAAAGGCGACCTGGACCCTATTAGCGAAGCACATCGCCAGCGCGTGTTTATCTTATTTCTGATCAGGAAGGGAACTCAAATCCAACGCTTTAATTCTGCGAATTATTTATGGATACTTTCCACGATAAAAAGAAGATCAGAATAAGGAGCTTTTACAGTGACGGTTTCTATAGGTGTGCTAGCCGGTATGGGGCCCCGTTCCACTGCGCCCTTCATTGATAGGCTGGTAACAGACTGCCAGGTGAGCTACGGTGCTAAAGATGATCTGGATTACCCCAAAATGCATATTATCTCCTTACCAACGCCGTTTTGGCCTGGTAAGAAAATTGATGATAGTGCGATGATATCTGCCCTGCAGCAGGGCATTGCTGAGCTCGTCAACGCTAACGTAAGCCTGATCACCATCCCCTGTAATCTTGCGCACTGCTATTTCACCGAAATGAAAGCGGTAAGCTGCGGTATTCCACTGCTGCATATCGCAGACAGTGCCCTTGCGTCGCTGCCGACAGACGCAACCAGAGTCGCGGTACTGGCGACAGAACCGACACTGGAAGCAGGTTTTTATCAAGCACGAATTGAAGCGTCTGGAAGGGTGATGATTGATTCACAGCGGCTACGTGAAATGACCACGTCACTCATCGGGCGGGTCAAAGCAAAAGGGTTTGACGCACCCGATGTACAGGCAGAGTGGCAAGATTTATTAGCTGAAGTAGAAGGTCATCGTGCAGAAGCACTTCTTATTGCCTGTACCGATTTGAGCCCCCTATTAAACAGTAACCCTTACCGCTTTGTTATCGTTGATACTGCCGCAAGCCTTTCCTGGGCGACCATTAATAAATTCAGGCAATTGTGCGGATACAGCTAAAGAAGGCACAATCCTCTCTGCCAATCAGGCGTCGACTTCTCGCCTGGACAGCGTCTTTTTCGGGTGCAGCCGCGCTTCGTGCCTGAAGCGGACGTTTAAAAGATACGCTTTGCTTTTTAGTCAACTCACTTGTTTAAGACTCAATTCGACCCAGTAGTCCAAAACCGACATGACTTAATCGTTGTATCTCATACTGGGTACAGGTCACCGGAGGTGATATGCCATTGCAGAATCTTGAAATCGTGCCTCGCCTGCTGCCGGACGTTCGCGCAGGCAGGAAGCGTCATACCATTCGATGGCGGGAGCGCGAGATTGTGCCGGGCCCTATGCTTTACGTAAACGCGCAAGATGCCTTTGACACGGTCATGGTGTGTGTCACGCACGTTGAAAAAATGCCGCTTTGTGACGTTGCGGCCAGGCTGGGGAAAGGTGCGGAATGGCCGGATGCAGTACTGCTGAAAGGGATGCGTGAGCACTACCCGAGCATAGAGCTGGATTCCGACGTTACGGTCATCCACCATTTACCGCCTGTGGCATGAGTTCATGGACGAACGTTTATACTCAATCTGACCGTACAGGCTCTTGAAATTAGCGCATCAAAACCCGCAATGCGGCATGTCTGACCGCTGTCACGTTACTGTCGGGTTGCGATCGTGGTCGTGCAGAATTGCGCGGGCAATACTGTGCGCTGAACATCTGCTATTCGGAGACAGAGAATGCGTGATACCAACACATTCAGGTCGCTGCGTCTTTCGCGCGCCTGGTCACAGGAGCAACTTGCCGAACTGTCCGGGCTGAGCGTGCGCACGGTGCAACGTATCGAAAACGGCGACAAGCCAAGCCTGGAAACACTAAACGCTTTGGCTGCGGTATTTGAAGTGAGCGTGACGGATTTTTCCGGCCGTCACGCGCCTGCCGATGATGCGCGCGACGAGCGAATTGCCGAAGCGAAGCGCAAAATTGCTGAGGAAGGCCGTTTTTACCGATCGGTTATTACGGCTGTCGTCGTCTGCGCGCTACTCCTTATTCTCAACCACTATACGGCCCCAACCAGCGTATGGTCACTCTGGGTCGCGGGGATCTGGTGTGCGCTGCTGATTATTCGTGGCATGCGGACGTTTGTTTTTCGCGTGTTCATCTGCCGCTGGCAACAGAGGCGGCTACGGCAGATGCTGCGGCGGTAGCCGTTATTCACCACAGTCGTGTTATGTTACGTTTTCAGGGCTACGTCAGTATGAAACTGACGACCTGCCACAGCAGCCAGACGCCCACCAGGAGCTGTATCGCCTGGATAGCCCAGCGGGTATAGCGCCATGAATGCCGTTCGCGTTCATCAGCCTTGGCGATAGCCGGATCGCTATTCTTTTTTCTTTCATTCGGTCTGAAATCCAGCCAGACGGATGCTATCGCCGCTAAGCCGGCGAAAATTTTAAGCGCCAAGTGTCCGTCCATTTCAGATCTCCATTCTGTGCGGTTAACGGGGCAGTCAGTAATAACATATCTGAACCGGCCTGATTTCGTACAGCAGAGACTTCCGCTCGCGGTTGAGATTGTTCCTTAAGCTTTAGCGTGGAGAGAAAGCATACATGCCTCTGAACAAGCAGCTCAACGAATAATGGTTTCACTTCCTCTGTTTGCCATAGCGAACATTAGCCGTTGCATCAGTTCCTTTGTGCCAAAAGCGAAACCACAAGTTTTCAATGTCTCACTATATCAATTGTGTCTTCACGATATCTGCTTACTGGAACCTGTAGATATTCGCGTTCCAGTAACCATTACCCTGGCAACAGTATTCTTTGAAACCCAGCGACTTCAGTTCTCTTGCAATTAGCCTATTCATTACCCCATGTCCCATAAGAAGCACAGGGCCGTCGGATGCGTTCGCCAACCCGACGAGGCTATTCGCAGCCTGAGCAGCACGTCTTTTTGCTATTCCCACACGCTCCACATTACGGGACAGGCCGCATAGCCACATAACGCGAAAAAAAGCAGCCCACAAGGTCGGGGATAACCTGAAACCGGGCAGGTGAAATACCGGCAGACCGGCTTCTCTGAACACCTCATCAATAACGTGCGGTTCAAGCCCTAATGCTTTCAGGGAAGAGAGCGTTCTGGGAAGAGGACTGCTTATGATTCGTGATGAGCTGAACGCGAATAATTTGCTGGACTCAGGCGGTATATCTTCTCCTGTATCAGAACGATCATATTCAGCAATCCAGTTGCTCATTTCACGGCTCGTTACTTGCGTAGCTCCTGTAAAAGCAGGCTTTCCATGACGCATGAAAATAATTTCCATACAGAGCTTCCTATGTGTGTTCTTTCCCAGGCAGACAGACTCATGCGATAAAGACAGGATGCACTACTACCCTATATGGGGTTGACACTGATTGCTGAAATGATGTGTGAGGTGAAAATCGATATGCGAGTAAGCAAATAGATTAATACACTCCTCACAGTCCTGATGTCCGCTTGTCGCTCTTGGCGGACATTGGCCTGCACAACGTCTGCTTAGTACCAGAAGCGGACATTGCATGTCCACAGGAGCGCTATAGAAATATTGCAGTACAACTTATCCCTATCGTCAAAAAATGGCACTAACTGAAAGATATCAATCTACTTCCTCATGTATATCTACATTCCCCCATAGTCATTAATAAAGGATGGATGAAGATGCTGAGAGGTAAAAGAGCTGTAATTACCGGTGGTGGCGCGGGATTTGGTCAGGCGCTGAGCGTGTGGTTAGCGCGAGAAGGCGTCGAGGTGGATTTTTGCGCGAGGCGCGCTGATGATATTCAAAAAACTTGCAGTGTCATCACGGCTGAAGGCGGAATGGCGAAAGGGCATCTCTGTGATTTAACCCGGCCTGAATCCCTTTCTCAGTTTTCTTCACAGTTGTTAACTTCAGACAAGCCCATAGACATTTTAATCCTCAATGCTGCTCAGTGGCTTTCAGGAACGTTAGACGATCAACCAGACACAGAAATTATCAATACCGTCAGCTCAGGACTGACAGGTTCTATTCTACTGACTCAGGCATTGCTACCCGGGTTAAGACGTTCAGAAAGCGCGGATATCGTCTCAATTATATCTTCATGTGGGATTCCTAATTTTACAGATTCAATTGCGCACCCCGCTTTTTTTGCCAGTAAACACGGGCTTAGCGGGTTTACAACTAAACTCTCGAGCCAGTTGTCCGAAGAAAATATACGTGTAACTGGGTTGTATCCCCCGGATTTCGAGTTGACAGGGTTAGATACTTTTGTCGATAGCCAGACCAAAATGGGGGAACGCCTGATGAATGGGCGTTCAGTCTGGGAAACAATTCGCTTTGTGCTGACTCAGCCGCGTAGTTGCCATATCAGGAGCATCTACTTTGAAGGCCCAACTCGCGAAAAACTGGGAGTCTGAAGCTGAATCTGGCGACGTTTAACAGTGTAGCCAACGTCTGCTCCTCGCTCATAGCGGACGTTATGTTATGCCAATGTACGCACTGTGCCAGAAGCGAACATTTTCTTTGAGCCTGAACGGCCAAAGCTTTATCCGTATCAAAGCCGATGAAATGCATGTGCAGCAAAGCGGTTTTCAGGTAATCCGGGGCTGACATCAGAGTTAGCGCTGAGCAGTGCACCGTCATATTCAGACAGCGCAGTGAGTCCCACAGAAGCAGTGGTACAATAGAGACGGGTAAATCCCTCCCCGGCAAGTGTCGGGCAAGTGCTCTGGATTCCAGATGACGTCAGAATAGCGTCGGTGGTCCCATCCGGGTGGTAACGGACAACACGGTTCCCCCCCCCATTCAGCGTTCCACAGATAGCCCATCGCATCCACACAGGAGCCGTCAGGCGCACCACAGCCTTCGCTCCTGGCGAACACACGCTGGTTCTGCAGCGAGGGGTAATCACAGCACATTATTTGACCCTGCATCGAGTCACAATAATAGAGCGTGCCACCATCGGGGCTGAAACAGATACTGTTCGGGATAGCGACATCGGGCAGTGCCAGCGTCTCAATAGTCAGCGTCGCCGCGTTGAGCCGGTGAAACCTGCCGATGACTTTAACGGGATAACCGTCATCCATCGTTCCGAAGACAAAATTACCGGCGCGGTCACACCGTCCATCCCCTATACGGGTACCCGGGCCTCCCGGTGAGGCCGCTACTGTGGTAAGAATACCGGTGTTGAGATCATACAAAGCCAGCCTGGATGCAAACCCCGTCAGCAGTATGTGGCTTTGTTCCGTCAGTGCAAAGGAACCCAAGCGCTCAGGCAGCGACCAGCGCATTACGGCGCCATGGCCTTCTTCCAGCGCGAGCAGTTCGCTGGCTTCGATATCAGTCCAGTAAAGCCTGCGGGTTCTTTCACACCAGAGGGGACACTCTCCCAGCGTATTGCGGATATCAGCTGCGATTGAAAACATGTTATTTCTCCCTGTCAATAAAGATCATTTTGTAGTCTGAACAAACTCACCCACATCTGTGCGTTGATAAACAGGGGTAAAGGCTTCACTGCAGAAAACGTGCAAAGAGCCGATCGCCGAAAAGCATGATGGCAAGTCCGGCCAGCATGACCAGCATACCTCCCAGCTTCAGCAACGAGACTGGCCGCCATACCGCGCCCAGCAGGCCAAAATGGTCGATCACCTGTGATGAGAGTAGCTGTCCGACAATCGCCAGCCCGAGCAGGGCTGAGAAACCAATGTTGGGTGCGAGCACGACGTAGCTCAATAATGCACAGGCACCGATCAGTCCGCCTGTCAGACTCCACGCAGGCTGCGAAGGAATAGCTGCAAGGGAGATGAACAGCCCTCCGCGCAGTAGCGCATATATTCCGAGGCCGAACGCCCCGGCCGTAAAGGAAAACAACGCGGCGGTGACCGGATCCCCGCCGAGCCCTTTTGCCAGCTGGCTGTTCAGGGTCGTCTGAAGCGTAATCCCAAGACCTGCTGCAAAAGCTATCACGTAATAAATCGCGTTCATGCTGTTCGTCTCTGTCAGCTTGTCTGGACCAGCGGCAGGAATTTTTCCGCAAAGATGTCTGGCTGATACCCCGCTGCCGCAAAAAGGTGCTCGCGTGATTCATCGATGGCGGTGCGAAGGCGATCGCTGTCGACACCCAGCACTTTGCCGTTCTGCTTGACGATGCGCCCGCCGATCATCACGGTATCGATGTTGCTACGCTCAGCCGCATGCACTACCGTGCCAAACACATTTCCATTGGGATAGAGGTTGAGGTCAGCCGCGTTAATCAGGATCAGATCTGCCTGTTTGCCTGGCGTCAGGCTCCCGATTTTATCCTGCAGTCCGGCACACACCGCACCATCGACCGTTGCCGATTTAAGCAGCTGCGCTGCCGGAATCGTTGCCAACGAATGTGCTGAATCACAGCAGTGCTGCTTATGCATACCCATTACGCGCTGCAGATAGAACGCTACGCGCATTTCCATAAACATGTCGGTGCTGTAAGACGTTTCGTTATCCACGCTCAGGCCAGGATGGATGCCATGACGCTGCGCGGCTTCAATGGCGAACATCCCGCTTTCAATACCGTAGTGCGAATCTGAGCGCGGGCAGACGTTGACCCGGACACCGGCTTCACGCAGGATGTTCCAGCCTTCATCAGGCAGAGCGGTACAGTGATTAAAGATATTGTCCGGACCCAGCAGGCCTTGCTGATGCAGCGACTCAAGCCTGGAGGCCATTTCAGCACCAAAGAACTCGGTGACAATCGGCAGCCCCAGCCTGCGGGCCTCGGCCCACAATTCCGGCTCCAGCTGAGCCATGACGCCCAGCGTCACAAGACTCTCAGGATTACCCCTGAAATATTTTTCCTGCAGACGCTGCCAATTGCCAGGCCAGTGCGCTTTATCCCATTCACCGGCCACCGGTGCGCCGGAAGCATGGATAGCGCGAATACCGCTATCAAGCAGGGCCTCAACGGCAGCATCGGCATGCGCGGCAGTACGACTGTTGTGCGAATTATCAATCATCGTGGTGATACCCGCGTCAATTGCGCCCAGCGCCGTCAGCAGGTTACCGATGTAGATGTCAGCAGGACGGTAATACTTTGCAAACGAGAAGTGCGTGGCGTTGCTGTAGTCGTCCAAACAGGTTGCGTTCGGGTTAATACGGCGCAGCTGCCCTTCCCACGCGTGACGATGAGAATCGACCATCCCCGGCATGGCGATCATATTGGTAGCATCAATGACGCAAGCACCCGGCGCGTCAAGGTTCTTGCCCACGGCGGTAATCGTTGAGCCGTTGATGAGAATATCACCGCGCGCCATGTTGCCGACGCTCTCGTCCATACTCAGTATCGTCGCGCCACGAATCAACGTAGCCTGTAACTGTAAAGTGACCTTCTGATTGTTAACAATATTTCTGATGTAATCGGTCATTAATTTGCCTCTTTCCTGATCAATGGGGAAACGATACGCGACGCTATTAACCTTAAAAAGGTGCTTAAACCGCTTTCATCATTCATAATTCGCGAATAATCAGGCCCAGTTTTTACATAAGGAAAGGATGATGGATCGGATTCAGGCTATGCAGATTTTTATGCGGGTGGCTGAAGCCGGGAGTTTTGTACGCGCGGCAGAAACGCTTTCACTGCCTTCTTCGACTGTTACCAGCACGATTAAAAATCTGGAGAAGTACCTGCAGGTGCGTCTGCTGAACCGCACGACAAGACGGGTCAGCCTTACTCCTGAAGGCTTGCAGTATCTGCCGCAATGCCGCGAAATTCTGTCACTGATTGAACAAAGCGAATCCAGCCTGAGTGATTCCACCAGCCGCCCCCGGGGGCGGCTGCGGGTTGATATGCCTGCCGGGATCGCCCATTTCATCGTCATGCCCAACCTGAAAAATTTTTACCGGCTTTATCCGGATATTTACCTGATGATTGGTGTGAGCGATCGGCAGGTCAATCTTGTGCAGGAAGGTGTCGATTGCGTCATACGAACCGGGGAATTAGCTGACTCCACATTGGTTGCCCGTCCGCTTGGCCGGTTTCGCTGGGTAACCTGCGCCTCGCCGGACTATCTCAGGGAGTTCGGCGTCCCTGAGACGCCTGAAACGTTGTCACAGCATCGGGCGATTCATTACTTTTCCGGTTCGGGAAGACGCACGAATGAACTGCGTTTTACACAAGGCACTGAGGCTTTCTCTGTTCCGGTTGAGGGAAATACAGCCGTCAACGAAACGGGACTCTATATAAGACTGTGTCTTGAGGGGTTTGGGCTGGCGCAGCTTGCTGAGAATGTGATTTCAAAGGATCTGCAGCAAGGCAAACTGGTCGAGGTTCTGGCGGACTGGCAGCCACCCGCCGTGCCGGTGACGATGCTCTATCCGCACCCGCGCTTTCTCTCCCCCGCTGTGCGCGCCTTTGCGGATTGGGCCGCGGGTCTATTCAACGCCGGTCCGGAAGAGACCGCGCCTTCTCGCTGATGCCCGTGCCAGCGAGGTCCTCCTCATCACACGCTGTGCGTGAGGCAACTTTACTCGCGGATATCGGGAAATAGGCATCGGCGTCCTGCCGTATGGCGCGATTGTGCCTGCCTCCTTAGGCGCGTCGCTCCGGGCGATTACGCTCAGGGATGCCTGGTCTGCCCGTACGCTCAGGCTGGGGATACATACCAGCCAGGCGCTGTCGCCCGGCGCGCAGAAGATGTTTGATTTTCTGCGCGCGCAAAGTACAGGCGCGGTGTAACGGGAAAAGGGACAATTTGCGCACTCACTTAAAACGGTGAGGGTCGCCGTTGACGGGCAGGCAAGTCAGTCAACAATGAAGAGTTTCGCCCCTGTCGCGGTGGTTGACTGATGTTGTTCAGCATTATCGCCCACCTGATAGCTCATTCCGGGTTTCAGGACGAATGTCCGTCCATCTTCAAGCAGGGTTTCTAATTCCCCTTCCAGACAGAAAAGAATATGTCCTTTATGGCACCAATGATCGGCATGGTAGCCAGGGGTATATTCCACTATTCGTACGCGGATTTGATTGGGCGCATCACCAAAGTGCTGGGTACGCCAGTAAGCAATCCCTGTTTCTCCGGCGTGCGCGGTGCGTTCGACCTCATCCCAGTGGGTTGTTCCAAAAGCAAATGCCTCCATCTTCATTGTGTTGCTCTCCGCATGAGTAGATGTTCAGTTCTGAACGCGTTGCGCTTTTTGATAACGAGACATTCATTTAAGTTGAGCATAACCGCAGCTTAATCGTTTATTAACGCTATTTTTTCCGCGCAAGGAGGCATTCAACGTGAACGTCGCCTTCATGATCAACGCGATCCCCCGCGCGCTTTATGCCAAGAACAGACGTTTAGTTCGCTTAGGCGATGGAAAATTATCAAAGCCGCCAACGAGCGACTTATGTGCAGTAAAACAGGCTCAGCTGTATTCAGTAATATCAAACCCTTCATCAGCCGTTGGCTCTGCAAAATAGCGCGTTATGGTTTCAAACTGTTGATCGGAGGCAGCAAATTCATGCGCTCCTTCCGCATTACGGGCGCGCAAGCGGGATTTACAAACTTCATCAGACACGTTCAGATAGTGCAGCCTATGACTGGCACCTGCCTCTTTAATGATGCTCATCATCCATTCCCGAGTTATGTGTGTGTTTGCCGGAAAATCCAGTACTACGGATAGACCCGCTTTGAGTAGTAACACCAAATGGGGCTTCATCGCGTTTCTGAGTCTTGAGGAATACTGCACATAATCAGATATGGATAGCATTTCATTGGCAAAGAGGGCGGCTAGCCACTGATCTTCACTGACAACCAGGGTGCCGGGTAATGATCCTAACTTTGCGCATAATGTGGATTTCCCTGATGCAATTTTTCCACACACCAAGTGCAAAGTGGGTTTTTCTGACGTTGTTGCTGAAGCGGCGTGCATTATTTACCTCACTGGATTGTTACCGGTAAGGCCCGCCTTACCGGCGGGAAAAAGGCGAACGTTATCCCACCTAAATCAGACAGATGCTAATAATCATCATTGAATGGAATCGGACAGCGTGCGCTTTCATCATCATTCAAGCTAACAGGGCCGGAATGTAAAATCAGCAATTTTTTCGCTTATTCACTGAATGTCCCCTCCTTGCTCATAGCGGACCTTCGCCTGTGTACGGTCTGCGTTGTGCCAGAAGCAGACGCTTTTACAAGGTATTTACTTCGCTATGATCCTGATTGCATAACTCGGTGGAATCTAAAACGAACCATAAAAATTTTACCCTTTATTAAAGCGTCAATTCCATCGAACCGTGTAACCAAGCCAGTCCGTGGGCTACAATGTCTGCCAAAACTATGCGTAAAAGGAAGATATGATGAAAACAGGACTGATTTCACTGAGCCTGCTGGCTGCCATCCTGCTCACCGGCTGCGACGAGCACGCAAAGAGCGAGGAGTGGTACAAGGCTCACGACAAAGAGCGCAGAGCGAAATACGAGGAGTGTCGTAAAGAATCCAATCCTCGCGGCACCGAAGACTGCCGCAACGCCATCGATGCCACTGTACACGGCGGTCATTTTACAAAGAGCCCTTATAAGGTCTGGACAAACTAGATAAGCCGCCGCGAGGCGGTTTTTTACGCCCTTCTGCCGCCGTTCGGTAAAACGCCAATTCTGCCAAATCGCCCCGCTGCGGCGCACAATACTATATGTAGTTCCCTTCTCAACTGAGAGACGTACAAGATATAGGATTCAGGCGGTTAGCGCCGGGGCAGGACGTACCGGTTGTACCGCTGCGGCATTCGGTAAAACTCCGGCAGGGGCGGGTTTTCCCGACTCAGAATTAGTGCAAGCGAGTTTTTCCTCTTACTTTTTTAGATACTTAACGATGATGAGGCGGAATTAGAAAATTTCATTTCTGACATTTGCTAATGTCCGCTTTTCGCTCTTCGCGGACATTCATCTGATTCCGTCCGCTTTGTGCCAGAAACAGACGTTCAGGCTATAGAAAGCGATCAGACTAAACAGGAATGAAGGTCTTCTGGCTAGGTAAGTAGTCCTGTGTTAAGTATGGAATACTGGGAAATGTCCAGATGCTATCAGGAGCAATTATGAAGGGAAGCTGTCTGTGTAAGAAAATCCAATATGAATGTGATGAGCTGGAAGGTGCAATAGTCAACTGCCACTGTCACACCTGCAGAAAAGCACACGCCGCCCCATATGCGCCAACAGCTGGTGTTAAACGCAAAAATTTCAGATGGTTAAAAGGAAGTGAATACCTTAGCTCTTATGCTTCTTCTCCAGATAAACTTCGTCATTTCTGTTCAATGTGCGGCTCTCACCTGATAGCAGAAAGGCCTCATCAAAGCCACGTAATAGTACGTGTTGCAACACTGGATGAGCCACCTTCTTCTACGGCAATTGCACATATATGGTGCTCTCATGACGTTCCATGGCTCAATGAAAATCAGGACACACCATATTACGATGAATGGCAGAAAGGCCGCTGATGATAACCGACGTTAAATTCACAGCGAGGTCCGCCTTTCGCTCATAGCAGCCGTTGAGGCCCAAAGGTCCGCTTTGTGCCAGAAGCGGACATTGATAACGTTGAGATAGGTTAATTTATGGGGAGCAGGTCAACGAAAAAAAGGAGAAGAAGATGCAAATCAGGTTTGAGGTATTGTTACTCGCAGTGCTTGTGCCACTGACTTCGACTGCAGCAAAAGGGACTTTGTTTTTTTCGGTCGGTAATGAGAAAACTTCTTTTGCCCCTGAATGTGTAAAGTCAATCGATTATGTAGAGAAAGATGAGATAGGTGCAGAGAATTTAATCGTTGGATTTTCCGATGAATGTAGCAAAAGGTTGTCGGAAATGACCCGACAGAACATCGGAAAGCAGATGGCCATCGCCTACGATGACAATAAAGTTACTTCCGCTATAATTGCCTCGCGTCTGATTACCAGTTTCAGAATATCCACAAAAGACATACCAAGAATACTGTTGATGCAAATACTTAATGATTATGATGCTGTTCGTGATTAACAAGAAACAAGCGGAAAATAATAATTTACTTGGCAATAAAAAGCCATTCATAAATATAATTTTCGCTTGTCGCTTAAAGCGGCCCTTCAGCTCAGTCAGTTTGTCCGCTTCGTGCCAGAAGCGGACGTTGATGATATTTTAGTGCCGTTAAACATCAGGAAGCATTCCAAGCTATCGAAAGCGATTATGCTGGCTTTGCCATTTTTAATATTCTCAAAAATAATCTATTTCGTGATTAGAAATCCATATCAAGATTGAACCATGATAGTTGTCATTTGTGGAGGCTATTAGCGAGCATTTATCAGCATTACCATCAGCGGTGTAAGCGCAGCTTTGTTTCACTCGGACAGTTGATTCACCTCTTTTTGATACTATCTCTGAGTCAAGAAATTGCGCACTTCCGGATGGATAAAAGATGCGTTTGTCCTTTTTATCTTTATAGTTTCTTACGCGCACAGGTAATTGACTGTTTTGATATTCATATGATTCTATAACTTCGCCCGTATCTTTGTCCTTCATTGTTTCAAGCAACCCGCGCACATTGTAGCTGAGCACATAATTGCCTTTTCCGTTCTCCAGTTTAGTGATTTCGCAGCGTTCATTGATTTCACCTGTAATATGCTGACCTTTAAAAGATTTCAATACGCCATCTTTGTTTACCAAATGGAACTCACGGCCATTTGCCTTATCAACCATGTTGATATTAGTAAAGCACCCGTTACGATCATATCTCACTTCTGTCATGGCCTGGAGTTTACCGGAAACATCTCGGATCCACTGGAGACTATTTTTTACGTTCCCCGTAGTTGCATCATGCTCGAACAAAAGAGCAGCGTTTAAGACCGCCGGTTTGAATTGAGTAAATGCAGCGACATTAAATGACATTGCCAAAAGTGATAGACTTAAAAACACCTTGTTTTTCATTATTGATCCTTTCTTTTTAGGACCGCACTCTAGCACAGAGGGGCAACTCAATTTATGTACGCATCACATACATTCAAATCAACATCTAAAGGTCAGCTCCTCGCTCATGACTGCTCTTTAACCTGACTTGAACGATATAAACTTCCCCCAGACATTAATTTTTTCGCCAGTAAGTCTCTCAACAGCCTCAATTGCGTCTGGATCACCATGGCAAGCCATGCAATATAAACAGTCGCCGCCACAGTCAAAATTCATTGTTTCTGGTGTTTTGCTCAGCGGTTGGCCGCAGGTCTGGCAACTGTTTACATTCACTGGAATGACATCCTGTTTAGGGTTTCACTACTATTGTTGCTTAACATAACACGCTAAGATCGACCTGCTCCCTGTTAATTCTCATAAAATGCTTCTGGCAATGTCCGCTTCTCGCTCAAAGCGGAAGTCAGCTTTGTGCCATAAGCGGACGTTGGTTTGAATCCGGACCGATATTGAGCGCATCAAAGGTGTTTGCCTTCCACTACATTTGGCACTACCGCTTACATTTCCTGTCGATCTGCAGCATATGCTACGGCTTTCATTGCCTGCAGCGCGCTCAGACGCATTTTCAACGCGGCTTCAATATTGTTATAGGCTGTACTGCCCAGCGGCAGACGTAATGGGGGGCTGGCAGCATCAGCCGCGGCAATCATCTCTGTCACGCATCTTTCCGCATCGCCCTTAATCGCAAACTCACCAGACATCAATGCCGACCGCAGTTCGCCCGCCGGCGTATTGTGGTAAGCCGGCAGGGCATCAGCCATATCCAGTCCCGCGCCGAACTGCGTTGCCGTCGGCCCCGGCTCAACCAGCAAAAAGTCAATGCCGAACGCCGCGACTTCCTGCCGAACCGCTTCGACAAAACCTTCAATTCCCCATTTAGTCGCGTGATACAAACTGAAGTTGGGATAAGCGATCTGTCCGCCTTCTGATGAAACCTGCACGATACGACCACCGCCCTGCTGTCGCAAAAACGGAATCGCCGCGCGGATAAGCTGAATCGACCCCGTGAGATTGGTGGCAATCTGTCGCGCAATTTGCGTATCGCTCAACTCTTCGGCTGCGCCAAACAGGCCGTACGCCGCGTTGCTTACCACGGTATCAATCCGCCCCGCCTGAGCGAACGCAGCCTCAACGGTAGGTTTTATCGTCGCTGACCTACTGAGATCAAGCATCACCACCTGCAAATGTTCGCCGTAGGCTGCTGCGAGGTCATCCAAAGCAGTTCTGTTTCGAACACTTGCGACTACCCGATCACCTCGGGCCAGTAGCATTTCACACATCAGGCGACCCAGGCCGCTGGATGCGCCAGTTATTAGCCAGGTTTTCATTATGGTCATCTCCGTTTAATAAGTCGGATAACATCATAAACCGGATTATTGGTGGCATAATCTCCACAAATAAGAATGAGGTGGTGGGAAATATCCAACAATGAAGCGACCTTCCTGGAATGAACTGCAGGCTGTAAAAGTCATTGCCGGTCAGCGCAGCTTTAGTCGCGCTGCTGAAGTGCTCGGACTTAAACGTTCAACGCTTAGCCATATGATCAAAGGGCTGGAGGCAACACTTGGCGTGCAGTTGTTCCATCGCACAACACGTAGCGTTGCGCTGACAGAAGCGGGTGAAATGCTGATTGCGCGTCTGGCTCCCTTGCTGGCGGAAATGGATGAGCTACTGAATGACGTCACCGCCAGCGCTCAGCAGCCTTACGGTACGCTGCGCATCAGCGCCAGCGATACGGCAATCAGCCTTCTGCTGGAAACGGTATTGCCAGCATTTATCCTTCAAAACCCGGGGATTGAGATTGATTTAGTCGCACAGGGACAACTGGTGGACATCGTCGCGCAGGGGTTTGATGCGGGCATCAGGCTGATTGAAGATGTACCTAAAGATATGGTTGCAATTCCGCTGAGTGGCCCTCTGCGCTTTGTTACCGTAGCATCGCCCGGATACCTGACCGGGCGTCCGAAAGTCCGGCATCCGCAGGACATGATGCAACATACATGTCTGCGCCAGCGTCTTCCGGGTGGAAAACGTTATCACTGGGAATATAAGCAGCATGAGCAACTGTTTGCGCTCGATGTGCCGGGCAGCCTGACCCTGGACAACAGCGCGTTGATGGTGGAAGCGGCTGTCGCAGGATTAGGTGTGGCGTATGTGCCCGAGCCCTACGCCCGGCAGGGTCTGGACACAAAGCGGCTGGTTAGGTTACTGGAAGACTGGACTATCGCGTCGCAGGGCCTCGCACTTTACTTTCCGCAAAATCGGCATATGCCCGTTGCTCTGCGGCTGTTCGTCGACACAGTAAAAGCAGTAACGTCTGCCTTGAATTAACCCCTATTGATTAGGCTAAAGGGCAATACGGATTAAGTAGCTAAAACTGAATTGAGGGTAGTGAATGTTCAACATTTCAGAAGTTGATAAAGGGGATTCTGACCTGGTGCAGTTGGTCAGCGAGCTCGATGCCTTTCAGAGCGGACTGTACCCTGCAGAAAGTAACCACTGCCTGGATCTTTCAATGGTTAGTGACGAGCAGCTCCGGTGCGTGATAGTACGTGATGAAGGCGATGCTCCTGCAGGTTGTGGTGCTTTGCTATTTCACGAAGATGGCTCAGCTGAGATTAAGCGGGTTTATATTCGACCGGAATACCGGGGCAGGAAGCTCGGAGAGCAGATAGTCAGTGCAATCGAGGGGATTGCTTCAGAAAAGAATTCGCGGCTATTGCAGCTTGAAACAGGTATTCACCAGCAACCGGCTATAGCGCTTTATCGCAGATGCGGGTACGAGATATGCGATGCATTCCCCCCGTATAAACCAGATCCGTTGAGTGTTTTTATGCGCAAAGAGCTTCCTTAACGTAGCGCTGCTATAGCGCCAAGGAAGGTCGCGACAGAACTCTTATGTTAACTTCGGGTGATGTAGTGACTGCAAAAAATAAAGGATGTGTATGAAAATCGAGATCTGCCGGGATTCGGACATTCCGGAGCTGGCGAGAATTTTTGTCGAAATGGAATCCTATTACTTCGGGAGTGAAGCTACCCGCTATGACGAAATGCACTCTTATCTCACTAAGCGCGTTTTCTCTACCTATTCGGGTGTGACTGTCCTGGGAGCATGGAAAGACGGCGCGCTCGTCGGATTCGCCACGTTCACGCTGATGTTCCCTGCGCCAAAATGCTCTGGACAGGCATACATGAAAGATCTCTTCACTTCAGCCGAAGTGAGAGGCCAAGGGATCGGTAAATCACTCATGCGATTCATTGCGGCTTTCGCAGTTGAACATGGCTGCACACGTTTTGACTGGACTGCTGAAACAACCAACCCGAAAGCTGCCGAATTTTACTTGTCACTTGGGGCTTCTGTGGTCGAAGAAAAACAATATTTCCGATTAGATCATCAAAGTTTAGTTGCGTTTGCTTTGCAGGACGGACATTCCTGAAGCCCATTCCGGCTGCGCAACGGCACTGTGAGGCGGGATGTTATATTTAATATGGAAGGACTTCCCTGTCCCTAACATGATTACGTCCGCTTTTCACGCAAAGCGGACACGCCCTGAAGAAGACCAGCGGCTTGTTTCATACACGGACGCTGGCCTGACTCACTGCCGGATTTTTACGTCATACCGCGCCAGCCAGCCGCGCGGCGCTTCCGTCAGAAATGCGTCCAGCCTTCGTCCTTATTCGCGACGTCGATGCTTGCTCCCGGCGTACTGAGTTTCTGTCTTAGAGGTTCAGAAACCGTCCTAACAGAAGACGTAATGGCCTGATTACTCAGACGGAATACGGATACGGCCTGGAGAAGCCTTTCGGCCTGATCTTTCAGGCTTGCAGCCGCAGAGGCCGACTCCTCGACGAGCGAGGCGTTCTGTTGCGTGGTGCTGTCCATCTCCGTTACCGCAATGCCTACCTGTTCAATACCGCGGGCCTGTTCAGCGCTTGAAGAGGTGATTTCCTCCACGGTGTCAGTCAGCTTTCCGACCGCAGAGAGGATGCCTGACATTGTTTCAGAGGCGTGTACCACTAATTTGTTACCCTCTCCGACGCTGTGCGCATTTGCCTCAATAAGCTGACGTATTTCACCGGCAGCTGTTGCACTGCGCTGTGCCAGAGATCTTACCTCACTGGCCACCACGGCAAATCCGCGCCCATGTTCACCTGCCCGAGCCGCTTCAACTGCGGCGTTGAGCGCAAGGATATTCGTCTGGAATGCGATTCCGTCAATCACGGCAGTGATCTCGGCGATACGACCGGAGCTTTCGCTGATGGTCTTCATGGTCCCGGTAATGGCTCCGGTGGCATCGCTGCCTTTATTCGCCACATCGCGTACGCCCACTGCCAGCTGTCCGGCCTGCCGTGCGTTTTCCGCATTGTTCCTGACGGTCATACCCAGCTGCGTCATGGTTGCCGCAGTCTGCTCTAGCGCACTGGCCTGCTCTTCAGTTCGTTGTGAGAGGTCAGCGTTACCCTGCGCAATCTGGTTGCTGGCTGATGCAACACTTTCCGCATTGCTTCTCACCTGGCTGACGGTATTAATCAGCGAATCTTGCATGTCACGAATGGCTGACAGCAGGACCCCTGTCTCATCTTTATGACCCGTATGCACAGCGCCACTCAGGTCACCCAGGGCTACGCGACGTGCAGCCTGCACGGCTTCCGTAAGTGGCCGTGTGATACTTCGGGTAATGAAAAGTGCGGATATGGCGGCCAGTAGTACTGCAATAATGCCTGCGGTAATGAGTATCCTCAGTGCTGAAGAACGGTCTTCGCGCGCCTGTGCAGTAGCGGTAATCATGCGCGCTTCCTGATGGTCCTGCAGTTGTTTCAGGGAAGCCATGAATTCATCCTGGCTGTGATAACGCGGACCGAAAATCAGCTGCGTGGCTTCGTCGCTTTTGCCGTTTTTCGCGAGGGTCACAACTTCATCAACAAAAGGCAGAAAGAGGTCTGCCCGGTCCGTGAGACGCTTAAAGATTTCCAGCCCTGTGGGTGAGTTCACCTCCTTCCGGAGCAGTTCGAGCAGGCTATCAAGCTCATCCCTTTCTCTGCGGTAGTCACTGATGGCTTTCTCTCTCTGAGACTCGTCCTTGAGGAGAATCGCGTTGCGTGCAAGACGGCTCATGTCGGATGTGAGATAGCGCAGAGACTGGGAGGCGGAGGATTTACTGTATAGGCTGCCTGAAATTTCATCGTTCACATTGCCAAGCGAGTTAATTTTAAGCACGCCAATCAGCACCATCATAATGACAAGCAATGCCATAAAGCCGAAGGCCACACTAAGCCTTATACCTATTTTAATATTATTCATGAAGGTTCCCTGATATCGGCGGGTATCCGCGTTGATGTATGGAAACATCAGTGCTGATACGAAAGCTCTCCTGCGCTGCAGGAGAGCGATGCAGTACATTTCCGTTTTGTTTTATGACGGAATTATTACTATCGGCAGCGATTAAAAAATGTTCATTCTGGCTGTGCCGGATCTGAAAGCCGAGGAGAGTTTATGGCTGTTTCTGAGCCATCGTTAAACCGGACTGAGCAGCGACAGCTAAGGCAGTAAGTGCTGCTTTCATTCCTGGAGACAGGAAGCAGCCTGTAATGCCACCATTTCCCTTATTGCGGATTTTACCTGATGAAGCTGTCCGCTTAGTGCCAGGAGATTGGGTTACTGGCCTGAATCCTGATGACCAAATCTGCGTCGATCAACAAAAAAACCGCCTTACGGCGGTTTTTTATGTTGATCCGGCGTCTGCAGCTTACGGCCGGTTTTAATCACTTATGATGCATCATCTGTAATGTCATCCTGTGGACACGGGCTGCCATCATCGTCGCAGGCAGCGTTTACGCGCTGACCACTCGCCAAGGTTTTCTCTCTGGCCAGAATCATGTTTCCGTTACGGTGCGCAGCATTTTTCAGCTGTGAAACCGCACCATTTTGGATGGGCTGCGAAGAGGCTGACGCGGTTTCAGCCAGTGCTGCGCCCTGATTTAACAAAAACACAGTGAGCGCGAATGCTGTTGTTTTCATTACCGATTTTGTTGATATCATGTTCATGATTTACCCTTAGTCAATACGTTCTGTGGTGGAAAGTATTATGTGTGTCGTAAATCTCTGTGTCTGAATTCCAGCAAACTGATTTTCTATTACCTATATATCGTTTTTATGACCGACTCATAAAATCAGATTTTTCCTGTCCGGACGGGCCACATCCTGAATCAGGCTGCTGTTAAGGTGAGACGCGAAAGAACACATCCGTGAATGGACATGCAGCGCTGAGCGGTACTGCTCACAGCGAATATTGGATGCTGCAGATGTTTGCTCTGTGCCGATAGCGAATGTTAACAAGGGGCTTTTCTGATCCTTTTCCTCACCATGATCTGCACGGTGCTACATTGATCTCTTTCTGGTTTCGTTTATAGTTAAGCGCCCGTTCTGACAAGATCAGGCTTTCCGGTCAGCGTTCATCCCCCTGATGAGCTGGCTTCATTCAGTCCTGAAGGCCTCTGTTTGCCGTAAAGGAGATCTCACATCATGCGTCTTACGCCACCCTGAGTCGTCACCCTCTCCTGTCGCACTGAGTTGTCTCGGTCGCGCATCCTGAAACATCCCGTCTGCGGATGTGCTTTTTCGTCTGTGAAATTTTCGCCCTTCGGGCTAACTGTATTCAAAATCTGAGAAATTATTATGCTGCTGTCCTCGACGCGAAAGGACTGGCTGGGCAACGTCCGTGGTGACGTGCTCGCCGGTATTGTCGTCGCGCTTGCGCTTATTCCTGAAGCGATCGCGTTTTCCATCATTGCCGGCGTCGACCCGCAGGTCGGCCTCTACTCGGCGTTCTGTATTCCCGTGATTATGGCCATTTTCGGCGGACGCCCCGCCATGATTTCATCGGCCACCGGTGCCATGGCGCTGCTGATGATAACCCTGGTCAAAGACCACGGCCTCCAGTATCTGCTTGCTGCCTCCATGCTAACCGGCGTCATCCAGCTGATAGCCGGCTACCTGAAGCTCGGCAGCCTGATGCGCTACGTGTCGCGCTCGGTCGTAACGGGATTCGTCAACGCGCTGGCCATTCTGATTTTTATGGCGCAGCTGCCGGAGCTGACCCACGTGACCTGGCACGTTTATGCGCTCACCGCCGCAGGCTTGGCAATCATCTACCTCTTTCCGTACCTCAATAAAACTATTCCCTCGCCGCTGATCTGCATCGTGGTGCTGACCGCCATCTCCATGTGGCTGCACCTGGACGTGCGTACCGTGGGCGACATGGGCAAACTGCCTGACAGCCTGCCAGTGTTCCTTATTCCGGATATTCCGCTAAACCTGAATACCCTGCTGATTATCCTGCCCTATTCTGCCGGCCTTGCCGTCGTGGGGCTGCTGGAGTCGATGATGACCGCCACTATCGTGGACGACATGACTGACACGCCGAGTGATAAAAACCGCGAGTGCAAGGCGCAGGGTATCGCCAACGTCTGCACGGCGTTTATCGGCGGTATGGCGGGCTGCGCCATGATTGGTCAGTCGGTGATTAACGTGAAGTCCGGCGGGCGCGGGCGCCTCTCGACCCTGACGGCCGGACTGGTGCTGCTCTGCCTGATAATCTTCCTGCGTGACCAGGTATCGCAGATCCCGATGGCGGCGCTGGTTGCGGTGATGATCATGGTCTCCATCGGCACCTTCTCCTGGCGCTCCATCACCGACCTGCGCCGCCATCCGTTGTCAACCAGCGTGGTGATGCTGGCGACCGTGATTGTGGTGGTGGCAACTGACAATCTGGCCTTCGGCGTGCTGACCGGGGTGCTCATTGCCTCGCTAAACTTTGCCACCAAGGTAGCACGTTTCATGACGGTCAGATCGTCACTGGAGGGTGAGACCCGGACCTATACCGTGGCCGGTCAGGTCTTTTTTGCCTCTGCCGATCGTTTTATGCGCCACTTTGACTTCAGGGAAGCGGCAGAGCGCGTGGTTATTGACGTCATGCACGCCCACTTCTGGGACATCACCGCCGTGAGCGCACTGGACAGGGCGGTAATCAAGTTCCGCCGGGAAGGTGCTGAAGTGGAAATACGGGGCATGAACGACGCCACCCGTACCCTCGTTGACCGCTTCGGTGTGCACGACAAGCCGGAAGAGGCGGAAAAGTTGATGGGCGGTCACTAACCGACAGGAGATTCAGTTATGAACGGCCTGTGTGGACGGTTGGTCGTCAGCCACTGCGTCCACGCTGGCGACTGCGCTGTGGGTACAGCTGTTCGGCCCCGCACAGCTGGCCCAAGTCCCGACATAGAGTTATACCGCATCCTCATAACCTGTTTCATCAGGCTACATGCTTTAAACCCTGCATCCAGAACCGGCTGAGTTCGGCTGCGGAATGAATGGATGCGGGTAACAGTGGCTCAGGCTGCTCAGAGAATATTTTCTGCGCGAATTGTCTTCCAGCCATCTGCGCTGCTAAGGTTTTGCTATGTCGCTGGTGGTAAAAGTTTTGCAGAGCAATGTTCAGATCATCTGCCTCTTTCATTAAACAAGTAAGACTCCATGCATCTTCAAGCGCCTGACATGCTCCTTGCCCGGATGTAGGCAGGGAAGCATGAGCCGCGTCTCCGATGAGTAAGACATTGTCTTTATGCCAAAAAGGAAGAGGATCAATGTCATGCACAAAAATTCCCCGTACAGATGCCCTGTCACATGACAGCAGCACATTCCGCACAGGAGCAGGCCAGTCTCGAAAACGCTGATGCAGCTCATCGTACCAATGTGCCCGAGGACGTCCATTGCCAACAGGCGCGTTCCACGCCCCTGCCCAATAGCACCCCCCATCCTTCACCGGCACGATCCCAAAACGCTCACCTTGACCGCGAAAGTCATCAACAGCGTTGTTCAGGATGTGCTCTTGTTGTCTTCCCACACCGATTACGTTCACAAAGCCATGATAACGAGGCGTGACTTTATCCCTATACAGAGCCTGCCGTACGACCGAATTCATACGCCCGTCAGCGCCGACGACCAGATCAAATTCCTGGCTCAACGTCATCACGTCCGCTGCACCGATTGCACAATTGAATGTGATCCCTCCGCCCAGACTCTCCAACGTACTGGCCAGTAAGCCCATCAGTTCACGCCGCAATATTGTGACACTCGGAAAACCGCAAATTGAATTCACGGCTGAAATATCGAACTGCATTTGAAGGTCACCCTTCCGATCAAACTGGCGCATCATGCTCGGTGTCCCCCCTACGTGCTGGATCTTTTCGCCCAGCCCCATCTTCTGCATGACGAACATGGCATTTGGCCATAAAGTCACGCCCGCGCCAACACAGGAGACGTTGCGGCCACGCTCAAACAGTCTGACTTGATGGCCCTGTCTGGTCGCGAGTATTCCCAATGCTATTCCAGCCACGCCGGCACCGACGATGGCAATTTTCTTAGGCCTGGTCATCATTATTTTCCCTCTACGAAACGTAATAAAAATTGTAATGACCGCCTTATTATTGATAAATACAGCGTTATAACTTTGTTAATCTCATTTTTTGGGATAATCGATGATTGAGAAATGTGAATTGCAGTGGCTGATCAGCTTTCGGGTGGTTTATGAAAAACTGAGTTTTAAGTTAGCGTCAGAGCAGCTTCAGTTGCCCTCTTCTAACGTCAGCAGGCATGTCGCTTTACTTGAACAACAACTCCATGTGCGGCTACTGGAGCGCACGACGCGCAGGATAATGCCCACCGCAGCCGGCAGAATGCTATATCAATCTATTACGCCGCTCACGCACGCTTTGGATCATGCTCTGCAGGAAGTCGCACTGTTTGGTGATTCGCTTTCAGGTCACCTGAAGATCATTACACCAGACCTTCCATTCATGGCTGATATCCTCGCTGACTTCTGCATCAGACATCCCCAAATACAGCTCAGTTGTGACACACAACTGGATCCAACAGAGGGCTTACTGGATGGATTCGACCTGATATTACGCTTTGGACGTGGACCGCTAGAGGATTCCTGCTGGGTGGCGAGGGAAATTTTTCGTTGGCCGAGCTGCGTGGTGGCAGCTCCCGCACTTCTGGAACGCTACCCTTCACCACAATCTGTTGATGAGCTGACTAAACTCCCCTGCATTACCAGTATGTCAGTGCTACAGGGAATGCCATGGAGATTTAAACCAAACCAAAGCGTCCAGGTGCAGTCCGGCTACAAGGTGAACAGCGGACAGATGGCTAAGGCCGCGGCACTGAAAGGACTTGGTTTCGCCATTTTGCCTATCCATGCATGTGAATCAGAAATCGATAATGGCTCCCTTGTTAAAATTAACTGTAACAGCGAACCCGAAGATTTGGTGTTATACGCGCTCTATTCCGGCAGAAAATACTTTCAGGTAAAAGTGAAAACATTTCTGGAGCATCTCCAAAATGCGATTGCTCAATTAGCTATAAGCAGTAAGGAAGGAGCATGATTGATTAAGCCATCCAGTACATTGTGCTGAGGAAAAAAAGCTGGCGAAATTTTGTAGGTGAAGCTTTTTTCATATAGCTGTCCCAAGCTGACTTACGCCTTTTGTTGAAAACCTCTCGGTCTGAATGTGCCACCTGAACTTCCGCTTCTCGCTCTTAGCGGACATTCATCTGATTCCGTCCGCTTGTGCCAGAAGCGGACATTGCGTGTGAACCCACACTTCTATGCTGTCCCGCCTTTCAACTTATGAGTTTGCTGTTCATCGCTTATCCATGTCGATGGCTTCGCTCACCCACAAGCATACTTCGGTGCCGACCGAAGCAGCATGCCTCCGTCATCGTTAAAGTGTCCGTAAATTAACAGCGGAGCGGACCATGATTGCAGTACTTTTTGAGGCAGATGCTCTGCCAGAGGCTCAGGAAAGATATCTTCAGCTCGCTTTGGAGCTGAAACCTCTCTTATCCAACACGCCCGGATTTATTTCAATTGAGCGTTTCCAGAGCCTGACTACGCCCGGAAAGATTCTTTCTTTGTCCTGGTGGGAAGATGAGGAGTCTGTAGCCGGATGGAAGCAAAATCTAATGCATCAGGCCGCTCAGAAAGAAGGTAAGCAGTCGATTTTTTCATTCTACCGAATACGAATAGCCAGCGTATTCCGTGATTACTCTTCTGATAAGGGAACAAATCAACATGTATGACATTCACGTTATTCTCAAAAATAGCCCGGGTTCACTCGGTTCACTGGGTAAGGTACTGGGTGAAAACGGAGTAGGACTTGAAGGCGGTGGCGTATTTACAGGACCTGAAGGCGGGCACGCACATTTCCTGGTTGAAGACGGCTATAAAGCACGCAAGGTGTTGACTGAAGCCGGTTTTACCGTCTGCAACGTGTGTCGTCCCCTGGTAAGAAAATTACCTCAGGAACGGCCCGGAGAGTTGGGAGAAATAGCTGACACAATTGCCCGGAACGGCATCAATATTCTGGTACAGTACAGCGATCACAGTAACCGGCTCATTCTCATTACGGATGATGATGCCCGGGCAGCCGAAGTAACCCGAAAGTGGGCAATACCTTCTGAATGAACCTCGTTAAAACAACGCGCGACAGCGAGCCCGATGATGTTCTTGAAACATCAATGGCAAAGGTGGCTTCTGCACTGTCTGATCCGTCAAGGGTAAGTATCCTGTGCGCCCTGATGGACGGGCGCGCATGGACAGCGACCGAACTTAGCGTAGTGGCTGACATAGCAGCCTCGACTACCAGCGGGCATCTGAACCGACTTCTCACCAACGGCTTGGTCATTTGCCTGACGCAGGGGCGTCATCGCTATTACAGCCTTGCAGGCCATCATATCGCCGGACTGCTGGAAAACCTGATGGGCGTTTCCATGGGTACTTCCAAAGCCCCCGTTTCCAGTACGCCGGTCTATCTGCGTTACGCACGCACCTGCTATGACCATCTGGCAGGCGAACTTGCTGTCAATATTTATGAATTTATGCTGCAGGAAAAATGGCTTGAAGCAGATGGCTCGGAATTGACATCAGCCGGCAAAGTGCATTTTGAGAAAATAGGCATTTTACTTAACCCTCGCACACGACGTAAACCCTGTTGCGGCTGTCTGGACTGGAGTGAAAGACGCTTCCATCTCGGCGGTGACGCTGGCTCAGCCCTGTTTACACTTTTCCTGCAAAAAGAATGGGTAACGCGTACACAGGGATACCGTGAAGTGAAGGTAACCGATTCAGGCCGGGTGGCAATATATCGGCTGTTTAAGCTGAAGATCGCCTAATTTTAAGTCATTTACCGGTTGATATGATCGGGTGACTCAAGATGCCTTCATCTGACTCTTCCATTTTACGTAAACGTTCCGCTTCTCGCTCTTAGCGGACATTCATCTGATTCCGTCCGCTTTGTGTCAGAAGCGGACGTTGCATGTCCCCTGGCTCGCGATTAAAAAAACGCAGTACAGCCTCATCCTGTTGTCTCAAAATGGCACCCAGTAAAAGATGCCAAAATGGGGGAACGTTTGATGAATGGGCGTTCAGTCTGGGAATCAATTGGCTTTGTGTTGGCCCAACCACGTAATTGCCATATCCGCAGCATCTCCTTTGAAGGTCCAACTTGCGAAAAACCGGGAGTCTGAAGCTGAATCTGGCGACGCTTATCATGGCAGCTAACGTCCGCTCCTCGCGCTTATTAACAAAGAAGAAAGAGTGCGCCTGACATCAGAACCGCGTGGAGAACGAAAATATCCTTTGCCTTGACTGGCTAAGGATGACGCCAGGTTGCTGTTGTCGGGCGGCGACGTCAGTCACAGCTTTCTCGTCACTGACGTTCTCACCGGTTCAGTATCGGTATTTTCCATCGAGAATGCGGCAGGTAAGGTAGGAGCCTGCCGCACATAACAGCACCGGAACAAAATAACTGTGTTCCATCTGGGTAAATTCCATCACAAGGACGACGGCGGTAAGGGGCATCTGCATGGATGCCGCAAGAAATGCTGCGCCCCCAACCAGTGCAAAACTGGGGGCATTCCCCCCAGGAAAAATAAGCTGCCATCCGGCACAAAGCAGAAGACTCAAGAGCCCGCCGATCGCCAGAGCGGGCGTCAGCAGGCCTCCCTCAGCGCCGCCCCGCAGTACGGCCAGGATCACCAGAAGTTTCAGTCCCAGTAAAACGGCAGCGTGGCGGTCATTCAGTTCATTGCTGAAAGCCATCTGCATCGGCCCCTTACCGTTACCCGGTAACTGAGGATAATAAAGACTCAGGACAGCGAGCACAGCAAAGGCGAGCAGACAGATAACGGGCATCTGCCAGTTATTTTTGACCCCGGCGCGGGCTTTACCTGTGATAATCCGGAATCCCCATGCCGCCAGGCCCAACAGCGGGCCCGCAAGACAGGCCCAGAGTATAAAGGTATGAGGAAGCGCAACGGACAGAAAATGATACTGCGATTCATTTCCCAAACCGAGTGAGGCGATCCAGGCCGCAAGCGCCGAGGTGACGACGGCAGCGAATGCTTTTTCCCAGCTAAAAGCGATCAGCAGAACTTCCAGACTAAACAAGGCCCCCGCCAGTGGCACATTATAGACAGCCGCCAGGCCAGCGCCTGCACCACAGGCAATCAGAATCCGGACCTCATCCTCGTTTAAACCTAACCGGCGCGCGATGGCGCCGCCGGCAAGCGCCCCCATTTCACGTGGGGCAACCTCACGTCCCAGTGGGGAGCCCAACGCAACAGTCACGATCTGTAGCAGCGCATGAACGGTCGTGGTGCCCGGAGGCATCGCCCGGGAGGGCACAGCGACGGCGTCTTTGATCGAGACGCGAGGCTGGCCATAACGCCCCAGCAACCACCATCCGAAGCCCGCGATAACACCGCCAGTCACGATAGCTGCAATGCGCCGCACGAAGGAAGAATCACTGACGCCCTGAAGAAAAGAGACCGTACCGATGACATGCGACAGGCTGTAGCCAAATGCGTAGTGCTGCACTGCGTGTAAAATCAGCCCCAGCGCCATCCCTGCCAGACCTGCCGCTAAGCCTGTTGCCACAACAGCAACAAGCCTGATGAGATAACTGACGTTTCCTGCCCAATCTTTCATTTTTCTGAATCCCTGAGTTTTCATATCCGTACAGTAACGAACGTCACTTCAATAGTGTCTCACTGACGAGCCATACAAGGCTATGATTCGGGGTCAGGGTCTGCGGGTTCACTCTTCACCATCGTGACACCTTCATAAAAGGATGCTGATGTGCCGCTATTAGGCTGAACTATCATCTACAGCGGGTGTTGTTCGTCACCACCCGCTACAACATCTGGCGGGCAAGTCAGGCTGTTATCCGGTTTGTTTCTCTTCCTTTCCTGCCAGCGCTTCTTCACTCTCTATCATTGCAAAGAACAACTCGAGCTGCCCGAGCATCATTGACGCGGCCACCGATAACTGGCGTTGTGGTGCCACGCACAGTGACAGAGTAAAGGGTTTTAATACCGTGTCGATCAACGGAATGAATTTCAGTTCTCCCCGGCGATATTCATCAACAATATCCAGCCAGCACATCAGGCTGATCCCAACATCATCACGTACTAACGATCGCAGCATATGAATGTTATTGGTACGCCCCACTTCCTTCAGGCGAATGCCTGAACTGTTAATGAGCGCTTCCAGCGGATCGGCCAGCATTAATGGCGCGGCGGGCACAATAAACGGCCAGGGTTCGCAATGACTGAAGCGAATAGATTCCAGCGCTGCCAAGGGATGGTGTCGGCTAACCACAATCCCCAGACGCAGATCGGCAAAAGATTTCACCAGCAGTTCACGCGAGCTTTGTGGGTTGAGCATGATGCCAAAATCCGCATCACCGGCGGTCAGCGCATTCGCGATGTGGATATTGCTCATGGTGGTGAGGGTAAACGAAATGCCCGGATAGTCTTCACGAATACGCTGCAGGATTGAGGAGAAAAAACCGCGGTTAATGGCATCAATGGTGGCGATATGCACATGGCCATGTCGCAAGCCACGCAGATCCTCTAATTGGGTACAAACACGACCAAAATCACGTTGCCAGTTTTTGGCCGCATTAAACAGGATTTCTCCAGCGGCAGTCATACATAAACCTGATGAATGGCGTTCAAACAACGGCATATCCAGCTGTTCCTCCACGCGCAAAATCTGCCGGTCGATAGAGGAGGCAGAGACGTGTAACACCTCGGAAGCCTTACGTAGCGAACCCTGGCGTGCCACTTCGGTGAAGTAAATCAGAAAACGTGAGAAGGCAAACATAGTGGGTGCTCTCTTTTTTGCAACGCATCATGCGAATTAAACAGATGGACGCTTACACAAAGGCAAAATAATAATCGCATCCATGATAAAGACAAGGGTATGCGCGGCGCTATCGCTGATGGCTGCCCTGCAAAGACAGGCTGATTATGAAATCAACACACCTGGCTGTCACCGTCATCGCAAAGCAGTCCAACGGTGCTGGCAATCAGTTACTGACGCTGAAGAGTGCCAGCGATCAACCGCTGCCGCCTTTTACACCGGGCGCGCACATTGATGTCCATCTGCCGACGGGAGAGGTACGTCAATACTCACTGTGTTCGGCAGCCAGTACGTCGGGCTATGAAATTTGCGTCCGTCTTAATCACGCTTCAACAGGGGGTTCCCGCTGGCTGCATCAACAGCTGAATGTCGGGGATGCATTAACCCTGTCGGCACCGCGGAACCACTTTCCGCTACCGGATGCAACGCGCACCTTATTCTTTGCCGCCGGTATTGGCCTGACGCCACTGCTGGTCATGGCAGAAGCGCTGGCCGAGCGGCAGGCTGAATTCATGCTGCATATCTACCTCAAACATCATGATGAACTGGCGTTTGCGACACGTCTGGCACAGCTCGGTGAGCGTGTCGTCATTCACTACAGTTGCGAAGGCGACAGCCTGCGCACCCGGATACCTGACGATCTTGCAACATCAGCCAACAGTGCGCTGGTTGCCTGCGGGCCAGCTGGCTTCATGCACCACCTGCAGCAGCAAGCGCTGGAACGCGGCTGGCAGCCGGATCAATGGCACAGCGAACGTTTCAATCCTGCAGCCGCCCCACTCACCGCAGGCGACAGCTTCGACGTGGAGATTGCGTCCTCCGGCGCGCGCTTTACCGTTGGACAGGCACAAACCATTGCCGGGGTGCTGGAAGCGGCGGGTATCGACATCGAACTCTCCTGTGAGCAAGGCATGTGTGGTGCCTGCATTACGGGTGTTTTGTCGGGTGAACCCGATCACCGCGACGAGGTGTTAAGCCCCAAAGAGCGTGCCGCGAATGACTGCATCGTACTGTGCTGCTCACGCGCACGCTCTCCGGTTCTGGTACTGGACTTATGACCCTCTATCCAGGCGCAACCGGCGCACGTTTACCCCGCTGGCTCCTGCCAGACAGCTGGCCGCAACATAACAATCAGCCGCAGCTGGCGACGTTACATTTTCAGGCTGACGGGCTGCAGTTCACCCCCTGTGAAGGCGCGTATGCCGATTATTTGCCACTCAACGGTGCTCTGGTGCTGCCCGCCCTGATCGAGCCGCATGCGCATTTGGACAAAACGTTCACCTTCGAGCGAAGCCCGGCACGCCAGCCCGGTTTGCTGGCTGCGATTACCGCGATGCACCAGGATCGCGTGCACTGGAGCCAAGCAGACCTCCATCAGCGCGCGCATCAGGCGTTGCAATGGGCAGTGGAGAGTGGCGTGGGTTTATTACGCACCCACGTCGATTGGTTCAGCACGCAGGCGCCGCTGGCGTGGCAGGTGATTGGTGAGTTACAGCATCCCTTATGTCGTATCGAACGCGTGGCCCTCGCCCCGCTGAGTTTTTTCGCCAGCGCGGAGGATGCGCAGCATATTGCCGCCCAAGTGGCCATCAGCGGTCCGGGCGCGCTTCTGGGTGGTTTCATCCACAGCAGCAACTGGGATGCGCAAGCCTTCTCGCATCTTCTCCACGCTGCCGAACAGTGGCAGCTCGATATCGACCTGCATATTGATGAAGAGTTGGATGCCGATGCCCAGGGCATGCGCTGGCTGGCGAACTACCTGCAACAGCATCCGTTCAGCGGTCATATTACCTGCAGCCACAGCTGCGCGCTGTCGCAACAGGAAGATGCGCTGCAGATTCTTGATCGGCTGGCCCTGCACCCGGTGACGCTGATCGCTCTGCCCCTGACCAATCTGCTGTTACAGGACGCTGTGCCCCATCGCACACCGCGTCAGCGTGGATTAACGCGGGTGAAAGAAGCGCAGGCGCGTGGAATTTCAGTGCTGCTGGGCGCTGACAATGTGCAGGACGCCTTCTGCCCTCTCGGCAGTTACGACCCACTCGATACCCTGTTCAGTGGGGTATTGAGTTTGCAGTTGGGTGCCGCCTTTGATGAAGCCTCTCAGCTCATCTGCCAGCCCGATGCTTTCCGTCACAACGATATGGTGATTTTTCCGCATGCCGATACAGCAAGCTGGCCGCTGCGCCAGCGCCAGCGCTATCGGCTTAAACAAGGCGTGCGTTATGGAGAAGAAACGGATGACGCTAGATCAAGGGGCGGGTAAGCCGCTGGCGAAATATGCGGCGTGGCGCCGCGTCGGCGACTTTATTTTTCTCTCCGGCATTATTCCGGTGAATCCGCAAACCGCGACGATCGTGCGCGGTTACAGCGATGTTCCCGAAGCAGCGCAACGGCTGCTGGGACGCAGTGGTGAATTTTCTACCGATTTCAAAGAAGGTCCGATCCTGGCACAAAGCTGGTATGTGCTGGAGAGCATCCGCACCACCCTTGAAAGCGCCGGTGGGCAGATGAGTGATGTGTTCAAACTGGTGCAGTACTTTCGCAATCTGGACCATTTCCCGCACTACAGCCGGGTGCGCAAGCAGTTCTTCCCGGACGAACCGCCGGTTTCAACGGTGGTGCAAGTCAGTGAAATGCTGCCCAGCCCGGACGTACTCATTGAAGTTGAAGCCACGGCGTGGTTGCCACAATAACGCGAGGAAACAGTATGTTGCATGGTTATATCCCAGCAAACCGCTTTTTGCCGTACCTGAGCTGGACCGACATCGCCACACTGGATAATAAAGCCAACACGGTGATTGTGTTACCGACCGGCGCCATCGAACAGCACGGTCCCCATCTGCCGTGTGCCGTAGACAGCGTCATTTCATCGGGCGTAGTCGGGCATGCCCTGGCACGTTTGCCCGCAAATATCCCGGCTTATGCCATTCCGCCGATCACCTATGGCAAATCCGATGAGCACCTGCACTTTCCCGGCACGCTGACGCTGACCGGGGAAACCTTGTTACATACCATTCTGCAGATTGGTGAATCCCTTTATCGCGCCGGTTTCCGGAAGTTTTTAATGGTGAATGGCCATGGCGGGCAGCCACAACCGCTGCAGATGGCCGCACGCGAACTCCGTCTGCGACACGGTGACATGATCATCATTATGCAAGACACCTTCAAAGTGCCTAACTGTGCCGAAAGTTTTATGGACGACAAAGAGCGGCAAATGGCGATGCATGCCGGTCATGCGGAAACCGCGCTGATGCTGGCACTCGCCCCCGACACCGTGCAGATGAGCAAAGCCGTGGCGAATTATCCGCCTGCATTCCCCTGCCCGACGCTCTCGACCAGTAAACCCATGGCGGCATGGGCTTCTTATGATTTCGGCCCCAGCGGCGTGATTGGCGATCCCCTGCCTTCCACGCCCGAACAAGGCGCGGCGATTCTGGATTCGCTGGCGGAAAGTTGGGCACAGGTAATAACCGAAATACATCAAATGCGCTGGGTGACCCGCGCTGAACCGGCATGGGGCACAGGTCACTGGCAGGGCAAAGTATTAGACCACAACGACGCTGCATCACTCTTAACACCGCGCTAGCCGGGGGCTCGACGATGAATAAAAAATTAAGCATGATTGCCGCACTGTCGCTGGCGCTGTCGGCCCAGAGCATGGCGGCGGAGAAATTCACCTTTATGACCAACTGGTATGCGCAAGCAGAGCATGGCGGTTTTTATCAGGCACTGGCGCAGAACCTGTATAAAGATGCCGGGCTGGACGTCACCCTTAAAATGGGGGGACCCCAGGTTCACACCATGCAGCTGATGGCGGCGGGTCAGGCAGACTGCATCATCAGCGATAACATGCAGGCGCTTGAATCCTGGCAGCAAGGTGTTGAAGCCGTGCCCGTTGCCACAACGTTCCAGCACTCGGCAATTGCTTTTCTCACCCATCCGGATGTCAAAGATAAAGCGGATCTGCAGGGTAAAACCTTCCTGCTGGCGGCGGAAGCTTATACCTCCTACTGGCCGTGGGCACAGAGTGCGCTCAGCCTGAAGCATGCGCGCGTGCGCCCGTACACGTTCAGCATTCAGCCATTCCTCGCAGATAAAACGCTGGTGCAGCAGGGTTATATCACCTCCGAACCTTTTGCTGTGCAGAAAGCCCATGCGCAAGCCAATGTCTACCCAATCAGCGAATGGGGTTACCCACCCTACGGCAACAGTATTGTGTGCATGAAATCAACCATTGAAAAACGGCCGCAAGCGGTAGCCGCGTTTGTTAAAGCCTCAATGCAGGGCTGGAAAAACTATCTGCAGGATCCGAGCGCTGGCAACGTGCTCATCAGGAAAGAGAATCCCCAGATGAGTGAGGAGCAGATCGCCTTCGGTATCGCCCAGATGAAGAAATACCAGATGCTGACGGGCGGCGACGCGCAAACGGCGGGTATCGGTATTATGACCGAGCCACGGCTAAAACAGACATGGCAGCTGCTGGTCGATAACAAGCTCATCGATCCAGCCAAAGTGCCGTTTGCCGGTAGCTACACGCTGCAATTCATCAAAGACGTTAAGGTCATGCCATGAACATCGCCAGCAACATAACGCCGATCAATCCGGATAGTCAGCCACGGTCTGCCGCGCCGCCGGCAATTGAGGTGCTCTCCGCGGAGAAAATCTATCCCAACGGGACGCGGGCCCTGCTGCCGGTGGACCTGACGGTGCGTCAGGGCGAGTTTGTTTCACTGCTCGGCCCTTCCGGCTGTGGCAAAAGTACCTTACTGAAAATGATCGCCGGCTTAATCGAACCCAGTGATGGCAAACTGATGCTATTTCGTCGCGATCGTCGTGAGAATCAACGCGATCTACCGCTTTCCTTTGTGTTTCAGGAAGCCACCCTGATGCCGTGGAGCACCGTGCATAAGAATGTACGCCTGCCGTTGGATCTGGCGGGGGTACCACGCGGTGAAGCCGACACCCGGGTGCAGGAGATTCTGGCACTGGTTGGCTTGGGTCAGTTTGGTCATGTACTGCCACGCGAGCTTTCCGGTGGCATGCAGATGCGGGTGTCAATTGCCCGTGGTTTAGTGACGCGTCCGCGGGTGCTGCTAATGGATGAGCCCTTTGGCGCGCTGGACGAAATCACCCGCAACAAACTGGATAGCGATCTGCTCGATTTGTGGCAAGAGCAAAAGCTTACGGTGGTTTTTGTGACCCACTCGATTCAGGAAGCCGTCTTCCTGTCGCAGCGTGTTATTATGATGGCCGCGCGACCAGGTCGCGTTGTTGATGATATTCGCATTGAAACCAGCCTGCCGCGTGATGATGCGTTTCGTGTCAGTCAGCCGTTTACCCATTATGCGCAGCTGTTGCAGCGCGGCCTGCTCGCAGCCAGTCAGGAGAGCAAAGCATGAAACCGCTTGCAGCAAACCATAAATTTCAACAATGGCTGTTTCCGGCCGTGGTCGCCATTGCCATGCTGTTACTGTGGCAGTTTCTGGTCACCGCGTTTAAGGTGCCCGTCTTTCTGGTCCCTTCTCCGCTCGTCGTGGCGCAAAGCCTGGCGCAAAACTTTCCGGCGTTGTTTATGTCTTTACTTTACACGCTGAAAATCACCGTGATCTCGTTTGTGCTGGCGACGGTTATAGGTTCCATCATTGCGTTTTTACTGGTGCAAAATCGGTTTATCGAGACAGCGTTATTTCCTTATATTGTCTTTCTGCAGGTCACGCCGATTGTCGCCATTGCGCCGCTAATCATTATTTGGGTAAAAGACACCACGTTGTCCCTGGTGGTGTGCGCCACACTGATGGCGGTGTTCCCGATCATTTCAAACACCACACAAGGTTTACGTAGCGTGTCGCCGGGGCTATTGAGCTATTTCAGGCTGAACCATGCATCGCGCCTGCAAATTTTAATACGCCTGCGCATTCCCTCGGCGTTGCCCTACTTCTTTGGTGCGTTGCGCATCTCCAGTGGCTTGTCGCTTATTGGCGCGGTGGTCGCGGAGTTTGTTGCGGGCACCGGCGGCACGGATACCGGGCTGGCCTATCAGATCTTACAGGCTGGCTATCAACTCAATATACCGCTGATGTTTGCCGCATTGTTACTGATATCCCTGGCCGGCTTCCTGCTCTTTGCGCTGATGTCGTGGCTTACGCGCCGCGTCCTGGCAGCATGGCATGAGAGTGAGTTAAGCCCGAGCTAATGCATCACAGGCGGATCGTCAACCGCCCATCACCTTATCTACTGACAGGAGCTAGACATGTCTGAACCCGATCGCCAGTCTGCACTGGCGGCACTGGTCGCGGCGTTGCCGGAATGTGACTGGATTAAAGAAGCGCCGAAAGTAAAACGTCTGTCACGTGACTTTCACTGGTTTAGCCCGGTGCTTAAACACCAGCTGGAAGAGAAGTTCGCCGAGCTGGCCGTTCGTCCACGCGATGAGAACGAACTGCTGGCGGTTGTGGCAGCCTGTGCAAAAGCCCGTATCCCACTGAATCTTCGGGGTGGCGGCACCGGCAACTACGGCCAACTGATTCCGCTGGAGGGCGGCGTGATGGTTGACATGACACGCCTGAACAGCGTCACCGCCATGGGCACCGGTACGGTGCGCGCGCAGGCTGGCATTCGTCTGGGCGATCTCGAAGCACATACCCGCCCGCATGGCTGGGAGCTGCGTTGCATGCCCTCAACCTGGAAACTTGCCACGCTTGGTGGCTTATTTGGCGGCGGTTTTGGCGGAGTAGGATCGATTAACTACGGTCCGCTGGCCGCGCCAGGCAACGTGCTGTCAATTCGTATGATGACGATGGAAGAGTCACCGCGCATCATTACGTTGCAGGCACCGGACGCCCTGCTTTTGCATCATGCTTACGGCAGCAATGGCATCGTGCTGGAGATCGAGTTGGCATTGTCACCGTGCCACGACTGGATCGAGCGCCTGGATACCTTTGCCGATTTTCCCTCCGCGATGGCGTATGCCGATGCGCTGGCGCGATCGCCTGGAATTGTTAAACGCCAAATCGCGGTATTTGCCGCACCGGTGCTGGAGTATTTCAGCGATTTAGCGGATGCGCAGATTCGTGCTCAACACGGTGTCATTTCGGTGACTGGACGCGAGAGTGATGGCCTGCTGCCTTCCATCCTCGCACAGCACAACGGCCATAATGCCTTGCGCTTTGCCGAGGGTGAAAATAGCGGCCATTCCCTGATTGAATATTGCTGGAACCACACCACCCTGCAGGCATTGAAGGTTGATAAAACCCTGACTTACCTGCAAACCGCTTATGCTGTGGATGATTACCATCAACAGGTGCTGGCAATGGAGGCTGAATTATCGGATGAGGTGATGTCGCATATTGAATTTCTGCGCGACATTAACGGCGCGCTCACCTGTAGCGGCCTGCCATTAATCCGTTACAGCAGCCCGGAACGGCTCAATGCCATTATGGATATTTATCGTCGCCATAACGTGAAAATAAATAATCCCCATGTCATTCATATTGAGGATGGTAAACAAGGTAAGGTGCGGCCAGATGTGGTTGCCCTAAAATGCGCCTGCGATCCTTACAACTTACTCAACCCCGGCAAGCTACGTGGCTGGGAAGTACGTGAAACCTTGCCGGCAGTGCATATACCCGGCGTGAATTGATCTTCACTTTTTATTTACGACATCACTCACCGCCGGGTCGGCGTGCAGACATCGCCTCTGTATGATTCATCATTTCTGACAGAATCGCTTGAATTTGCAATACGACTTTTAATTATTCATTACATGAGAATTCATTGTCATTACCTGCTGCTCAGGATGAATAGTTGATTCACTCAAAGGCCCCTTTAACAAGGGCCTATTGAGTTTTTTTAACAATACTCACCGTCAGCGCCTGGCGCGAAGAAATTGTTTGTAGATTTCCAAAAAATAATTACACGCCGTGGCTTACCGCCTGATGTTCATGCGCCGGTTCCTCATCAACAATAGGCTCAACTTTCCCCATTAAAAAGAGATAATTAATAATACCAACCATGACCAAAGCCGCTGAAAATACCAGTGCCCATGTAAAATGACCTGTGGCACCCACTATCGCTCCGGTAATGATAGGACCCACCGCGCCCCCCATATTAGAAACGGTATTCTGCAAGCCTGCCACAATTGATACGCTGTTTTGCGGAGCAACGTCGCCAGGTAAGGCCCATACCTGAGAGGCTGCAACCGTAGTGCCAGATTTTGCGATACAGAGCAGCAGCACCGTCATGAAGACAGAATCGGTAAAGGGGGCAAATCCAATGCACAGCGCCATAATCAGGCCGACAGTCAGGAATAATTTGCGGGTCGCGGTTAGCGACAATATTTTCCTGTGAACGATGCGGTCAGAAGCCCAGCCAGCAACCACTTCAATCACCATGCCGCAAATTAGAGGAAGCGCAGCCACCATCCCCATTTTGAGGAAATCCATGCCTTTATCTTTCACAAGATAAGTCGGCAGCCAGGTGATAAAAAAGTACGAAGTGTAATTAATAGTGAAAAAACCGATACACATTGCCCAGATGTTGCGGTAGCGCAGTAATCGGTACCACTTCATAGGCCGGACATTTTTATTACCGTGTTTTTGCACCTGACCATTACGAATCAGGCTCACCTCATTCTGGCTGATCTTTTTATGATCTTCCGGATTTTCGGCATAGATAAAGTACCAGGCGATGACCCAGAATACGCCAACACTGCCGATTACCAAGAAGGTAATGCGCCAGTCCACCATCGCAATCATCCAGACGATTAAGGGCATTGCCACTGCGCCACCAAACTTAGAGGCGCTGTCAAACAGACCCGACACAGTGGCGCGTTCGCGATCCGGGAACCAGCGTGCAGTTATTCCGGCATTGCTGGGATAGGCCGCAGCCTCACCCACTCCCAGCGCTAAACGCAGCGCAAGCAACGATTTAAACCCTGTTGCTAAACCCATCGCCATCGTGGCGATTGACCACCAGGCGACCGCAATACCGAGGCCTTTTTTCTGGCCGAAGCGGTCAGCAAACCAGCCAGCCGGAATTTGGAGCAGCGCGTAAGACCAGAAGAATGCCGCCATAATAAAACCCATCATCTCCGGGTTAATATCCAGCTCAGCAATGAGGTGTGGCGCAGCAGCAGAGAGTACTGTTCTATCAATATAATTAATGGCGATTGCCAGCCACATCAGGCCAGCAATCCACCAACGAACACGGGTAGAGCGCAAGGTATTTTTCATATTACATTGACCTTATCTCTTTTATATTCGCGCCGCAGAAACATTTGCAGCATTTATTATTAACTATGACCGAACAACTTAACATCCGGTGAATAAATGCTTTTTTGCGGTGCGAAATAGTTGGAGTTGTTTTTTTCGTGCAACAAGGACGATATTAGGCCAGTCCGTTCATTACGTTAACCGGACTGTTACCCTCTTTAATGCACTGAATAATCTGCTGCACGCACCGTTCGCCAATCGCGCTGATGGCACCATCGGTGTATCCGGCAATGTGCGAGGTCGGGAAAAAGTTCGGCAGTGTAAATAAAGGATGTTCATTGAGCGGTTCATGATCGAATACGTCTGCAGCGGCACCGGCAATGACATTTTTTTGGAGTGCATGAAATAAATCCTGCTCATTTACGACGCCGCCGCGTGAAACATTAATCAGATATGCACTCTTTTTCATGCATTCTATTCGCGCGTTATTAAACAGGTTTCGCGTTTTATCCGTCAGTGGCGTATGCAGCGTAATGAAGTCGCTCTCTTCAGTCAGTCTATCCATACTGACAAATTCGATGCCGTGCTCAGTGGCGAAGCTCTCATCAGGATAAAAATCAAAGGCGACAATGCGCATGTTGAAACCTTTGGCTCGCAGGGCCACCTGCTTACCAATATTGCCCAGACCGACAATGCCAAGTACCTTACCGTATACGTCGGTAGCAAAGATGCGCGGCCACTGGCCAGCGCGGGTTTCGGTGATCGCCTGCGTCACCTGGCGCGCGCTATTGAGTATCAGGGCAAAAGCAAAATCCGCGACCGCGTGCTTATTTGCATCCGGAACGTTTGTCACATAAATATTGCGTTCACGGGTCGCATGTAAATCGATGTTATCAACGCCCACGCCGTGCTTACAGACGACTTTTAGCTGTGGTGCTTTTGCCAGCAACCCTTCGTTTACGTCTGTGAATGCGACGATCATTGCAACAGTCTCTGCCAGATGCGGTTCAAGCGCTGACAAAGTGGCATCGGCGGGTAATGTGATGAGTTCAAAGCCGTGTTGTTTCAGGGTGTCAATCGGCGTCGTATCATACTTTGCAAACGACGGCGAAGTGCAAATCACTTTCATACGTTTTCCCGGTGTTGGTTATCAGGTTTCAGAAAAGGCAGTAAAAGCGGCCCTTTCATCCTGTTACTGCAAATACTGATTGATTATCTGACTGATTTTTTGTTCTTCTTCGCCACTGAATTGCACTGCATAGCGGCTTTCACCGACGTCAAAACCCTGCAGGCTGACCGCTTTTTTCACGGCGGCCGGTGAGAATCCGATGCTGTACAGCGCAGTGCGCAGGCCGGTTACGTTCTCCTGAGCCTGATGTGAACCGGCAATATCTCCGGCGTTGAAACGTGTCCAGATGGCGTTAATCGCCTCAGGTGCCACATTTGCCAGCCCGGAAATGGCGGCGGAACATCCCTCAACGAATCCCTGATGAATTAGCGAGTCGGGGCCGTTCAGCACGTTAAAGCCCTCACAGTCTGCGGTGGCATGCAGGAATCCGCCCAGACTTTCATAACTGCCTGCTGAATCTTTAATACCGATGATGTTCGGGTGCGCGGCCAGCGTACGGACAGTTTCTGGTTGCAGGGTGTTGCCGGTACGCGCCGGGATGTTGTAGAGGAACAGCGGCACCGTAAGGGCGTCAGCCACGCGCTGATAGTGGTCGATCAGCTCCTGCTGTTTCAGCGGTACAAACCACGGCGTGATAGCCGAGACGGCATCCACACCCAGGCGGCCAATCTCTCTGCCGAGCCGGATCGTCTCTCGGGTCGAAATCTCCCCAATGTGCGCAACAACGGGTGCCCGACCGTTGACTTCATCGACGCAAGTGGTGGTGACCGCAATCTTTTCCTGCTCGTTCAGCACAAAGAATTCACCGTTGGTGCCGCCGCAGAAGATGCCGTTTCCGGCGTTGATCTGGCGTCTGACCTGCTCACGCTGTTTTGCCGGATCAAAGGCACCTTCAGAGTCAAAGGTCGTGACAATGGCGGTCAGTACGCCGTTTATTTTCTTATTCATAACACTCCTCATTACGCGTGGCAGGAAGGAAAAAGCGTCAGGTAGACGGCGCGAACATCGTCGGCGGTGACCGCCATAGGCACGTTTTTTATCAGACGCTGAACGTCGAGTGCGGCTTCCACTAAGTAGGGCAAGTGATCCGGCCCAATGCCCAGGGCTTCCAGGCTGGCAGGCAATTGCAGTCGCGCTACCAGCGCGGTGAAGTAGTCGACCAGGGCGTGTGACTTCTCTTCATCGTTTAACCGGAGGTCAGCGTCAGGCAGCAGGTCATAAGCCTGAGCGAATTTGCTCACCGCAGCTGGACGGACAAAGCGCATGCAGGGAGCCAGCAGAATGGCGTTGGCGACGCCATGTGGCAGGTGATATTTGCCACCGAGTGGATAAGAGAGCGCATGCACCAGATGTGTACCTGCATGGGCAATTGATGCGCCGCCATAGTAAGAGGCCCAGAGCATTTCCAGCCGCGCCTGCAAATTCTCGGGCTCGCGCAGGGTGGTTTCAAGATTAACAAACAGCTTCTTCATTCCAACCAGCGCATAGTTGTCGCTGACCGGGTTGGCCACGTTAGCGGTGAAACACTCAATCAGGTGGCAAAGTGCATCAATGCCGGTTGAAGAGGCGATATGGGGCGGCATGCTGGTCGTGAGTTCCGGCACCAGCGCCACCACATCCGGCAGCATCAGGGGTGAAATAATGCCGAGTTTGGTCTCTTTCTCGGGAATCGCCAGAATGGCATTGGGCGTCGCTTCTGAACCGGTACCCGCAGTGGTAGGGATGAGCATTGAGCGGGTGCGTCTCTGTGGCTTTTCGCCTGCCAGCAGGGCGTCCAGTGATGCTGCCCCGTCAATGCACAGCACTGAAAGCAGCTTCGCCACATCCAGCACGCTGCCACCGCCGATGCCAATCACCATGTCAGTCTGGGGCTGGGAGAGCGTTGAGATAATCGCGGCCACGTCATGCTGACTCGGCTCTGGCGGAACGCTGTTAATCACGCTGACGTGAGGAATCTGAGCCCGGAGCTGAGCCATCAGCGCCTGTACCGCAGGAATCGTCTCAATATTCCGGTCAGTTACCACTACCGCTGTCGATACTCCCTTCAGCAGATAACGTATGTCATTTAACGCCTGATAACCGCTTATCACCGTGCTGTTAATGTTCATTTCATCCCCTTCTTTCTTTAATGTCTGAGAAAATGATTAATTTTACTCAGCGCAATGCGCAGTCAGCGACCGTCTATGGCTAATTTTATAAGGCAAATCGATTTTGATTAACTTGAGCTTGCTCACATATAATCAATCATGATTGAATATAATCATTGGCAGTTGCTAACAGGAGTGATGATGGGCTCATCAATATGGAAAACCCCGGTGCTGGTTATCGCCGACGACTTCACCGGTGCCAACGATGCGGGTAGCGGACTGGCACAGGCCGGAGCCCGGGTACATGTACTGTTTGGCGGCCCTATATCGTTGCCAGACGAACCGGCGGACGTCCAGGTGATCAGCACTGACAGTCGGGCACTCAGCGCCAGCCAAGCCGCAGAGCGCGTGACTCAGGTAGTGCGGCAGTATGCGGCACAGATTCAGGAGGGCTGGCTGTTTAAAAAGATCGACTCAACGCTACGCGGCAATGCTGGCGCTGAAACGGCGGCGGCGCTGCAGGCCAGCGGCAAAAGGCTGGCGCTGGTTGCACCGGCCGTACCGCGACTGGGACGCACCACACGCGACGGCAGCGTCTGGGTCGGTCAGCGTTTACTGACGGACACCGAATTTGCCAGCGATCCCAAAACCCCGATCCACAGTGCCCGTATCACCGAACAAATGCAGATCGACGGCACCGAACTCGATCTCGCCACGCTGCGCAGCAACCGGCTGGAAGCGGTGCTGGCGGAAAGGCACGGCGTCGTTGTGGTGGATGCCGAAACACAGGCCGACCTGACTCGGCTGATAGCCGCTGCGTCGCGCCTGAGGGAGACGCCGCTTCTGGTGGGCGCAGCCGGATTAAGTGATGCGCTGGGTGCTGCGCTCTCTCTTCGCTCGCCTCGCCCCGTGCTGGCGGTGGTGGGCTCAATGAGCGGCAGCGCGCAACAACAGATCGCCACGCTGCTTAACCAGCGGGCCGCAGAGATTGTGGATGTCGATATCCGGCAGCTGTTTCAGCAGTCCGCCTGGCCAGACCGGGAGCGCTGGATTGAACAGGCGGCGGACGCACTGCGTGCCGGCCGTCATACGGTGATCCGCACCTGCCAGCATGCATCACAGCGGCACGCGATCGATCATCTCTGCCAGCAACACCGCATGACGCGCCAGCAACTGGGCGAGGCGATCTGTCAGCTGCTGGGCGAAATGACCCTTAGCCTGTGCCAGACAGCGTTGCCGTATGCGCTCTATCTCTCGGGCGGCGACGTGGCGATCGCTGCCGCCCGGGCGCTGGGAGCCAGCGGCTTTAAAATTCAGGGCTTGGTGGCGGGCTGTGTCCCGCACGGGGTTCTGCTTAACAGTGAATTTACTCTGCCGGTGATGACCAAAGCGGGTGGTTTTGGTGATGAAAATACCCTGGCAGCAGCCATTGATTTTATTGAGGAGAAGTCGAGTGAGTAAAATTATTGCGGTCACCATGGGCGATCCGGCGGGCATCAGCCCGGAAATCATTATCAAGTCGCTTTCTGAAGGCGAGCTGAATGGCATCCCTGCGGTGGTCATTGGCTGTGCCAGTACGTTGCGCCGCGTTATGGCGATGAACATCACGCCGCAGGCCGAGTTGCGTGTGCTGGAGCGGGTGAAGGATGCGCGGTTTGCGCCGGGCATCATCAACGTGATTGATGAGCCCCTGGCCGAGCCAGACGCGCTGAAACCTGGCGTGGTGCAGAAAGAGGCGGGAGATCTGGCGTGGCGCTGTGTGAAACGTGCCACCGAACTGGCACTGGCAGGCGAAGTCCATGCCATTGCCACCGCGCCACTGAACAAAGAGGCGATGCATGCGGCGGGTCACATCTATCCAGGACACACCGAACTGCTGGCGCATCTTACTGACACTAAAGATTACGCCATGGTGCTCTACACTGATAAACTCAAAGTGATTCATGTCACGACGCACATTGCACTGCGTAAGTTCCTCGACACGCTTAACCAGACGCGCATAAAAACCGTGATTGAAATGGCGGACACCTTCCTGCGTCGTGTCGGTTACAGCGCGCCTCGTATCGCTGTGGCGGGCGTCAATCCGCACGCCGGTGAAAACGGGCTGTTCGGAGATGAGGAGATAACGACTGTTGCCCCGGCGATTGAGGCGATGAAGGCGCAGGGAATTGATGTCTCTGGACCCTGCCCGCCGGACACGGTGTTCCTGCAGTGCCAGGATGGACGCTATGACATGGTGGTGGCGATGTACCACGATCAGGGGCACATCCCGCTCAAACTGCTGGGGTTCTATGATGGGGTAAACATCACCGCGGGCCTGCCGTTTATCCGCACCTCCGCTGACCATGGCACGGCATTTGATATTGCCTGGACAGGTAAAGCGAAGTCTGAAAGCATGGCGATCTCAATTAAACTCGCGATGCAGCTCGCATAGGAAAATATGAAGGGACAGAGCCGTCTTGACCAGATTATGGATTACCTGAAAAGCCATAATCTGGTGACTGTTGAGCAACTGGTCAGTGCGATTTCCGCCTCACCCG